>Ga0193747_1000047_pt1 | contig 80718 bp, 63 predicted proteins | sample L1m2metaG_FD_143048 | JGI IMG/M metagenome (GOLD analysis project Ga0193747, IMG submission 143048) | Soil microbial communities from a riparian zone of the East river system, Colorado, United States - L1m2 | ecosystem: Environmental > Terrestrial > Soil > Riparian zone | place: USA: East River... | reverse complement strand
ATAGAAGTGATTCTGCAAGGCGACGTGTCACCCAGAACGAGGCAGACGCTTCTGAAGCAATTGAATCAGCCATTACCGCAGTCGCCGCCCCCGTCAACAGCGATGGCGCAGAATCAAGCGGGCGAGATGGATTCAATGCAGATGGAAGGCGCGCGGCAGCAACCCATTGGCGGAAGACGACGCCAGCAGAATCAAGTCGCAATGGCAGACCTGAGCCAGGTCAGCAACCCCGAACTCGTCAAGATAGTCGGACTGATTCTAGGCTCGCCGGAGTTTCAGAGACAGTAAAGCGGTGATAAGTGATGAGTGATAAGTGATAAGAGGAAAGATTTAGTTCTTTCTTATCACTTATCACTCATCACTTATCACGAGGTTTTCATATGGACAGAAGATTTTTCTTGAAGTCGGGCGGAATTGCTCTTGCGAGCATAGGCATGATGCAGGCCGCGCCCTCGTTTTTGCAGCGCGCTGTGATGGCGCAGGGCTTGAGCGCGGGCGCTCAGCGTCGTCGCAAGACTCTGGTTGCGATATTTCAGCGCGGCGCGGTTGACGGCCTTAATATGGTCGTGCCCTACGGCGAAAGCGAGTATTACAATCTTCGCCCCAATCTGGCGATTCCAAAGCCGCAGGGCACCAGAACGGATGCGGCGCTTAATCTTGACGGCTTCTTCGCGCTGCACCCTGCGCTCGCGCCGTTCAAGCCGCTGTGGGATTCCAAACGACTTGCGATTGTTCACGCCGTAGGCTCGCCCGACAACACGCGCTCGCACTTCGACGCGCAGGATTACATGGAATCGGCTACGCCCGGTGTTAAGTCAACTACGGACGGCTGGCTCAACCGCTACCTGCAATCTAATCCTGACCAGCGCGCAACTCCGTTCCGCGCAGTCTCAATGACGCAGAACCTCCCGCGAAGTCTACAGGGGCGCGCCGAAGCCGTTGCCATTTCAAATCTCTCGGATTTCGCAATACGCGCGGGCGCATATTCCGCGAGCGTTCAGGGCGGATTTGAATCTATATACGATCAGGGCATTAACGATGTGCTGAGCGGCACGGGACGCGAGACATTCGAGGCGGTGAACTTTTTGAAGCGCGTGAACCCTGCTCAGTACCAGCCGGAAAACGGAGCGCAGTACCCGCGCACGCCTTACGGAAATGCGCTGCTTCAGATAGCTCAGTTGATTAAAGCCGGAGTCGGACTTGAGGTCGCATTCACGGACATCGGCGGCTGGGATACGCACGTCAACGAAGGCAACGTGCAGGGGCAACTCGCTCTTCGGTTAAGAGAGTTCAGTCAGGGCATCGCGGCGCTCACCACAGATTTGGGCCAGCAGCGCATGGACGACATTGTGATTCTAACGATGTCGGAATTTGGCCGCACCGCGCGCGAGAACGGCAATCGCGGAACGGATCACGGCCACGCCAACGCGATGTTCGTCTTCGGCAACTCTGTGCGTGGCGGCAAAGTATATGGTCAATGGCCTGGGTTAAAGAGCGATCAGTTGTACGAAGGGCGCGATCTTAATTTAACCACAGACTTCCGAGACGTTTTCGGCGAAGTTGCCCAGCGTCATCTGGGAACCTCAAGCCTGCAAAAAGTCTTTCCGGGTTACGCCGCGAGCGCGGCAAAGTTCCGAGGAGTGCTCGGATAAACCGAAGAGTCAGAAACGAGACAAACTTGATAGGGCCGCTTCACGCGAAGCGTCCCTATTTTTTTACGGGCGTGGATGATTCAAAACCTCTTTGCGGTCTTTGCTCTTTATCTTTGCTTCTACAGCGAGAAACTTCAATTTACATGAAAGGCGCGCTTGCCGATAGTTACAGTTTCTCGCTGTAGAAGCAAAGGAAAATGCTTAAGCTCGCAAGAGATTGAATTGTTGATTCCAAATCATTCAGCTTCTTAAAATCGCAGCCGACCGAACCGGTTGAACAGGTAGAGCAGCGCGACTGCTAAGAGCGAGACGATGACGGCGAGCGTAAACGCTTCGTTGTCGCGCCCCGCTTGCACTGCGTCGTAGATCGCTACGGAGGCGGTCTGAGTTTTTCCGGGAATGTTTCCTGCGATCATTATCGTCACGCCGAAATCACCGAGCGAGCGCGCGAACGCGAGCGCTGTCGCAGCCAGTACGCCGCGCCATGCCAGTGGCAGCGTCACGCGAAAGAAGATTTTCCAGTTGCTCATCCCCAGCGTGCGCGCCACAGCTTCAAACTCTGTGCTTACGCCTTCAAAGGCCGCGCGCAGGCTTTTCGTCACCAGCGGCAGCGCATGAATCGTAGCCGCGATGATCGCGGCTTTGACTGTGAACGTGAGACGCACGCCGAAATTGTTGTAGAGGAATGCGCCGAAAGTAGAGCGCGTGCCAAGCAGTACGAGCAGGTAATACCCAAGCACGGTCGGGGGAAGTACCAGGGGAAGAGTGATGACTGCATCTATCAGATCACGACCGAAGAAACGCTTGCGCGCCATCAACCACGCTAGCTGAGAGCCTGCTACGAGCGCAATCAAGGTGGCAGCACTCGCCACCAGGAATGAAAGTTTTATTGGAAACCAATCAATCCCGCTCGTTTGCATAATCGCCTGCATCGCTCTCATCAGGAAGTTCTACAAAATGGCGACCACGCGCAGCGGCCCGCCGCTCCCGCCCTTTATCTTCATAGGGAGCGCAATGATGTTGAAATTCTTCGCGGGCAATTGGTCAAGGTTCGCAAGGTTCTCGAACGCCGGGACGTTTGCGGCAAAGAGCGTGCGGTGGCTCTGGAACTCTGTTGACTGGCCGTAATCAATGCTGGCCGTGTCGAGTCCAATCGCTTTTATAGAGCGATTCTCGGTGAGCCATCGTGCGGCCTCCGGGCTTAATCCGGGAAAGTGCAACTTGGGAACAGCGCCCGCGCCGCGTTCATCCGTTCCAAGATACTGTTTTCGGTCAGGCCAGAATTTTCCGAATCCTGTCCTCAGTAGAACAATCGCGCCCTGTGGGATTCTACCGTTCTCTCTCTCCCACCTCTGAAAATCGTCAACGGAAATCAGGTAGTCATGGTTTGCCGCGCACTGCCTCGTCACATCAATCAGAATCGCCTGTCCCATCAATTGTTCAAGCGGAATACGGTCAACCGTATTATGTCCCTCGGCGAAATGCACGGGCGCGTCAATGTGCGTGCCTCCGTGCTCGGCGGCAGAGAATTTGTAAGCCGAGTAGAAATAGCCTTGCGGCGTCATCCCTTCCGCTACGGTTTCAAGATGAAAGGTGTCTGCGGTGGGCCAGTAGACAGTCTGCTCGTCGAAAGCATAAGAGAGATCAACTATCCTGCCCGAAGGAAATTTCGAGGGCGTAGTCTTGCCAGCGAGTGTGAAAAACGAGACTATGAACAGGATTGCTATGGCTAAAGCTTGTTTCATAAGAGACATCTCCTAATTCAGGAATCGGGGCGGGTAAGCGACACGCAGGTTATCGCAAAAAAATCTTTCGAGCAAAATTTTTCAGGGTAGATGAATAGCTCATTCAAGCCCATCATACTGCGATTCGATTCGCTCTCTTCTACAAACACAGAGGCCGCGCGTCATGCCCTTATGGGCGCGCAGGAAGGACTCTGTATCATCGCGCGCGAGCAGACAAGCGGGCGCGGTCGGCAGCAACGCATCTGGGTTTCTCCGAAAGACACGGGACTTTATTTAAGCCTGGTGCTGCGGCCCCGAATTTCAATGGAAAAGTGGCCGCTGATAACTTTGATAGCGGCGCTTGCAGTACACGACGCACTTTACGAGGCTTGCTCTCTTACGACTGACATCAAATGGCCTAACGATGTTCACGCATCGGGGAAGAAACTCTGCGGAATTCTTGCCGAGACGGTTGAGACTGACACGGGGCGCGCAGTAATTCTGGGCATTGGAGTTAATCTGAAAGAAAATGCTTTCCCGCCTGAGCTGCGCGAAATCGCAACCTGCGTCGAAGCTGAAACGAAAACAAGGGCGGATGGAGAAAGTCTGCTCCAATCTCTTCTAGCATCGCTGCAAAAATATTATGCGGCGCTTCAGCAAATGGACGGCGCAGAGCGAACGATTGAAGAGTGGAAAAAGCGCTCGTCTTATGCAGAAGGAAAGCCGGTGAGAGTCAACGCAGGTGAAGAAATCTTTACAGGCACGACACGCGGACTTGCTACGGACGGCGCTCTTCGGGTAGAAACTGACGCGGGAGTTATCAAGACAATTCACGCAGGTGAGGTCACTTCGCTCAGGGAAGAAAAGTCCGGAGTCTGAAGTCTGGAGTCAAAGACAGTTTTAGCTTTTGACTCCAGACTCCAGACTCCGGACTCCGGACTTATGATTGGCAAACGCATAGTCATAACAACTCTTGGCTCATTCGGGGACATACATCCTTACATCCCTATTGCGCTCGAATTGAGCGCACGCGGCCACTCGCCCGTCATCGTAACGACCGAAGCTTATCGTGAAAAGATAGAAAGCGAGGGGCTTGAATTCACGCCTACGCGCCCGCGCCTCCCGTCCTTTGATGAGAGGGACGAGATACGGCGCATGGTCGCAAAGATGATGGACGTGAAGACGGGCGCGGAGGAGTTGCTTAAAGGGATATTAATGTCCAGCTTGCGCGAGCAGTACGAAGACCTTGATCGCGCAACAGATGGCGCGGACATGCTCGTTACGCACCCCATCACGTTCGCAGGGCCACTCGTAGCTCAGAAGAAGAAGCTTCGCTGGATTTCGACCATCCTTTCTCCTTCTGTGTTCCTCTCCTTGCATGATCCGATTGTTGTGCCTAATGCGCCCTGGGCGTCGAAACTCCATTTCATCCCAGGCTTCAACAGGGTGTTGAAGGGGTTGATGGGGAAGTACACGGAGCGCTGGTTCAGAGAGGTCGCAGTCCTGCGAAACGAACTGGGTCTGCCGCCTGACGGCCACCCGCTTTTTGAAGGGATGCATTCGCCGGAACTTGTGCTCGCACTCTTCTCAAGAGTCATAGCCGACACGAAGCCCGATTGGCCCATGAACACGCACGTCACGGGCTTTCCTTTCTACGACAAGCTGGACATGATGCCAACGCCGCCAGGGGTTCAGAAGTTTCTTGACGAAGGAGCGCCGCCGATTGTCTTCACACTGGGTTCGTCCGCTGTGTGGGTGGCAGGAGATTTCTACAAGGAATCAATCAAGGCGGCGCAAGCTTTGGGCCAACGCGCGCTTCTTCTGGTCGGCGACGCGCGCAACATGCCCGAAGGCGTTTTGCCTGAAGGCGTAGCGGCGTTCGAGTATGCGCCTTACAGCGAAGTGCTGCCGCGCGCGCAAGCCATTGTGCATCAAGGCGGGATAGGAACGACCGCTCAAGCCTTGCGCGCAGGAAAACCTACGCTCATAGTTCCTTTCAGCTACGACCAGCCGGACAACGCTGCGCGCGTAGCCCGTCTGGGCGTGGCACGCATACTCCAGCGCGACGGCTACAGGGCAGACCGCGTTACAAAGGAACTAGAACAGCTACTGGGCGAGCCGCACTACAGGGAAAAGGCCGCCGCCGTAGGCCAGATCGTCCAGAGCGAAGACGGCGCACGCACCGCAACGGATTTGATTGAAAGGAGATTTAAAAGGGATGAGGGATGAGGGCGAAGGGATGAATAAGAATGAGTAATAGCGTCAACACGCAATTGGCTCAATCTTGTTCATCCCTCATCCCTCATCCCTCATCCCTCATCATCATGCTTCTTGTCGTTGATGTTGGAAATACTAATACGTCGCTGGGCGTTTATGAGGGCGCGGAGTTGCTCAAGCACTGGCGCTTGACGACGGTGCGCGTGCGAACGGTTGACGAGTACGGCGTCTATGCGCGCAATCTCTTCGAGTTCGCGGGGATTGATTTCAAGGCGATCACGGGCGTCGCGGCGGCCTCTGTCGTGCCTCCCCTGAATTTCGTCGTGCGCCGCATGTCAGAACAATATTTCAACCATTCACCGCTCTTCGTGGATCACACGACGGAAACAGGCATGAAGATTCTTTACGAGCCGCCATCGGACGTTGGAGCGGATCGCATAGTTGACGCTGTGGCCGCTATTCACAGGTACGGCGCGCCATGCATAGTCGTTGACTTCGGCACAGCAACTACCTTCGACGCCATAAATGAGCGAGGCGAATATATGGGCGGCGTCATCACGCCCGGCATTACGATTTCGGCTGACGCGCTCTTCGCGCGCGCTGCTCGTCTCCCACGAGTTGAGATTAAAAGACCGCAGTCCGTCGTAGGCTCTTCAACGGTCGGCTCCATGCAGTCCGGACTCTATTATGGTTACGTCGGGTTGGTTGACGGCATCTTGCGCCGTATGATCGCTGAACTCGGCGGCTCGCCGCACGTCGTAGCAACGGGTGGCCTGGCCCCGCTTATAGCGACCGGCTCCGATCTGATAAAGACCGTTGACGACACGCTCACGCTCGAAGGGTTGAGACTTATATACGAGCGCACACATGCAGCAGAAGGGACTTGATAGCCTAATACACCAAGCACATATTCAACCCTTTGCGAGCTTTCGGTTTTCTCTTTGCGCCTTTGCGAGAACCTATAACTATCACTAGCTTGAATTTCGAGAGAATTGCAGTTTCACGCAAAGGCGCAAAGAGAAAACCGAAAGCTCGCAAAGAGATTATGACAGTAGCTTTGACATTACTGCGTAAGAAGAATGAAGGAAGATAATAGCCAGGGCACCGAGCCGTCATCGCAGCGTTTGAACTATTTCAACTACTTCACAGAGATCGAAGAAACTTTCGTACGCAGGCGGCGCAAGCATCTACACCTGGGAACGCTCGACTGGGCGCTGATGAGCGCGTGGAAGGAGATGGGCATTCCGCTGCACGTTGTGCTGCGCGGCATCGAAACGGCTTTTGATTCTTACGATGCCAGGCCACGCAAACGCAGCGTGAAGACGCTGATGTACTGCCAGGAAGAAGTTGAGGCTCAGTACGCTGAATGGATGGAATCGCAGGTGGGCGCGCCCGCAGAGCAGAGCGATGAAGATTCGGAAGTAAAGACGGACGACGGGCAGGCCGCTAATGAAGATGACGCAAGGCTGCCTTTTCCTCGCGCAGCCATACTGGAACATTTGAGCAACGCCCGTGCTTCACTTCAAAACATCTACGACGAGCGAAAGGGCGTGGATGCATTCTGCGACGCGCTGGGGCGCGCAATCTCGCGCCTGCATGAGCTTGAAACGGATTTCAGGCGAGCCGCCAGACCGGATGCAGAACTGCTTGAAGATTCTCTGACGAGACTTGAGAAGATGCTGGACGAAGCTCTTCTTTCTAGCTTTTCGACGGCGGAACTAATCAAGGCGCGCGCCGTAGCCGTAGAGCAGCTAGAGCCTTATCGAAATCGAATGGAGAACGAAATTTTCAAACAGACTTATGAAAATCTGCTCTTCAAGACATTGCGCGAGCGCCGCGCGCTCCCGCGTCTGAGCCTTTTCTATCTTTGACACATCGCTTCGCAAGCCGCGCGCTTGCGCCAAACTCGCACTGTCAGGTAAAGCAATACCAAGCTGTGTCTACATTTTTCAGTGTGAGCGAACAAACGCGCTGGCGAATTCCGCTCTAATGAGAAGATCGAGGCAGCCATCACGCACACATGACCGCAAGAGAAGCGATGAGACTTTTGAAGTCGAAGTCGAGCGTATACTGCCGGGCGGAGCGGGCCTGGCGCACGCGGGCGGAAAGACGATTCTTGTCGGACTGGCTGCGCCGGGCGACCTCGTTCGTGTGCGCGTACGGAAAGTTAAAGGCAGAACTGCTTTCGCCTCCATCGAAGAGATCATAAAGCCATCGCCCGTTCGTATAGAGCCGCCGTGCCCTTACTTCGGTCGCTGCGGCGGCTGCGACTTTCAGCAGTTGAGCTATGAAGCGCAGCTTGATGCGAAAGTTGAGATGGTGCGCGATTGCCTGCGAAGAATTGCCGGGATTGATTTCCCGGAAAAAATTCCGATTCACGCTTCGCCTCTGGAATGGCGATACCGCTCGCGCGCTCAGTGGCAATATGATGCGATGCGAAATCACCTGGGCTACTTCGAGCGCGGCACGCACAACGTCTGCGACGTTATCGAATGCCCGGTGCTCGTTCCATCGTTACAGGAAACTCTGAGCCGCTTGCGCGAGCATATGCGAAACGGCTCGCTGCCGGACGACGCAAACGAGTTTCAATCGGTAGCCGGTGATGAAGGCGCGTCGCTCGTGCCGCCGCTTGTTGAAGTTTCATCGCCGGAAGCGAGCATGACAATCAATGAATTTCGTTACCGCTTCCGGGCCGACGGATTTTTTCAGATAAATCAATCTCTCCTGCCGCAACTAATAAAGACGGCTATCGTAGATATGCGCGGAGAAGTTGCAGTCGATCTTTACTGCGGCGCAGGACTCTTCACGCTTCCACTGGCCGAAAAGTTCAATCGCGTTTTGGGCGTCGAGGTTGTCGAGACGGCTGCCGGTTACGCACGCCGAAATCTTGAAGGTGCGGGATTCGCCAACGCGAGTGTCGAAGTTTCTGCCGTCTCCACCTGGCTGCAATCAAACGCGCACACTCTCTCGCCTGTTGACCTGGTACTGCTAGACCCGCCACGTACAGGAGCAGAACCGGGAGCGATCAAAGGCATACTTGCCCTGAGACCACGCAGCATCGTCTACGTCTCCTGCGACCCGGCCACGCTCGCGCGCGACCTCAAAGAATTACTAGCTGGCGATTATTCTCTTGACTCTATCGCCGCATTTGATATGTTCCCACAGACGCACCACGTCGAAACGGTCGCGCGCCTCGCCACGACCACTGTGAACAGCTAAAGTCATTGCTGATATACCTAAGCGGTTGTGTCCTCGTCATCTTAGTTTAGTTGCACGCTTCAATGCGCACGGCGTTTCACATGTCGTTCGTACCTCATCCGCTCGCGCTGCTGGCCGCGTGTCTGGCGCTCGGCATCACCGCCGCGCATTTTGTCGCGCTCCCGCTCAAAATTAGTTTAACGACAGCAATCATTACCACCGCGCTCGCAGTCGCTTTCCTTGTACGGCGACAACTCGCAATGGCAACGCTCCTGGTATCGCTCGCGTTCTTTTGCGCGGGCGCGGTGTTGAGAACTGTTGAGAGGGAAGCGGTGCGTGCGGACAGGATTGAAAATCTGTTTGAGAATAAAATTATCGCTTCGGGAGACCCTGTTGAGTTAACGGGCGTGCTCGTGGCCGCGCCGGAGCCAGCACCTGAAGGGTTTTACATTACGCTTCGTATAGAGAATGTAAGATTCAGGGAAGAAGTGCGCGCTGCTTCGGGATTGATTCTGTTATTTGCGCCGGTGGAGCGGCGGTCGTTGATGGCTGAGTACGTTGCGTTAGAAATGCGTTATGGCGAACGAGTGCGCGTGATGACCGAGCTTGAGCGCGAGGAGAATTATAGAAATCCCGGAGTATCTACGCTGACGGAATATCTTGAGCGACGCGGGTACGCGGCTACGGGAACGATCAAAAGCCCTTTGCTCGTTGAGCGGCTGGACGATGCGAGAGTCTTCTTGCCGCTTGCATGGATTTACGAGTGGCGGCAGCGCCTTCTCGCTTCGATCAGTGAAAAATTTTCGGCGGAGACGGCAGGCGTGCTTGACGCTGCGCTTCTGGGGGATCGTTACCTGCTCTCAAAATCCTCAGCCGAGCGTTTTCGTGACGGCGGAACATTTCACGTGCTGGTCATAAGCGGCTTGCACATAAGCTTCATAGGCGGGCTGGTCTGGCTCGTCGCACGAAGGCTGACCCGGCGGCGCTCGTTACAGTTCGCCCTCTCCGTCATAGTCCTCTGGGCATACGCGATAATGGTTGGCGCTGAAGCGACGGTCGTGCGTGCAGCGTTCATGTTCACAATCGTCACGCTCGCCCCCCTGCTCAATCGCCGCGCGCAGAGTCTCAACGCGCTTGGGGCTGCCGCAATAGCCTTGCTCGTCTGTAGACCAGGCGATCTGTTCGATCCATCATTCCAACTCACATTTCTTTCCGTCTTGATGATTGTCTCGGTCGCGTGGCCGTTGCTCAAAAAATTTCAGGAGGTTGGAGAGTGGCGACCGACAAGCGCGACGCCGTACCCTCCAGCATGCCCGCGCGCGTTTCGCACCGCGAGCGAGATTCTTTTCTGGAATGAAAAAGCGTGGGAAAGGGAGGTTGCGCGCTCTCTTTTCCATTACAAGATATTCAAGACGAAATGGGCCACAAGGCTTGGACGAATTCATGCTCAACGAATCTTGCGCTACATTGCCAGCGCAATGCTCGTATCCGCGTGTGTGCAAGTGGGCTTGCTGCCTTTGCTGGTGCTCTATTTCCATCGCCTCTCGTTCGCTTCTCTCGTTCTGAACATCTGGGTAGGCGTATTGATGGCAGCGCTTAGTCTGCTCACACTGCTAAGCCTGCTGGTATCTCAGTTGAGCGCAATGTTTGCCGCGCCGCTATTTGCGCTTGCAGAAACGTTGAACCGGCTGATGGTTCACAGCGTTGATCCTTTTCGCGCCGCGCACATAGCATCGCTTCGATTGCCTGAGTATACGGGCTGGCCTTCGCTACTTTACATTCTCTATTTTGCGCCTCTGGGGTTGCTGGCGCTCACACTTGCGCGCTGGCATCCTCTGGCCCGCATCGCAAGTTCTGAAGGAGCGTTGCACAGGCTAAGACGTTTTGTTGCTCCGCTCGCCGCGTCACTTTTAATCGCTCTTCTAACCTTAATCATCTTCCATCCATTGAGCGCAGCTAAACCTCGCGGAAGATTGCGCGTTGATTTTCTGGACGTTGGGCAGGGCGACTCTGCGTTGGTTACTATGCCGGACGGCACAACGATTCTGATTGACGGAGGCGGACGACCCGCGCGGGGTGGGCGAAGAGGTGAAGCCGATGAAGAGAGCGGGAGCGAGCCTTTTGAGCGCGACACGCGGAGCATAGGCGAGGCAGTAGTCTCCGAATATCTCTGGCATCTCGGCCTTGATCATGTTGATTATGTGATGGCGACGCACGCCGACGCGGATCACATACAGGGCTTAAACGATGTCATCAAAAATTTCCGCGTGCGTGCTGCGCTGGTAGCTCGTGTGCCCGCGATTGATCAGGAATTCAGGGAGTTCTTTGAAACGGCGCAGCGAGAAAATGTGCCGGTTTACATGGTCGGGCGCGGCGACGTGCTTCACTTCGGGAGCGTTGCCGCTGAAGTGCTCTGGCCTGTGCGCACTGCGAGCGCACGCGCGCCATCACAAAATAATGATTCTATTGTGATGCGCATTCTGTTCGGCGAAAGGGCTTTCCTGTTGACGGGCGACATGGAAAGGGAGGCCGAAAGCGAACTAGCTGCGCAGCCCTATAATCTAGGATGCGACATCATCAAAGTAGCCCATCATGGCAGCCGAACATCATCTACGCAGAGCTTCGTCAGCGCATCGCACCCCGGCCTGGCAATCATCTCCGTCGGTCTCACATCGCCCTTCGGCCACCCTCATCCTGATGTAGTCCAACGCTGGCGCGATTCCGGCGCACAGGTTCTAACCACAGGCCACAGCGGAACCATCACAATCAGCACCGACGGGCATGACCTGAGAGTGGACACATATGTGAGGCCGTGAATAGTGAATCGTAAATCGTGAATAGAAGAAAATGATGATAGCTGATAGCTGATAAGAAAAGCCTTTTATCTCATCGCTCATCATCACTACTTTCCTGCCACCTGTCGCTTGTCACTGCTCTTATCTATTCACGATTTACGATTCACTATTCACGCCCTTCTGTATCCATAACGCTCAAGAATCCTTTGGCCTTCGGGGCTGAGGATGAAGGCCAGGAATTTTTGGGCTGCATTCTGTTTGGGGGAAGATTTGATGACGGCGATGGCCTGGTCAATGGGCTTGTGCAGTTGTTCGCTGACTTCAATCGTGCGGCCTTCGCCCTGATGTATGAGTGAGAGCGGTAGGAATGCAACGTCTGCGTTGCCAGTGGCTGCATACTGTTTGGCTTGAGTGACGTTCTGTGCGTAGATGACGTGCGGCTCTATCTTCGTCCATAGATTCAGCGCGCATAATGCTTCTAGGCTTGCGCGTCCATAAGGCGCTATATCCGGCTTTGCGATTGCCACTCGTTCGACATTCACTTCATTGAAATCTTCCAGACGGTTGAGAGAGGCGCTGCTTCCCGGCGGAATCCAGAGCACAAGACGCCCGCGCGCGAAAATCTTCTGCGTGTTCGGCGTCAGAAGATTCAATCTGTTCAAAGCCTCAACGTGTTCCACGTCCGCCGAAGCGAAAACGTCGAAGGGCGCGCCCGACTCGATCTGCTTCTCAAGCTCTGCCGTTCCAGCGAAGCTATAAACCACACGAACGCCCGTGCGCGCCGTGAACTCACGGGAAATCTCAGCGAAAACGTCCGTTAGATTCGACGCAGCCGCAATTGTAATCTCTTCCGAGCCTGTCTGCTTATTTTGAGTGGATTTCTGCGAGCAGCCGGTGAAGAAACTCGCGCAGATTAAAGCGAGACCAGCGAGAACTTTCAATCCTTCGTAGATGATGGGAAAAGAGAGATGCTTGCTACCAAAACTTTCATCCCTCATCCCTCATCCCTCATCCCTGCTCTTCAGATTCCCGCTCCGTCAATGAATTGATCCGGCGTGTAGTGGCCCACTTCTGCGCTGCCAACGCGATAGGTGTTGAGAACGCCAAGCGGCGGCGCGTAGATGTGCAGCGTGACCATATCGCACCCGCTCACTTCAGGATTGCCCAGTTGATGTATGTCCGGCACTTCTGCTCCCGTTACCTGGCGCTCGCGCCATTCTCGCCCTGAGCGATAAAAAAGCTTCTGTTCTTCATCAAGCTCAAAGATGGTTTCCCACATTATGCCTTCGCAGACCATCACTGCGCCGTGCGAGCCGTTGTGATCGTGGATGGGCGTGCGCTGCCCAGGCCGCCAGCAGAGCACAAGCATCTCTACAAACTCGTTGCGGAAGACTCTATGGCGGGCATACGTGCCCGGCTTAAAGCTGCGGTACGGGCTGAGGTCATCCGAGTTCACTTCAGCCTTTTCAAGTATTTCGTTGAGCGCTTCAAGTGAAGGCACAGCTTCGCAGGCCGAAAGCGTTCCGGCAATTTCCTGAAGAGAGAAGCGGCGCGGCTGTTCTTCTGAAATTGCGGCGATTTGAGCGGCAGGTTGCTCTATGTTGGTAGACATTCAAAAACTCCAGACGAAAAGGCGGTGCGTAGATGTGCGCGATTAAATAAAGGCGCACAAGTTTTATAGTTCACACGGCGGGCGCGAGTCAATGCGGTCGCAGCGTTGGAAAATTTATAGCTTTTATACAGCAAGCAGAACGCGCAGGTCGCGCACGTTCGTGCCTGTCGCGCCCGTCGTAATCTCATCGCCGAGTTTCTGAAAGAGGCTGAAAGAATCGCTGGCTGCAAGAAAGTTTTCGGCGCTCAGATTGAGCGCGCGAGCACGCAGAACAGTTTCGTGGTCGGCTATTGCTCCAGCAGCGGGGCTGTTGCCGTCAATGCCATCTGTGCCCGCGCTTAACGCGACCACTTGCGATGCTTCGCCTCTCTCTTTCAGCCCGGAAATCTCAATTGCCAGGCGAAGCGCTGTCTCGGAATTTCGTCCGCCAAGTCCTTCGCCTTTCACAGGGCATGCGAACTCGCCGCCCGATATGAGGCATACTGTTTCGCCGTCATTGCGACGCTTCAACTCGCTCAGCCGCGCAATCAACCCGGCGCAACCTTCCTCGATTGGCTGCTCAACGAGGTCGCGCGCAATCTCTACAACGAATCCGCGCGCCCTTGCTGCCGTCGCCGCCGCTTCCAGGGCGCTTTCGTTGTTTAGCAGGACGAAGAAGTCTCGCGCGGCGACGGGTGTTTCGACCTGGATAATTTCGTGTTCATCGATTGCGCGAAGAATTGATGGGGGCAGATGTGATTTTAAACCGTAGCGCGTGATAACTTCGCGCGGGTCTGGTGAAAGGGCGTGCGGCGGAATCGTAGGGCCTGATGCAACATTCGCTTCGTCGCCTGTGTTTGTGTCAGAGATGATAAGAGTGACTTGATCTGCGTTTGGCGCGTGCAGGGAAAGTGCGCCGCCTTTGACAGCAGAGAAGGCGCGGCGAACCGCATTGACCTCCGCGATTGATGCGCCGCATGAAACTAGCGCTCGATTGGCCGTGCGCAAATCCATGAGTGTGATTCGCTCGTCGCGCGGCCACTCGATCATGGCTGACCCGCCGCCGGAAATTAGAAAGATGATAAGCGCGCCCTTCTCATTAGCCAGATGCAGAAGGTCGAACGCTTCGCGGGCGGCAATCAAGCTGTCTTCGTTCGGAAGCGGGTGGCCTCCATTGCGCCAGCGCCAGCGCGCGGATAATTTTTCAAGAGAAACGTTGAGCGCGTCGTATGAGCGTTTAGCCACAACGGGGCCTGAGACAAATCCTCCTGCCAGCTTGTCGCCAAGCACGTCGTCGAGAGCGGCTGCCATAGGAAGCGCGGCCTTGCCGACCGCTATGGCGTAAATCCGTCTCGTGCGCTCAAAAATTCTATCAACGATTTTGAGTCCTGAGTTATTCAGACGAACGGAACGGCGCACGGCTTCGTAAGAATCAACGCTTTCAAGCGCTTCATTGAAAATCTGAAGCGCGACTGCGCGCATCTCTCTAAGCTCCATCGTAATCTTTCACTCCACAGTAATGAGCGCGCGCATCTCGCGGAAGCGCCGGTCGCTGATGCCGCGAACCATCAGCAGATGCTCTGCGCGACGAAAACGACCGTAACGCTCGCGGTGCTCTACTATGCGCGCGGCAAGCGCCGCACCGATGCCCGGCAATGATTCGAGTTCACGGGCAGTCGCCGTGTTGAGGTTGATGAGAGACGCGCGCGCGGAATTCTGTGTGATTGCGGCATGAGCGCGAGCCGGGTCTGCCGTTATCTCGTTCTGCGTGCGTTTGACGCAGGCCGTATTGATAAGCAGAAGAGCAAGCAGAGACGAGAGAGTTAAGTGAGCTTTAGATAATTGATAGCGTTGCATGAGAGGATTTCGGTTACAGGTTCGCCGTGCATTGCACCGTTCATGTGCAAAATGCTAGAAGTCTAAAATTGTCAGAAACTTGTAACCTCAAAAGCTCGGTTTTCCACAGGCTTTTCCACAACTTCCTGTGGAAAAATGTCAGATATGTTCCAGCCAATCTCCGGCTGTCTATGACTCTTTTAGTATAGAGCAGCGTTACTTTCAAGCAGCCTAATTCATTTGAGCAGCGGAAAGCTTATGATGCAGCGGCTCGAATGAATCAGATGGCAGAGAGGGGTTTCGATCAACGCGCCGTATCTACGCAGTTCAGTTAACAAGGTGACACTCATTCAGGGAGCAATCTTGGTTGCGGGGTCGCTCCAACCGCTCTGCCCGTTGGTGCTGACGGCTGCGACGCGGAACCAGTATTTCGTTCCGCTCGTCAATCCTTCAACCGTCGCCTGCGATTTGAGCGAGACCGCCTTGTGTTGCCACGATGTAACGGTCGGCGGGTCTGCGCTCATCTCTATTACGTAGCTTCTGGCTTTGCTCACCTTGTCCCAATGCAAATCTATCTCGCCTTCGTGGTTGCCCGCTGTGGCAGCGAGCGCGGCGGGAGCGGTTATCTCGTCTGAAGACGAGGAGCCTACGGTTCTTGTATCAAGGCCAGCGCCTTTGATCTTCGTTTCGTCGCCGTCGCTGGCGCTCTCGACGTAGCTAGCCAGCCGCGACACGGCGCGGTCAACTGCATCTTCCTTCTGATTCTGCGCGCTTGTCCTGGCCTTCGCTTCCTGTCGCGCCGCCTGCGCTTCCGTGTAAGCGGTGTCCAGGTCGTTAATGGCAGCGCTTACTTGCGCCAGTGTGGGTTGCGGTGAAGGAAAATCTGTATTGTTCGTCAAGGCTGTAACGATTTGCCTGGCACGTGCGACCTTTTCCGGAATGGATAAATCTTTGAAGTTGAGTTTGATTTTTGGCATGAGGTTTCTCCTGAAAAAGTAAGGGTTTGAGTATGCGAGGATAACGTGAGCGACCGCGAGCTACTTTCGAGTAAAGCGAGGAGAACATACGCCGAAGGCTGAGAAAATGCAACAAAAACTTGGCTCACTCGGCCAATCCTGATTCGGTTTACTCCAATCCTTATCAGGATTGCTCCAATCTTCATCAGGATTAAAGTAATCCCCACTCGGATTGCTTTAATCCGAGTGGGGATTATCTCAATCCCTACTCGGATTAACATAATCCCGTGCGGGTTACTCCACTCCGCACAGAGATTGCTTGAAACTCTGTCGTGACAGCTTCAATTCGTCTCAGGCTAATCATTTTCCGTGAGGGGATTGCCTTGAAACGCGACAGGATTACCCCGCTCATACTTCACTGCTCATCTCGTCCCATTCGCTGACCATCTCGAACGCGCGCGAAAGCATGGGGCGCGGGCGAGCGCCGTCGGCCTGGCCTATCAAGCTCTGACGTTCCATCATGTCTAAGATAGCTGCGGCGCGACCATAGCCAATTCGCAGGCGGCGTTGCAGCACAGATGTAGAGGCTCGCTTCATCTCGCAGCAGATGCGAAGCGCGTCCTCGAACAACTCGTCGCGTTCGCCGCCAGCGCCGTCCATTCCCATAGCCTCGTCTTCTGTCTGCGTGATGCTCTCGTCATAGGCTGGCGCGCACTGCTCTTTGATGTGGTTGACGATGCGGTTAATCTCGTTCTCGTCAACGTAAGCACCGTGAACGCGCACCAGACGAGAAGTGCCCGGCGGTAGGAAAAGCATGTCGCCGCGCCCCAGTAGTTGTTCCGCCCCGTTTGCATCGATGATAGTGCGTGAGTCAACTTTAGATGAGACGCGGAAAGAGATGCGCGATGGGAAGTTGGCTTTGATTAATCCTGTGATGACATCAACCGAGGGGCGCTGCGTTGCCAGCACAAGATGAATGCCAACGGCGCGCGCCATCTGCGCAAGGCGCGTGATTGATTCTTCAACTTCGTGCCCTGCGACCATCATCAAATCCGCAAGCTCGTCAATGATGATGACGATGTATGGCAGCGATGGCAGCGGCTTCCATTCTTCTCCGGTCTCACCGAAGTCCTGTGCGAAGTTGCGTCGCGCGACCTCCGTGTTGTAGCCGTCAATGTTGCGCACGCCCCAGCCCGCAAGCTCTCTGTAGCGCCGCTCCATCTCAGCAACTGCCCACTTCAAAGAGATGGCCGCGCGCTTAGGGTCTGTGATAATCGGCGTGGCAAGGTGCGGGATGTCTGCGTAAAGCCCAAGCTCAAGACGCTTTGGATCAACGAGAATGAATTTCACTTCGTCAGGTCTGGCTTTGTAGACGATTGAGACGATGATGGCGTTGAGTGCGACTGATTTGCCTGCGCCGGTTGTGCCAGCTATCAACAGGTGCGGCATCTTCGTCAAGTCCGCAACATAATTGAGGCCGTCAATGGTTTTCCCAAGCGCGATTGTCAGCTTGGATTGGGATTCCTGAAACTGGCGGGATTCTATTACCTCGCGCAAGTGAATCGTCTCGCGGTGCGGATTGGGAACCTCAATGCCTATGTGCGGCTTGCCCGGCATTCTATCAATGCGAATTGATTCGGCTTTGAGCGCAAGGCAGAGGTCGTCCGAAAGTCCTGTGACGCGCGAGTATTTCACGCCGGGGTCTGGTTTGAATTCGTATGTGGTGACTACGGGGCCGGGGCAGATGTGCTTAATCTGACCTGTGACGTTGAACTCCTTGCACCTTTCCGCGAGCCGCGTTGCCAGGCCGAGCAATTCTTCATCAGCCTGCTGGCTGTGCGGCGGCGGCGGATTCAAAAAGCTAACGTTCGGTATCTTGTAGTCGTTGATGACGGCAATGCTGGGAGCGCCGCGCCTGCTCTTTTCTGAAGCTTGAGACACAGACTTCGACTCAGCTTCATCAAGATCAACGCGAACGACCGACGCGCCATTAACCATCTCGGCAATCTCTGCGGCCTCGCTCTTCTCCGTTGCCTTTTCAGCAGCCGCGGCGCGGGCGTAGGCGGATGCCGCTGCGGCTGCCTGCTTCGGTTGAGCCACAGATTCTTTTATCGCTGCGCTTGCGCTTGCGGTCGCAGCCTGTGCGCCCTTTGAAATCTCAGGCGCAGCCACTTTAACTTCGCCCGCAACTTGCTTCGTCGTGGCTTCAGGCTGAGAAGCAACGACGGATCGCTTGATAGCGGTCATGGCCGACAAATTTTCAGCCGGAACAGTCTCGCGCATGAACTGTTCGACGCGCTCCGCGCCCGACAAATCCTGCCCGTGCCTCAGTGCTTCTCGCTGAGCATCGCGTTCGGCTCTGGCCTGTTGCCGCATCTCCATGCGAACGAGAGCGCGTTCCCGACGCCTATCGCGCCACGCTCTGAATCTTTCGGGAATCGCGCGCATGAATGCGAACCGGTTGCCGAACTCCTCAGTCATCCATTCATAAGCGCGTATGAAAGAGAAGTCTGTGGCGAAGAGCAGTCCCATAGCGGCAGCCGCCGATAGCAGCACGGCTGCGCCCACTGTGTTCAGTCCGCTCGAAAACAGGCGTGCGAAGAGCGTGCCCATCAGACCGCCCGGTTGAAAGCTGCCGTCGAATAGCGGACGAATATTTGAGAGCGAAACAAGCGCGGACGATGCTACGATTAGAAGAAGCAAGCCCGCTATGCGCGAGAGCGGCGCATGAATTCGCCTGGTGCGAAATCGTCGCCACGCGGCGGCCAGAAGTAGCAGCGGAAGAAGATAGGCCGCGAGTCCAACCATCTGAAACATTGCGGCTGCCGCGTTCGCGCCAATCGCGCCCACAAGGTTGTGCGCCACATCCTGCCCCGCCGAATTCCATGAACTATCGTTCGGGTTATACGAGACAAGACACAGCGCCAGGAGCGCGCCGCACGCTGCCAGCGCAATCGCTATGATCTCATTGCGCCGCGTGTTCTTCGGCGCTACAACTTTCGTCCGCACGTCCGTTTGTGTAGTTGCCATTTAAAATCTCCGCAATCAGTCAGACTCTTATGCTGCTCGCCTTGAAAGAAGATAGGCTTTGATGAAATCGTCAATGTCGCCGCCTAAGACTGCATCAACGTCACCGCGTTCCAGTTTTGTGCGCGCGTCTTTGACAAGACGATAAGGCGCGAGCACGTAGTTGCGTATCTGCGAGCCGAAGGAGATGTCCGCCTTGCTCGCCTCAAGCTCTGCGGTTTCAGCCCTTCGCTTCTCAATCTCTAATTCATAAAGACGCGAGCGAAGTATGTTCATCGCAACGGCGCGATTCTGGTGCTGCGAGCGCTGGTTCTGGCACGAGACGACTATGTTGGTCGGTAAGTGCGTGATGCGCACGGCAGAGTCGGTCGTGTTGATGTGCTGGCCGCCCGCGCCCGTCGCGCGATAGGTATCAATACGCAAATCTTTTTCGTTAATCTCAACTTCAATGTTCTCGTCAATCTCAGGATAAACGAAGAGCGAGGCGAACGAAGTGTGACGCCGCGCAGCCTGATCGAACGGCGAGATGCGTACAAGGCGATGCACGCCAGCCTCAGCCGAAAGAAGACCGTAAGTATATTCGCCTTCAACGCGGAACGTGACGTTCTTAATTCCAGCCTCTTCACCCGGCTGGTAATCCAGAATCTCCGTCTTGAAGCCGCGAGTTTCAGCCCACTTCAAATACATACGCAGAAGCATCTCGGCCCAGTCCTGCGATTCCGTGCCGCCAGCGCCGGGATGAATCGTGCAGATGGCATTGAGTTGATCGTTCTCGCCCGAAAGAAGCATCTCGGTTTCAGCCTGACCAACATCGTGCTCAAGCTTCGCTATGAGCGCGCGAAGCTCCTTCAAAGATTCCTCATCCTCTTCCGCGAACTCGAAAAGCACGCCTGCGTCCGACACTGCCGCTTCAAAACTCTCCTGCCTTGCAATGCTTCGCTCAAGGCCGCTTCGCTGCTGCAAAAGCTTTTGAGCGGACTCCTGGTCGTTCCAGAAATCCTGCGCCGATGCCTGCTGCTCTATGCGACTCAACTCTTCGCGCTTCGCAGCAACATCAAAGAAACCTCCCGAGCTGCTCTACGCGAGTGCGCAAATCTTCGTAAGTGTTTCGCAAATCCTGTAGTGAATGTGTCTCGATCATTTTGTTCTCCGAAAGTAGTCAGTAGAACCTATTTTTAGGCTCTAACTTTAGCTGGTCATTCTTTAATCTTTCTGAATGAAAAAATTAAAAATAAAAAGCTGAGTGCCGCGCAAAGGTAGACGAAGATGTCTCCGTGCTTCGTATAAAAGGTTCTGTTCTGAGCGGCGCGAGTAACAGTCCACGCGCTTGCCGCAGGCTGAAATCCTTCAGTCGGCGAAACGACTTCGCCGCTTTCCGTTATGTACGCGGAGATGCCCGTGTTGGTGACGCGCAAGACGGGGCGATCGTTCTCGACGGCGCGGAAGATTGCGTTTGCAAGGTGCTGACGCATCACAGCCGTGCGACCCAGATACCCATCGTTGGAAATATTTATGAGTACGTCCGCGCCGTCCGCTGTGAACTTTCGGGCGATTGAAGGGAACGCAGATTCAAAGCAAATAAAGACGCCTGCGCGCGCCGCACCCAGAGGCATCAGCGTGTATTGCGCGCCCGGCGTGAAATCTCCGACCATTGCTGGAATCAAGCTCGCCCCGGGCAACCATCGGGGCAGCGGTACGTACTCGCCAAACGGCAGCAGGCGAATCTTATCATATTGTGCAACAAGTCTGCCCTCTTCATTTATCATCACGGCGGAATTGTAAGTTCCTCCGGCTGGCGCAGGCTCCTGCGAATTGAAGAGCACGGACGCGCGATTGCGTTTGGCGAACTCCGCCACGAACTCGCGAAACTCAGTGTCACGCGCGTAAGCGAAGTTCATGGGGGATTCCGGCCAGACGATGATGCTTGGTAGTGTGGCGCTCGCTTCTGCGGGTCGAACACTATTAACCTTTGTCTCCTGCCGCCTCCATTCATTCAAAGCATTTTCGCTCAAGGTTACATGACGCTTGACGAGTTCTTCTGCCTCCGCTGTCGAACCCACAGGTTCCATAGGCACGTTCGGCTGTACCGCAATTACAACTGCTACTTTAGTCCCGTGCTGAATTAGAAAAGACTCTTTACCCGTAAGAATCAAACTTAACCAGATAGACAGCGCTATGAAAATAAGCGTGGCTACAGTGATTTTCCTCGACCGTGATGTATTAACTATCACTGCGTATGATAGAGCCGCATTCGATAGCATCACGAAAAATCCGACCATATAAACCCCGCCCCAGCGCGCCGTTTGAATCAGCGCAGGGGCGTAAGCTTGCGAGTAAGCTATAGCGTTCCATAGTTGTCCCGTTGTTATCAATCGCGTCCATTCAAGCGCAACCCAGATTACAGGAGCGAGGAAGATTGCGCGCGCGCCCCAACGCGCGATGCATCGGAACAAGAGCAGGCAACTGATGGCCGGGAACAGACCGACTACAACGGTGGCAGGCAGTAGCAACGGGTAGGCAACCCACGCTGGAATTCCCCCGTAGCGAATCAAAGCGTGCGTGACCCAGTAGCACGAGCCGTAGAAGAAAACTGTGCCCGTGAGCCAACCGAATATGAATGCGCGCCATTGATTACGACTGCGCGCGACAGCGACCAGAAGAGGGACGAATCCAACCCAGGCCAGCGGCCACAAATTGAAATCTGGAAAAGCAAGAATCAGGAGCGCGGCTGAAAGAACTGAGAGCAAAACTTCTGCGCGCGTAGGCGCAATCGCAATCGCTTTCGTCTTCAAGTCTCTGAAGACGAAAGCACTGCGACTTGCCTCGAATAGGCCGGTATCGTCCATGCGCAAGAGTGTAGCAAGAAATCAAGCGGTGAAGCCACGATAATAATGGATAAGCACGGCAACGTGAGGGATGACATCGAGCGACTGATTCAAAGCCAGCAATAACTGCTTTGCTCTTTTCTTTACGAGAAACTACATCTCTCTTTATGTCTCAAGCTGTGGCGAGTTGCATGTTCACGCTGGAGATGCAAAGAAAAAACTTCAAGCCCGCAAAGAAGAGTTTGACGTGCTATAAGGTCTCCTTTAAATAGATGCCGAAATTTTTTTTCGGGCTTCAGCGCGCAGCCTCTCAGATGCGGAAATGGGTTACCGAGAACGCGCAATTCGACAGAAAACGTCACAGCGGAAGTGACAAATTCCGTCGCTTAGCGTTTTAGCGATTGGTGTTGGATCGAGTTCGATTGAATGAAAAGTTAAGAAGATGTTGGGTAAAGCTGTATGCTGAAATACTGTAGATTCTGAAAATTGGTTGTAAAAGTGGGAGAACCCGGCCATTTCTGACCGGGTTCACATTTCGGAAGGAGCAACTGAAGGAACGCTCGGAAGGTAACTGGCGCAGCGGCAGGCGGCGCTCAGGGGAGTGATGGCGGCGGGGGCACGTTTCATTTCGTGCTTGCCGACGATAACTAGAGCACTTCGCGTGCCACAAAAATATTTTTTCTGGAAATCAGAAATGATTAGTTGTTATGAGGAGCGGCTATCACACAGAGACCTGTGCGACGCATCGAAAGGAGAGTCTGGTTGCGCGAGTTTTTTCTTCTTCGTGTTTCTTCTTCAACGCGCGGATTATTCTTGAGGGGCTTCGACGACGCTCGCACTCTTTAATCGCTGGTCGTGAGCGGAGCGCATGCGTGCGGCTTCCTGTTCGGCTTCCTGGCGTGTGTAATGACCTATGAGTAGTGAGAATATCTTTTGAGTGTTTGCTCTTCCTGATGGTTCCGTGCGAATGTCTGTGTAGCCTTTTCCGGTTAAATCTCTTACCAGAGACTGCGCGTCTTCAGGAGTTTTGAATCTCCCAACGAGGACTGCGTAGCGTTGCTCTGTACTATGAACTGCCTCAGCAGTGGTTTGCTGAGTGTCCGGCTGAGAAGTTGCAGCGGTTTGAGCAGCACTGGTTTGCGCCTGCGGCGAATGCGCAGAGACCATATCTTCGACTGTGAATCTGCCAACAAGAATTCCTATTGCGAAAAATACTGCGCCCAGAGCCAGAAGCCCGAGGAGAATAACCGCCGGGCGTCGCTCGTCGCGGCTGAATTCTTCTAGCGCCGAGTGCTTAATCTCAGGCTCTATATGTTCGACCCGTTTTCTTGTCTCAATCTCAGTTTCCATGAGTACTTAGCGAAAGAGATATTTACTACCTCACGTCATGCGAGCGCTGAGTTGAATCAGCTTCGACCTCAAGCAAGTGACCTCTTGCTCCGACGACTATAACAGGGCTGCCGCTTTCCAACGTCTCGCCTGCGCGAGCACGCGCCGGCCATAACTCGCCGCGAACTGCAATGTAACCTTCCGGCCTCAAAGTTTTCTCGACCGTTGCGCGCGCTCCGATTAGATTAAGCTCGCCTGTCCCGGCCTTCTTGTGGCGTGATAGCGCCGCAATGAAAAGAGCTGCGAGCAGCCCGCCTATGCAGATTGAAAGTATCAGAATGGTCGAAGCGTTCATCCCAACTTCAACGCGCCCGACGATTGAAGCCCCTTGAAGGATTACCCTTTCAAACGCCGGGATTTTATCACAAGAACCCTGTGGGCAGATGAAAATAGTAAAAGAGGAAGAGCAGAAATTCCGTCCTTCCTCTTTTTTCGTTTTTGATGATCGTCTCTTACCTTGACCCGGTTTCGACCTGGCGCTGTAGCGCTATGGCTTCCTGGTTGTTCGGATCAATCTGGATTGCGCTGCGCGCATGCGAGAGAGCCATCGCTCTGTCTCCGCGTTCAAGGTAGATGCGCCCCAAAAGTATATGAGCGTCAATCAACTTCGAGTCCCAAAAGAGCGCGGCCTTGAGCGCGCTCACGGCAGCCTCCTGATCGCCGCGCCTTTGATGTATGCGACCTATCAGCAGGTAAGCCTCAGCGTTCATTGGTTCGATTGTTAGAACCCGTCGCAACTCCGGCAGCGCCTCGTCATCACGTCCTGCCTGGTAAAGCTCGCGCGCCTTAACAAGCAGGTCTTGCGTGCTGTTATTGGACTCTGCATTAGCGACAGTGGTCTGGCGAACAAGGTCTATGTAGTCGCTGCGATTGAAGGTGTCACGAAGGCGCAGTGAGACGCCCGGCGTGGTCTGCGAACGCTGCCACTCTGTTTGCCACTTGGCATAGAAGGGCAGAAAGCGTCTGGCCTGATCGTCTGCGGCCTGCGCAGCCTCCGCTCGATTGATCTTCTCAAGAGCTTTGGAGAAGAGAAAGTATGCAGCGCCGTCGCGCGGGTCTGTTGTTATCACAGACTGAAGCTGCTGAACAGCGTCCTGATATTTGCTGGCTAGAAAGAGCGCGTATGCGTAGTTGAAGCGAACCATAGTGTCGTCGGGCGCGGAATCCGCCGCGCGCGACAGAAATGTTACAGCCTGCTCAAGAAGACGTGTGCGCTCTGCGTCTCTACGTTCGTCACGCGCGGCCTGAACCGAGAGTGCCCCTGCATTGTTGTAAATGCCTGTGAGCGGCATGTCGGAAGTGAGAGGGACGATTGCTGCGAGCGCGTGGCTCAAATCGTTCAGGCGGAAGTAGCAGAGCGATGCATAAAAGGTAGCCTCTGCGTAGTGCGGGTCGCGCTTCTGTAGTTTCGATAAATACTCTGCGGCCTGTTTCCAGTCATGCTTCTTCAGATAGAAGAGTCCAAGCTGGAAAGCAGCTTGCGGATAAATTGCCCCGGCGTTTGCCTCCGCGTAAAAGTGTAGGGCGTTCTTGAAATAGTTTGCGCGCGTATCGTCCGATTCGTCCGTCTGAAGTCCTTTAACGTAAGCCTCGAATGCTCGTGTCGGAACTTTCGTTGCCTGTTGCACGAACTGCATCTGCGAGAAGGGAAGCGCGCGGTCGCGCTGATAAAGAACCTGGTACGCAAGCCTGCCTTGCATCGTCTGCAATGTCGTGAGTGCTCCACCGAAATCATACTCGCGCGTAGCCCATCGCCCGTCCGGCATAGTCTCGCCCATAAGGCGACCTTCGTTCACTTTGATGACGCGAGCAGAGCCTTGCAGCGTTGCGGGCGTCTGACCTTGCGGCGGCGTGACGCTGTACGTGCCTAGAACTATCATCGAAGCGTGAGCCTCGCGCGCAAGCTTGATTGCAGTGGCGCGTGAGGGAAGAGCGGTGAGCGGAAGGCGGACTCGCTGGTATGCGAGCGCACGTTCGTCGCTGGAAACTACTACGAGGTCTGACGCGACGCCGAGAAGCTCGGCGAGCGAATCGGCGAAACTCTCGCCAACCCAGTTGTACTCAGGATGACTGGTCGAAACGTTCTCGAACGGCAGTATCATCACAACGTCATTCGATCCCTGCTGTGATTGCGCCTGCGTGCGAGCGGGCGCAGAGCTTATGAAAGAGACCAGCATCAGGATGATGACGGCGTGAGTTGCAAAGCGACTTCTGAACATGAATATAAATCCTTAAAGAAGTGAAACCAAAATTGCTGTAAGCTGCCACATCCGGCGGCAGACCGGTTAGATGCGCGCACGACCGGCTCGGTTGGACATGCGCACGGGCAAAGGCGCAAGCCTAAAACGTGCAACCGCAACTATTTAAGGCCACGACGCGCTCATATGCTAACCCACTGCGCGCATATTTCAAAACGCAAAAGTGAAACAGTTCATGCTCGTTACCACCTATGAGAAGAAAGGAGTGTGTGCGGCATATGAAAAGCTCGCGTCTTTGCTACTGGTCGCCGTGTCGTTGTAATGTGAATGCTGCAAGTGAAACTTTGCCGGGCTATCTTCGATTTCAGTGGGCAACCAATGAAAGGCGTGAGTCAACTTAATTGACTTCAGCAGGATATCCTCCGGCGAGAAATCGCATAATCGAAAGTAGCGACGGCATAATTCAACGTCACAAAATGCGGAAAAGATAACTTCAGAGATTAGTCCAATGAGGAATAGAAGATTTACTGCGGCGAGCATCACCGTCATATTGATAACTGTTTCTGTTGTCCTTGCGCAGGCGCAGTCCGATGGGCAGAACAAACCTTACCAGCAATGGACGAAAGCGGACGTGGTAAAGCTTCTCACGGATTCGCCGTGGGCAAAGACTCAGACCATTCGCTTGCAGCGGCGCAGCCAGGTCAGAGCCATAGCAGGGCAGACCTCGACCGTGGGCGGCTCAATCGGCGGCGCACCTGCCGTGAGCAACACCGGCGAGCTGACTTCAGCCGAAGACCCTGTGGATTACAAGTTCACTCTGCGGCTGCGCTCTTCATTGCCCGTGCGCCAGGCGATTGTTCGACTCGTACAGATTGATTCGCAGTACGATCAAATGACGCCTGCGCAGAAAAGCGCATTCGATTCGCAGACCAGAGAACTGCTTGAATGCCCCGAGTGCGCAGACAACTACATCATCAGCGTAGGCTTCGGCTCTTCCAACGCAGAGAATATTGATCTCGTTTACGAATGGTTCAGGGGGCAATCCGTCGAGTCGCTGAAAAACTACATCTACATTGCGAACGATCAGGGCGAAAGGCGCGAGCTTTCCGGCTTCATAGCGCCAAAGGTTCAGGGCGATGAAGCGTTCTTCTTCTTCAAGAGAATCGGGAGAAACGAAAGACCGCTGCTCACGCCCACAAGCAAGAAACTGCTTTTTCGTATGAGCGACGCGAACGCGCGCTCAGTCACAAACTTTGATATTGACGTGACCAAATTGATCGTTGACGGGCGGGTGCAATTTTAAGAAGAAGCTTGAAGCGGTAGCCGCTCAATTTGAAATTATACAACAGGAATACATTTTGGTTGCGCGTCGAATTGATGTGATTCGCGCACCGGCCTCTTTCGCATCACGAAAGTGCCAGCGTGACGATGGCTGCGAAGAGCGCGGACATGATGCCCAGTAGTCCAATGAAGATTGCGCGAATGGTCTGGTCAACTCGCGGCCTGCGTCCGGCGACGGCGAGAACTATGAATACGGGGAAGACCACCATAGTGTAGCGACCGAGCGATTGCAGCGCTAGAGAAGAGAGCGGGACGATTACGGAAGCGAACGTGTAAAAAGCAAAAGACCACTCGCGCCATTTCATAAGCACGAACCCACAAACAAAGGTCAGCGCTGCGCACGCGAAATTCAGAATTCGGAAGTCCCACTGGTCGCTCAAGTTGAGCGGGTCTGTTATGTAGTTCCAGAGAGGTCGCATGAAGAACCCGGTGCTACGCCCCCATGCGTGCTGAACATCTGCAAATGCGAAGGCATTCCCTGTGACGAAATGAAGATAGACCATGAAGGCGACGAGTCCCGCCGGAATCAGAAGCAGCAAGAGCATCCTTGATTCAAACTTGAAGCGATTGCCCGCTCGCCAGTGCAATAGCAGCAGAGCCGGGAGCAACAGCATGCCCGTCACGCGCGTCGCAGATGCGAGCGCGCCCATCAATGCGGCCACCCACCACACGCCTCGCTTCGCAGCGTAAAAGCTCGCAACCGAAAGAAGCAGAAAGAGTGATTCCGACAGCGGCATTGAAAAGAAGTAGCTTGTAGGAAACGCGGCAGTGTAAAAGAGAACTCTGTCTGCTACTGCTTCTTCATAACCGAACGCCAGCACAGTCTTGTGCAGCAACAACAGAGCGAAGAAGAAGAAGAGATTTGAGATAGCCATACCGGTCAGCAAGTAGCCGCCTGTTATCTTCGCAGCCAATCGCCACACCAGAGGGAAGAGAGGAAGGAAAGCCCAGTTATGCTCGTGCGTAACATCGAAGGGCTTGTGCTCGTAGCCGTTCGTTGCAATATCCAGATACCAGCCGCTCCCCGCGCCGGTAGCAAGCGGCCTGAGCCTTCGCGCTATGCTTGACCTGTGCATCCAGATACGAACTTCTTCCGGGTCGCGCCTGAAAACTCTTTCGGGGAATAGAACTGAGACGTGTATGACGAAGATAAAGATGACGAAGATGAAGATGCGCGTCAACAGAAACGAGAAGGTTGCCGAGCGAAGGCTGCGGTCGCGCGCTATACTGCGAAGTGTGCTCAGGATTGCATCCAACCATCCGGCTCTTTTCATCGGCGTCTGAAAAAGTCTTTTCTCACTTCAGTGATAGCAAATCGTTTTCAGCTTCTCGAAATAAGTTAACACGATTCACATCGCCTTCACGACACAGCCGCATCATCGTGTCCTATGTAATCTGGATCGAGTGAAAGAAGAACGGCTTAATAGTCCTCAGAAATCCTACCGATACGAAAAGAAGCGCCGGGGTATTCGCCAGGCTAACAAATAAGAGACAGCTTATTACTATTCAGTATCGTCGGCCTCTTCCTTTCTCTTGCCCTTAAGGACAGCAAGCCATTGCAGCATCCACTTACACGAAATGACTTTATTTGTCACGCAGCGGGTGACGGTTCGTGTCACACAACAAGCGCTGAGGCTTTAGAGTTTCGTGTATCGACGCGCACAAGAGAATAAAAAGCATTGAATAATCCACGCCTTTTGCCCTTGATTTGAGGATGCGACAGGGTGAAACGATGTAGCCATTCGTCTTAGGCATGAAGATTGCCAATTGCCGTTCGGTATTTCATCAAGGGGCCCCGACTTCCCAACCGATTGACCCAGTAAACGGTTAAAAAAATCCGCTTAGAAAACTGGCCGGACGTTCTCTTAAAGAATTGATCGAGGAGAAACTTCTAAGGCCGCTTCCCATCCAACATTCCCGTCCCAAAGGAGACCGAGAATGCCCAGCATGAAAAAGAGATTTTCGCACATTATTCTGGCAACAGCGTGTTTGCTGGTTCTAGGAACAGCAGCGGCTTTCGCCCAAAGACATTTCATGGTCGCAGCGAGCAGCGCGCGGCCTCAGATCAAAGTCCAGCTTTCAGGAGCAGTCGAGCGGGACGGCCAGCGCGTCTCCGTTGACGCCAACACAATAGTCAGACCCGGAGAGGTGCTCGACTGGACTATCACTTCAGAGAACAGCGGCACGTCTGCGGCGCGCGAGTACAAGGCCGTAGGGCAAATCCCGCGCGGCACACAACTCGTCGTCGGCAGCACCAGCGCAGACGGCTCTGCCGCCGTTGTTTACAGCATAGACCAGGGCAGAACATTTTCCGCGCAGCCTACCATAGAAGAGAGACAGGCTGATGGAAGCGTCAAGCAAGTCCCGGCTCCTGTCTCTATGTACACGCACTTACGCTACGAATGGTCTGACCCGCTCGCTCAGGGCGGTCGTCTCACCGCGTCGTACAAAGTGCGCGTGAGATAAAAGTTAAGGTCAACGGTCGAACAACGCCAGGACAGCACCCCTCGTTTCTACACCCCTCGCATAAAGTCAAGGCTGATTCGCCCCTACCCCAGACTCTTCTCCCAGAAGATTGAGGATGATATGAATAAATATTCGCCCAGAATCATAAGCCGACCTGCGCGCGTGCTTGTGTTGCTAATTATCGTCTGCGCATTCGGCGCGCAGGCTCTTGCGCAAACTACAGCCGCAGGAACGCAGATACAGAATCAGGCATCTGCAACCTACTCTGATGGAGGCGGCGGTTCTTACAGTTCAGTCTCTAATATAGTAACAGTGACAGTCGCGCAGGTTTCCGGCCTGACAATCACACCCGACGCGGGAACAGTCGCTAACGTAGTGCCCGGACAAGCGGGCGTCAATTTCTCGTTCACCGTGACCAACACCGGCAACTTCTCTGACCAGGTTCGCTTTCTGCAAAGCGGCGGGAGCGTCAATGTCACAGGGCCGGGAACCGTATCAGCCGCGTGGATAGAGTTGGGCGGAAACGCTAACGCATACGACGCCGGAACGGACGTTGACATTAAGAGCAACGGCGCTGACGTGCTCTCGTCTTCACTGGCGCAGAATGCATCAATCACCGTCATCGTCAGCGTGAACGTGAATGCGGGTGCGGCTGGCGGAAACACCATCAACGTGCAGCTAGGCGACACGAGCACGGGCGGGCCTTCGTTCGACAATCAACCTGCCGACAGTTCAATTCATGAAGTGAGAACTGTGACCGCAGGTTCTGTCAACGGTCTGCGCGAAGCTAGGGGCGACCGCACGGCAACCGTTGATAACGACGCGCAGTTGGCGCTCTCTCTGACAGCGCCCGCTGGCCCTGTGCCTCTCGGCTCGACTATCGCTTACACATGGCAACTCTGCAATACAGGACTTCGCACTGCCAATTCTGTGACGTTAACGAACGCGCCCGCAGGCTCGAATAGCGGCGTCTTCATCATCGCGCCGATACCTGCTGGCACAAATTTAGACGCCACGCAGAGTTTTCCGGGCGGCGTTGGCGTGCTCTATTCGACTTCGCCGCTGGCGAACAATCCCATAACGACCGCTGTGTGGACTACGACACTGCCGCCACTGGCGAGCGTAACGCGCGTGGCCTTCAACGTCGGAGCAACGCTTGCGGCTAGCGCATGCAGCCCCAACATCAATCTGAACGTTAAGATCGTGACCACAGACGCGACTAACCCGATTGTCGAGCAGGGCGACGCTTATGCGAAGAACACTGTCAACACACAGATAACTGCGCAGTCGCCGCAACGCACTACGCTCTTACAGATGGTTGGCTCGGTGCTCAACGGCCCGCAGGGACAGCCCGGAGCGGTTGGCCCAACCAACAACAACGACGACTACACGAACAAGAGCGTTAACACGGGAATTGCGGGTGTGCCGCCGGGCGGCGTCACGACCGCGCTCGGCACAGTGACCTTCACAAACACGTTGCAGAACACCGGCAACGCCAACGACACTTTCACTCTGACTGTTCAGAGCTTCCCGACGCTCTCGACCGTCAAGGTGACTGTTGGCGCAACGCAGGTCACCGTTATCAATAACGGCGTAGCTACGGGCAACGCCATTCCTCCTGTGAGCTTAGCTTTCGGCGCAACGTCCAACTATCAGGTTGATATTACGCTGCCCGCAGGCAAGACTGTGCTCACAGGCTACGACACGGTAATACGCGCAACTTCCGCCAACACAAGCTCTGCAACGAACGACACGATAGACCGCGTTTACACAGGGTTCGTGCAGCTTGTGAAGGCCGCTACAGTTGCGAACGGGACGGGTGTTGGCGGGCCTACGGATGCAGTGCCCGGTGCGGTGATAACCTACACCATCACCTACACGAACATCTCAAGCTCGGGTGGCACAAACAACGTCACGCTCACGGCCAGCAACATCGTCATCACTGAAAACGGCTCGACCGCGCCGAACAACTGGGCCACCAACACTAACCATGTTGTAGGAGCTACGGACACGCGCGGTGGAACGATCACGGGTGACGTAGCTGCCTCAAACGTTCTAACTGACACCATAGCGTCGCTTGCCGCAGGGCAATCGGGCGTCTTCACCTTCAAGCGGCAGATCAAGTAGCTGCCTTGAACAAACAGATGAGGTGGCGCGTTCGCATCCCAAAGTAAATCGTTACTGCTGGATCGAGCGCGCCGCCTCAAAGCATTAAATGAACTTACTTAACTTCCGGGTCTCGCCCTAATGTTAACAGGTAAACTCAACAGGAATGTTCTGCCCCTCATTCTTCTGTTGGCCCTAACGCTGACGGCGCACAAGCCCGCGTTCGCTCGCCCAGACGAACCGGCAACTGAGGCCGGCACTGTCATCAGCAACCGTGCCGAAGCGACATACGTTGACGATGACGGCCAGACCTTTTCAACGGTATCGCCTACCATTACTCTCACAATCCTGGCCGTCTCGACGCTTAAGACTACGCCGGACGAAACAAGCCCATCGGCCACGGTTGGCCCGAACGAGCAGGTCACACGTCTCTTCCACGTTTGCAACACAGGAAATACTCCAGACCTCTACACAATCACACGCGCAGAAGTGAGCGACCCAGCCGCTCTCGTCCGCCTCTACTTCGACGTGGATGCGAGCGGAACAGTGACGAATGCTGACCAACCCGTCAACGTCGGCGTATCTCTTTCGCCGCGAGTCGCTCCGGGCGCATGCATAGGTGTATTGGCTGAGGTTGATACGAAGGATTACCCTGCGAACAGCAATCTTACGATTCGATTGACTGCGCGCTCTAATGTAGTCAACTCGGCAACAGGTCAAGCGGAAGACGACGGCACAATCATCAACGCCGTTGGTGCTGGCGCAAAACTCACAGACCCTGGCAACACCAGCCTCCCGCCCGTCAAACTTGTCAACGGCAACGCTCAGGCTGTAGTAAGCCCCGGCGCGCCTTTCACCTATTCGATAGCTTTCCGCAACAGCGGCGATGCGCCAGCGCGCGGCGTTGTAATCTCGGACGATCTTCCCGCTCAACTTAACTACGTCGGCGGCACGCTGCATCTTGATGATCGAACTCTTTCGGATGCGAACGACGCGGACGAAGGGTATGTGCAGGGCAATCGTGTGAGTGTGCAGCTTGCCGAGGTCGTGCCGGGCCAAGTCGTTAGAATCAATTTCAAAGCGACTCTCAACGGCAACGCTCCATCGGGCGAGGGCGTAACGAACGTTGCGAACCTTTCTGCGCAGAACGCGGCTCTGGCGAAAAGCACGACGGCAGTTGTCGTCGTCGATCCGTTCGGAACCGTATTCGCAGGGCGCGGCGGTAGCGCAGCACCTATTCCGGGCGCGCGAGTTGAAATTCTTATAGACCAGAACGGCTCAACCCTAGGGATTCCAGAGGGCGTGGGCTTTGACCCGAACACGTCCAATACGAATCCTTACTCAACCGATACGCTCGGACATTTCAGCTTCGCACTGACTCAGGATCAGCTTGGGAGTGAAGCTTCGCCAGCACGCTACTTCATGCGCGTTACGGCGGACGGTTACACGGCGAGAATGTTGGAGTTGACTGCGCACCCGACTCAGGCTGGATTATTTGCGCTCATGGTTCACGCGCTGGACGGGCAGGCACTTGCGCGCGCCGGGGGATTCGATCTGGTTCACGAGGATGTGAGCATCAACGACATGGCCGCCGTTGCGCTCAACATCCCTATGTTCGAGCAGCACGGACTTGAGATAACGAAGATGGCCGACCAGCAGCGCGTGCAGATTGGCGACGCTGTAAGTTATCGAATTGAGATTCACAACCCGACCGCAGGCGCTGTCAACGACGTGATGTTACATGACACGCTGCCCGTCTCTTTTAATTACGTAGCAGGTACAGCGCGACTCACCTTGAATAGTTCGCTGGAGCAGCCTATTGAGCCTGAAATCACTGGCAACGATCTCGTCTTTCGCATAGGCACGATTGCGCCGGGCACCAGCGCACGTCTCGTTTATCGCGTGCGCGTCGGGGCAAATGCGCGCGAGGGCAATCAGGAGAACGTGGCCGTCGCTTCCGGGACATTCTCTTCGGGCGAGCGCACGCAGACATCACCGGCTCGCGCGACCGTTGCGGTCGGGGCGGGCGTCTTCTCGAATCGCCAGATAATCGTGGGGCGCGTCTTCGTTGACATGAACGGCAACGGAAAGTTTGACGATGGAGACAGGGCTGTTCCGAATGTCAGGCTCTATTTAAGCTCTGGTCAATCTGTCATTACAGACTCGCAGGGGCTTTACAGTTTCCCGGCAATAAACGAGGGGCCGCAGGTGCTCTCGCTAGACCCTGTAACTCTGCCTGAGCGTTACGCGCTCGCAGATGATGGAACGCTTTCGAGCCGCAGTTGGACGCGCATGCTTCGCACGCCGCTCGGAGGCGGAGCGATGTTTCGTCAGAATTTCGTGCTCACTCCCAGCGACGCCGCGCGGCGCAACTCATCTGCCTCTTCGTTCACGGGCGAGCAGCCGAGCGTAAATCAACAGGCCGGACATTCTGCACAACAGCCAGCAGTTCAGACTGCGGCAACTAATAATGAAAGTCATGAACCGACGGCTTCAGGAACTTACGAGTTTGTTTCAACTGAGCGCGTGACACCGGTCGAGCCGGGCGAGGTGCAGATAGTTTCGCCTGAAATCAACGCGGTCGTGATGACCCCTGCCATGCAGTTGGACGCGCGCGTTGCGATTCACTGGACTGTCAAGCTTGAAGTCAACGGGAAACAGATTCCTTCGACCAGCATAGGCACAACCAGACAGGATGCAGGCAATCAGGTCACGACCTACACGTTCGTCGGCATTGATCTGCGGCCAGGCCCGAACACTGTTCGCGTCACGCCGGTCGATCCGAACGGCGTCGAAGGGCGCTCAAGAGAAATCACGGTCATGGGGCGTGGGCCAGCGCGTCGCATAGAGATTGTTCCTGAGAGAAGAGAAGTGCAGGCGGGCGGCCACGATTCAGTAGTCTTCCGCGTTCGCGCGTTCGACCAGTGGAACAATCCTGCCGCCGACGACCAGATTGCGATTGACACGTCGGCTGGTAATCTGCTTCGTATAAACACTGACGGCACAGCAGCAACCTCTTCAACGAACAACTGGCTCGCGGCTAGTGTGAATGCTTCTGCAATGGCGCAGCCTTCTCCGTCCCCACAGGCGAATCAGCAAACCTCTCAGATGATCGTGCAGACGCGAGGCGGCGAGGCCGTCCTGAAACTGGTTGGCCCTGGCGCGCCGGGCGAAGCTCGTCTGCACGCGCTGGCAGGAAGGATAGAGACGCAGACGGATGTTCGCATCACGCCTGAGATGAGAAGCCCTATACTCGTAGGGTTGGCCGAAGTGAGCGTCGGCCAATCGCTGCCACAGGCTGCGCTACAGAATGATGACAGGCATACGGAAAGCCGTTTGAGCTTCTATTTCAGCGGGCGCATCTGGCACGACAACGTGTTGACGCTCGCCTACGATTCCAATCGTCCCATCAACAGGACTGCCGGACGAAACCGTCTCTTTCAGCAAGACCCGCTTGATCGCGCTTACCCGCTCCTGGGCGATTCATCCACCAGATTCGACGCAGCGCCGTCGAACTCAAAACTCTACGCGCGGCTAGACCACAATCGCTCTTACGCTATGTTCGGCGACTTCGAGGCGGACATGGAAGACCTTGCGCTCGCGGGCTACTCTCGCAAGTTGACGGGCGTGAAAGTTCACGTTGAAAACTCGCAAGGGGATTTCGTAACAGTGACGGGCGCGCGGCCCGATACAGCATTTGCGCGCGACGTTTTCCCGGCAGGAGGATTAAGCCTGTTGCGACTTTCGCACGGCGAGATTCTTGAAGGCTCTGAGACAGTCACATTGGAAGTCAGAGACAGGCGCAATCCTGAAACGATACTCTCGCGCGAGACTCTGACGCGCTCGATTGATTACAATCTCGATCCGTTCACAGGAGAAATCTTCTTCCTTCGCTACATCTCGGCGTTTGATTACGACCTGAACCTGGCGCAGATAGTCGTCACCTACGAGCACAACGCAGACTCGCTCTCCTCTGCTGTCTACACCACGCGCGTTAAGAAAACTTTCGCAGGTATAGGGCTTCAGTTGGGATTCGCCGGCGTCATGCAGCGGCAGGAAGAGACAGGCTCGTTCTACGTCGGCGGGCTGGATGCCGAACAACGTTTGCCGCACAACGGAAGGCTTCGTCTGGCTTACGCGCGAAGCCAGGGCGATATAGCTGGCGGCGGAAACTATTTCGACAACGGACTGTCAACGCACGACGGCAGCGCGTACATGATCGAGTTGCAACAACCGCTTCCGACTTACGAAGTTATGTTACGAGCGCGCTATGCCGCAGCGACCGAAGGATTCTTCAATCCATTCGGCGCGACCGTTACGCCCGGCTCGCGGCGGGGTGAAATCAGCCTGGAGATGAAGCCGCGCAACCGTTCGACATTGCGCTTCGGATTGATGGACGAGCGCAACCGCACTGTTAACGTCAACAACTCGCGCTTAACCATCTCTGCATCATGGGAAGAGGTGATTAACGAACGCTTGCGTCTTCGTCTCGGATATGACCATAGGCATTTGAGTGACGATCTGGCAGAGCGCACTACGGATTCAAATCTGGTAACTGCTTCGGCGGAGATGCGCGTAACCGATAACCTGCAAGTGTCCGTCAGGCGCGAGCAGAATCTGGGCGAAGCAGACCCAACATATCCGAATCAGACGACGTTAGCGGCAACCTATCAGGTCAACAAGTGGGCCAAGCTATTTGTTACTCAGCGTCTTGCTTCGGCGGCGATAATGCCGATTGGCGATTTCTCGCAGGGCGGATTCGCTTCGACAGGCTCGCGCCACGAGACGGCTATCGGTCTTGAGACGCAGCTTGGCAGGTACACTTCGCTCGTTAGCCGCTACCAGCTTGAGAACAGCATCAGCGGGACGGACAGCTTCGCAATCATTGGGTTGCAGAACCGCCTGCCCATCACGAAACAGCTTCAGCTTGAGCTTGGCTTCGAGCACAGCTTCCACATAGCGGGCGAAGGCGACGGCTACGACAGCGTTACTGTTGGATTCGGCTGGCAGCCGAATCAGGATTTCAGGGCGAGCGCAAGATATGAGTTCCGCGACCGCGCAGGCATGGGGCAACTGCTTGCATTGGGCGCTGCGGGAAGATTAAGAGAAGGCATCACAACGCTCGCGCGTTTCCAGTGGGCCAAGACGAATTTCAGCGGGCGCGCTGGCGAAACATTAGACGGCACGGCGGCGCTTGCGATTCGCCCGCTCGATTCGGATCGCGCAGGGCTGCTCTTTAGCTACACGCATCGCTCTCTTTTCCAGGACGGCTTGAATGGTCAGGACGCCATGCGCCAGCGTGTTGATTCGCTCTCGACCGATGGTTACCTTCAGGCTACGGACGATCTGGAGCTTTATGCTCGGCTGGCTTTGAGATACAGCGCAGATGGGCAGAACGATCTCGCATTCGTCTCTACTCTGACTTATCTTGCGCAGGCGCGTGCGCAGTATCGTTTGACCCGTCGAATGGATTGGGCGGGCGAATTGAGATTCCTGGTTCAGCCTGCGTCCGGCACTGCGCGCTCAAGCTACGGAACAGAGCTTGGCTTCTGGGTTATTCCTGACTTGCGGCTGGGCGTAGGTTATAATTTCAATCAGGCGAGCGAGCCAATGGGGCTTCACAGACTTCAACCTCGTCGCGGCTTCTACTTCACGATCTCTTCAAAACTCTCGAACCTCTTTGATCTCTTCGGCACGCAGAGAGGGGCCACGACGAATAGCGGCAGCGGCGGCAACACTAATCAGCAGACTACTCAGCAGGAAACTCCCGGAGACCCGCATTGATTAGCTCAATGGCGCAACAGGACAGGTTGAAAGCGAAGAGTGCGCCTGCGGTGCGCTCGCTCTTCGCTCTTGCGCTGCTCGTCCTCGTCTGCTCGATCAACGCTCGCGCGCAGGTGTGCGGCACGCCGGGCAACGACGGGCCGGGTGGAACTCTGTCGGGCGTCATCAACACATACTATCCCGGAACTGCCAGCGTTGGCGCAGGTGCGACTTCGATTCCTGTTGGCACGCCAACCGGCGCGGTCACGCCTATCGCCAACGGCGACCTGCTGCTGGTCATACAGATGCAGGACGCAGCCATCAACTCGACCAACTCCGATTCATACGGCGATGGAGTTGCGGGCGGCGCAGCGAGCGGCTCGTCAGCCTTGAATAATTCGGGGCGATACGAATACGTTGTGGCGACGGGCGCGGTCGGAGGGGGAAGCGTTTCAATCAGAGGCATGGGCACGGGCAACGGACTACTTAACAGCTACACAAATGCTGCTTACAGTGGTGCTCAAGGGCAGCGTAGATTTCAGGTTGTGCGTGTGCCGCAGTATTCAAGCGCGACGCTCAGTTCCGGTCTCACAGCCGCAGCGTGGAACGGAACGACGGGCGGCATCCTCGCGCTCGATGTTGCCGGAGCATTGAGTTTGGGCGGCGCAACCGTGAGCGTCAACGGCATGGGCTTTCGCGGAGGCGGCACATTGCAGCTTACAGGCGGAGCAGGCGCGAATACGGACTACAGAACGCTTGCGACCAACGCAGCTAACGGCCAGAAGGGTGAAGGCGTGGCGGGCACGCCGCGTTACGTTTACAACGCGGCGACTGACACTGTGACAGACACGGGCGTGGAAGGTTATCCCAACGGCAGCATGGCGCGCGGTGCGCCGGGCAATGCGGGCGGTGGTGGAACCGACGGCGACCCGAATGGCGCATCGCCAAACGGTAACGATCAGAACACGGGCGGCGGCGGCGGCGGCAACGGCGGCGCTGGCGGCCTTGGCGGCAACAGTTGGAGCACGAACCTTCCGCGCGGCGGTTATGGCGGCGCTACTGTCACAGGTGCAGCAAATCTAATGGTCTTGGGCGGAGGCGGCGGCGCTGGTTCACGAAACAATTCAACGGGTACGCAATCGAGCGGCGGCGCTGGCGGCGGCATAGTTATGATTCGCGCCGGGAGCGTAAGCGGTACTGCAACTATCACTGCGAATGGTTCTACCGGTAGCAGCGCTGCGAACGATGGCGGCGGCGGCGGCGGCGCAGGCGGCAGCATCAAGGTCGTTGCTGTGAGCGGTGGCCTGGGCGGATTGAGCGTCGTAGCGCGCGGTGGTCGAGGCGGCGACGCATGGCCCACACAGGCTCCGGGCACACCAGCCCCTGGCGAAAGACATGGCCCCGGCGGCGGCGGCGGTGGCGGTTTCGTCGCGCTCTCCGGCGCAGCGGGCATTGATGTTACGGGCGGCGCGAACGGCATCACTACTACTGCAAACGATTCATACGGAGCGACAGCGGGCACAACCGGCGCGAGCCTGACCGTGACGGCGAGCCAGATTCCCGGCGCAAGCTCCGGCGCTCAATGCGTGCCTGTGCTTACTACAACGAAAACTACCAGCACTGCTTCCGTCAACAACTCTCCGACGGGCACGAACGCCACCTACACTATTCAAGTTGCCAATGCAGCCGGTAGAAGCGCCGCAACGAATCTGACTATCGCAGACACGCTCCCGACCAACTTCACTTACAACACCACGTCATCAATTACGTTGAATGGTGGTTCTACCAGGCCAACGACGACTAATCCGACCGCTGGCGATGCTGTGCCCAACTGGGGTACGTTTACTATTCCTGCAAGCGGGAACGTGAGCATAACATTCACAGTGAAGATTGCCGCGAGCGTTGCAGGCGGCACTTACCAGAATCCTGCGACGGCCACATACACAGACCCTACGCGCACGACTACGAACGGAACGACGACAGCGAGCTACGATCCGGCATCAAGCACGGGCGAGGACGTTACAGTTGTCTCGCCGCCAAACGTCGGCCTTGTGAAATCCGTCAGCCCTAGCGGCACGCAGCCTCCCGGCACAGACCTGACCTACACGATTGCATTCACCAACGCAGGCGGACGCGCCGCAACGAGCCTGGTCGTCACAGACCCGATTCCATCGTCAACAGATTTCAAAGTCGGCTCGGCCACGTCTGCATTGGGAACTACTGGATTAACAGTGGTCATCAGCTACTCCAATAATGGCGGCACAACCTGGGCATACACACCCGTAAGCGGCGCAGGCGGCGCGCCAGCAGGCTATGACAGAAGCGTCACCAACGTCAGGTGGGTATTCACAGGTAACCTGAGCCAGACATCTCCGAACAACACGGGCAGCGTCAACTTCACCGTTCGCATTCGCTAATCGCTCTCCCTTCTTCTCCATCTTATATAACGCGCTAATCTATCCTGATTTAAGGTGAGGTGTGTATGTGTGTCTTATTGTGAAAGTGCTATACTCCCTACGCAAGTTTCCAGAACCGGTTTCACCCGGCAAGAATGCAATAAAGAAAAGGGAAGAGGCTATGATAAATCTTCGCAAGCTATTTGGAACAATTCTAGCCATTCTTTTTTTACAGACTCTTTCTTGCATCTCTACTGCTGCCCGAAGCGCTGCATCTATTGATTCACATCAAAAATACGCTTTCAGTCAGAGCGCGCAATCTCAATCGCAGGACGATGCAGTTCAATCTTTGCTCAACCAGGCGCAGGAGTTTACACGTCGCAGGCAGTTCGATCAGGCCGTTGAAGTCTTGAGACGCGCGGTACAGATGAAACCCGCTCTGGTGAGCGCTCACGTTCAACTCGGCTTGGCGTTGATGCAGACGGGTCAGTTGAACGAAGCGCTGGCAGAGATGCGACGCGCCATTGAGTTGAACCCGAACGATGCTCGCGCCTACGCTGGTCTGGGCAATGTTGAGGGCGCTATGCGCCGCTATGACGAAGCGATTGATGCATACAGGCAGGCGATAAGTCTTGATCCGAACTACTTCGCTGCATACAACAATCTTGGGATTGCCTATGGGACGACGAATCGCTACGCGGAGTCTGAGGAGGCTTTTCGTCAGGCTCTGCGCATAGATTCAAATAACGCAGACGCATGGAACGGGCTTGGCATCGCGCAATTCAGGACGGGGCAGAGGGAAGAAGCGATTAGCTCGTTGAAGCGCGCCGTGCAACTGAATCCGAGAGACGTTAACGTCTACTTGAATCTGGCACGTTGGTATCAGGAGCTTGGCCGCTACGAGGAATCCGCTGATGCTTTCACAGAAGTAACGCGCATCGTTCCCAGATTCCCCGCGACATATTTCGAGAGAAGCCTTGACTATTTCTATCTGGGCAGAGGAGAAGCGGCTGCGGCGGACGCGCGCACTTTCCTTGACCTCACAAACTGGCACACGGACAGAGCCGAGTACATGGTCATACTGGCAGCGCTAGGTTACCGCCGGGCTGGCAGGGATGCGGACGCAAAGCAGATACTCGACACGGCGTTCAGGCGCTCGAACAATGGCGCGTGGCCGTTTCCCATAATCAACTACCTGCGCGGCGAGATGACTGCGGAGAGCCTTCTGGCAATAGCGATCGACAATGACCGCATGACCGAGGCGCGAGCGTACATAGGCATGGACCTGATGTTGAAGGGCAGGAACGAAGAGGCTGTGCAGCATTTCAGATGGGTCAGAGAACACGGAAACCGCAGGTTCGTCGAATACAATCTTGCCGCCATAGAGATAGAAAGATTGGGGCAGAGGAGTTCGCAATAGCTTGCTTTCGCCCTTTAATCCGGGCGTAGATGAATCGCTTTTGTCTCTTTATATAGTACAGAATTTCGGATTAGCCCGAGAGAAAGTAAAAGCTTTTCCTGTTCTCACTTCGGCTACTGTTCATCGCGCTCTTTCTTTCAACCAATAAGTAAATCTGTTTCCTGCAAAGCAAACTAATTCCAGAATAAAAGTCATCAAAACCGCCAATTTGCGCGAGCGCCAGGTTGACGATGAAAGACTCGCTAACTCTCGCTCCAGTCGAATGAGTTGTTAGGCGTCGGACATTTGCGTAACCATATCCGGGAGAATCGCTAAAAGCGTTCTTCAGCAAGCGATATAGTGAATAGCCTTTGACCTACACTATGATCGTCTCTCAGCCTGCTCGCTCTCCAGCGCCCGCTCAGCTTCTTTGACGCTAATTACCTCAGCCGGTTTGTGCGTAGCCATGTAGACTACTGCCCCAATAGCTGCACCGATAAGAGGAGCGATAATGAATAACCAGAGCTGGCTTAATGCCCATCCGCCGACAAAGATAGCTGGCCCAATGCTGCGCGCCGGATTGACCGAGGTGTTGGTCACGGGAATACCCACCAAGTGTATCAGGGTCAGCACAAGCCCGATTGCGATACCGGCAAAGCCAACAGGCGCTTTGATGTCAGTGACTCCCAGCACGGTAAACACCAGAAAGAAGGTCAGCACTATTTCAACCAGGAAAGCGGAGAGCAGGTTGTAATGACCCGGAGAGTGTTCGCCGTAACCGTTGGCCGCGAAACCTGCGACGGACGGATCATAACCGCCCGGTGCGCCTTTGACGATGAGCAACAGCAGAGCCGAAGCCAGAATGGCGCCCAGAATCTGGGCTACTATATAACCGACGGCATACTTCGCATCCATCTTCTTAGCAATGAGTATTCCGATAGTCACGGCAGGGTTGATATGGCAGCCCGAAATAGGCCCGATAGCATAAACCATCGCGAGCAGAGACAGGCCGAAAGCCAGAGAGACGCCAAGAAAGCCAATCCTGTCTCCCGCCAGAACAGCGCTCCCACAACTGGCAAAAACCAGTACGAAAGTGCCCACGAGTTCGGCTACATACCTGTTCATATCTTTGTCCCCTTTAGAATCAAGATAGATTCTTCAAAGTCAAGTTGCCCTTCTGTACTCTTTATATAGCTGCCCCTTCGCGCGTGGGTGTCATAATACATCGCCCGTGTCTCTTACTGAAAGCAATTCAATCGCTATTACTCAAACTGGTGCAGCGTCTTTCGCTCTTACTTATGCTACTTTTTGTCTGCCCGACGCGAGCGACAACTCGGATTGCACCAATAAATGTTTGTGAGAGGCACGGCTCAGAGCGATCGGGTTGAATGAGTTGTTAGATGGCGTCCGGCTAAATCAATAATCTATTTTAAACGAACTCTATTAACATGACAGAGCCTATAACAAATAAATCCATGCTCCAATCCGTAATCTCAACGCGCTTACAATCTGTTCATGGTCTTTATATCAACAACTCACGTTCATGGATTATGCAGTCAGTAAGGTAGCGTATCATCATAAGCCCATAGTTGACGCGCTTCGGTTTCACAGATGACCCATTAAGCATTCTTAGTATCACCTTGAACCAATTCTCCGTTGCGGCCATCGAAAGTGACAGACCGCCAGCTATACGGGGGTTAATCTCTGTAAAGAAAATGCCTTCTGTAGTGCGAAAGCATTGAATGTTAACTGGTCCTATAAACTTAGCCGATCTCAAAATCCGCCGCACATATCGTCTAATCGAATCGTCTCTCACTACCTTCCCTATTACTGATCGGCCAAATTCAATGCAAAGCCGTTGTCGTAGCACGATGTAAATAATCTCTCCGTCCAGATCGCATAAAGCATCTACAGAGATCTCCTCACCGATCAAAAATTCCTGCGAAAGGCGACCGGCCATCTCCACTGGTTCTCCCGGCTTAGCCCGCAAGATTCCACTCCCCCCTTCACCTCTGCGAGGCTTAATCAATTCATACTCGTGCTCCAAAGAGGTTCGCGGCGTCGGCACATTGTGGGTGACAAAGAAGCGGTATGTCTCCCATTTGTCCTGGCAAATAGCAACCGTCTCCGGCGGGGAGATCAGCACGTTAATTCCGTGGCGAGCGAGACGGTCTTTTCGCTTGGCCCATTCAAACAATCCAGTCTCCCGAGTTGGAACGACTAGATCGACTTTCTCGCGGCGACAGATTTGAATCGCTTGCGCAAAATATTTAGATTCGGGGGACTCAGGCAACAGATACCCGCAATCTACAATATATAGTCCAAATGCGAGCGAGCTGACATCTACTCCTACAAGGTTATCTGCAACTGGTCGCAAGTAAGGTAATAAGGTGCCCCACACGGGATTGCCAACATCTTCTATCAGCACATTCATCACTGCACTTCTAAAATGTAGCGTGGATCAAGTTTACTGTGCGCCGACGTTACCATAACTGGGTGTCTCATACTTCCCACAGTTATTTTCACCTCAAAAGTAATAGGCGGTCAGCCCCATAGCTCATTGACTTACAAATCATTTTGACATACAAAGACTTTACTCTCGCCTTAAATTTACGCTCGTCTTAAACAGGAGATTGAATCAATGACAATATCGTCACGTATGCTAAATGTAGCATCAGACCAGCAAATCCGATTACTTCAACAGCAAGTCGCCACCTTACAGGAGGAATTGACGCTTGCGAAAGAAAACCTGGAAACAGTGTTGAAACTCACGGATACTTGGGCCACTAAGCTTTCATCTATACACAACACTCAGTTCCCAACATTGCGAAGTGTTGCGGTGGGAGCATCACGCAAGTTCATCTTTATGTAACAAAGTTTGACGTCGCCTCAGGCTTATCTGGATAGCTGGTTTAACAAGACTTGAATGGTATGTAAGACAAGTCTGTCAGGCTATTAAAAATGTGAATCAAGAGTAGAAAGTTAAGAGCAAACAAGCAACAACCAGTTTGCCGTAATAATGCACCAATAACCCTTTCATTGAAACACACCTCGGCCCACGCATGGCTTTACGAGGAAAATATTTCCTGTCGCAGCACGCCGAACCCGAAAGGGAAGCCTCTTTGCGAGACAGCTTTAATCTTCAAACATCGCCTCTCATCACGTTCGGAGATTATCACACTCCGAAAATCTAACACTCGAATGGCTTTGACTCAAAAGTCAGAAACTGCACAAGCAAATGATGACAGAGAGATTCCAGCAACAAAATATTGCTGGCCCATCTTGTTGTTGAGTCAAAGCCAATTAGTTGTTAGATTTCGCCCTGGTTTTCATCATCCTCAGGTCTGGCACGATGTCAGTGCAACTTTGCTCGTGTGCTCGATCCTTTTCGAGCGGCAATGGGATTACATTTTTGGTGAACTTATGCGAAAATCCGCCGATGCCTGATCACACTGCGAATCCGTCTCCTACGCCACCTGGCCCGCGAAAGCCGCCCTTAAAAGTATTCGGCGGCTACGAGATTGAACGAGAACTCGGGCGCGGCGGAATGGGCGTGGTTTATCTGGCGCGCCAGATCGAGTTGAACCGTTACGTTGCGCTCAAGATGTTAACCGGCCATTACGGACCGGATGAATTGCATCGGTTTCTAGAGGAATCGGAGACGGCGGCTGGACTAAATCACACCAACATCGCTCACATTTACGAAGTTGGAGAGCACGATGGCGCACCGTACTTCTCTATGGAATATGTCGAGGCAGGCTCGCTCGCGGATAGCTTGCGCAAAGAGTTGCCCTCGCCGCGCGACGCCGCGCAGCTGCTTATCAACATCGCACGTGCGTTGCACTTCGCCCACCAAAACGGCGTAGTGCATCGCGACATGAAGCCCGCTAACGTGCTACTCGACCCTGACGGTGTACCAAAGGTCGCTGACTTCGGAATTGCGAAACGTCTTAAAGATGACACTAAACTTACACGTTCTGGCGCAGTAATCGGAACGCCAACCTACATGGCGCCGGAGCAGGCGAAAGGGAATAGCCGACACGTCGGGCCGCCAGCGGATGTCTATTCATTAGGCGCAATTCTCTACGAAATGCTCACAGGTCGCCCGCCTTTCCTGCCGGAAGACAGCGAGACGGCAATAACAGTGCGTGTCCTTACCGAAGACCCGGTTTCGCCCGCGTGGCATCGGCCCGATATTCCGCGTGATCTCGAAATCATCTGCATGAAGTGTATCGAGAAAGAACCGCGCAATCGTTACGCGAGCGCTGCGGCGCTCGCCGAAGATTTGCAGCGTTTTCTCGATGACGAATCGATTCTCGCCAAGCCACCGAACACCCTTGTTAACAGCATAAAATGGGTGCGGCGACATCCCTGGAAATTTGTCGCTGCTGCGACCGCACTGTTGTTAGTCGTCGCCGGTTTAGTGCGTCTCACGCAATGGGAGCTTTATCAGCGCCCACATCTGGAATACGCGGCGCGTGTGGACTGGGTGAACGGGGGGCTGGAGCCTATAGAGCAGATCAGCCAGGAGAACGCTTCGCATCGCGCAACTTACTTGCGATTGACGCGGCGTGGCCGGTTCGGCCCCGTCATCAAGGTGGAAGCCCTGAACGCACGCGGTCACCCCGCCGTGCTGCGTCGGATATTGCTCGATGAGATGATTCCGATCTACATAGAAGGTTTGGCCGGTACGCAGGTTTATTCGGAGGCGCGCCCGGAAAGCGCAGCCGTCGAATTCTTGTTCGACGATAACAATAATGCGCTGGAAGCGACTGGCCGCGACCGTAACGGCCAGGTGAACTGGCGCATTATCTACGATCATCCGAGTGCCTCTGATTCCTCTGATCATACCGTGCGGGCGCGCTTCGGTAACCTGCGCGGCTTTGATGCCACCAGCCGCGACGGCGCGTCGCACATGGAATTTGAACGCGACGCCAAAGGCCGCGACATGAAGATCAGTTTCTTCAACGCTGCCGGAAAGCCAGCCGCCAACGGGGAAGGTGTTTACGGTTACAAACTGGAGCGCGACGGCGCTGGCCGCATTGTTCAGTTGGTAAATCTGGGACCCGATGGTCAGCCCACGGCGAATCATGTGGGCCTGACCGCCTACACCTTGAGTTGGGGACAGGAACTTCGAGCCGAGGTGCGCGATGCGAAAGGACAACCGGCGGTGTGGAATGGAATCGCCGCCATCGTGACCGAATACGATAGCGCGGGCAACAAGACTCGCATCTCATACCTCGCCCCTGACGGAAAGCCCGTGTCGGTGCAGGAAATGAAGCGCAACGAGCATGGCGAACTAACGCAGCGCACTAATTTCACTGCCGACGCGAGCGGCGCGCTCAAACAACTCAGCCAAACCAACATTAGCTATGACGAGTTCGGACATCCGGCGGATATGCAATTCGTCGGCCCGACATCATGGCGGAGCGCTTGGCACCACGACGCGAACGGCAATGTCACCGAGGAAAAATTTCTAGACGCACAAGGCAATCCGATCACAGGCGAAAATGGTTATGCGATCAGACGCTTCACCTACACGCCTGGGCCGCAGGGCATTCGGATCGAGCAGACATATTTCGATGCAGCCGGGAACAAAACTTACAGCAAGGGCGGGTATCATCGTTTGATTGACGAATTCGATGCCACCGGAGTCTTGCACCGGCAGACAATGGACGAGCACGATCCGGCGCAGTTCAACTATTACCGCCTGGTTGACGAGCCGGAATACGATCCGCAAGGTCGCCTCCGTCACAGCATTACTCGCTATGAGGACGACCAGGGGCAGCTAGCCACCAATGCCGATCTTCCCTATACTGCGGCTGAAGATTTTTACGATGAGAATGGTCGCCTAACGACCGAATGGAAAATTGGCCTCGACCCGGCGGATTTTGGCGGCCCGGTCTTGCGCGTCGATACGGAATGGTACTCCACAGGCACGACAAAGCGCCGGGTGCGACAGGTCTGCGATGCCAATCGCAATCCGTTGCCTTTCACTTCCAACGGAAACGCTGCGCATTACGAAGAGGAGTTCAACTCGAGCGAGCAGCGGGAGCGCATCTACGAAACCGGATTTGACGAGAATCTGGTCGGGTTCAGCACGCGGGAAGCAAAGTTTTCCGGCGGCAATTTTCAAAGCGTCACCCACACGCGCAGCGACGGAACGGTGCTCGATTCCGTGCGCGTCATCATTGCTGGCGTCACGCCGCCTGCGGATCAACCGAAATCAGCGGAACTGAAAGCGGGCGATCAGCTTGTGGCCGCCAACGGCAAACCGGTGACGAGCGCCTACGCATGGGTATTTGCAGGAAGCTTCCCAGGGGGCTGGATAGAAGTCCTGCGTGAAGGCCAACGCATTCGCATCAATGGTTTCGTACCCGGCAAGCTCGGAGTTACCCTACAGGATCACGCGCCCGCAAGAAGCCAATAGAAAACTGAGGCAGTGGTTCAGTTTGAAATATTGAACCGATATTTATCGGCGCTCTAATTTGAAATTGTCCCGCTACTAAACTAACAAGTAGCTTGACGAATTCTCATGGATTTGCGAATAATGCTTTGCTTCGAGGCCCAGAGGCTTGATCATGCCAGCGATCACGCAGGTAAGGTCGTACCACAAATCTAAAACCACAGAGCTATCACACCACGCTTATGACTGATTCATCAAATACACCGCCGGGCAAGAAGGCCCCTGCCAAAGACGAAAGCGATCTGCTTGAAGTTTTGAGCCTTTTAATAGAGACGGAAAAAGTAAAAACTACGTCCGACCTGCTTAAGTATGCTTCGCAGTATGGCGCTCCTGAAGCTGAAGAGCGGCTTCGCGTTCTGGATGCCGAAGGCATCCCTCTCGATCTTGCGTTTGATGCTATCAGCGTACACCTGCGACTCCTGGATTATAAGCGGGACAGCGACTTGATCTCGGCCTGTCGCGGCCAGAAAGTAGGACTCATTCTTCCGCTCCCCCCGGATATGCCGAATCTGTTTCTCCCCGTTGCGGAGGTGACATTTCTTGAGCCGGGCGAGAAGACATCTCACGGCGCGCTGCACGAGTTTACGGAAAATGCTGTGAAGGGAGCGCGCGCCTGCCGCGCTAAAGCACAGGAGATGCGAGTGCTCGTCTTTGAAGCATTTCGTGAGGGCAGCAATCTGTTTGCGGAAGTTGCGGTGGCCGATGTGCTTGAGCCAAAGATTCTTCCGGCTGACATCCGTCTGATTGCCCACCTTCGGCCACATCGAAACCCAAGCGACGTTCTGATTCAACCAATAGTTGAGGTTTCATTCATATGAAATTGCGATTGCGCTTTCTCCCCCTGCTCGGCGTGATAGCTCTTCTCTTTGTTTGCTACTCGCCAGCGTGGGCCTCCGGGTCGTCGCCCGAGGCCGCCCCCACTCTCACGGATTCCTGGGAGATGACCTGGCCCGCTGGCGTACTCATGCTCGTGCTGCTCTTCAGCGCGTTCTTCGCTATGACCAAGTACGAGGCACCGCTGCCGCTCGCGATGAGCCTGGTGAGCCTGGCGTTCCTCGTCATCCAGTGGGAAAGCGCGCCAGTGATCCTCCGCACAGGCTTTGAGCACTACGCGGCCATCACCGTGCTGTTTACTGCCGTCGCCGTTCCGGCGCACATGATCGAGCGCTCGCAAGGATTCAAATGGGTCGCCGCGTGGCTCGGCCATCAACTGGGCAAGACCAGGCTGCGCCACCCGCGCCTGACAACGCCGCTGCTCGTCGGCATATTGCTCTTTGCCACCTACATCACGGCGGGGCTGATGCACAACGTCACCTCGATTCTTATCATGACGCCGGTGATCATTCGCCTGTGCGCGTCGTACCATGTGCCGTCGCGCTGGATTCTGAGCGCGGCACTCATCGCCAGCAACCTCGGCGGATTTTCAACACGCTGGGGAGATACGCCAAACATCATAGAGTCTGCGACGTGGGGCTTGAGCGCGGGCGACTTCTTGCGCGAGGTCGTGCCCGCGAATTTAATCGTGGTGGCCGTGCTTATCGTGGTCGCTACGCTGCTCACCCAACGCGGTATCACCAAGCGGGGCAGAGAGGCGGGCGCAAAACAGGTGCCTAACTACACACTACAAGTCGCGCAGACTGCCGCCGATTGGAAGAAGGCTAAAGCTGATCTTGCCATTGATCATCGATTGCTTACGGTCGGTCTGGGTATGCTCCTCTTCTTTATTGTGCTGCATGTGATCTTCACGAAGCTCGCCATCGCCATCGGCGCGGTCACAATCATCGTTGCCGTTCTACTGGATCGAAAAAAGGAGCGTTATCACACGCTCACTTCGCTGGGCTTCGACGTTTATCTGGCATTCGCCGCCATCTTCGTTCTCGCCGGTTGCGTCTCGCATTCCTGGATCGGCAACACGCTTCACGAGCAACTGATGGCAGCGAAGGCCGCGCCCTGGGGCATAGCCGTGACAGGTTATTTCGGCACGACCTTTACCGAAGCGGCCTCGTGGGCGACCGCCGTTTCCGGTTCCATCTTTCAACTTGAACCATCGCATGCCGCGGCGTGGGCGCTGGGTGGGGGGATTTGCGCGGGCAGTAGTTCGCTGGTCACTGCTGCGTCCGCCGGTATTATTCTGGCGGAGGAGAGCCAGCGATTTAACGACCCCGAACACGCCATCACTTTCAGCCGTTATCTTGCTTTCGGTCTGCCGTTCTCGCTCTTCATGCTCGTTTTTTACAGCCTCTATTTCACGTTCGTGCGTTAGTTCGTTAACCATGGCTGAACAACCCCTTAAAGCCAAGCCGTCACCATTACTCGGTGATCTCGCCGTCGTTTGGAAACGCCGAAAGCATATCTGGCGTCTTCTTTCGCGCGCCGATAAGCTCGGCTTTGGCTCAGGCTTGCTCATCATGGCGATCATCGCTTTTCTTGAAAACCAGATTCCGTTGCTCTTGGGAAAATTTTTTACCGAAGTCACAAACGTCGCGGCGCGACCGCAGGATATGAGGCCTTTCGTGTTTCGCGCGCTGGCAATTCTCACCACACTCTATCTTGGGAAAGAGTCTTTGCAACTCATCCGGCGCTGGCTGGTAAGTCGCACCAACACGCGCATCGAAGCCGAGACGACCGTAAGACTCGTCGGTCATCTTCTCAGGATTGATCTGGGCGCGCTCGCGCGTGAGCGCGTCGGCTCACTACATGGCCGCATCTCGCGCAGCGTCGAAGGCTTCGTAAAATTTCTCCGTGTCGTCTTAACTGATTTTCTTCCAGCGTTGCTCACCGCAGGGGTGGCGATCTATTACGGCCTCACCACGAATTGGAAAATCGGCCTCGTCATGGTCAGCGTGGTGCCGGTCTCCCTGATAATTACGATCTGGCAGGTCAGCTCACAGAAGGGCATTCGCCAGAGTCTCTTACGTGCGAAAGAAGGCTTGGACGGGACGGTGGTCGAGCAGTTGGGCGGCCTTGAGTACATCCGCGCGGCCAACACTTACCCGACGGAAGTGGCGCGCATCGAGACGGCTGCGGAAGCTCGGCGGGAGCGCGAGATGAAACACAGCTTGGCCATGGGGCGATTCGATTGGGCCAAGTCAATCAACGAAGGGCTTTTTCACGTGGCGATCATAGGCTACGCCATCGTGCTCGCTTCCCGAGGAGAGATTGCATACGGCACAGTGATTACTTTCTCCCTACTTTACCTGAACATCGCGCGGCCTCTGAAAGAAGTGCATCGCATTCTCGACGAGACCTACGATAGCAGCCAGCAAGTAAGCGTGCTGCTAGAGATGTTGAACCAGCCTGTGGATGAATCTTTCGGGGTCGTTACTGTGCGTGCGCCTCGGCTCGACGGCAGCATTCCACTGCTGGAGTGTCAGGACCTGATCGTCGATTACACTACGCCCGACGGCGCAGCGCGGCGCATCCTCAACGGACTGACGCTGGAAATCCGTCAGGGCCAAACCATAGGAATCGCCGGTCGCTCCGGCTCAGGGAAATCAACCTGGCTGCGTTGCATGCTGCGATTGATTCATCCAGAGTCCGGCGAAGTCCTTGTTGGCGGCGTACCCATCAATGTTCTCTCGCGCGAAGACATAGGAAAAAGCATCGGCTACGTCAGCCAGGTGCCATTTGTTTTTTCCGGGACCGTCTCGGAAAATATCGCCTACGGCTGCGGCGCGACTACTTTGGATAAAATTCAGGACGCTGCCCGTCAGGCGCACATCCATGAAGAAATTCTACAGATGCCTCAGGGCTACGACACCCTGCTCACCGAACGCGGCGGCAATCTTTCCGGCGGCCAGCGTCAGCGCATCGCGTTGGCGCGGATGTTCCTGAAAAACCCGCCCATCCTAATCCTCGATGAAGGAACTTCCGCTCTCGATAATATCAGCGAGCGTCGGGTGCGTGCCGCCATCGACCACGCGCGTCAAACGCACACCGTCATCATGGTCGCACATCGCTTGACCACGCTTAATCAAACGGATTGCATCTTCGTCTTTGATCAAGGCCGCGTTGTCGAACAAGGCACCTTCGATGACCTGGTTGCAAAGAATGGCGTTTTCACCGAACTCGTGCGTAGTGCCGAGGCCACATAAGGAGGTAAACAGATAATGACGAGCAGAAAACCGGTCGTCTTCGTTTGGCCGGGCGATCTCCATCTCGAAGCCACCGACCGCCCAAATTACCAGACCGCTCTGTGGATGGCGGATGAAGTCAATGAACTGATCCGACCGGACTTTGTACAGTTCGCAGGCGACAACGTGCAGCACGCCCGCGAAAACGAATGGGAACTCTTCAAAAACGTGACGAGCAAATTGAAGATGCCGTTCCACGCGCTGGTCGGCGATCACGATGCGCATCATGATCCCGGTTGTCACTCATATCAGGCGCAACTCGGCGCGACCTACAAAGCGTTCACGGTTGGCGGTTATCGTTTCATCTGTTTGAACACGAATCAGTATCGGCCTCTCGGTTTGAGCGACGAACAGGTGATATGGTTTCGCTATGAAGTGGACGCTGCCCTCGCACGCGATGAGCGCGTAATCGTTTTCCAGCATAATTATCCTTTCCAGGTTTGGGAGGATTACGCCGGGCCGGGAATTGAAGAATGGCGCGAGGTCATGCAGACCCGGCCAATCACTGCGCATTTTTCCGGTCACACACATTACGATCAGATGGCAAATGATGGCCGCAACGTTTATGTGGCGACGCGATCCATAGGCGATCCGGAAGGTGGGCCTGCCGGTTACGCCATCGTTCATCTTGATGAGGAGGACATCGCCCTAACCTATCGCACTAGCGAGGAGCGAGGCCCCGTTGCACTGATTACGCATCCGCGCCGGGTCATCCTGGCAACAAAGCCTGCGCATATTGTTACCGGTCCCGCCGAATGTCGCGCGCGGGGATGGTCGGCCACGCCGATCACCTCAGCGCAGGCGCGCATCGACGAAGGAGACTGGGGCGAGATGCGCAAGACCGGTGAGATGACGTGGAGTTTTCCCATACCCGGCGACACGCTGGCAAAAGGCGAGCACACATTGGAAGTGCGTCTAATCGATCAAAACGAAGACGAAGGAACAGATCGCATTACTTTCGCCTGCGATTTGTCGGGCCGATACAATCCTTATCCGATGGTCGAGCCGGTGGTGAAGAAAACGAAGTTCTGCTGAAAACAGCCCATACTGCACTTTACACAGAATCTGGAAAGTCTTCCCGGTGCCGACTGTTCGGCGTCCTCCTCTGGATTTGATTTTCTTACTTTTGTTGTTGAATGTGTGAGAAGAGAGCACAGCACAACTGTGCTCTCTTCTCACACATTCAACCCACATTATTACTCGCCTCTGATGGACGTGCCGCTTTTGTTGGCGCTTTAAGACGCTTCGGCTTCGGCACATTCATTGCCCTATAACTAATCGCAGCACATTCATTGGTGGAAGCCGATGAGCTTGGCCTGCCGGATGCACTGTTTTGTGCTCCGCACTATGGAAGGGAGCGAGAATCATGTCTCTATTCAGCAAACGTAATATCCTGGTGGGCATCAGTACCTTTATCATCGGTATCGCAACTTTCGCCTCCATCTGGGGAATGCCGAAGTTTCTGACGCGCAGCGCTACCATTAAGAGTCAGGTCACTGCATATCTGCTCGATGACAGGGGCGCGGTCAACGGGCTGCTGCTCACGAGCGGCGACCAGTTGCATTTCAGTCCGCAAACAGGTGAAGCGGTCGCGGCGCAAATAAAGGTCGGCGACGAAGTAACTGTGACGGGGCGCGCCGGATCAAAATCAAATTATGGCCGCGAAGTTCGCGTCGAACAGATTTCTGCGAACGGGCACACTATCATCGAAGCCGAGTCGGGGCCAAAGCATCCGCATGAGCCGCATGACAGGCGTGTGCCTAAATCTCCTGGTGACCGACACGCTCCGATGGACGCGCACGCGCAAGAGGAAGGAAATACGGAACCGAATGTTGCACCGGGCAGCGACCAAACGGCGAATGCGCAGCCAGCGCCGCCGGAGATATTCAAGGCCACCGGCACGATCAAAGCTCATCTCGTCAACGGTCACGGCGATGTGGATGGCCTGATCTTGTCGAGCGGAGAGCAGGTGCGATTTTCGCCGAAGGTTGGCAAGCTTGTAGTCGCCGCCGAGCAGGGAGCAGACACTCAGGTGAGCGTCGAAGGCACAGGCGTGAGCAACGAACGCGGCACGGTGATGCGCCCGGCGCTAATTACGGTCGGCAACCAGACAATAGCGCTGGGGCAGTGACCACGACGGACGGCCATGTGAACTGCACACGGCTGTCTCAGAATCGAAGGCCGCGCTTGTTGAAGCATTGACAGGATGGATAGTGCGGCACGAGCATACGATCAAACCCGGAACAGAAGATGACGATGCTTGATGCAATCAGAAAGATGAGTTTGCGAACGCGGTTGGCAACGCTAGCTGCGTTCGCGCTCGTCGCGCTTCTCGTCGCCTTCTTCGTCGCCTGGCGTTTGGCTCGCGCGACAGAAATATTCGCTCTACGCCAGGCTGACTCTTCATTGCACGCAGCGGCGCGTGATCTGGCGCGTGCGTTTCATGCTCATCCGTCAGGTTATCAAACCATTGAAGAGGCCGCGTCTCCGCCTGACCGCCCGGCAGCGCCTCGTGCTGAAGGCCCACGGACGCGCCCATTGCCACCACATGTGAAAACGCTCTTTGCCGCATACAGTGACCCGCTCTCACGTCTCACAGCCATCACGCTTCATCGTTACCCTGAGACGTACGGAGGCTTCTACCAGGCCACAGACGGCGCGCTCGTCGGCCATGCTTTCCCGGCAAATGCCGGAACAGGCAGCAACATGGTATTACCCTCTGACATCGTTGATATTATCCGCGCGCTGGCAAAGCAGGTGAACGAAACGGGAGCGCCCGCTACGCGCACGATTCAAACGGGAAGCGACCGAATCATCGTCGTCGCCTACCCTGCGCAAGCCGTCAGCCCGGAGGTTGATGATGTGTCATCCAGGGCAGATGGAAGCTTATCAAGTCCCATCGCGGCGGCGTGGACTATGCAGCGGCTCTCGAACCTCACCGGCGTCTCCGACAAAGCTAATCTGGCTGCGCTCGCGGTGCTAATCTTGAGCATCATCGCTGTCAGCGGGCTGGCCCTGATAACCGTCAGAGACTTGCGCTCCGGCGTGTCTGGTATTGAGCAGGGACTGACAGGTCTCACGAATGATCTCAGTCAACAAATCACGCTGCCTCGCACGCCGGAACTCGCGCGCATTACAGGGGCGATCAATCAACTGGCCGATACATTGCGAGTCAATCTCGCGCGCCAGTCTGAATTGGAACATAATCTGCGGCGGAGCGAACGACTCTCTGCTCTGGGTCGCCTGATTGCGGGGGTCGCGCATGAGGTACGCAATCCACTGGCAGCAATCAAGCTCAAAGTCCAGATGGCGCGCCGCGCCAAGAATGTGCCTGATAACTTAGATGATACTTTCCGCGTTATCACCGAAGAGATAGATCGCCTGGACGCTCTCGTTCGTCGCCTCCTGGAACTCGGTCGCACACAGCCACTCGAACAAAGCAAGCTTGACCTGTGCGAACTCGTCGAGCGCCGCACCGCGCTCTTCAATGATGTAGCCGAGCGCGCGGGCGTGAAGATCGAAAGTCATGTGTCTCCCGATCCTGTGCTAGTTGAAGGCGACGCAGAGCGTCTGACGCAGGTGCTTGATAACCTGATACAGAATGCGCTCTCTGCGATGCCCGATGGGGGACGGCTGGCGATCAGTTGTCAGGTCGTCACTACCGTAGACGGCCCCGCGGCGGCACGTCTCACTGTGGAGGACACAGGGCGCGGCATCCCACCGGAAGATCACGAGCGCATCTTTGAGCCTTTCTTTACAGCCCGCGAGACGGGCACGGGACTTGGGCTGGCAATCGCGCGCGAGATAGTAGAGGCACACGGCGGACGCATCAACTTTGTCAGCCGCGAAGGGAGCGGCGCACTCTTTCTGATTGAGTTGCCACAACGGGTACAGGCTGAGGACAATAAACAATTCGATCAACGAGCATCGGTTAATTCAGGAGATGCGGAATGAAGACAGTCATCTTACTTATCATCTCCAATATTTTTATGACTTTCGCGTGGTATGGTCATCTCAAGTATAAAGAGAAGGCGATTGTCTGGGTGATCTTGATTAGCTGGTCGGTGGCGCTCTTTGAATACATCTTTCAGGTTCCGGCGAATCGCGTCGGCTCTGAAACATTCAGCGTCACGCAGTTGAAGATCATGCAGGAGTGCATTACTCTGGCGGTCTTCACGGTAATCGCGTATTTTCTCTTCGGTCAAACGCTCAAGTGGAATAACTTCGTCTCCTACGTGTTCATCGTCGGGGCGGTCTATTTCTCGTTCGCATTTTAACAACATGAATGAAGACGCGGCACAAGTTCTGATCGTCGATGACGAGATCAACCTGCGAGAGAGTCTGGCCGAGTTGGTTGAAAGCGAGGGCTTCCGCGCGTCGCAAGCGGCCAATGGCGAGGAGGCCGTCCAGGTGTTGCGCGCCGGTGCGACGAGACCCGATGTCGTGTTCCTAGATATGCGAATGCCGAAGCTGGACGGACTCGGTGTGCTGCGCTTAATTCAGGAAGAGAAGTTGACAGACGCGCCGGTTGTCGTTATCAGCGCTTTCGGCGACAGCTCAAAGATGATCGAGGCGATGAGGCTCGGTGCCTATGACTACATCACCAAACCTCTCGACCTGGATGAAACGGTCGCCATCCTGCGCCGTGCCGCCGAGCAGCGACGGCTCAACCGCGAAGCGGAAGCGTTGCGCGGGCAGGGTTCCACAAACGAGAGCGCTAAAGAGACGGCGTTGCCTGACCGGCAGTTTGAGATGCTCGGAGTGAGCCGCGCGATGCGCGACATTTTCAAACAGATCGGACGCATCGCAGCGACCGACGCGACGCTTCTCATAATGGGTGAATCGGGGACAGGCAAAGAGTTGGTCGCGCGCGCCGTCCATCAACATTCGGCGCGCTCCCGCAGGCCATTCGTCGCAGTCAACTGTGGCGCTCTGCCTGAAAATTTGATCGAAGCGGAACTCTTCGGCCATGAGCGCGGCGCGTTCACGGGCGCAGAACGTCAGAAGAAAGGGCGCTTTGAGTTGGCCCACACGGGCACGCTCTTTCTTGACGAGGTTGGAGAACTGAGCCTGGCGGCGCAGGTCAAACTGCTGCGCGCCGTCGAGGTGCGCCGCTTCGAGCGAGTCGGCGGCACCGAGTCTATAGGCGTAGACGTGCGCGTCATCTGTGCGACGAACCGCGACCTGAAGCACGAGGTGGAAGAGAAGAGATTCCGTGAAGACCTGTTCTATCGCCTGAACGTAATCGAAGTGCGATTGCCACCGCTTAGAGAAAGGCTCGCTGACGTACCGCAACTGGCAGAATCATTTCTCGAACGCGCCGTTTCACGCCACGCGCTCAAAACTAAAACTTTGTCGTCCGCCGCGCTGCGCGAACTGCTCGCTTACCACTGGCCCGGAAACGTGCGCGAACTAGAAAACATGATCGAGCGTGCCGCCGTCACTTCAAGCGGCGAACTCATCCTGCCGGAACACCTGTTCGGCCATGACCGGGCGACGGCAACCTTTGAGTCTCAAAACACCTATAGCAAATTGTTCGAGCTTCCATTTCATAAGGCGGTCGCCGCGCTCGAATGCGAGTTAATCCGGCGCGCACTCGAAGCCGCTGGCGGTAATCGCGCAGAGGCTGCGCGTCTGCTCGGAATCAATCGCCGTTTGCTATACTCTAAAATGGAAGAGCACCGGATCACTTAACGAGGCGATATAGAATTATCTGACAGTACGCTGGTGAAGGCAGATGACGAGCGTAAATACAGTTCAAACCTTGAAAGGATTCAATTGGCGGCAGTGGCTGGTGCTCGCCGCCTTCCTCTTCATCATTGGATTTACAGGACTACACGCTTTCCGCTTCGTTCGCGACGCCATTTACTGGCACTACCACCAGGATGAGGAGATTCGCGGGTGGATGAATGTAGACTATGTTGCACACTCTTATCGTGTGCCTCCGCATATCCTTTATCAAGCGCTTGGCCTGCCGCACAGGCCGCCGGACAGGCGTCCCTTGAGCGAGATAGCGCGAGCGCAGAATCGTTCGATGGACGAAGTTAGAGCAGTGCTGCAAGACGCGATTGTTCACGCTCGGCCACCGTACCCGCCGCCACCACCGCCCCCGCCACCAGATCACAGAGGCCCGCCATGACCGATCAACTTTTCGGGTTGCTCTCGACCTATGGCTTGCCCGCGCTCTTCGTCATTCTGGCTATAGCCTCCGCGGGTGTGCCTTTTCCCATCACGCTGCTGCTCATCGCTACAGGCTCTTTCGTCGCGCAGGGCGAGATGGGGTTATGGCGAGTGTTGATTGTATGCAGCGCGGGCGCGATAACCGGCGATCAGATCGGCTACTGGCTGGGTCGCTGGGGCGGTCGTAAGCTCGTTCACCGGGTCGCAAAACGGTTTGGCGGCGCTGATAAGATTAAGCGTGCCGAAGCGTTTACCAAACGATGGGGCGGCGTGGGGGTTTTCTTGAGCAGGTGGTTGGTGACGCTGCTCGGCCCGTGGCTCAACCTGACGAGCGGCATCGCCGGGTACTCGTGGCCTCGTTTTCTTTTCTGGGACGTGTTGGGCGAAGTGCTGTGGGTCGTGATCTACGTGGGCCTGGGCAAAATCTTCAGCGACCGCGTAGGGGCATTGGCCGAGCTATTAGGCAACCTTACATGGGTCATAGTCGGCGTCCTTGCGGCGGCCATACTGGGGTGGAAGCTGCTTCAGTATTTTCGCAGCGGCGGCGAGTCGTCAGAAAAAGCAAAGGTTACGGCAGAGGCTTACTCAACCGCGACTGAAGGTTGAGTCGCAAGAAAATGTTGTAGGCGCAAAAGTTCTTCGAGGGCTTTTCGTCAATCAACGATTCCATTACCATCTGTGCGTGCGAGGCTCATTCCCGTTACATATCATCTAACAAAAATAGGGCATGATAAAGCCTGTAAGCAGGTCTCATAAAGGCAATCATGTAAGCACAATCCACGTCTGCAAGTGCTTGAAATGATTTGGCGTCCCGTACGGGAGTCGAACCCGTGTCGCCGCCGTGAAAGGGCAGGCTAAAGATACACCACAGAAGCTTAGCAATTCGCATTGAGTCAGGAAGCTTCAATGTGAGGTAGTAAAAAGAGAAGCGCTAGAAATTTTATCCAGCGCCATTACAATACTTATTTATTTTGGTCTTCAATATTATGATTATTCGGTCAACTTCTTTCGCTCATTATCTATACGGGCTTCACGGTCTTCTAGCTTAGCCTCAAGGATTTGCTGCTTAATTTCTAATTTAAGATTCTTCATCCGCAGTTCAGCTTTTTCCCGCTCCTCTTCCTCGCGCTCATTGATACGTCTAATCTCGTAAGCCAACCTCCGTACCTGCGCAGAGAGTTTTGTTAATTGCTCTTGCGTCTCCAAAATATCAGAACGATTCTCCTCAGTAGCTTCTACTAGTTTTAGCACTTCTTTTACAAACTTATAAAGTTTTTCAAGAAGTGCTGAGAGTGCCATCTCTTCTTCCTTTATGCTACTTGGAATGTTGAGATTATCTGCTGCGTATCATCTATCATGATACCGCTTTCGGATTTTAGTCGGTCAAATTCTTCTTGATTCCGTTCCATTCGCTCGTAAGCATGTTCAAGTTTAATGATGCACTCTTGTATACCCTTTTCCAACTCTCCAAGCAGCTCAGTATCGTAAGGAGTTAAATCCGTATTTCTTCTGCCATAGCCACTACGCTTTTCTTTAGCGGTTACGGCGGTTACTGTGCTTGAGCTTTCTACTCTATCTTTATTCTTACTCATATCTTTATTCTCCTCTTCTAACGAGAGAGTAGGAAATTGCAGGAAACAGATCGCTCATATAGCTCAAACCGCTTGTATTCGGCTGAACCTTAATATTTTTATGAACGTGCGTCAAATCTTTTCTTGCCAATGAGAGAGCAAACTATTAGATGGCACTGCTTTCACTAAAGTCTAATAATTTCAGGTGGCGAGGTGATGATGGCGTCCCGTACGGGAGTCGAACCCGTGTCGCCGCCGTGAAAGGGCGGTGTCCTAGGCCACTAGACGAACGGGACGCGAAAATTTATGGGACGGGCGAAGTTTCAAATTACAGTACGGGTGCTTAGGGTGTCAACCGCGCACGCGGCTTCACTGGCGCAAGGTGAAACTGTCCCTGTCTGCGCGTGCGCTTTCAAGTATTCTGTGACTCTTTCTTCACATGAACGGGGCGGAAGCCGAAGGCGAGCAGGCGCGCCGGGAGGTTGCGAAGGAAAGGAATTTTTAAGAGAAGCCGTATGGGAAAGGGAAGGCTCAGCGTTTGATTCGAGCGTAGAGCCGCGACGATAACACGCTCCTGAACAAGCCTCTGTAGTCTCTGTATGATGCGCGTGGGCAGTTCGCGCAGGCGCTGAACTCGTTTGAGATCGGAAATCTCTACGCGCCGTCGCTTCAGCGGCTCGCTCAATATGTTTGCCGCCGCCACCGCATCTTGAATAGCGTAGTTGATTCCTACGCCGCCGATGGGCGACATCACGTGCGCGGCGTCGCCTATCAGTAGAAGACCCGGCAAGTACCATTGCTTGACGCGGCTGGATTCGACCGAGAGAACGCTTACCTGTTTCCAGTCCTGCAAAATCTCAAGGCGATCAGCCATTTCCGGCATCGTTTCGGCAATTGAGCGGCGAAGCTCGTCCAAACCTGCTGCGTGAATCTGCTGGTAAGTGCCTTTGAGAATGACGTAAGCGATCTGCCACTGGTCTAGTCTGTCCAGCATTACAATAGCGTGGCCGCGTCCGAAGCGCGCGAGTATGCCTTCAGGATCGTCGGGTCGGCGCTCAATGCGAAACCATAGAACATCCATCGGCGGCGAAGTCTTGATGGGTTCCATCCCCGCAAGGCGACGCACGCGCGACGAGCGGCCATCAGCTCCGACCGTAAGAAGAGCACGAACTTCGTGCCAGCCGTCGTGCGCGCGGTAACGCACGCCGCGCACAACTCCATCCTCTTGAATCAACTCCTGCACGCTCGCGCCCATCACAAGGCGGAAACTCTCATTGCGCTTAGCTTCCTCTGTGATGAACTCAAGAAATTTAGCCTGCGGGAGCAACATTATGTAAGGGAAGCGCGTCTTCAATCGACGGAAATCAGCCGCTGTGATAGGCCCTGAAGGCGTCATGAAAGTCGCCGTGTGAATCTTGCTGTGACGAAGCTGGTGCAGGCGTTCGGCCAGGCCAAGCTCGTCCATGATCTCAAGCACGGACGGATGTATTGTGTCGCCGCGAAAATCGCGGTCGAAATCTTCGTGAGCTTCCAGCAGAGTGACAGGAATAGAGGCGCGCGCGAGAATAAGGGAGAGAATTGCCCCGGCTGGGCCTCCGCCCACAACGCAGCAATCTGTCTGCCGCACATCTATGACGACTTCATTTGCCGCCACCGCAGTATCTTTTCGTTCTCACCTGGTAATCAATTCAATCAGGTGAAGAATCGCGGGTCAATCTCTACGTTGTGCTGGTATTCTGTGATAGTGCCTGTGATAGTGCCTGATGTGCTCTGTCGCAGGATCGGAAAGGTCACGACCTGTTTGAATTTGAACGGCAGCTTCACGCCGTCAACGTCCCTGAAATCCGAGGTCTCGAAATAGAAATCAACAACATTGTCGTCTTCGCCGTGCGCTACGACATCGTTGGTGAACGCGCCCTGCGTCTTGGTCATCTCCACACGCCCGTAATCTGTGCGCACCCACATGAAATTCTCCGTGTCGAAATAGAGTCGCATGGTGTCGCCGGATTTAGGTTTCATTTCAACGACGTAAGCGGGTCGCCCGTTAACTTTTTTCGTCCCCTTGGCAGTGAACTTAGTATCCGGCGGCGGATTCAGCAGCGTGTTGTAGAGCGAGATGCTATTGAACATGTACCCGGAAGCGAGTATGTCGCTGTACTTGCTCTGCACCAGACGGACTTCGCGCGGCAGGGTCGGGCGCATGAAAGCTGACGAGCCGTTGTAGCCCATAAGCCATGTGATGTTCTGGAAAGCGTAGACGGCTGAGACGCGCTTTGCATCGGAAGCAATGACTAACCTGGCGTCCGGCTCGGCCTCTTTCTTTACGGTGCCAACGGCGACGCGCGTTTTGAAACTGGCAAGCTTTTGTTTACCGCCCGCCGCATCGAAATGCTTGTTCAGAATCTCTTCGGCAGTAAGCTGCGGCGTTTGATCCGACGCTTTCGTGCTGAAGGAGAGAGGAGCGAGCGCCAGCAGGAAGATCAGGCCGATCAAATATTTCTTCATAAAACACCTCCGGGGCACGAGTGTAATCGAAATGGATGCCCTGCGGCAACAGTGATTCCAGAGACGGCAGAAATTTCTCTGCAAGCTTTTCGATGAAGAGGCGTTCTAGCTTCGGAGTCCGGATAACATGCCAACTGGCTCCACAACGAAAACTTTACCTCGCAGAAAATTGCCGAAGCGCGAGTCTGTTTCAAAGACACGCGCACAATCGAATTCTGTCCGGCGGAGGAGATTTATGAATCGCAGGCTTTTCGTCAAAATCGCATTCACAATTGCGATTGCGCTGACCGCAATCGCACTTTACGCAGCTTCAAATAGAACAACTACGGTCGCGCACGCTGAAACTAATCAGGTGACTGAGGGCGCGCTACAGGCGGTTGACCCACAAGGGCATCCGCGCGGCGCGTGCCCTCTGAAGCACACGGACGTGAAAGCAGAGATAAGCGGCTTTCTGTCACGTGTAACGGTCACGCAGGAGTTCGAGAACAGTTTTAACGAGAAGATAGAAGCTGTCTACGTTTTCCCGCTCCCGCAATCGGCGGCAGTTGACGACATGACCATGCATGTTGGCACACGCACCGTTAAGGGGAAGATCATGCGAAGAGAGCAGGCGCAGGCCGTTTACGAGGCCGCGCGCGCCGGCGGCCACGTTGCGAGCCTTCTGGATCAGGAGCGCCCGAACATCTTCACGCAGTCTGTTGCCAACATCATGCCCGGCGAGAGGGTGACGGTTGAAATCAGCTACGTCGAAACGCTGAAGTACGAGGACGGCACTTACCAGTTCTCGTTTCCAATGGTAGTCGGGCCGCGTTACATTCCAGGCTCTCCTACGGGAAGGCAGTCGAACGGTTTTTCGCCAGACACCACGCAAGTGCCGGATGCTTCGCGCATCACGCCGCGCCCCGCGCCCGCAGGAATGCGAGCCGGTCACGACATCTCCGTTCAAGTCACGCTGGACGCGGGCGTTCCCGTAGAGAATATCTCGTCGAACACGCACGAAATTGATCTTCAACGAACAAACGATTCGAGTGCAATTATCAAGCTGAAGAATCAGGGCGAGATTCCCAATAGAGATTTTGTGTTGAAGTACGACGTTGCGGGTCGCCGCATAGAAGACGCGCTGCTCACGCATCACGACTCGAACGGAGGTTTCTTCAGCTTCATCCTTCAACCGCCTGAGCGGGTTACTGTGGAGGACGTGACGCCGAAAGAGCTTGTCTTCGTAATAGATACCTCAGGCTCTATGGAGGGTTTCCCGATTGAGAAAGCGAAGGAGACGATGAAGCTGGCTCTTCAGGGACTTTACCCGCGCGACACGTTCAACCTCATCACATTCGCAGGCGACACGCACGTGCTCTTCCCGCAACCCGTTCCAGCAACTGAAGAGAACTTGAGGAAGGCGCAGGAATTTCTTGAAGGGCAGCGGGGCAGCGGCGGTACGGAGATGATGCAGGCTATAAAGACTGCGCTCGATCCATCGGACGCGCAGGATCACGTTCGCATCGTCTGCTTCATGACGGACGGTTACGTTGGCAACGATATGGAGATAATCTCCGAAGTTCAGAAGCATCCGAACGCGCGCATCTTCTCGTTCGGCATAGGCAGCTCCGTTAATCATTTCCTGCTTGACAAGATGGCCGAGTATGGCCGGGGCGAAGTTGAATACGTAGGTCTCAACGACGACGGCTCTGCCGCCGCGCGCCGTTTTCACGAGCGCGTCAGAAATCCTCTGCTCACGGACATCTCGGTTGACTGGGGCGACCTGAAAGTTACCGACGTTTACCCGCAAAGAATCCCGGACCTGTTCAGCGCGAAGCCCGTCATACTGACAGGAAGATACGCTGCGGGCGGCCACAGCGTGATTCGATTGAAAGGTAAGATGAGCGGGCGCGATTTCGTCAGGGAGATTCCTGTTGACCTGCCGGATAACGAGCCGCAGCATGACGTGCTTGCCACGCTCTGGGCGCGCACGCGCATAGACAATTTGATGGGGCAGGACATGAGCGGCATGCAACAGGGAAACGCGCGTGCGGATGTTCAGCAGACTATCACACAGCTCGGTCTTGAATATCGTTTGATGACACAGTTCACTTCGTTCGTAGCGGTCGAAGAGATGACTGTGACGGACGGCGGTGTTCCCCGCCGCGTGGATGTTCCCGTGGAGATTCCTGCTGGCGTGAGCCGTTCGGGCATCTTCGGCGAAGATGCCGAACCTTCTGGTACGCCTGCGTCACAGGTCGGCGCAGGCGTAGGAGGTGCAATCAGCATGCGTCGCAGACCTACGGGCAGAATATTGAATCAGCCAGCAGCGCCGCCTGTGTCCACTGCCAACGGGCAGAGAACCGCGAACGTGATGGCGGAAGCAGACGAAAGAGTTGACGGAGCGACGAATAGAAGAGCGACGCGCGAGGAGCAGCGGCGTCTTCAGCTTCAGACCAGGATGCACCCGTCAATATCCGCGCTCATAGAGCGGTTGAAGCGCAGAGCATCGCAGCCCGGAGCAGACGAGGCAGGCTTCGTGCATGGCGGCAAAGCTGATGTGCAGGTATGGCTCGTAACGAAGTCGCCTGCGATTATCGCGCAACTCAAACGGTTGGGATTTGAAGTGGTGCTCGACCCGCAGAGTTCCAACATGGTCATAGGGCGCATCGCAATTGAAAAACTGGATGCGCTCGTGCGACTGAACGCTGTGCGCTACGTTGCTCCGCAAACGCAGAGCAGCAATTAGAAAAGAGACTCTTCGCCAATCGAAGATACAAAATAAATCGGGGCTGGCCGCATCAACAGATGAGACCAGCCCCGATTCTTTATACAATTGAAATTACGTGTAGTTGCTAGCAGGTCAGTACCGCATGCGGTACTGACTACTTCTTACGCTGCGCGTGCTCGTTGTCGTTGCGGGTCGTACTCGAAAGCAAGATACCAGCGCGCAATGTGTTTGAGCACAGCCGACACGTGCTTGCATTCGTAACCGGGTTCTGCGTTCCCACGGAAAACAAAATCGGCGCAGGTGCATGCAAGGTTCTTCGTCTCCGGGTCGCGGAAAAGGTGATACTTATATTCCGGCTCGGCTTCAGAGCGTGCCATCCATCCGTAAGGCTCCGCCTCGGCCACAGCTATGCGTTCGGAACGCGCGGCGCGCTGCTCGGCGGGCGTGAAATCTTCTATCTTCTTAGTCTGCTTCTTCATACTCATATTCTTGAATCCACCTCTGAGGAAAAGTTAATCTGAAGTTCTTTACTCGGCTAAAAAGCTGCGCAAAATCGCCGGATATTTGATGCGGAAAGCATGATCGAAGTTTGATTTTAGCTGTAGAAAATGATTGACAGTAATCTGCGGATTTGGTAAACCGCGCGAGCGATTCGGACAAGTAAATCCTTCTCTTTGGAGCCAAATCATCTACTTTACGAGGCGGCGCAATGCGCTGATGAAGAAATGAGAAGAGTTTCAGAAAAATACGGCGGTCAATTCAAAATTGCGAACAACCATTCAGCCCTTTGCAGGCTTAAGACTTCTCCTAGCGCCTTTGCATCTTTGCGTGAAATATCTCTCACGCAAAGACGCAAAGGCGCTAAGAGAATAAACGAAGCTCGCAAAGGAGTTCTGAAATCTGCTTTCTGCGCTCTCATTATGCTTTGCGTTTCCACCGCTCGCCCGCAGACGATTTCAAACAACGCGCACGCTCAAGCTAATGCGGCATTGGACGCACGCATGCGCACCGAGATTTCATCATTCAAAGGTCACGTCAGCCTGTTCGCAAAGAATCTGGACTCCGGCGAAACCTACGCGCTGAACGCCGACGATGTGGTTGCGACGGCGAGCACAATCAAAGTCGCAATCATGGTCGAGACTTTCGCACGCATCTCAGAAGGCCGCTCGAAGTGGACGGACGAAGTGGTGCTCACGCCGCAGGCCAAGAAGGTCTACGGCTCAGGCGTTCTTCAACAGCTTTCGGACAATCTTCACCTGACGCTGCGCGACGTTGTGACGTTGATGATAATTGTGAGCGACAACGCGGCGGCGAACCTGGTGCTGGACGTTGTGACGCCGGATGCAGTCAACGCGCGCATGGACAGCCTGGGGCTGAAGCAGACACGTGTGCTCAGGAAGATTGGAGCGGGCAACACGCCAAGCACGTTCGGAAGAAGCCACCCTGATTTCATCACGCGCTACGGCACAGGAATGACGACGCCGCGCGAGATGGCCGGGCTTCTTGAGATGATCGAGCGCGGCCAGATCATCAGCCCCGCAGCATCACGCGAAATGATTGATGTGCTGAAGCGCCAGCAGCTTCACTATGGCATCGGGCGCAACCTTCAAGGCGTAGAGATAGCAAGCAAGTCGGGCGCGCTAGACCATCTACGAAGCGACGTTGGCATCGTCTACACCCGGCGCGGACGCATAGCGATGGCCGTCACCTGCAACGACATCCCCGAAGTTGATTATTCATACGACAACGCGGGCGATCTTCTCATAGCGCGCCTGTCGCAGATTTTGATTGACGGGTTAGGAAAATAAGAGACTGGACGCGGGCGAACAGGACATATAATCAGCGCCCGTTGTAAGCAGCATGATTTTATCGCACCTATAGCCCGGCGAGTCATTCGAGCGGACGCGCGACTGAATGCCTCTCATGCTTGTTCGTTGCTTCGAGTGATGTGTGCTTCATGCGCGGCGTGGGTTAATTCGAGCGAATTGTTCTTACGCCTCTTAGGGCATCTAATATGCGTTAGGCTTCTGTTGAGTGGTTTGGAACAAAAAGGTAAACTGTGTCTCGGAGGTGGAAAAATATGAGCAAAAGCTTGACTGCTGACATGCCATCTGAGGAAGCCGATGTTAAAGCGGCTATCGAGAAAATGCTTGCCGAGGTAGAGCATAACCGCGAGAAAATGCAACGTGACCAAGAAGAAATTGACCGTTTGAAGGCTCGCACCCGCGCAACATTGGCACAATTGGAAGCAGCGTAAATCATGTGGAAGCAACTGTATGAATGGGCGAAGGAGTTAGTTTTCTTATCGCAGGACACACAGCGTAATCGTGGTGACATTAGAGATTTGCGAGAGGAAATAGATCGGCTAACCTCAGTAGTGCAGCGGCTTGCTTTCGAGGTGCAACGATGAAGCGAGAAAATAGATCATGCTCGTGAGTCAGAGGCACAGGAGCGTGAAAAGATGGCATTGAAATTAGAGAATGAGATGTTAAAGTTTGAGCGGCGCTTGTCGGCAGGTAAACCAAGCGAAGAAAAGAAAGATAAAGAATAAGTCTCTATTCCCCCGAACGAAGCCTAACAACTCATTCAACCGGAGCGCGGATTGAATGGCTCTCATCGTCCTTTATTACACTGGAAGTTGAATGCTTTACGCCGCGCCCGGTTAATTCAGGCGTTAGATGGCTTTGTAGTTCCAACCATATCTGTGATGGGTCAGTAGAAGAATGGAGACGTGATGCTGTTTATGGTAATCGAGCGCTTCAGGAATCGAGATGCTAAAGCTGTGTATCGAAGATTTCGAGAGCGAGGACGAATGTTGCCTGAAGGATTGAAGTACATCGAAAGCTGGACGGAGGCTACTTTCGACCGCTGCTTTCAGTTGATGGAATGTGAAGACCCACACCTGTTCCAGGAGTGGGTCTCCCATTGGCAGGATTTAGTAGAGTTTGAAATCGTTCCCGTCATCGCATCAACGGAAGCTGCAAATTCAATTACACAATCGCTATAATCCTTGTTCATCTATTTCGATAATCGCCGTCCAATAACTCATTCGACTCTATGCCTCAATAGTAAGCCTTTCATGCTCGTTTATCGCACCGATTGTAGAATGCAGCTTGCTCGCAGCCGGTTAATTCGGGCGCTATTATGGCTTGCTGTCGCCATGACGTGTAATATCTGAGATATGCTGAGAGCGCTCACCCACGAAGTATCTCCAAGGATTGCTGAATGCCAGCTTACGTTTATTGAGAGATCGCCCATCGACCTACAGCTAGCAGTAGGCCAGCACGACGATTATTGTACTGTGCTTAAAGGTCTAGGGGTTATTGTCAAAGAACTCTACGAAAATGAGTCGTACCCGGATTCATGCTTTGTGGAAGATACTGCGATTGTCGTTGACGAGCTTGCGATAATTTGCAGTATGGGAGTTTCCTCACGCCGAGGAGAGACCATGCTAATTGAGCGCGAGCTATCCAGGTACCGGGAAATAGCTCACATTTCTCTACCCGCTACAATCGAAGGGGGAGACGTGTTACGAATCGGGAAGAAGATATTTATAGGCCAGTCAACCCGCACCAATCTTGAGGGCGTTGAAGAGCTTGCGAGAATATTAGAGCCTTGCGGCTACCGCATCGTACACGTGCGGACAAAAGGAAGCTTGCATCTGAAATCTGCCTGCACGGCAATAGATGAAGAGACGTTGTTTGTGAATCCAGAGTGGGTTGAGCTTGATGCGTTCAGAGGATTCAATCTGATATACACCCCGGCGGAGGAGCCTTGGTCAGCAAATGTGTTGCGGGTTGGTACTACTGTATGCATCCAGGCAGGATTTCCAGGAGCGGTAGAGTTGATAGAACGTGTGGTTGATAGAGTCGAGATCATAGATATGTCAGAGCTACGGAAAGCAGAGGCCGGTCTTACATGCTCAAGCATTGTTTTTGAAAGCGCCGCCTGACAACTCATTCAACCGGAGCGCTCTATAGCATTTATACGTGCCATCTTGCCGGGCGGGATTGCTTAACATGGCACGCGGCAAATCGCACGAACACCGCAAGTAAAGCGAGATAGCAATCCAAACGTGGATTAGTTTTGCAATTTTGGTCTTTTGTCTTCTTTAGCTGAAAGCAGCGTTGATGAACTTTATCCGCAACTTATTCGTAATTCCCCCGAAAGCAGTTGCTTTGATTAGAAATCATCAAAGGGGTGTTTATGTTCTGTCCAAAATGCAGCCAGCAACAGGTCTCCGATGAAACGCGGTTCTGTTCCAGATGCGGTTTTCAGTTGGGCGTTGTGAAAGCGCTACTGGTCGCCGACGGTCTGCCGCTGACGCAAGAGGCCGGGGCGCAGAAAGCTGACCGCTCGCTGCGCAAACGCGACCTGACCATTGGGGCTATGCTGATGTTCTTCGCAGCGCTGCTGGTCTTTGCGATTACGGTTGATCTGCCGCCTTCGCACAGCGCCCGTATAATCTTTTTGATAATAGTGTGGCTGCTTCTCAGCGTGCTTATCAATATCGTTCCGCTTGTGCGCTATCTCTTTCACGGGGATTCCTCGTCAACAGCAAGCAATGATTCTTTATCAAATGTTGTTTCCGGCCTCATACAAAAACCGGGGGCAGCCAGCAGGAATGCTCTGCCTCCTGCTCAAAGCATACCGGCAACAAACTTCGGCGGGCAGCGTCTGAAAACTGCCGAGGTGGTCGAGCCGCCGAGCGTTACTGAGCGAACGACGAATCTGTTAAGCAACGAATAGTAGCCAGAGCTTTATGCTCTCTTCTTTCGTTTAACTTTCTTACCGGCTCGCTTCCTGTTTTCTTTCCGACATCGTTCGATGCCTTCATTTACAATCTTTTCGGCTCGCTTTGGGCCGAAGCGTCCGAGCGGGTTGAACTCCTTGCCTTTAATTTCATTGTATGAGATGAAGAAGTGCTCAATCTCTGCGACTAAATGCTCGTTGAGCATGCCCAGAGAACGCACGTTACGATAGTCGCGTGCGTCGGAAGCGACGGCTATCAGGCGGTCGTTACGCATACATTCACCGTCGCGCTCCTTTTGCTCGGCTTCGATTACGCCGATTAAACGAGCGGGCACGAGGCAGCCCGGAAAAGCAGGCTCATCCATAAGCACCAGCACGTCCAGCGGGTCGCCATCGCCGCCAACAGTGGAGGGTACGAAACCGAAATCGAAAGGGAAGACCGCACCGGCAGGCAAGACTCCGCCGAGCTTGAACAGATTCAATTCCGCATCGAAGTTGAACTTGTTTCTGCGTCCTTTCGGAGTCTCTATAATGACGTTCAGGTTCTTTGAATCAGAGTCGTATGCGCTTAGCTGAGGAATCCCGTGTTTGCTTGAAAGTTTAACTGGCATGGCTAGATTTTTAACTTAACTGCTTTTCATTGTCTAACTCAAAAATCTGGAAACCTTGACAACCATTCTTTCGTTACACCCTTTGTAGCTTCAAATGGCTCTTTCAAGTCCCTTCAAAAAAGAGCGAAAGGTAAGATAGAAATGAAGAAACGGATTTTTTTCGTGATGCTTCTGGTCATCGCAGCAGCCGCTCTGGGCGCGATTAATCGCGGCGCTAGCATTTTCGGGCGCTCCTCCAGTGGTGAGGCTCGCAGAGAAATTCGCCAGACCTACCAGCTTGACCCAGGCGCTCGCGTGGACGTTTCCGGCATCAACGGCACCGTGGATGTTCAGACCGCAGATACAGACGAGGCTGAGGTCTATGTGCTTAGCACTGCGGGAAGCGAGAGCGATCTGGACAGTCGCCCTGTCACCATAGATCAAAGCTCTTCGAGTCTGGCGATACGCAGCGAGCAGCGCCACAGTTGGGCTTTCTGGCGCATGTTCCACAGCGAAGTGCATCAGCAGGTCGTACTGAAAGTCCCAAGCAAAATTGCGCTCAACATCCGGGGCATAAACGGGCGCGTGACCGCAGGCGAGATTGACGGCTCTGTAGAAGTTCACGGCGTCAACGGCAAGGTTGACGTGGCGCAGGCAAGCGACTACTTGAACATCTCAGGCATCAACGGCAAAGTCGCAATCTCCGTGAGACAATTAGGCCAGAACGGCGTGCGCATTAGCGGCATCAACGGCAACATAGAGCTTCGGCTCGCAGACGCCGTTAACGCGGACTTCACGGCCAGCGGAATCAACGGAAAAGTTAATTCCGATATACCTAACGTCTCTGTAGTGGACGAATCTATGCGCTCAAAATACAGCGCGCATATTGGAACAGGCGGCGCGCCCATAAAGATTTCGGGAATCAATGGAAACATACATCTAACGCGCTCCGCGACGGCTACATCGGCCTCGTAAATCGTTCCCCATAGCTTTCCCCATACCAGCAACCACGTGCTTAGCTTTGCCGTAGCACGCGGTTGCTGGTATTTTCATTTACGAACATCTTAAATCCGAATGGTGTGCGCAACAGCTTCCTTTCATGCTCGAATAAGCCCGCGCCATAAGAGGGAACCGTTGATAAAATCTCTCAAAATTTTCGCAATCATCGCTCTCATTTTACTTACAGGCAATCTATGCCCGGCGCAGGATGCCGCGCGCTCGCAGCACACACTCGCGGGCGAATTCCGCACTCACAATAAATTTCATTCACGATATCTCGCGGATGATAGAGATGTGATTGTTTATCTCCCACCCGGCTACGACACGGACGTGAATAGGCGATACCCTGTCTTTTATCTTCACGATGGACAGAATCTTTTTGACGGAGCCGCAAGCTTTATTCCCGGCATGGAGTGGCGCGTAGACGAGACTGCGCAAGCCCTAATTCAATCCGGCGCAATCGAGCCGTTAATCATCGTGGGCATTTACAACGCGGGCAACGCTCGCATGGACGAATACACGCCTACGCGAAGCGCGAAATACAGTATGGGCGGCAAGGCAGACAGTTACGGGCGCATGCTCGTTGAAGAATTGAAGCCGTTCATTGATTCGCACTATCGAACGAAGCGCGATGCAGTAAACACAGGTCTCGGCGGCTCGTCTCTTGGCGGGCTGGTCTCTCTCTATCTGGGTCTCAAGTATCCGAATGTTTTTGGAAAGCTCGCAGTTATCTCGCCATCGGTCTTCTGGGATAACAGAACTATCGTGCGCGACGTTCTGAACCTGAACGGAAAACCTGCGCTTAGAATCTGGCTGGATATAGGGACGCACGAGGGAGGCAACGAAGAGGATTATCTTCAAACGGCTGCGGACGCAAGGTTGCTGCACGATGCGCTTGTGGCTAAAGGTTGGAGAGATGGCAGGGACTTATCATTCCTGATTGCTGAAGGCGCTGTTCATAACGAGCAAGCGTGGGCTGCTCGCGTCGAAGCGATTCTCAAGTTTCTATTTCCCGGAAGATAGATATGAGATTCTTATTCGCACCCGATTGAAAAGAGGTATGGAAGCCAGCGAAGCTATTCGCTCCTCCTCATTATCTTAAAAAATCCTGGGCGCAGAGCTTTTGAGAAATTAAATCTCCGGCCAGCCTGTGTCCAGCATCATTCCAATGTCCGTTGCCCGCATCGTTCCCGAACCCGTGCAGAAAGACTCCGTTTTGATCTGCGTAAGCTTGCATAGGTTCTGCTAAATCAAGAAATGCTATTCCTTCGCGGTCTGCCAGAGCTTGAAGACGATGGTTGGGATAGAGCAGATCGTTCGTGCCCAGACGGTTGATTAAAGCCTGACGAACCGCCTTTTTAGGATAGACCTGTATATCAGTGCTTATAGTTACGAACAGAAACTTCGCTCCTCTCCGTTCCACTTCGTCGCGCGTCTGCTTTATGAGACCTTCCGTAAGCCGCCAAGCCTCTTTCCATGTATCGTCAGGCTCTACATAAATCATGTTATTCAGGCCGACATCTTCGGCTGAAACCGTTCTACTCTGTGTCTGCTGAGATTGAGGAGTGTTTGGCTGAGCAGCTTGCGATTGTGAAAGTGCGCGGCGCGCTCGCCAGTCTGAAATCCTTGTTCGTATGTTGTACTGAGCGTGATGTAGCAGTTGTATAAAGCACGAATGGTTATGCAGCCATTCCCATGCCCTGAACATCCTGGAATCGTGCCAGCGATATGTGGGTGAATCCCTGAACGAAGAGTCGTACACCAACTGATCATTCCTGTAGAAGAAATAAGGAATCTCTTCCGTCTGCTTGAATGGTCTGTAGTTATCAATGATGTCGTTGTACGTCGTAACTGCGAGTATCACAATATCCGGCGAATAATCCCAAACTCGTTGACGCAACGTGAGCAACTCCTGTGCAGTGCCATAACCTCCTACACCGAAGTTGAGCACCTCAACTTTCTTGCCTGCCAGCGCCGGGCACGACTGTAATCTTTGCTCCATCACAGCCCAGAACGTTTGTTCCATAGGAACTTGTCTGGCCTCTGCGAAGGAATCGCCAAGCACGGCTATTCGTACAGTATCAGCAGGTTTGGCTTTGGAATGTTCCCGGTCACGAAAGCCCTCGCCGTTAATCCGAACATAAACCTTGTTCTCTACCCAGAACCAACCTTCAACATTGGGGCGCGGCGCATAACCTCTCTCGTAATCAGTTATATAAAAGATGGGGTAAGAGTAGCCTATGATTCGCAAACTGATTTCGGCCATGAGGCAGCCTATTATCAATCCCCAGAGAACAAGCAGTAATTTCGTTGACAGGCTCTTTTTTCTTTTAGGCTCTTCCATTTAAATCTCGAACGGGTCTTTGTCAGTCAAAAAGGCTATCAACTCCTGCTTGTTCGGGTGGCTGTCTAACCACGTGCGCACTCTTCTGATCTCAGCAAAGTCTTCCCCGCCGAATTTCTGTGTATAAATTCTCTCCAGATGCTTCACCATCGCTTCTTTTCGAGCGCTCGCCTGCCAGAACTCTGTTAACATTCCGTTCAGGTCATCGTGAAGGTTTCTGTTCTTCAAAGTCTCCCATTCGTTGCCGTCCAGCCATATCCCTTTACAGCCAGCGCAATGATCCAGAGCGAAGCCTACGCCGCGCCCGACCAGGTATTTTGTCATGCGGAAACGACACTCAGGGCAGTCCAGGTACTTGCCAGTTTCAGACGATTGCAAGTTGTCGCCCTGATCCGGTAGTTCCGGCAGGTTCGGGCCATGCTCTTCCAGCCACTTCCAGTATTCAGCGCCACGTATCCAGTTTCCTTTACAGTTCGGGCACTTCAGAGAATTAAGATTTGATTCCAACGTGCCAGGTATTAGCTCGGTTGATTCGCAGACAGGGCAGTTCATAATCTGTTTTTCCGGTTTCGTAAAAATTTCCAGCATCCATATCCAGCGGAGTAGATTCGATACTATCACATTCAGGGAAACGCGCGAGACCGGCGCAGAAAGCACACAGGCTGCGCAGAGAAAAACCATTTGAAATTTCTGAATTTGAGTTAATAAAAAACTGAGTGAGCCTCTGTGCTTTCTGCGCTTGCGGTGGTGATCTGTAGATTCACAGGCTTAAACCGGAGATCGTTCTAAAATCCGCATCACTTTTGTGTGTGGAGAAGCTATACTCGGCGTTCCACGTGCGCGCGTTGGACTAGCGCCGATTGTTTAAGGAGGTAAAGGATGACGACAGGCTACGTGCTTGCCATTGACCAGGGGACGACAGGAACGAAAGTAATCGTCTTCGACAGGCAAGGCGGCATTCGCGCGCAGGCTTATTCCGAGTTCACACAGCATTATCCGCAGCCCGGTTGGGTCGAGCACGATGCGGAGGAGATTTGGCAGGTCACAATCCGGCTGGTCGAGGAAGCTTTGCTGAAAGGAGGCGTGAAAGCGGGAGAATTGCGCGCCGTCGGGATAACGAATCAGCGAGAAACTGTTGTGATGTGGGAGCGCAGGACGGGCGTGCCGGTCGCGCGAGCTATCGTCTGGCAGGATCGTCGCACGGCTTCAATGTGCGACGAGTTGAAGGCGAATAATCTGGAAGAGCATTTCAGGACGAAGACGGGGCTGGTCATTGACGCCTACTTTTCCGGCACGAAGATAAAATGGCTGCTGGATAATGTTGAAGGTTTGAGGCAGCGCGCTATTGATGGAGAAATTGCATTCGGCACGATTGATTCCTGGCTCGTTTGGAAACTGACAAACGGCGCAGCGCATGTCACAGATTATTCAAACGCCTCTCGCACGCTTCTTTACAACATCAGGAAGCTTTGCTGGGATGACGAGCTTCTTCAAATTCTGGACGTGCCGCGCAGCGTACTTCCAGAAGTGAAACCGTCGTCTTTCATCTACGGCCACACGGACCCGTCCATCTTCTTCGGCGAGAGCGTACCTGTCGCGGGGATTGCGGGCGACCAGCAGGCGGCGCTATTCGGGCAGGTCTGCTATCGCGCCGGTACTGCGAAGAACACCTACGGCACAGGCTCTTTCATTCTGCTGAACACGGGCGCGGAGGCCGTAGAGAGCCGTGCAGGGCTTCTTACAACAATCGCATGGCGTATTGGTGACGACCCCGTAGAGTACGCGCTTGAAGGCTCCGTCTTCATCACCGGAGCAGGTGTTCAATGGCTGCGCGACGGGCTGGGGATAATAGAGCATGCGGCGGAGACGGAATCGCTCGCTCAGTCTTTGAAATCGAACGATGGAGTCTATTTCGTTCCGGCGCTGGTTGGCCTCGGCGCTCCACACTGGGACGCTTACGCGCGTGCGCTTCTGATAGGCATGACGCGCGGCACCCGGCGCGCGCACATAGCACGCGCGGCGCTTGAGAGCATGTGCTACCAGACGCGCGATGTAGTGGGCGCGATGGAGCGCGATTCCGGGATTCGCCTGACAGAATTGCGCGTTGACGGCGGGGCTGTTGGCAATCAATTCCTGATGCAGTTTCAATCGGACATTCTTGGCGTGCCCATCGTTGTGCCTTCTATCACCGAGACGACATCGCTCGGCGCGGCTTATCTGGCGGGTCTGGCTGTGGGATTCTGGAAGAGCAGGGAAGAGTTGGAAGTGAAGTGGAAGGCGAACAGGCTATACGAGCCGCAGATAAGCGAAACAGAGCGCGAGCGTCTTTACAGCCGGTGGCTCAGGGCTGTCGAAAGAGCGCGAGGATGGGCGCTGGAGGAAGATTGAAGAAGAACTGGAAACAGTCTCATGAATAGCTGCCGGGTGATGAAAGAGCTAATGGTTATGTTGCCTTAGAGACAGGCGAATCTATTCATGAGATGAGTTAGTAGTATGCAAAGAGCCGTCCTTTCTGAAATTGAAAAGATTCCCTTCGATGTAATAATCATCGGGGCAGGCATCAACGGCGCTGGCATTGCGCGCGACGCAGCGATGCGCGGGCTGAAAGTTCTGCTGTTGGACAAAGGGGACGTGTCTGCGGGGACGAGCGCGTGGTCAACGCGCCTGATTCATGGCGGGCTTCGTTACCTTGAATACGGCGAGGTCGCGCTCGTCCGTGAATCTTTGCGCGAGCGAGAGCACCTCTTTCACATAGCGCCCCATCTGGTTAAGCCGCTACAGCTTCTCATCCCTGTCTATCCTCAGAGAGCCAGGCGCGGGCGGTTGATGATTCGCGCAGGAATGCTGGCTTACGACATATTATCGTTCGATAAATCGCTGGAGCATCACCGCGCCCTCTCACGCAGGGAGACGCTCAGGCGTGTGCCCATGCTTGACCCCGAAGGATTGAGTGGAGCAGTCGTTTACTACGATGCACAGGTGGAGTTCGCTGAAAGATTGGTTCTTGAAAATGCGCTCTCGGCGTTCGAGCACGGCGCGCACGTTCTGAATTACGCGCGAGTTGACAAGATAATCGTTGATAACAATGAAGCGCAGGGCGTTCTGTTCACAGATATGATTCAAGGCGGGACGCACACGGCGCGCGCCAGCTTAACAATCAACGCCGCAGGCCCTTGGGTTGACGAGGTGGCAGGGCTTTCTGACAACGCAGCACCACGAATGATAGGCGGGACGAAAGGCAGCCACATCGTCGTCGGAAAATTTACGGGCGCACCTGACCTTGCCCTTTACGTAGAAGCAGTCGAAGACCATCGCCCGTTCTTCATCATCCCCTGGAACGGTCTCTATCTAATAGGCACTACGGACACCCCTCACGAAGGCGACCTGGATTATCTCAGAGCCGAGGACGAAGAGATTGATTACCTGCTCAAAGAGACGAATCGCATAATACCTTCGGCCAATCTGGCGCGCTCGTCAATTCTTTACACCTACTCAGGCGTACGCCCTCTCGCCTACAGTTCTGATAAAACGAGCGCTGCAATAACACGCCGCCACTTCATACACGATCACTCGCCACGCCTTCAAAACTTTCTTTCAATCGTCGGTGGCAAGCTGACGACATACCGTAATCTGGCGGAGCAGGCGGTTGACGAGATTTTTCGCAAGTTGAAGAGAGATGCGCCGGAGTGTTTGACGGCGCGAGAGTTGCTGCCGGGCGCTGGAAATTTCGATTCAATCCGAGAGAAGCTGAAGGCAGAAAGCCTTTTATCTGAAAAAACTTCTGCGAGACTTTTGAGAATCTACGGAGCGAGAGCAGATGAAGTGCTGAAGCTGGCAGAGTCTGACAAAAAACTGAAAGAAGTTTTCAGTTGTTCGACTGAAGCTATAGGAGCGGAGGTCGTCATGGCGTTCGAGCATGAGATGGCGCAGACGCTCGCCGACTGTCTTCTACGTCGAACGATGGTCGGGCTTGATTCATTCGCGGGTCTTGATGCAGACGAAGCCGCAGCGCGAATCGCAGCGAAACATCTAGGCTGGTCTTCAGATCGATTGCATGAAGAGGTCGCGGCCTACAGGAAATATATCGAGCGCTTTCGTCCGCATGGCTTGGAAAGAATCGCGGCAGATGAAAATCGTTATTAAGGAGCGGGGTTGGAAAAAATTGAGTCCTATTAAGGGAGTCTGAAAGATTTGCAATTTCAAATTTTTCAGCTTTTCTTGATAGGGCAATCAAAATGCCGCTTCTCAAAACCTGAAAAAATCTTCCAAAAACATACTGCGCTGTGCCACAATGCGCGTCCACTACTTCTGCCCGGGCTATGGACTTAAAGCTAAGCCGTAAAACCGACATACGCACTGAAGCGATTGCAGGCAGGCGGCGCGAGATTCATCCTGTGATGTACGCGCTGGCACTTATTTCAACGGGGCTGCTCGCGCTTGAGCACGGGAAGTTTCACTGAGACTGAAAGGCGTTGTAAAGTATAAGGCAATGAGTTCACAAGATACGGACAGGCGAATGGTGGGAAAATCCATCCCGCGAAAAGAGGGGCGCGACAAGGTGACGGGCGCTGCGCGCTACGTTGACGACATTCAATTCCCTGAGATGCTCTACGGCGCAACAGTGAGAACGCAGTCTCCGCGCGGTCGCATCAAGGAGATTATTTACGGCGACGATATTCCATGGGACGAATTCATAATTGTAACCGCTAAAGATATTCCGGGCGAGAACTACGTCGCGCTCATCCTGAACGATCAGCCCTACCTCGTCGAAGAATATTTCAATCACCCGGAAGAGCCTGTGCTGCTTCTGGCGCACGAAGACAAGTATCTATTGGAGAAAGCCCGGCGCTCCATTCGTTTCGAGATTGAAGAGTTTAACCCTATCTTCACAATCGAAGACTCGCTCAACAGGAAAGAGATAATCTGGGGCGAGGATAACGTCTTCAAAAATTTTCTGGTTGATAAAGGAAACGTTGACGAGGTTTGGGCCAGTGCGGATTTCATAATCGAAGGCGAGTACACTACTGGCGCGCAGGAGCAGCTTTACATAGAGAACAATGGGATGATAGCGCTTGCAAATCCCGCAGATGGCGTGACCGTCTGGGGTTCTATGCAGTGTCCTTACTACATTCACAAAGCGCTCATAAAACTTTTTCACCTGCCAGAAGATAAGGTGCGTGTAATTCAGACGGAGACGGGCGGAGGCTTTGGCGGCAAGGAAGAGTATCCCTCTATGATTGCGGGACACGCTGCCTTGCTTTCGTGGAAATCTGGTCGTCCTGTGAAAATCATTTACGACCGGGCGGAAGATATGGCTGCCACTACGAAGCGGCATCCGTCCCGCACACGCCACCGTACTGCCGTTAGCCGCGACGGAAAACTTTTAGGGATGGAGATTGATTTCACTGTTGACGGCGGAGCTTACGCGACCCTTTCGGCTGTCGTCCTCTCTCGCGGTACGATTCATGCCGCAGGGCCTTACAGTTGTCCGAATGTGCGTGTGCGCAGTCGCGCCGTAGCCACCAACGCGCCGCCGCACGGAGCTTTTAGAGGATTCGGCGCGCCTCAGAGCATATTCGCCCTTGAGCGTCAGATGGATAAGGTGGCTAAAACTCTGGGCTTGAGTTCGGAGGAATTTCGCCGACGCAATTTTATTCAAGAGGGAGAGACTACGGCGACTGAGCAGGTTATTCATGAGAAAGTGGATTTGAGCGGGCTGATGAATCGCGCGTTCGAGCTTGCCGATTATAACGAGAAGCTTGAGAAATTTGCTGAGCAGAACAAACATTCGCGCGTGAAGAAGGGAATCGGCTTCGCTTCGTTCATGCACGGCGCGGGGTTCACAGGCTCCGGCGAAAAATATCTTGAATCCGTAGTCGGCGCTGAAGCCACAGAGCAGGGCGGCGTTCGCATACTGGCCGCGAGCACAGAGATTGGTCAGGGCACGAACACGATATTTTCGCAGATAGCTTCTGAAGCGCTGGGTATTGATTACAATCTTATAGAGGTTGCGAAACCAGATACAGGCAACGTGCCTAACAGCGGGCCGACCGTTGCTTCGCGCACGTGCATGATCGTCGGAAAATTGGTGGAATCCGCCGTGCTTGGCTTAAAGCAGACGCTGGTTGGAAGCCATCTTTTGGAAGAGAGCGGTTATACGTCCGAAGATTTCAACAGCGCCTGTCGCGCTTATATCGAGAAGCACGGCGCGTTGAAATCCTTCTCGAAGTACAAGCAGCCCGCTGGCATCAACTGGGACGATGAGCACTATCGCGGCGACGCTTACGGCGCTTACGCATGGGCTATCTATGTCGCAGAGGTGACGGTTGACCCTATGACTTATGAAGCGCACGTTGATGATTTCGTAGCCTTGCAGGAAGTAGGTCGTGTGATTAATCCTGTGCTCGCTGCCGGGCAGATAGAAGGCGGAGTGGCGCAGGGGATAGGCTACACGCTCTACGAAAATGTTGTGTGGCGCGACGGGCGTATGGCTAACAACCAGATGACGAACTACATAATTCCGACTTCAGCCGACATTCCGCCCATACGTGTCTTCTTCGCGGAAAACCCTTATGCCTACGGGCCAGCCGGAGCGAAAGGCATTGGGGAACTTCCTATGGACGGAGCAGCGCCCGCGATACTGAGCGCAATCGAAAATGCAACCGGCGTTAGCATCAATCACATCCCGCTCGTGCCGGAATCATTGATGGAAGAGTTGGAAGTGTAAACTGTTTGACGGAGTAGCAAGAATTGTCTGCTGAAGTGAAAAAAGTGGAGATCAACTGCGCAGTGAACGGCGAAGAGCGTACCCTTCATGCTTATCCAATGGCGCGCCTGCTGGACGTTCTCAGAGAAGAGTTGCGTCTGACCGGAACTAAGGAGGGCTGCGGCGAGGGCGAGTGCGGCGCGTGCTCAGTTCTTATCAACGGCGAGATTGTCAATAGCTGTCTCGTTCCGGTAGCGCAGGTCGCCGGCGCTCGGATAAAAACGATTGAAGGCATAGCAAACGACCAGCAGCTACATGCTGTTCAGGAAGCGTTCATACATCACGGCGGCGCGCAGTGCGGCATCTGCACGCCGGGCATGATAATCGCCGCTGTGAATCTTCTTGAGCGAACGCCTGAGCCTTCGGAAGCGGAGATACGCGACGGGCTGGCAGGGAATCTCTGCCGATGCACGGGCTACATAAAAATATTTGAGGCGGTTGTAAGAGCCTGTCAGCAAGAGGGAGGGAAAGCGTGAGAGCTTATCTCCCTGATTACGAGATGAAAATACCTGACGGTCTGGGCGAAGCTCTGGCGCTGCTATCCAATGAGCCGGACGTGTGGAGGCCGTTTGCGGGCGGGACGGACTTGATGGTGCTGCTTGAAGCGGGGAAGCTTGAGCACAGGAAATTCTTCAGCGTGTGGAATCTTGCGGAGCTTCGCGGAATCGAAGTCGCAGATGAAAGCGTGACGCTCGGCGCGCTCACTACTTACACGGATGTGCGGCGGAACAAGATTTTGCAGGACGAGTTTCCTATGCTCTGTGTGGCTGCGCGCGAGACGGGCGGGCTTGCGATTCAGAATCGCAAGCCCGCCCGTCTCGCG
>Ga0193747_1000045_pt1 | contig 82135 bp, 89 predicted proteins | sample L1m2metaG_FD_143048 | JGI IMG/M metagenome (GOLD analysis project Ga0193747, IMG submission 143048) | Soil microbial communities from a riparian zone of the East river system, Colorado, United States - L1m2 | ecosystem: Environmental > Terrestrial > Soil > Riparian zone | place: USA: East River... | reverse complement strand
GAGGCGCCGAATCGACCTGGAGGATGGCGCCTTCGCCATGATGGCCGCCGCCGACGCCGGGCTCGAGCTCGCCGGGCTCAAGGCGTACACGTGGCTCCCGGGCGGGACGCCGTTCGTCGTCTGTCTGTTCTCCACCGAGAAGCCCGGGCTCGTCGCCGTGATCGAGGCCGACAAGCTGGGTCAGCTCCGAACCGGCGCCGCGAGCGGTGTCGCGGCGCGCTATCTCGCGCGGCCGGAGGCGCGCAGCCTCGGGGTCATCGGCTGCGGTTGGCAGGCGGAGAGCCAGGTCGCGTCGATCCGCGCGGCCGTTCCGACGATCGATCGCGTGGTTGCGTACTGCCGGAGCGAGAAGCGGCTCAAGGCGTTCTGCAAGAAGGTCGGAGCCGAGCCGGGCGAGAGCCACCGCGACGCCGGAGAGGTCGACATCGTCGTCACCGCGACGACGTCGAAGGATCCGGTTCTGCGCGGAGAGTGGCTGCGCCCCGGCGCGCTCGTCTGCGCGATCGGCGCGAACGACCCGAGCCGGCGCGAGCTCGACAATGTCGTCCTCGAGCGCGCGAGCTTCGTCTGCTGCGACTCGCGCGAGCAGTCGCGGCTCGAGTCGGGCGACCTGATCGAGCCGGTCGAGCGCGGCGTCCTCGACTGGCTCGAGGTGCACGAGCTGCACGAGGTCGTCTCCGGCGAGCTGCAGGGCCGCGCGGATCCCGAGGACATCATCCTGTTCAAGTCGAACGGCATCGCCGCGTGGGATGTGGCGATCGGAGCGCGCGCCGTCGAGCTGGCGAGGGAGCGAGGGGTCGGCCGGGAGCTCTAGCCTCGGCCTGTCGCCGAACCGCGCGTTGTGGCGCCTTCTGGGAAGGAGTACCTTCGTGAGATGTGACCTTTGTGAAGGCCTGCCGCGTGGTCGCCGTCGCCGGGGTGGTAGCGATGGCTTGTGTCGGCAGCGCTGTTCCGGCGCGCTCGGTCGTTCCGGGCATCAACGGGCGGATCGTGCTTCTCGGAACGGAGCTGGGGGCAAGTGAGTTCGCGCGGTCGAACCTCTACGTCTTCAAGCCCGGCGCGTTCGGGTACTTCATCCGCCTGACCCTGGGCGATTCTTTCGACGGAAACCCTGCGTGGTCCCCCGACGGCAGCACGATCGCGTTCGACAGCAATCGCGGAACCACAGGCGTGATGGATCACGACATCCTCACGATCAACCCCGATGCGAGCGGAATGCGGCGACTCACCTCCGGCCCGGCCGCCGACTTCGGCCCCGCCTGGTCGCCGGACGGCACCAAGCTCGCCTTCTTCAGCGACCGCGCGGGCAACGACGACATCTGGACGATGAACGCGGACGGAAGCTCCCCGAGTCGGCTGACGTCCGCACCACAACGCGACTGGGATCCTGACTGGTCGCCCGACGGGACGAAGATCGCGTTCGGCAGCTTCCGGAGCGGTAACGAGGAGTTGTGGGTGATGAACACCGACGGCTCGAACCCCCGACAGTTGACGACGGATCCCGGCGCGGACCGCCACGCAGCTTGGTCGCCGGACGGAAGCAAGATCGCCTTCGACTCGAACCGCACGGGCAACTTCGAGATCTACACGATGAGCCCCGACGGGACGAGCGTTCGCAGGCTCACGACGAACAAGGTCGCGGACGCGCGGCCTGCGTGGGCGCCCGACGGCCGCGACATCGTGTTCCAGAGCGAGCTTGCGCGGAGAGGCGGGCGCGACCTGTATCTGGTGCGGCCTGACGGGACGCCCCCGCGACAGCTGTCGGAGTCCGACGACGGAACGGACTGGGCGGCCTCGCCCGACTGGCAGTCGGTGAGCTCGGTCGATCATTGTCAGACGCGCGGGACCGTCCGCGCCGACACGATCAGGATGTTCGACGGACGAGACGTCATCTGCGCGCTGGCCGGAAACGACGTCGTGAGGTCCGACGGTGGAGCGGACGTCATCGACGGCGGCCCAGGTAACGACCGGCTCTACGGCGGCGACGGAAAGGACCTGCTCAAGGGCGGCCCGGGCAACGACACGCTCGTCGGGGGATCGGGCGCGGACGCCCTTTCGTGCGGCCCCGGGAGGGACACGGCGGTCGCCGACAAGCGGGATCGCGTCTCGGCAGACTGCGAGATTCTTCGCCGGAACTAGCTAGACCTGCGCGCGGGCCGACTGCACGGTCGTCTCGCCGAGCGCGCGCACGACTTCGGGGCGGTCCAGCAGCCGCAGCACCTGTTGCTTCGTGAGCCGGTTCTGGACGTAGCGGTCCTCGAGGATGTCCTTCAGGTCGCGCCCGCGCTCGTGCTCGCGGATCACGTACGTGGCGACGCGCTCCTCCGCGCTTGAGCGCGCGAAGAGAAACGAGAACGGGTTCTGGAACAGATCTCGCAGCGCCACGCGGGAGCGATTGTATCCTTGGCTCGATGCGGCGGAAGCAGTCCGGCCGGTTCGCCGAGCGTGTCGTCACCGGGGTCGACGACCTCGGAGCCGAGGAGCGGATCGTGATCTGGATCGAACGCCGTCCGGGGGCCGTCTGGGCGGTCGGACGAGCAGTCAATCCGCAGCACCGGCCGAGCGACGAGCCCAGGAAAGACGACTGGATCTTCGAGGGCTACGAGCTGGAGGACGCGCTCGAGCAGGCAAACGGCTGCCTCGAAGACGACGTACGTGTCCTCGAGGAGGACGGCCGGGACGGCTCGGGCGTCAAGCCGTTCCTACGCGAGGAGCTGCTGAAGCCGCTCGAGAAGTGGTTTTTCGGCGAGCGGCGCGAGGGCGAGCGCGAGGGCTCGGGCTAGCGCGACGCGCCGGCCGGCCATTCGAGGTCGGCGTTCGGGATCGGGTCGCCGTGCGGGTCGTGGGTGGGGAACCCGAGCGCGCGGTCGATGCGCGACTCCAGCTCCTCCGAGAGCACGTGCTCGAGCTTGTCGGCCTCGGCGTGCACGTCCTTCACGTCGACCCCCAGTGTCTCGGCCAGATAGAGCTCCAGCAGCCGGTGATGGCGGATCACTTCGAGCGCGACCTGCTCGCCGGCCGGCGTGAGCCCGACGCCGCGGTAGGGCGTGTGCTCGACGAGCCTGAGCGCGGCGAGCTTCTTGACCATCGCGCTCGCCGAGGCCGGAGCGACTCCCTGCGCAGCGGCCAATGCGCTCGTCGACACGGCGCCGCCCGTGAGCTCGAGCTTGTAGATCTGCTTCAGGTAATCCTGGATCGCGTCGGTCAGCGCGGGCTTGGCCATCCGCGAAGAAGTGTAGGCGGCGCGACGCTCGAAATGACCCTGTAGCCTCGGGACCCATGCTGATCCGATTGGGTCATAGCCCCGATCCCGACGACGCCGTCATGTTCTGGGCCCTCGCCGCGAAGGCCATCGATCTGCGCGGATTCGAGTTCGAGCATGTCCTGGCCGACATCGCGACGCTCAACGAGTGGGCGCGCGAGGGACGCCTCGAGGTGAGTGCGATCTCGCTGCACACCTATCCGCACGTCCAGGATCGCTACGTGCTGCTTCCGCACGGCGCCTCGATGGGCTCGGGCTACGGGCCGGTCGTCGTCTCGCGCGACCCGATGGAGCTCGAGGAGCTGCGCGGTGTCGAGGTTGCGATCCCGAGCAAGACCACGACGGCATTTCTCGTCCTCAAGATGATCATGGGCGGCGAGTTCGACTGCCGGGAGGTGCCGTACGAGCAGGTGCTCGACGAGGTGTCCTCCGGCCGCGCCGACGCCGGGCTCGTGATCCGCGAGGGTCAGCTGATCTACGAGGCGCAGGGTCTGCACAAGGTCGTCGATCTCGGCGAATGGTGGCTCCTCGAGACGGGATTGCCGCTCCCGCTCGGAGTGAACGTTGCACGGCGCGATCTCGGCGAGGAGATGCTGCACGACCTGTCGGAGGTGCTGCGCGAGTCGATCCAGGCCGGACTTTCGAACAGGCGCGAGGCGCTCAGCTACGCGAGGCAGTCGGGGAACGAGCTCGACGGCCGGCTGGCGGAGCGCTTCGTGGGGCTGTACGTGAACGAGCTGACGTGCGACTACGGGGACGAGGGGCGCGACGCCGTCCGCGAGCTCCTCAGTCGTGCCGAGGCAGCGGGAGCGTACGACGCTCCGGTGCGCGTCGAGTTCGTTGCGTAGGTGACCCGGGCGGTCGTCCTCTCGACTGTTCGGACACCGGTCGGGCGCTACGGCGGCGCGCTCTCCGGCGTGCGGCCCGACGATCTCGCCGCACTCGCGATCGCGGGTGCGGTCGAGCGCTCTGGCGTCGAGGCGGGCGAGATCGAGGACGTCTACTTCGGCTGCGCGAACCAGGCGGGGGAGGACAATCGGAACGTGGCGCGGATGGCGTCGCTCCTCGCCGGGCTTCCGGACTCCGTTGGCGGCGTGACCCTGAACCGGCTCTGCGCGTCCGGGCTCTCGGCGGTCGTCGCGGCCTGTCACGCAGTCGCGGCGGGCGACGGCGACCTGTTCGTGGCGGGCGGTGTCGAGTCGATGAGCCGTGCGCCGTTCGTCTACGCCAAGCCGGACAAGGCCTTCCCCCGCGGCGACGTCACCGCCTACGACACGACGCTCGGCTGGCGGTTTCCGAATCCGCGGCTGGAGGAGCTCTTCCCGCTCGAGTCGATGGGCGAGACCGGCGAGAACGTCGCCGAGCGTTGGGGCGTCTCGCGCGAGGACCAGGACGCGTTCGCGCTTCGCTCGCAGGAGCGTTGGGCGGCCGCTGACGCGGAGGGCCGATTCGCCGACCAGCTCGTCTCCGTCGAGGGCGTGGAGCGCGACGAGCATCCGCGGCCCGACACGAGCGCAGCGAAGCTCGCGGCGCTCAAGCCGGCGTTTCGAAAGGACGGGACGGTTACGGCCGGGAACTCGAGCGGGCTCAACGACGGAGCGGCCGCGCTCGTGATTGCGAGCGAGGAGCGGGCGCGCGACCTCGGGGTCCAGCCGCTCGGCGCGTTCGTCTCGGCCTCGGTCGCCGGCGTCGATCCGCGCGTGATGGGCGTGGGGCCGATCCCTGCGGTTCGAAAAGTGCTCGCGCGCGCGGGGATCGAGGTCGCTGACCTGGACCTGGTCGAGCTGAACGAGGCCTTCGCGTCGCAGAGCCTGGCCGTGGTGCGGGAGCTCGGCCTCGACGAGGAGAAGGTGAACGTGAACGGCGGGGCGATCGCGCTGGGACATCCACTCGGCATGAGCGGCGCGCGCCTCGTCGTCTCGCTCCTCCACGAGCTCCGCCGGCGCGACGGGCGGTACGGGCTGGCCACGCTCTGCGTCGGCGTGGGCCAGGGCGTCGCCGCGTTGTTCGAGCGTTAGCTTCCACGCCCCCGGGTACGAACGGGCTCGTGAACGCGTCGCTCTTCATCGCCTACCTCGTCACGATCGCCGTCCTCATGCTGACGCCGGGGCCAGACATGTTGTTCTGCCTCGCCACAGGGCTGAAGAGCGGCCCGCGTGCGGGGATGCTCGCCGCTGCAGGAGCGGCGACGGGCGAGATCGTCCACATAGCGGCTGCCGGACTCGGTCTCGCCGCGTTGTTCCGGAGCGCCCCTGCTCTCTTCGACGCCGTCCGGCTGCTCGGCGCGGCTTACCTCGTCTTCCTCGGCGTGCAGGCAATCCGAAACCGCCATGCCGGGATCGGCGGCAAGTCCGAAGCGCGGCGGGAAAGCCGCGCCTACTTGCGCGGGCTGATGACGAACCTGCTCAATCCGAAGATGGCGCTCTTCACGATTGCGTTCCTGCCGCAGTTCGTCGATCCGGAGAGAAATGTGCCAGTGCAGTTCGTCGTGCTCGGAGCCTGCTTCGTCACCCTCGAGATCGTGGTCGATGGGACGGTCGGCGTCCTGGCCGGCCGCTTCCACGCTCTGCTCGAGCGACCGCGGGCGCGGCGGAACCTGAATCTCGCGGCCGGAACCGTCTTCCTCGGCCTCGGCGCGCGCGTCGCGCTCGAACGCTAGGGCCGCTAGCTGACGGGCGGGCGGATGTAGATCACGCCCTCGTGCTTCTGGGGGATGAAGGGTGCGCCGAGGTCGAAGATCACGCCCTCGACGTGGCCGAGAAGCTCGTCGCAGGCGGCGTCTTCGTTGTCGCCGCAGGGCACCTGGAGCTCGACCTCGCCGATCGGGCGGGCGTCGATTCCCTCGTCGTGGAGGAGCTGGAGCAGCCGGTCCCGATCGGGAATCCGCGCCGCCTCGACCTGAACCGATGTCGCAGCCATCGAAGCCTCCTGTTTCGGATCCGAAAAGGAGTCTATCCGGTCGGGCGGGCGGACAAACCTCCCCGTTCTGGATCCCTTGTACTTGAAGTAAAGTCGCGGTCGTGGCTGTCGCGACGGAGCGCGAGTATGGGCTCTTCATCAACGGTGAGCTGGTCGAGCCGGCGTCGGGCGAGATCAGGGAGCTGCGCGAGCCCGCGACGGGCGATCTGCTCGCCCGCGCCGCGATGGCCGGCGAGCAGGACGTCGACCGCGCCGTCGAGGCTGCGTCGGCCGCGCTCGCCGGCGACTGGGGCAGGACGCCGCCGACCGAGCGCTCGCGCCTGCTGCATGCGCTCGCGGACGCGATCGTCGCGAACCGCAAGGAGCTGACCGAGCTGGAGTCGCGCAACGTCGGCAAGGCCATCTCGTCGGTCAAGGCAGAGCTCTTCGGCGCGGTCGAGAACTTCCGCTTCTTCGCCTCGGCGACCGCATCGATCGCCGGCCGCTCGAATCCGATCGGCGGCTCGCTGCTCTCGTACACGCTCAAGGAGCCGGTCGGCGTCGCGGCCCAGATCGTCCCGTGGAACTACCCGCTCCTGATGGCGACGTGGAAGCTGTCGCCGGCGCTCGCGGCCGGCTGCTCCGTCGTCCTCAAGCCGGACCCGGCGACGCCGTTGACGGCGCTTCGCCTGGCCGAGCTCGCCTCGGAGGTCGGCTTCCCGCCCGGCGCGATCAACATCGTTCCCGGCGACGGGCCCACGACCGGCGCGTACCTCGTGCAGCATCCGGGCGTCGACAAGGTCGCGTTCACCGGCTCGACCAAGACCGGCGGCGAGATCATGCGGCTCGTCTCGGACCCGATCAAGCGCCTGACGCTCGAACTCGGCGGCAAGAGCCCGAACATCGTCTTTGCCGACGCGAACCTCGGCGACGCGATTCCGAGCTCGGCCTGGGCGATCTACTACTCCGCCGGACAGAGCTGCGAGGCGCGCTCGCGCGTCCTCGTCGAGAAGCCGCTCTACGACGAGGTCGTCCAGCAGTTCGCCGATCTCGCCGGGAAGATCAAGGTCGGCGACCCGCTCGATCCCGAGACCCAGATGGGATCGCTCATCTCGACCGCTCATCGCGACAAGGTGCACGGCTTCGTCGAGGCCGGCCGTGAGGAGGGCGCGGAGGTCGTGGCGGGCGGCGAGCCCGGCGAGACCGGAGCCTTCTACGCGCCAACCGTGCTCGCCAAGGTGGAGAACCGAATGGTCGTGGCCCAGGAGGAGATCTTCGGGCCGGTCGTGACCGTGATCCCGTTCGAGGACGAGAAAGACGCGATCAAGATCGCCAACGACGTCAAGTACGGGCTGATGGCGACGGTCTGGACGGGCGATCCCGCGCGGGGTCACCGCATCGCGTCGAAGATCAAGGCTGGCACGGTCGGGATCAACATGCCGTACACCGCGTTCCCGGGCCTGCCGTTCGGCGGCTACAAGCAGTCCGGCTTCGGGCGCGAGCTCGCCGTCGAGACGCTCGACCTGTACCTCGAGACGAAGAGCGTGATCGTCTCGACGAGCCCGAAGCCGATAAACCCGTTCGGGCTGTAGCCCACTCCGCGCATCCCCACGTCCGCGGCGGTCACGTCGCGCGCTTCACGACCCTCGTCTTCGGGCTCTTCCTGTTCGCGGCCGGAGTGGTCGCGTTGCTCGAGTCGAAGCTCGGCCTGTCCCCGTGGGACGTGCTCAACCAGGGCATCGCGCGGCACTCTCCGCTCTCCTTCGGGCTGGCGAACATCGCCGTGGGGCTGGTCGTGCTCGTGGTTGCCTGGGCGCTCGGGGGCCCGCCTGGGCTCGGGACGGTCGCCAACGCGGTGCTGATCGGCGTGTTCATCGAGGCGCTGCTGCGGGTCGATGCGGTCGTGGATCTCGCCGGTTCCCCGCTCGGTCTGCGGGTGGCGTTGCTCCCGCTCGGGATCGCGCTCATGGGGATCGGCTCTGGGTTCTACATTGCCGCGTCGTACGGAGCGGGCCCGCGCGACACGCTGATGCTCGTCCTCTCACGGCGCACGGGTCGCAGGATCGGCCTGGTCCGCGCCGGCATCGAAGCGTTCGCGCTGGTGGCCGGCTTCGCCCTCGGCGGAACGGTCGGGATCGGAACGCTGGCCTTCGCCCTCCTGATCGGCCCGTCAGTCGAGGCGTCCTTCTGGGTCCTGGCCCATTCGCCCCTCGTGGCACAACAAGGAGTTTGTGGCTCAGAGCCACAAAGTCCGTGAGGCGCCTGAACATCGCGTTGTGTCAGGCGAAACGGCCAGAAACGGACTTAGTGACACAGAGCCACTACCTCAGTGTTGTGACAGAGAAATGACACGGTTGTGACTCGCTATCGCTGGGTTGTGCTAGCCGCCGGGACGGCGGCTCAGGCCAGTTACTCCGCGATCTGGTTCGGGGTCGCGGTTCTCGCGCCCGCGCTGCGCGACGAGCACCGGCTCTCGCTCGGGCAGGTGGGCGTGCTGATCGCAAGCTCGCTCGCGGGGTCCGTCCTGTCGCTCATCCCGTGGGGGATCGCGGCCGATCGCTTCGGCGAGCGCGTCGTGCTCGGCGTGGGTCTCGCCGGATCGGGAGCCGCGCTGCTCGGCGCAGCGCAAGCGTCGAGCTTCGCGGCGCTCGCCGTCCTGCTCGGGATCGCGGGCATGTCGGGCGCGAGCGTCCAGTCGGCGAGCGGTCGCGCCGTCATGCACTGGTTCGACGTCCGCGAACGAGGACTCGCGCTCGGGATCAGGCAGACCGCAGTTCCGATCGGAGGGTTCGCGGCCTCGTTGACGCTGCCGCACATCGTCGCCGCCGGAGGTACGGCTTGGGGGCTGCGCGCGCTCGGCATCTCGTGCTTCGTCACCGCGGCTGTGGGGGCGGCGCTGCTGCGCGAAGGCCCGCGCCCGGAGCCGTCCGCGACTCCGTCGATTCCGCCGCTCCGCGACCGTGCGATCTGGATCCTCTCCGCCGGGAGCGCGCTCGTCCTTGCGCCGCAGATGTGCGTCGTCGGCTTCACCGTTCTGTTCCTGCATGACCGGCGCGGCCTGTCGCCCGGATCGGCCGCCGCGGTCCTCGCCGTCGTCCAGGCGCTCGGAGTCGCCGCCCGCATCGCCGCAGGGCGCTGGTCGGACAGAACGCGCAGCCGCGTGCATCCCCTGCGCCGAATAGCGCTCGCGATCTCGATCCTCGTCGCAGTCGCCGCGGCGCTCCTGAGCGCGCCGCTGCCGCTCCTCCTTCCGGCCCTCGTCCTCGCGGGCGCGCTTAGCATGAGCTGGAACGGACTGTCGTTCGCGGCGGCCGTCGAGCTCGCGGGTCACGCGCGGAGCGGCGTCGCAATCGGCCTCCAGCAAACGCTCCTCAACGGGTCGGGCGCGATCATGCCCGGGCTCTTCGGCGTCCTCGTCGGTCTGACGTCGTGGCCCGTCGGTTTCCTCGTCGTCGCGCTGTTCCCACTCGCCGGCTGGCGGGTGCTCGCCGGCGTCCGTGGCTAGCGCCGCAGAGCGAGAACCGCACCGCTGGCGAGCAGCACCACCCCGAGCACGCGCGTCCACTCGAGCCCGACCCGCTCGACGCCGAACCAGCCGAAGCGGTCGATCGCCACGCCCGCTCCGATCTGGGCCACGATGAAGATCGCCACGGTCGCGAACGTCCCGAACCGCGGCTGGACGAGCGTGATCGTGAACACGATGAACACTCCCATCGCTCCGCCGAGCCACATCCACGGCGGCGAGCGGAGGGCATCGCCGAAGCCGCCGAGGCTCCGGCGCGCGATCAGCAGGACGACGAGCGCGATCGCCATCGTCACGACGGTCGAGAACGCGAGCGCCTGCAGCGTCCCGATCCGGTCGCCGAAACGCCCCATTACGGCGACCTGAATCGCCCCCGCGACCCCGGCCGCGAGGGAGATGAGCACGTATGCGGCGGTCACCCTTGTGGCGGGCCCTCGGGCATCGGCGCCGACTCGTCGCTCTGGAAGACGCTGAACGAGTTCCCTTCGGTGTCCTTGCAGGCGGCAAACCACCCGATGTGCGGAATCGGCATCTTGTCCTCAGCCTCGCCGCCGCCTTCGCGGATCTTCGCGAGCGTCCCGTCGATGTCGTCGGTGTCGAAATACACGATCGGGCTCAGCTGCTTGCGCTCGCCGGGGTAAACAGCACCACCCTGGTCGTCGGCGGTCTTCACCATCCGGTAGTCGATCCCGGGCATCCCCGAGTCCGAGAATTCCCAGCCGAAGACGGAGCTGTAGAAGTTCGTCGCGCGGTCGGCGTCATCCGCGACGATTTCGAAGTGCACGAGCTTGCCGGCCATTCCGGCCTCCTTTCGTCACGCCTGCCTTTTGCGCCCGAACCTATCGCATCGAGACTGGAACGAGGCGGTCCGAGACCGTGACGAGCTGCTCCCCGTTCCACCGCAGCACGAACTTGTGGCGGTAGGCGGGACAGCACATACCGTCGCTCTTGCGGTAGTCGGCCTGGTCGAACCGAAGCTCCCCTCGGCGCGCCGTCATGAACGTCTCGCAGAACTCGCGGTCGAAGATCCTCTGCACACCACGAGCCCGTCCTGGTTGTTCGCGTCGTAGTACGCGCCGCCACTCGTCAGGTATCCGCCCCGTGCCCACTGGACCAGGATCTGGGCCGGAGCCGCTGTGGTCGCCGGGATCCGCCAGAGGTCCCACACCTGAGCGCGCGGAGGCGCGAGCTCTGAGACGGCGAGCGCGTGCGTGTCGTCCGGACAGCCGCGCACGTCGCGCGAGAACTGCGGGGGCGGCTCCTGGAGGAGTCGCAGCGTCGTCTTGGTCCGCGTCGTCGTCGGCTCCGCGGTCCGCCGCCCGACAACGATGCCGGCGCCAAGCCCGACCGCGAGAACGAGGGCGCAAGCCGCGACCACCTTCATGCATCCACCCTGCCGCGGCGGCCGCGCTCGGTCAACGAGTTAGGCTCCGCTCGTCCAACGAGGGGAGGGGAGCCGTGATTCGAGCGTTCGTTCTCTACGACGAGGAACCGGATCCGGAGCGCTACGAGCAGCACGCGGAGCTCTGCCGGAAGGTGCCGGGCGGGACGTTCCGCCACGGCAAGGTCTTCGGCGCGCCCATGGGCGAACCCGCGCACCGCTACTACGGCGAGTGGGAGTTCGCGGACCTGGATGCCTTCAAGACCGCGGCGCGCTCGCCCGAGTTCATGGCGACGGGCAAGGACGCGATGGAGATGGGCGGCCGCTTCACCGTCGAGTTCGCGGACGTTGACTGAGCCCTCCGCCCCGCGCCCGCTCGACCCGGCCGAGCTCGGCTTCGAGCGCATCCGCTACGAGAAGGCCCCGCCCCGCGCGACGATCACGCTGGCGCGGCCCGAGCGCCTGAACGCCTTCGACTTCCAGATGCTCCGCGAGCTCGCGCGTGCGTGCGAGGACGCGTCGTGGGACGACGAGATCCGGGTTGTCGTCGTGACCGGCGAAGGGCGTGCGTTCTGCGTCGGCGCCGACCTGAAGTCCTGGGAGGACGACCTCGTCGGGAAGCCGACCGAGTACTGGAAGTGGTTCGGCGCCTTCAAGGACATGCACGACCGGCTGCGCGAGATCGGAAAGCCGACGCTCGCGCGCGTGAACGGGATCGCCGTCGGCGGCGGCAACGAGCTGCAGATGGCCTGCGACCTCGCGGTGATGGTCGACGACGCGTTCATCCGGCACGTCGGCCTCGAGCACGGGTCGGTTCCGGCGGGCGGCGCGACGCAGTGGCTCCCGATCATGGTCGGCGAGCGCCGCGCGCGGGAGATCGTGCTGATGTGCGAGGAGATCCCGGCGGCGCAGGCGGCGGAGTGGGGGCTCGTGAACTGGGTCGTGCCCCGGGCCGACCTCGACGCGAAGGTGAACGAGGTGGTCGAGAAGCTCGCGGCGAAGCTTCCGCAGACGACGCGGTACGCGAAGCAGCAGCTGAACTGGTGGCGCGACATCTCCTGGAACGAGACCGTCGGGCACGCACGCGACTGGCTGGCGCTCTCGATGCTGAACGACGAGACGCGCGACGCGATCGACGCGTTCCTCCAGCGGGGCAAGAAGTGAGCGACGAGCTCGTCCGGATCGAGCGGGACGACCCGGTCGCGGTCGTGCTGCTCAATCGCCCGAAGCAGCTGAACGCGCTCTCGGACGACGTGATGGAGGCGCTCGTCGCCGCGCTCGTCGAGCTGGACGGCGACGAGCTGGTGCGGTGCATCGTGCTCGGCGGCTCCGAGCGCGTCTTCGCCGCCGGCGCCGACATCGGCATGCTGGCGCAGACGTCCCCGGTCGAGGCGGCGACCTCGGCGCGGCTCGCACGCTGGGAGTCGATTCGGCAGATCGGGAAGCCGATCGTCGCGGCCGTCTCGGGGTACTGCCTGGGCGGCGGCTGCGAGCTGGCGATGATCTGCGACGTCATCGTCGCGTCCGAGAGCGCACGCTTCGGCCAGCCGGAGATCAACCTCGGCCTGCTCCCCGGCGCCGGAGGGACCCAGCGTCTGACGCGCGCGGTCGGCAAGGCGGTCGCGATGGACGTCATCCTGTCCGGCCGCTTCCTCTCGGCGCGCGAGGCGCTCGACTTCGGCCTCGTATCCCGCGTCGTCGCCACCGAGGCTTGGCTCGAGGAGGCCAAGCGGCTCGCGCGCGACATCGCGAAGCAAAGCCCGGTCGCGCTGCGGCTCGCCAAGGACGCGGTCAACCGCGCCTTCGAAGGGCCGCTGCGGCTCGGCGTCGAGTACGAGCGCCAGGCGTTCGCGATCGCGCTGTCCTCGGCGGACGCGCAGGAGGGCATGAGCGCGTTCCTCGAGAAGCGCCCGCCGGAATTCCGCGGCCGCTAGCGCGGGCTGTCGATTTCGTCCTCGCCCGTTCGTCGTCAGAGTAGAAGCGGCGGATTCGCCGTCGCGCGAGACGAGGAGGACGAGATGCAGTACCTGGCCCTGATCTACCAAGACTCGAACGGCCGCGAGTCGGTGAGCGACGAGGACATGGAGAAGATGTACGCCGCCTACCGCGCGTTCGGCGAGGAAGCCGAGAAGCGCGGCGCGATGCGCGGCGGGAACGAGCTCCAGCCCGCGACGACGGCGACGACCGTGCGCGTGCGAAACGGCGAGACCATGGTCACCGACGGGCCGTTCGCAGAGACAAAGGAGACCCTTGGCGGCTACTACCTGCTCGAGTGCGACTCCCTCGACGATGCGGTCGACCTCGCCGCGAAGATTCCCGGCGCCCAGTACGGATCGATCGAGGTCAGGCCGGTGGTCGAGCGATAGACGCCGACGCCGTCACCGCGGTCGTCCGCGAGGAGTGGGGGCGCGCGGTCGCTTCGATCGCGCGCCTGACCGGCGACGTCGGGCTGGCCGAGGACGCCGTGCAGGAGGCGCTCGAGATCGCACTCGTGCACTGGCCGCGCGACGGCCTCCCGGCCAGTCCGGGCGCCTGGCTCACGACGACCGCCCGGAACCGGGCCATCGACCGCATCCGCCGAGAACGGCGCGGCGCCGAGAAGCTCGCGGAGGCGGCGCGCCTCAACCCGGTGGGCGGCGAGGAGGAGGAAGACGACGTGTCCACGATCCCCGACGAACGCCTGGCACTGATCTTCACGTGCTGCCATCCCGCGCTCGCGCAGGAGGCACGGGTCGCGCTCACGCTGCGGCTGCTCGGCGGGCTCACGACCGACGAGATCGCCCGCGCCTTCCTGGTCGAGGAGGCGACGATGGCGCAGCGGCTTGTCAGGGCGAAGCGGAAGATCCGTGCCGCCGGGATCCCGTTTCGCGTCCCGCCGGACCATCTCCTGCCGGATCGCCTCTCGGCCGTTCTCGCCGTCGTCTATCTCGTCTTCAACGAAGGATTCGGTGGTCGCGGGGATCTGGCGGCCGAGGCGATCCGGTTAGGCCGGATGCTCACGCGGTTGATGCCCGACGAGGCCGAGGCGATCGGTCTGCTCGCCCTCATGCTCCTCCATGACTCGCGCCGGGAGGCCCGCGAGAACGAGTCCGGCGACCTCGTGCTGCTCGAGGAGCAGGACCGGTCGAGCTGGGATCGCGCCGAGATCGAGGAGGGCCTCGCGCTCGTTCGCAACGCGCTTCGCCCGCACGCCGGGCCGTACGCGTTGCAGGCCGCGATCGCAGCGCTTCACGCAGAGGCCCGCAGCTTCGAGGAGACCGACTGGCGCCAGATCGTCGCGCTCTACGACACGCTCGTGATGGCGGCTCCCTCACCCGTGATCGAGCTGAACCGGGCCGCCGCGATCGCGATGGCCGACGGGCCCAAGCGTGGGTTGGAGCTGATCGACGGTCTCGAGCTGCCGCGCTACCACCTCTTCCACTCGGCCCGCGCGGATCTGCTGCGGCGGCTCGAGCGCTACGACGAGGCTGCGGATGCTTATCGAGCCGCGCTGCAACTCGATCCGCCTGCACGCGACCGCCGCTACCTGGAACGCCGCCTGAGCGAGGTGCAAGACTCCGCACGTGCCTGATGAGGTCGAAGTCCGCCGCGACGGCGCAGTCCAGACGATCGTGCTCAACCGGCCCGACGTCCTGAACGCGCTCACCGCCGACATGCACAGGGCTCTCGCGGCCGCGCTGAAGGAGGCGCGCGCCGACGACGTGCGCGCCGTCGTCATCACCGGCGCGGGACGCGGCTTCTGCGTCGGGCAGGACCTGAACGAGTTCCGGGACGCGACCGGGGACATCGCCGAGCGGCTGCGCGCGTCGTACCATCCGAACGTCCTCGCCATGCGCGCACTCGAGAAGCCGGTCCTCGCGGCGGTCAACGGCGCCGCGGCCGGGGCGGGACTCTCGCTGGCCTGCGCGTGCGACATCCGCATTGCGTCCGACGCGGCCTCCTTCGTCCCGGCATTCGTCAACATCGGCCTCGTCCCAGACTCGGGCGGGACCTACTTCATCGCGCGGCTGCTTGGGCCGGCACGCGCGTTCGAGTGGATGACGAGCGGCCGTGCGTTGACCGCCGCCGAGGCCCACGCCTGGGGTCTGGTCTCCGAGGTCGTCGAGGCGGATGCATTGGAAGGTCACGTCACCGAGCTGGCCGCGCGCCTCGCCGCCATGCCGACCCGTGCGATCGGCATGTCGAAGCGCCTCTTCGACCGGGCGGCCGAATCGTCGCTGGAGGATCAGCTCGAGCTGGAGGCCCAGCTGCAGAGCGCTGCGACGAAGACGAACGACTTCCGCGAAGGCGTCACCGCCTTCCTCGAGAAGCGGAAGCCCGAGTTCAGCGGCAGCTAGCCCGGCTCGTTTCCGTTCCGGGGCTGGAGTTGAACGAGCAGCTCGCAGTCGAGCGCGTCCGCAATGCGCAGGAGCGTGTCGATGCGCGGTGGCCGCCCGCCGCGCTCGAGCCGCGCGATCGCCGACTGCGTCGTTCCGACGAGGCGCGCGAGATCGGACTGCGACAGCCCGAGCGCCAGGCGCCGCTCGGCGACCTCGGCCGCGATCCGCGCGAAGAGCCAGCCCTCGTCCGGCTCTGTGCCGAGTCGCTCGCGGAGGCGCTCGAGCCGCCGCCGGATCGCCTCCTCGGTCCGTTCGGGCATAGCCGGAATGCTATGCATCGCACTCCTGCTATGTCAAAGCGGCCTTACTTGGAGCAGGCACTCATGCCGAGCGTCTGCGCGAGTGTGTTGGCGTGAGCGTTCGCCTTGTTGCCCTCGGCGAGCGCCGCCTGGAGCTTCGCCCGATCGTTCACCTTGGCCGCATCCCGGAGCCGCTCGAGCGCGCGCACGATGTCGGCGTTGGCCTTGTTCCAAGCGGTCGCGATGCGTTGCTCGTCCTGTGGAGGCTTCAGCTCGCTGAGCCGGTCGGAGGCGTCGCTCACGAGCGGTACCGCTTTGTCCACGAACGCTGCAAGCTCCGCCTGGCTCTTGGGCTGGGCGATCCCGTTGAGCTTGGCGTTGTACTTCAAGCAGATCGCGTCGGCCTGCTTGGCGTATTCGCTCCGCGAGAGCCGTTTTCCGCCGCCGCCTCCGCAGCCGGCGACGAGCACGGCCAGGAGGAGAGCGCTAGCCGCGAAGGGCCGCAAGGATCTCCTCGTGCTCGGGGAAGCGTCCGGCGTCGTGCTTGGAGAAGATCCGGCGTGAGCCCACCTCGACGTCGAAGATGCCATTGTCGCCGCGGACGAGCTCGGTGTCAGCGCCGTTCTCACGCTCGATGGACTCCGCGAGGCTCACGGCCCGCGCTTCGTAACCTCATCTAACGCAGTACGTGATCCGCACGGCGGGCATCGGGCGAGCCTACCGCGAGTGCTACGGGTCCGTCGTGCCGGCGGTGGACTCGACGATGTAGCCCAGCGACTTCAGGCTCCGGTAAGCGAGCGGTAGTTGCCGGCGCCGTGCCACACCGAGCTTGACTCGGAGGGCGTCGGCGTGCATCCGGACGGTCCGGGGCGAGATGCCCAGACGGTCGGCGGCCTCTGCATCGGTGAGTCCATCGACGATCAACGCCAACACTTCGGACTGCCGGTTGGTCAACCGAATCGGGCGGGCGGGCGCGGGATGGCTCATTGGCTCATCTCCCCTACCGCAGGGTCGACTCCACAGGCCTCTATTGCCGCTTGGCAAGCATCCTAACAGAGGTCTAGACGACTCTGTCATGTCGGTAAATGACATCTTGCAGCTCTTTGAGACTGTGACTACGTTCGGGTTCCAATCGAGCCCGGAGGTCGCCGATGTGAAAGCGAGTACCACGCTCCGTCTGCGGCATGACCGTCCATCGAGAAGTCGACTTGAGGAGGTCCCCATGGTGGGGGTCACAACCGCACCGCGTAGAGCGCGTCCGTCCAGGACCTGGAAGCTCGCCGCCGCCGTCATCGCCGCCACAGTCGCCGCAACGGCCGTCGCGCTGTCGACGGCGCCGTCGGCGAAGGCGATCACGTGCATCACCCAGGCCGCCTGGACGGCGATCAACGCCTCGAATTCAGACGTGTTCGCGATTGCCGGGAACAGCCAGTGCGTCGACATGAACGCCGCGTACACGTACACCTACAACGACTACATCCGTGGCTGGTACCGGGATGGTGGGGGAACCTGGCATTACGGCACCCGCGGATACGTCTACGTGGACAAGAGCGACAACGGCTGGATCGTCCTCCTGACGAGCGTCGCGAACGGGACCCCGGTCCGAGGGCAGGGGTTGAACCACGCGCAATACGTCCAGTACGTGACGTAGCGCGGTTCGAGCGCGGGGTTGGAGAAGCCGGCGGGCGGGGCTGATCCAACCCCGGCTCGGCCTGTCTATGATCAACGATGACAAAGGCGGTAAACGCCGAGTGAAACTTCTGACCATTTCGGTCGCATCTTTGGTGCTGGGAATGACCGCCGCGGGCTGCGGTGCTTCCTCCACCGGCGCTCGAACTGCGTCCCGGAGCGCGGGATCGTCTGTCGATCCTCAGATCGTGTCCGACGTCGCGGCCGGCGCTTTCCCCCTTCCCGGTGACAGCGAGCTGCGGACGATCCGAGTGACACTGGCGTCGATCGGCCTGGCGAACGCGGCCTGCGGCGGCGAGAACATCGCAAACCTCGGCGACACCAGCCTCCGGTTCGATCAGGCCCGGTACGCCGACCTGAAGCTCATCGCGGCGAAAGGCTTGACGGAACGCGAGCCGCCGCAGCCGGGACGCGCGAGCGAGGCCTGCCGTGCGCAGAAGCTGCCGGCCTTCGCGCAGTGGGCGAACCTCGGCGCCGCCTGGCAGGACGCGACCTTGACCGCCGCCAGCTCCGACCAAGTGGTCGCGACGCATGCTCGCACCGCCGAGTGTCTCCAGCGAACGTCGGGACTGAAAGTCGCGTCCGGCGAGCCGACCGGCTCGTACCTCAACGCGGTCGACTACGTGCTCAGCAGCCAGACCTCCGCGCAGGCGAGCTCCCGCTTGCTGCACAGGTTCTCCGCCGTGTTCGTCCGGTGCACACCGAGCTATTTCGCAGCCATGGCGGCCGAGCTGAAGCCGATGAAGCAACGGCTCGTGGAGCGAAACAGGGAGCTTCTCGAGCGGTACGCCGCGGAGCTCGCGGCGCTTGGGTATGTCCCCTAGGCTCCGCGCGATTCTCAAGGGTTCAGGGCGTTTCCAGGTCGGGATCGTGGCACTGTGTGTCGGCTGCGCGGCCGGCGTCGCCGCGACCTCGCTACTCAGCACCTCGCCGGGCGACGCGAGCGCGACGAGACAGGCGCCGCAGCTCCCCGTGCCGACGACGCACCTCGTGAGGCAGGTGTTGAAGGACGAAGTCCGCGCGCCGTGCACGCCTCTGGCGCAGACCACACGAGTGCTGCCGCCCCCGCTGCGGGCCGGGACTCCGCGCGTCGTCACGGCGATCGGCGTGAAGGTCGGCGAACGCGTCCGGACCGGCGACCTCCTCGCCACCGTCTCGGGCGTGCCCACGTTCGCGTTCGTGACGCGAATCCCGTTCTACCGCGACCTCGGGGTCGGGGCCCGAGGACCGGACGTTGCCGCGCTCGAGCGAGCACTCGTAGTTGCGGGAAAGCTCCGCGTCGCCGACTCGGTCTTCGACAGCCGTACGGCCGCCGCCCTGAACGCCGTCTACGGAGACGCGCGGATACAGACCCCGGGTCTCGCCGGCCACCTGCGGCTGGCATCGAGCAGGAGCGTGCCGGAGCAGAGCGAGGTCTCCGAGATCGACGCCGCCGTCGGGCAGGTGGTGGCCGCCGGCAGTCCGCTCATGATCCTGACCGGGACGACCTCGACGCTGTCCTGTCAGGTGCCGCCTTCGGCGGCGGTATCAGTGGGCCAGCGCCTGGACGTCGGGAGCACGACCGCTGTCGTGCGCTCCGTCGGCGAGCCCGATCGGACGACGGGCCAGCGCGACGTCGTGGTCGCCGTCGCGAAGAACACGGGGGAAGCGACGGATCTCGCGATCCCGTTCAACGTGACGAAGAGCCCCGTGCTCACGGTTCCGGCCGGCGGAATTTGGGTGGGAGCCGACGGCGCGTTCGACGTCCGCAAGGTGGTCGACGGGCAGGTGGAGCCTGTGCGGGTCCACGTCGGGGCGACAGCCGGGGGGTACGTCGAGATCTCGGGATCCGGACTAGCCGCGGGCGACGAGGTCCAGCTTCACGTCGCGACCGACCGGCTGACCGCACCGACCGGAGCAGCGCCATAAGCGCGGCGCTCATCGAGCTCCGCGGGATCGGGTTCGAGGTCACGCGGCCGCTCGCGACGCGCGTCCTCCATCCGCTCGACCTGACCGTGGCCCGTGGCTCGTCGCTCGCGGTGGTCGGCCCGTCCGGCGCCGGGAAGTCCACGCTCGCGTCGATCATCGGCGGACTGCAGAACGCCACTGAGGGCTCATACATGTTCGACGGCGTTCAGATGCGCGGGCTGGCTGCGCACCATGTCGCGCGGTTTCGCGCGGACAACGTCGGCTTCGTGTTCCAGAACGCGCATCTCATGGACGAGCGCAGCGCCTGGCGCAATGTCGCCGTCGGGCTGGTCGACCCGACGCTCGCGCGCACCAAGGTCGAGCAACGCAGTCGGGAAGCCCTCCGAATCGTGGGTCTCGACGGAGTCGCAGACCGCGAGGCGGCGCCCCTGTCCGGGGGCGAGCGCCAGCGGGTCGCCGTCGCGCGCGCACTCGTGAAGCGCCCTCGGCTCCTGATTGCGGACGAGCCGACGGGATCTCTCGACCAGAAGAACGGCCAGGCCGTGCTCGAACTGCTCTTCTCGCTGACCGCCACCGGAGCCACGCTGATCATCGCCTCCCACGACCAGCGCGCGGCGGAGCTTGCCGACCGCTGCGTCACCATCGTCGATGGCACGCTCAGCGAATAGCCGAAGAAGCCGCTACAGGGCGGCCGCCTCGATGCTCGGCGACGCATACCTGTCCCTCACCGCCCGCCCGCTGCGGACGACCGCGATGGTCGCGGGGATCGTGCTTGGCGTCGCCAGTGCAACCGCCGCCGTCGTGATCGCCGACACGCAGCGGGCGCAGATCGACAAGCGGTTCGACGAGCAACGGTCGCAGTTCGTCGTCTTGGTCGCGAACGGCGACAGCTCGCAGGCGTTCCGTCCGAGAAGAGTGGCAGACGTCGAGGCGCTGGAGCCGGTCTCCGCCGCCGGCGAATTCTCGATCTGGAACGACGCGATCCCGGTCTCGGCGAACCCGTTCACGCAGGGGGACCGAGCACCGCTCCTCGGCGCAACCGCCTCCGGGCTCGCCGCCTCGCAGACCCGCACTCTCGCGGGAATCCCGCTGCTCGGCATCGACCGGTTGTCACGCCGCTCGGTGGTCTGGCTCGGTTCGGCCCTAGCCCGGCGGCTCGGGATCAGGATGGACCTGCCGCAGACCGTGTCCCTCGCCGGGCGCCCGTACACGGTGGCCGGGATCCTGCAGAACGACTTCGGCTTCGGCTACGTCAACGCTTCGGTGGTCATGTCGTCGGCGCTCGCACGCGCGGAGTACGGGCCTGGAAAGACCGTGCGGTTTCTGGCTCACGTGCGACCGGGAGCGGCCGGCGCGGTTGCCGACTACGCTCGCGCGGCGCTCGATCCGACGGGGCAGCAGCGTCTCGCCGACGCGACCCCGCCGGACGGTCGGATCCTGCTCGGCCACGTCGCCTCCGATCTCCGTCGCATCGGCTTGGCCCTCGGCATCTTCGTCGGTTTCATCGGGATGGTCGCCGTCGCGAACACGCAGAGCATGGCGGTGAGCCAGCGATCCCGCGAGCTCGGTCTGCGCGCTGCGCTGGGGTGGGGTCGCGGGCGGATCGGCCGTTTGATCCTGGCCGAGTCCGGCATCGCAGGCCTCATCGCCGCGATCATCGGCTGCGGGCTCGGCCTGCTGGGCGCGTTCCTCTGGTGTCGCGTGCAGGGGTGGGAGCTGATCGTCTCGCCCGTCCTCGGACCCTTGCTGATCGTGGGAGGGACAGTTTCGAGCCTCGTCGGCGGCTTGATCCCGGCCCGTCGGGCAGCGTCCATCTCGCCGCTCGAGGCGATGCGCAGCTAAGTGCGGTGCGGACCGCTCTCGGGCTTGGCTGTGCGGGACATCTAGCTGACTTCCGCCGCTCCCCGTAGATTGTCGACGATGAGCGTCGCCGCGCCGGTAACGGCTTCTCTCGGGACCGCAGGCAAGCTCGAGCGCATCCGGCAGCTCGCCGAGCACGGTCTGAACACGCCCCGGATTCAACGCATCGAGCAAGGCACCCGCTTCGACGACGAGCTCCGCGAGCAGCTGCGGCAGGCCGCTCAGGGTGACGAGCTGATGACGGTGCGGACATATCACCCGACCGACGAGATCACGTATGCACGCGGACCCTTCGCGCCGGAGATTCCGGTCGAGACGGCGATCGAGACCGCCGAGGACCTCTCACGCGGTTGGCACGTCCTGTTCCAAGAAGCGATCGACGTCGCAGACACCGTTCTGGCCGGAAGCGTCCTGCTCTCGGCGGATGGGAGGGGGAGCTATGAAGCCCTAGCTGGGCCGTTTCGTGTCCGGGACGTGGAGCAGCCCCCGGCGGAGGCGGCCGGCGCCCTTCGCCAAGGCACCTTCGAGACACCGCAGGAGATCGAGGAGCCGGCCCTACGGGAGCTCGTGACCAATGTGCTCCAGTCGGGCCTGCTCGAGCATGTGACCGACCATCCGGACGACCACGTCGTGCTCGAGTTCAACGTCCAGATTGGCCCGGTCGGCATCCTGCGGTCGCCGACTCTACTCTGGGAATGGCGCCCGGTCGGTCGGGCGTCGCTGCCGAAGTACGCGGAGCGTCCGCCGGAGGTCGTCGGCGACGGATGCGCCTACGGTGTCGGGATCGCGTCGCTGCCGACCGCGCCGCTGGACGATCTCGGTCCCGCAAGGCTCGGTGGCAAGGGGTGGTCGATCGCGAAGTCGGCCGCGGCGGGCTTGCCCGTACCGCCGGCGCTGATCTTCTCTGTCCCGGAAGGCGACGTTCCGGCGTCCTTGCCGGCCGACTGGCTGGCGCCTCTCGCGGCGGGGCTCGAGGCTTTGCGCGCAGCGAGTCCAAACCCTCTCGTTTCGGTGCGCTCCTCGCCGACGGTCTCCATGCCTGGGATGCTCGAGACTTACACCGGGATTTCGCCCGAACCGGAAGCCGTGCGAGAGGCGATTGAGCGGGTGCTGGGCTCTTGGGGGGCCGAGCGCGCGGTCGCGTATCGGGCGAACCGGGGACTCGACGGCGCGCGGCTAGCGGTCATCGTCCAAGTGTTCGTGGACGGCAGCGCAGATGACGCATCCGGCACGGGGGTCGGCTTCACGCGCGACCCGGCCGACGGCGCACCGAACCCCGTGTTGGAGTACCTGCTCAGGGCTCAGGGCCCGGAGCTCGTCGGCGGCGGGTCGAACCCAGGAGGTTTCGACGACCTGCTCGCGGCAGCTCCCAGCGCGGCCGCTGACCTCGCAGCGTGGCCCGAGACTCTCGAGCGGCTCTTCGGTGACATGCAGGAATTCGAATTCACAGTCGAGGTGGGCCGTCCGTTCCTGCTCCAGTCGCGGAGCGGCAAGCGCAGTCGCGTCGCGCGCGTTCGAATCGCGCATGACCTGCTGCACGAGGGGATCGTCGACGCGAGGCGGGCGCGTGAGCTCTTAGGTGGACTCTCGGGGCGAGGTCTGTCGCCGAGCCGCCTCGATGCGACCGGAGTCGAGCCGATCGCGCGCGCCCGGGTGGCTGCGCGTGGCGCTGCCACGGGACGCCTGGCGCTGCGGCGCGATGCTGTCGCCGAGTTACGCAGGGGCGGGAAGCCGGTGGTACTGGTCTCCGAGACCTCCGATCCGGACGACTACCCGCTCTTCGCGGACCTCGCCGGCGTTGTCACGCGCCTCGGCGGGGTCACGTCGCATGCTGCGGTCGCAGCGCTCGAGGCCGAGATCGTCGCGCTCGTCGGGGCTTCCCCCCTTCGCCTCGACTTGGAGAAGGGAGTCGCCGCGTTCGGTGACGTCGAGATCTCCGAGGGGGAATGGATCTCGATCGAAGGCGCGGAGACGGGCGCCGTCTATCTGGGCCGGCTCGACGTAATGCCGGGCGACCTACCCCCGGGCCTGACTCCCGAGATCCTCGCTTGGGCCGCTCAGACCGCTGGCGACGGCTGAGCGACGCCGAGTTCCTCGGCGAGCGCGGTCGCGGTTCGGTCGTTGAGTGAAGCTACGTACGTTCCAGTGCCGACGGCGAGATTGTCGCTCTTGAACCGAGTAGGGATGCGGCCGGGCTCAGCGAGCAGCGCCTCGAACAGCTCCCGCAGGATCTGTCCTGCCCCGGCGTCGCTCTCGCGCACATCTGAACTGCGGTAATAGCGGTCGGTCAGCGCCGCCAGCAGCGATCGCGTGAGCGATTCGTAGGGCTCCGATTGCACGACGCAACGCTCAGCGGCGTTGCGAACGCCCTCCGGGGTCTCCAGCCCGAGTTCTTCGAGCCGTTCTCGTGTGCTGTTGCCGAGATCGCGGATCGATCGCGCGATCAGACGTGCGACCACCGCCTTGCGTACGACCAGCGATTGGTCATCTGCGGGCCAGACCGCGTGGCCCCGCTCGTCCCATTCGCGCTCGGCCAGCTCGAGTAGTTCCGCGAGCAGGGTCGAGATCCCGCGCAGCTCGTCGAGAGAGATGTACGCGTCCGCTATCGCATCGTCCAAGTCGTGGGACAGATACGCGAGCACGTCCGCGGCGTCGACGATCTGACATTCGATGCCGCCGTTTGGCGTGTCGGCGAACTCTCCAAACGACACGGGCTCGTCGAACGGCGTCGAATGGCGTGCGATCCCCTCGCGTGTGGCCCAGGTGAGGTCGAGGCCGCGGAACCCGCTGAAGGCGCACTCGACCTCGTCGACGACGGCGAGTGAGTGGACGTTGGCGTTCCAGTCGGGCGATCCGTGCTCCGCGAGGGCGGCCCGCAGTGCCCGCTCCCCAGCGTGTCCGAAGGGCGGATGACCGAGGTCGTGGCCGAGGGCGATCGCTTCTGACAATGACTCGTTTGCGTCCACGTCCCGTGCCAGACGGCGAGCGAGCTGCGCTACTTCGATGACGTGATTGAGGCGCGTCCGGAATGTTGCAGCGGGCGGTGCATGGATCAAGCTCTGGACCTGGGTCTTGTACTGCAACTCGCGAAATGTTCCGGAGTGGACGATCCGGTCGGCGTCGACCGCGTACGCGACTCGCGTCGTAGGTTCGTCAGATTTCTCGTGCATCCGAGCGGTCCAGGGCAGGTTGGCTAACGTGGCGGACACGCCGCGAGCCTATGCCACGAGGACGCCGACCGCGACTGCGATCGCCGCGGTGAGCAGAGCGGTCGCGGGCCACCGTCGCGCAATGGCCAACCTCGTCGCGAGGAAGCCTCCCAAAGCGCTATACATCGCGGCCCACTGCGAGTGACCGTAAAGGCCAAGGAGGAGGTTCACACCGACTAGGAGAGTCAGGAGGGCGACCAGCGCGTAATTCAGCCGCGACGCTCTGACCGGGAACTGGTAGATGTGCATGTTCGCGACATCCCAAAGCGGGAGCACGAGCAAGGCCAAGACGAGCGCCGATGCAAGCTTCCAGCGGGTATCCATCGCGAACTTCATCGAGGAGAAGATGCCGAGTAGCGCGAGCGCGAGAATCGCAAGCTGCACGAAAGCGCTCGCCTCCTGTGAGCGTGCCACCTTGTAGTTGTTGCGATGAGAGAGCGTCTTGGCCTCATCGTGGAAGTTCTTGGCGAGCCGTCTGTACAGGGTCGTCTCGTCATCTTCGAGATACGTGTCCCACTTGGGATCTGTCGAAATCAGGCGATAGAACAACAGCGACTCCGGGCGGTTGATGCCCCGTTTCTTGTGACGTCGCTTCAAGGCAGATAGCGGGGCGGTCGGTCCAATGGCCGCGAGCATCGAGGCGACTGCGAAGACAACGGAGACGACGAAGACCACGAAGAACACGAGGCGGACGCTTGTGCCGGATCCTTCGAAGAGGACATCCCCGCCGCGGCTGCTGAAGAGCGCGACTGCCGCAGCCGTAAGGAACGCCGTCGCGGTGAGAGTCCGGTTGAGCTTGTCATCTTGGTGTTTGATCGCCGCGAGCACTTCGTCGTAGCTGTACTCGAAGATAGCGGCGCGGGCTTTCCAGAGCTCGAGCTCGGGGTCGGGCGTCGACATCGGGTGCCATAGTGGCATTGCCGACGGACAACAGACCGAGCTAGATCGTCTTGAACTGCTCGAACGGCTGGCGGCAGCTCGTGCAGTAACGCAGCGACCGGCACGGGGTCGGGCCGAAGATGTTCTCCAGCTTTGTGTCCGTCGAGCCGCAGTACGGGCAGCGGAACGCCTGCGACTGGAGTTGGATCAGCTTCGGCGGTGCCGCCTCGCGCGGAGCGGGCGGTGCGAAGCCGGCGGCGCGGAGCTTCTCGCGGCCCTCCGGCGTGATGCGGTCGGTCGACCACGAGTCGTCGAGGACCACGTCCACCTCGGGCTCGCCGCCGAGCGCTCGGATCTGCTCCTCCATCGCGCCCTTCATCACTTCCAGCGCGGGACAGCCCAGGAACGTCGGCGTGAACTCGATGCGCACTCGTTGCGCGTCGACGTCCACGCCGCGGATCACGCCGAGGTCGACGAGCGAGATGACCGGGATCTCGGGATCCGGGATCTCGGCGAGCGCGTCCCAGACCGCGGCTTCCGTTACCACACGGCTCCCGGGATCGAGCGGCGCACGATCGTCATCTCTTCCCACAGCGACGCGAAGTCGTCCGAGCGCTCCTCTCTGCCACTTAGTAACAGACTGTTACTTGGGACGTTCAGGCGCTGGGCGAGCGTGGCTCGCTTGTCCTCCGGAAGCAGCGCCAGGGCCTGCGGCCAAAGCTCCTCCACCGCCTCCTTGAAGCGCGGCTCGTCGCGCAGGCGCTCCTCCCACATATCGGCGTGCATGCGGTGGTAGACCTCCTCGCGGTCGATCTTCGCCGCGAGGCCGGCGACCTCCGTGTCGTCGGAAGCCTTCAGCGCCTCCAGCCGCACCGCGTCGGCCGCCTCGTAGAGCCAGTGGCGCGCGATCGTCCGGGCCCAGTCGTCGGCGAAGCGGTGCTCGACGATCCCTGCGCAGCGGTACTCGTGGGGCGCGCGATCGAACGCGAGCTCGTCCGCGGTGGTGCCGAGGTCGCGCGCGGCGAGCTCGTACAGGGCGCGAGCGTGCCCGATCTCGTTCTGCGCGATCGACGAGAAGGCGACGTCCTCCTCCAGGTTCGGCGCGATCCCCGTCCACTCCGAGTCGCGCCAGCCGAGGATCAGCTCGTCGTCAGCTATCTGCAGGAGCTGGGTTGCCCGCTCGCTCACGTGCTTCTTTCAGCTTCGCCTTCAAGGGATAGCCGTCCACGCGGTGGTAGTTGCGCTCGAGCTCGTCGACGAACTCGTCGATCTGCTGGATCTGGTCGCGCGGGACGACCCAGAGCGCGATCGACTCGCCTCGCCGACCGTACTGCTCCCGCGCATACACCTCCGCGAACGCGCCGTCGGGCGCGGGGAGCGAGCCGGCATGCGCGAAGGCCTGGCCCTTCCGCTCCTGCCTGAAAACCTCGTAGATCAGGGCCGTACCTTCCCGGTTCCAGCGGGTCGACTGGTCGTTCCAGACGGCCGCGCGGGCAAAGCCCGCACGTCCTGAGGTCGGCATCGCAAGCGACGCCTCACGCCGCTTCGGACAGCACGACGCGGCGAACCCAGTCCGTGTTCTCTCGCGCCGCCCGCCGCAGGTCGAGCCGCTCCTGGGTTCGCGGCCCGTGCCCGGTCACGACATGCTTCAGCTCGTCCCAGTCGGGCTCGGTGTACTCCCAGACGCGGTCGTCGTTCTTGCGCAGCTTCGGGTCGGGCACCGTCAGCCCCAGCTCCCAGATTTGTGGCACGTACCCGTCGAGGAACTGCTGGCGCGCCTCCTCGTTTCCCTGCGACTTGATCCGCCAGACGTACATCGGATCCTCCTCGCGCGAGATCGGGTTGCCGTGGAACTGCATCAGGGGGCCCCACCAGCGCGTGACCGCCTCCTGGACCAAGTCCCGCTGCTCGTCGGTGCCGTTCATCATCGTCAGCACGACGTCGCGCCCATGGAGGATGTGGAACGACTCCTCCCAGCAGATCTTCTTCATGATTCGGGCGTACGGCGCGTAGGAGCACTTGAGCAGCGCCTTCTGGCTGATGATCGCGGCCGCGTCGACGAGCCACGCGATCGCGCCGACGTCGCCCCAGGTCTTCGTGGGGTAGTGGAAGACGTTGTGGAACTTCGCCTTGCCCGAGATCAGGTCGTCCAGGCACTGCTCCCGCGGCTTGCCGAGGTCGGCGACGACGCGGAAGATCAACTCGGCGTGGCCGACCTCGTCCTGCACCTTCGCGGTCAGCGCGAGCTTCCGCTGGAGGGTCGGCGCGCGCAGGATCCACTCCCGCTCCGGGAGCACCCCCATGAGCTCGGAGTTCCCGTGCATCTCGATGAACTTGATCAGCTTCGCCCGGTACTCGTCGGGCATCCAGTCGCCCGTCTCGACCTGCCCGCCTGACTGGACGTACTCGAGAAAGTCCTGCTCCTGGCTCATTTGCACGCCTCCTACCGAACGATCGTTAGGGTGATTCTAGCGCCTTGCGCATCTCCGCGAGGCCGTCCTCGAGCACCGGCTCGCCGTGCGCGATCAGCACGCGCTCGATGGGCAGCTCGAGCAGCCGCGGCAGCCAGGCGAGGTATGCGTCCGGGTTCGGCTCGTCGGGCGAGACGTAGACGTGGAAGACGCCGCCCGTGCCGCTGAAGATGTCGCCGGTCACGAGTGTCCGGTGCTCCCGGACGAAGAAGCAGGCCTGACCTTCCTCATTGCCGTCCGGGAGGAGGGCCTCGACGCCCGCGGGTACCTGATCGGTTGTCGTGAGCACCGGTTTGTCTTTCCAGAGCGCGTCCGGATGGGCCCACACGTCGGCGCCGTACCGCTCGACCACGAGCGTCGTGTCGCGGTCGTGCCACGGGGACGTGAGCAGCACGCGGACGGGCCGGACGAGCCGCTCGACATCGCCGTCGAGCGCGCGCCAGAACTCGTCCTCGTCGCCGCGCGGGACGAGCGGGTCGATCAAGACGAGCGCGTCCGGCGATTCGTAGTAGGCGCAGAGGACTCCCTCGGGCCAGTTCTCGTCGGGCCGCCATGCGGGGTGCGGGGCATACCAGTACCGCAGCCCCGGCGCGACTTCGTGGAAGTCCACGCGGTGTAGTCTCGCCGCCGTGTCAACTCGACGCTCGGAGCTGACTCGTACGGCTGCGCGGCTCTTCGCCGAGCGCGGCTACCACGGGACGTCGATCGGCGACCTCGCCGAGGCGATGGGCGTGCAGAAAGGCTCGCTCTACGCGCACATCGAGTCGAAGCAGGATCTGCTCTACGAGACGATGCGCGACGGCGCCGCCGCCTTCCACGCCGCGCTCGATGCGATCCCGGAGGATGCGCACCCGGTGGAGAAGATCCGCCTCGCGCTGCGCGGGCACCTGCGCGTGGTCGCCGAACAACTCGACGTCGCGACCGTCTTCGTGCGCGAGTGGCGCTACCTCGAGGGCGACCGCCACGACGAGATCGTGAACGAGCGGCGCCGCTACGAGGAGCGCTTCCGCGCACTCTTCCGCGAGGGGCGCGAGCTGGGCGAGCTCCGCAGCGACCTCGACGATGCGACGGCCGCGTTGCTCGCGCTCTCGGCGGCGAACTGGGCCTACACGTGGCTCAGGCCGGGGCGCGACACGGACGAGCTCGCCGACGAGTTCTATGCCTTGCTGGTCGAGGGAATGCGTGGGTATTCGACGCCGCGGAGCTAGATATCTCGGCGTCGTGCTTGTCGTCGCCGTGCTGGTGGTCGCCGTCGCGCTCGTTCGGGGTCGCGGGACAAGCCACGTCGCGGCGCGCGTGGCCGGAACGACGATCTCGACCGGCGAAGTCGATCTCGTGGTCGAGCACGCCCGCGACGAGGCGAGGAACGAAGGCAAGGACTTCCCCGCCGAGGGCACGCCGCTCCACCAGGCGCTCCGCCGCCAGGCGCTGGACCTGCTCGTCTACCACGAGGAGCTCGCCCAACGGGCAACGGATCTCGGGCTCGAGCTGCCCGACGCGGACCTGGCGCCGTCCGCCGGAGTCGAGGTTTCAGCGGGCGGCGAGTCGGATGCCGGCGACACGGCCTTCGTCAGGCAGAGCGTCCGCGGGGCGCGGCTCTACCGCAAGATCTACGACCGCGTCACGCGCGATGTCTCCGTCGGCGACGGCGAGGTCGACCGGTATTTCCGAAGGCATCCGGACCAGCGCAACATCCCGCGAGCCCAGATCCGTCGCAATCTCCTGGACACGAAGCGCAACGCCCTGATGGCGCGATGGCTGGCTCGGATGAAACGCGACTACGCGACGAAGATCGAGTACGGGCCGGCCTTCCAGCGTCGTTAAGAAGAAGGAGGTTCCGGCGAGAAAAACTCGGCCAACACTCTCTTTTCGATTACTGATTGACAAATCAATCGGTAATTCTTCGCCCGAGATTTACGTTTATATCCTGCGCGTTCGTGTCATAAATACCGCTGAAATTGTCGGGGGACCCACTTGCGCAAAGGAGCGCCACGATGCGATCTCGTCTCGTCTGCCTAGCCGTGCTCGTCCTCACGCTTGTCTTCGCTGCGGTTGGAGCTGCTTCGGCGCCGCCCGCGGGGACGCTGATCGTTCCGACCACCGCCGGGAGCTCGGCTGTGCCCGATACATGGTCCGGGACGATTCCGACCGGATCGAATCCGACGAGCCAGTGCACGGGACTGCCGGCCGCACCTGAGGACCATCACACGGTCAACGTGACCGTCGCTCCGGGCACCTACAGCAGCGTCGTCGCGACCTTTACGTTCTCGATCACGTGGACGCCTGCCTCCGGGATCGAAGACACGAACGACGAGATCCTCACGGTCTTCGCACCCGACGGCAGTGTTGTGGGTTCGAGCGACGGGTCCAGCACGACTGAGAAGGTCGTGGCAACGAACCTTCCCGCAGGCGCCTACGACGTCGTCGCCTGCGGCTTCGTCAACACCCTTCCACAGCCGTACACGGGCAAGGCTGAAGTCACGACCGCCGCGGTCGCATCGGAGCCGTCGCTGCCCTCCGCTCCCGCTCAAGGCCTGCAGTTCTCGGCGGCCATCCCCGCAGACAACCAGCGTGACGAGGCCGAGCCGCTGATCGAGATCGACAAGGCCGGCAACACGTACGCGTGCGGCCCAACCGGCTTCTCGAATGTCGCCGACTACGCCCAGGTCTCGACCGACGGCGGCGACCAGTACCACCTGCTCGGCTCGCCGCCGCGCGGTCAGCAGTCCGCTGGCGGAGGTGGCGACTGCAGCCTCGCGACCGGCATCTCCAAGAACGCGCAGGGCAACTACCAGTACGCGTACACCGGACTCGGGCCGCTGACCGGCTTCGCGACCTCGACGTCTCCGAACAACGGTCACAACATCGCGACCGGTGGCCCGGCGGGCAACGGTGTCACCGACGAGGGCGCCGGCGCCGACCGCCAGTGGCAGACCTTCATCAACGACCACACGGTGCTGCTCTCGTACAACCAGCAGGAACCACGGAACGCGGTTGTCCAGAAGTCCACCGACGGCGGGCTCACTTACAGCCCGCTCTCTTCCATTGGCGCTCCCAATCCGACCTTCCCGGGGCCGATGCGATACGACGCAGCACGCAACATCGTCTTCTTCGGCTGGGACAAGCGGGGCGCGGCTCCGAACGGCGGTGACGCAATCAACCTCTCGCTCTCCAGGGACGGTGGCACGACGTGGACAATGTGTCGCGCCGCGAACGCGCCTGCCGATGCGGCCGGCTTCGTCGTCGCGGACAACGACAACGCCGGCAACATCTACATCGCCTACTCCGAGAAGGCGAAGTACCACACATATCTCGTCACGCTGCCGGCCGCGAAGCTGTCGCAGTGCGACGTCCCGGTAAGTCAAACGCCGAGCGTGACGAACCCCCAGAAGGCTCCGGAAAAGAATCCCGGCTTCTCGGCGCCCGTCCAAGTCGACCGTGACGCCGTCCGGACCACCGTCTTCCCGTGGCTCGTCGCCGAGGGCGCTCCTGGGCGCGTGGCTGTGACGTTCTATGGCACCGAGAGCGACGGGAACCCGAACTCGAATGCGTTCAAGGCGTCGTGGGACGGGTACGTCAACGAGTCGCTGAACGCGCTTGCCCCCACGGCCACGTTCAGCCAGGTCAAGGCCACGACCCATCCGTTCCACTACGACTCGATCTGCCTGAACGGGCTGGCCTGCGACACCACGCAACCGGGCGACCGCTCGCTCGCCGACTTCTTCGCAATCGACTACAACCCGGTCTCGAAGAAGCTCCTCGTCGTCTTCGACCGCGGCGAGAAGAAGCCGGACGAGACCGCGGGTCACGTCGCCAACACGATGTCGGTCACGCAGACCGGAGGCCCGAGCCTCGGAGGCGGCACGGTGTCGACCGGGCGCCCGGTCGTGCGGACGACCTCCTCGGATCCGTACGGCGACGCGCTCTCGAGCTACTCGGTGCTCTTGCCGACCCCGCCTCCGGCGACCAAGAACGAGCCTGCGGCGGACTTCTCCTCGACACAGATCTTCCCGGAGTTCAACCTCAACACCGGGCAGGCCGTGGCGAACGGAGGTTTCACCGTCGTGATGCGGTTGCGCGACCTTTCGACCACGTCGCTCGCAAGCACGATGGCGTCGACCGGGTCGAGCCAGCTCCTGTGGGTCTTCCGGTTCGTGAACGGCTACCAGGCCGCGGCGGCCACCGCGTTCTATAGCCCGGCCGGTGGCTTCACGTTCGGCTACAACGACTACTCCACCGGGTCGGCTCCGTGCGAGAGCACTGGTCCGGCGTCCACGGAGAAGTGCGTCATCTATCCGGGCGACCAGACGATCCAGGGCAAGGTCGATCAGACCCGCGGGATCATCGCGCTGAGCGTTCCTCGGACCAAGCTGCGGGCACTTTCCGGCTCGACAGGACCGGGGCAGCGGCCGGCTGAAGTGCCGGCGACTCCCGGCTCGCGCTTCTACGACGCGGCCGCGTGGTCGCTCGGGAACACCTCCCCGACACAGCTGTTCCAGACGTTCCTCTACCCGCTCGACAACACGCCTGCGATGGACTTCCTGCTTCCGGGCGGGACCTCCGGCGGCGGGGGCGGCGGAGGAGGCGGAGGCGGTGGAGGCGGCGGCGGCGGTGGCGGCGGCTGCGACGACGACAACCTGCTGATGACCGGTCCAGGCGTCGCGCGGGCGGGCAGCACCGTCGAGTACACCATCACGTGGTCGAGCGGCGCCAAGCCGGACGACCGCTGCGAGGTCGACGACGTCCTGCCGGGCGATCTGACGTTCGGCTCGGCTTCGAACGGCGGCGTCTACGACGCGGCCATGAACACGGTCGCCTGGAAGACCGGCTCCGTGCCGGCCGCGACGGTGACGACGCTCACGCTGACCGGTCAGGTCAATCCGGGCGCGGCCCCCGGCAGCACCCTCGTCAACGCGTCTTCCATCGCAGGAATCATCTTCGGTCCGTTCGCGCGGGCCGAGACGACGGTCGTTCCATAGCGCTGGCGGACTGGAGGGCCGGTACTCGCCGGCCCTCCAGTCCTGTTCGTAGACTCGGCGACCGGTGCTCGAAGACTTCATCTACCTCGAGTTCTCATGACGCGGATCGCGGTCTTCCTCGGCGTCGTGCTCTCGATCCTGGGCGGCGTTGCCGCGCTCGACTGGTGGATCGATCCGCTCCTCGACCGTTACGACCCCAAGCCGCTCGCGGCGGCGCTGGCGCAGCCGAAGCCTTGCTTCCTCGGCATCGACGTCTTCAGCAGCCGCGCCCATTCAGAGCTCAAGTTCGACTATTTCCGGCAGCGTGATGCCCGGATCGTCGCGGTCGGGTCAAGCCGGATCGGGAAGATCTCCGCATGGCCGGGGGAGTGGCAGTTCGCCAACCTCAACCTCCCCGGCATAGGCCCGGAGGCCCTCGCACCGTTGTTCCGTCGCCTGCACGCGGAGGGACACGGGCGGCTGACGATCTATCTCGGGGTCGAACCCTTCTGGTTCGGGCGTGGTTGGAAAACCGAGGGGTTCTTCACCACGTCGTACGTTCGGGACGCAAAGTTCCTGCTCTCCACCGAGACGCTCCACGCCACGCTGGACGAACTTCGGAGGACGCCTGGTGTGATCCGCCATCCGCGAGCGTTGCGGCCATGGTCGATCTTCCGGGGCCACGGTGTGTGCGTGGTCGATCGGGGCAACTCCGTTCTTGCGGGCGCGGCGAGCGCCTGGGCTCCGGACGGAGGGCTTTGGTACAACGACGAGCTCACCGGAGTGCCGACTCCGCAGGGCGTGCCGTTCATCCGTTTCGAATATCGCCACTACACCGGGACGAGCCTCGACAAACGCCGGGTGCGGGCGCTTCGTGGTGCACTGGGCGTTGCGTCGGGGTACGGCTGGCGCGTTGTTGGAGTGTCGCTACCGCTCTCGACCTACTGGCGCCAGTCGCTCGAGCGGGATCCGCAGACTGTCCGCGTCCTCAGGCAGTTCAGCTCGGAGATGCCGGCGATCTTCCGCGCCTACGGATTCCCGTTCCTCGATCTCCTAGACGTCCGGGCGGTTCCTTGCGGGGAGCAAGAGTTCGCCCGGAAGGACGGTGGCCATCCGAACGGGGCCTGCAGTCGCCGGATCAGGCGCCTTCTGGACGCGGCGGCGCTCCGGATCCCGTAGCGATCGCCGGGCCCGCCGCCGAATAGCATCCATCCGGTGGCGCGGATAGCCCTGATCGTCAACCCGTTCGCCAGTGGCGTCGACGAGGAGCGGCTCGCGGCCGTCGAGCGAGAGCTCCGCGCCGCAGGGGACGTGACGGCGATGTTGACGGAGCGGCCGCTGCATGCGACGGAGCTCGTGGAGGAGTCCAGCAGGGACTACGACGCGATCGTCGCCTTCTCCGGGGACGGCGGGTTCAACGAGGTGCTGAACGGGGCGGACGGGGACATCCCGATCGGCTTCGTGCCCGGCGGCGGGACGAGCGTGCTACCGCGCGCACTCGGTCTCCCGCGTGACCCCGTGGACGCGGCGCGCGCGACCGCGGACGCGATCTCCGCCGGCCGTACACGGCGGATCTCCCTGGGGCGGGTCAACGGGAGGCGCTTCGGCTTCGGGGCGGGAATCGGCTTCGACGCGGAGCTCGTCCGGCGGGTCGACGCGCTCGGTCGGGCCGCCGACGGACGCCGCGCAGGCGATCTCAAGTTCATCCTCGAGGTCGTCCGGTTGATCGCCGAGCGTCACGGACGGTTTCCCCCCGCGATCGAGATCGAGGGGCGTGGACGCGCCGCGTTCGCACTCGTCGCGAACTGCGATCCGTACACCTTCGCGGCCGGTCTGCCGCTGCACATCGCGCCCCAGGCGCGGTTCGAGCTCGGGCTCGACCTCGTGGCGCCGGTGGAGGTGGGGCCGACGACGATCCCGACGCTCGTGCGGTACATGCTCACGGGAAAGGGCCAGGAGGCGGACGCGGAGATCGTCTACGCCCACGATGTCGATCGCATCGAGGTGCACTGCGACGCGCCCATGCCGCTCCAGGCCGACGGCGAGGACCTCGGCGACGTCACGGACCTCGTCTGCGTGGCCGAGCGCGATGCAGTGAGTGTCTTCGCCTAGGCGACCCAGCGCCACGTTACGAACAGAAGCGTGAGGTAGACCGCCCAGCTCGCGCTTGCCGCGAGGACCGTCCAGCGGAGGATCCGGCGGTGGGCGAGCTCGAGCCCGACGACGCAGAAGAGCGGAAACGCGGCGAGGAAATAGCGCGAGAAGCCCATCAGCGCCCAGAACGGGCTCGGCGTCAGGATCGGCGCCGCCATCGCAAGGGCCGAGTACACCCAGAGGTCGAGCGGCAGCCGACCGATGGCCAGCACGAGCAGAACCACAAGGACGAAGAGCAGGAGGAGGCTGAAGGTGTCGGCCGCCTTGAAGGCCGGCCCGGCGTCGTTCCCCCTGAACATCACGTCCGGGTGGAACGCGTACCGCGCGGCGAACACGCCGGAGGTCCACGCCCGGCTGAGCGTCGGGATCGGATTGGCGAATGCGCGTCCCCACGTCTGACGCTCGGCGACCGCGAAGTTCAGCGGATCGCCCAACACCTCCCAGAGGTAGTACATGAACGCTCCGAGCCCGGACGCGGAGAGGGGGACGAGAATCGCCGAGCCCCAGCCGAGCTCCCGCCGCCGCTCGAACCAGTGCCACGCGAGCGGGACGAGCAGGAACACACCGACGTTGCGGGTCAGCATTGCGAAGTACGCGAAGATGCAGGCCAGGACGAAGTGGCCGCGAACGCGGAGGGCCCAGACGCAGCCCACGGCGCCGAGCAGGAACAACGATTCGGTGTAGACGGCGTTGAGGAAGAACGCCGACGGGAAGAGCGCAAGCGCAAGCACGGCCGCACGGGCGGCAGGGCGGTCGAACAGCCGCTGCGTCAGCTCGTAGAGGAACCACAGCGTGGGAAGCAGCGCCGCGACCGAGATCGCGATTCCCCAGATCGCCGGACCGCCTCCGAGCTGCGTCCCAAGCCAGATCGCGATCGGGTAGAGCGGGAAGAAGCTCGTCGCCGCACTGCTGAAGTAGCCACGGGTCGCGATCGCCGAGTACCAGCCGCCGTCCCAATTGGCCCAGTAGTTGAACGCGCCGGAGGGCTCACGCGGGAACCCGCCGGGCGAGGCCTCGGTGAGGTGCCCGTGCCCGAGGGCGCCGACGACCAGGAAGAAGAGCCGCGAGAGCGCCCACACGGCGAGGACGAACCGGAAATCGGGGCTGGCGGCGAGCGTCCGAAGGCGTCCCACTCGGGTATCTTCGCCAAGGCGCCGCTTGCGGTGCCGCCACCAGGACAGGCGAGCTCGCTCGCGTGTCCGTCTGAAATGACCGGTCGGACCGCTCGAACGTTGTCTCCGATATCGTCGGGCCCGATGGCCCAGGTTCTGCCTGCCGAGCGCGATCTGCGGCGCGTGATCGGTGACGGAGAGACCGTTCCGGACGGCGAGGTGGACGGGCTCGACGAGAGTGACTTTCTCGAGCTCTACCGGTCGCTCGTCCTGCTCCGTACCTACGACGAGCGCTCGGTCGTGTACCACCGCCAAGGGCGGATCGGGACGTACGCAATCTTCTGGAACCACGAGGCGATGCAGGCCGGCGCGGTGCACGCGCTCGCCGACGAGGACTGGATCTTCCCGAGCTACCGCGAGTCGGCGATCGGCCTGCTGCGCGGAATGCCGCCGGCGACGATCCTGCAGTGGTGGCGCGGGCACCCGACCGGCTGGTGGAATCCGGCCGATTACAACGTCGCCTCGATCTGCGTCCCGATCGCCACGCACGTCCCGCACGCCGCCGGCCTGGCGTGGGGGAAGAAGCTGAAGGGCGAGAGCGCGTGTGCGATCGCCTTCTTCGGCGACGGCGCGACCTCCGAGGGCGCGTTCCACGAGGGCGCCAACTGCGCCGCGGTGACCGGCGCGCCGCTGATCCTCTTCTGCAACAACAACCAGTGGGCGATCTCGACACCGCTCGAGGCGCAGACGCGGGCCGAGACGCTGGCGGACAAGGCCGTCGGGTACGGGATGCCCGGGGTGCGCGTGGACGGTGGAGACGTGCTCGCGGTGTACGAGGCCACGCGCGAGGCGGTCGAGCGCGCGCGCGCCGGCGAGGGGCCGACGTTCATCGAGGCGGTCACGTACCGCGCCGCGCCGCACGCGACGGCGGACGATCCTTCCGTTTACATCGACGCCGCGCGCGTGGAGGAGGAGAAGCGCAACGAGTGCGTCGGACGCTATGAGCGCTACCTGCGGCGGGTGGGGCTGCTGACCGACGAGGTGGATCAGCAGATCCGCGCCGAGGCGGCCGACACGATGCGGGCCGGGATCGCCGCGGCGGAGGCCGAGGCGCCGGCCGATCCGGGGCTCGTCTTCGAGCATGCCTATGTCGACCCGCCGCCCGAGCTCGCGCGCGATCGGGCGGAGTTGCGGCGCGTGCTCGGCGGGGAGGAGGGCTGAGTGGCGGTCGCGACCCGTGAGCTGACGCTCGTCGAGGCCGTGAACGACTGCCTCCACCACGAGCTCGAGCGGGACGACTCCGTGCTGGTCATGGGCGAGGATGTCGGCCGCGCCGGCGGCGTCTTCCGCGCGACGGCGGGCCTGCGAGACCGCTTCGGGCCCGAGCGCTGCTTCGACACCCCGCTGGCCGAAGCGGGGATGCTCGGCGCCGCGGTCGGCCTCTGCATGGCCGGGTGGCGTCCCGTAGTCGAGATGCAGTACGACGCCTTCTCCTACCCCTGCCTCGACCAGCTGATCACGCACGTCGGGCGCTATCGCTGGCGGACGAAGGGCGGGATGGAGTTCCCGATCACGATCCGCATGCCCTACGGCGGCGGGGTGCGCGCGCCCGAGCTGCACGACGACTCGCCCGAGACCTACTACGTGCACACGCCGGGGATCAAGGTCGCCATCCCGTCCACCGCGGCTGACGCGAAGGGGCTGCTCGCCGCGGCGATTCGCGATCCGGACCCGGTCGTGGTCTTCGAGCCGAAGCTCCACTACCGGACCCTGCGCGGCGAGGTTCCGGAAGGCGACCACGTCGTGCCGCTCGGCGAGGCGCGGACCGTGCGCGAGGGAGACGACGTCACGCTCGTCGCGTACGGGTCGATGGTGCCGCTCTGCGAGTCGGCGATCGACGCGCTCGACGGCGAGGCGTCGGTGGAGCTGCTGGACATCCGCTCGCTGAAGCCGCTCGACGAGGACGCGCTGCTCGCGGCGGCGGCGAAGACGGGCCGTGTGGCTATCGTCCAGGAGGCTCCGCGCGTGTGTGGCTTCGCCGCGGAGCTCGCGGCGATCCTCGCCGAGAAGGCGATTCTCGACCTCCAGGCTCCGGTCCTGCGGGTGACGGGCTACGACGTGCCCTATCCGTACTGGACGATCGAGGACGCGTACATGCCGTCCGTGGAGCGGGTGGTCGACGCCGTCCGGAGGCTGCTTGCGTTCTAGCGCTATGGAGGCGCTGCGGGTCATCCTCGAGCGTGGCAGCCTGTCGGGAGCCGGCGACGAGCTGGACGGGCGTGGCTTCTTCCTGCGCGAGGCCGAGAGCGGCGAGCCCCTCCGCTGGCAGGACCCCCGACTCAGGGAGGTGGGCGCGCAGGTGATTCGGGTGGCGGGGACGTCGTACCGGCCCGACGAGGTGGGCGACCCGGGGTTCGAGCCGGGTAATCCGCTGACGCTCGTTCGTGAGCCGGACAATCCACACGATGCGAACGCGATCTCGGTCTGGAACGCGGACCGGACGGCCCAGGCCGGGTACGTCCCTGCGAACGTGGCGTCGGAGCTGGCCGGGTTCGAGGACCTGTGCGCGCTCTCGCTCTGGGAGTGGCGGGGTGCTTCGGGCGAGCGGGTCGGGCTGCGCGCCCTCGTCTATCCCGAGGGCGCCGTGCGGATCCCTCGGCTCCGCTAAGAATCAGTCTGTGGCGTACGAGTTCAAGCTGCCGGATCTCGGCGAAGGGCTGACCGAGGGCGAGATCGCCCGCTGGCTCGTCTCCGAGGGACAGGAGATCGCCGAGGACGACCCGCTCGTCGAGATCCAGACGGACAAGACCACGGTGGAGATCCCGTCCCCGGCCGCGGGCACAGTCGCGCGGATCCTCGTCGAGGAAGGCAAGGTCGTCCCTGTCGGCACCGTGCTGGTCGTCATCGGCGACGGCGCGGCAACAGATCCGCACGTCTCTGTGCCAAAAGCGCCCCAAAAGCCAGTTAGTGGCTCAGAGCCACAAAGTCCAAAAGGCATGTCTGGGACAGGGCCCGTGCGGGCGACGCCCGTTGTGCGGCGGATCGCCCAGGAGCTCGGCGTCGACCTCGCGTCCGTCGAGCCGACCGGGCCGCAGGGTCGCGCGACCGAGGACGACGTCCGGCGCGCCGCGGGAGGCGATCCGGGTGCGCCGAAGAGCGAGGGCCGGCGTGAGCCCGTCCGTGGGATCAGGCGCCAGATTGTCGAGCATTTGAGCCGTTCCCACCGCGAGGTGCCGGCGGTCACGTTCGTCGAGGAGTGCGATTTCACCGACCTCGACCTGAAGCGGCTCGTGCCGCTCGTCCTGCGTGCGACGGCCCGCTCGCTGGCCGAGTTCCCCGAGCTCAACGCGCGACTCGAAGGCGACGAGATCGTCTACCTGGACCGGTACGACCTGGGCCTGGCCGTGCAGACAGAGGCAGGTCTCGTCGTGCCGGTGGTTCGAGATTGTGGCTCTGAGCCACTAAGTCAGTTGAGCTCGGAGGCCGAGCGCCTCGCCGACGCGGCGCGCTCGGGGACGCTCCGGCCGGAGGAGCTGCGCGGGTCGACGTTCACCGTGACGAGCGCGGGCAAGCTCGGTGGGCTCATGGTGACCCCGCTCGTAAATCACCCGGAGGTCGGGATCCTCGGGATCCACCGGATCGGGCCGCGGCCGGTGGTGCTCGACGGCGAGGTCGTCGTGCGGCAGATCGGCAACGTGTCGGTCACGTTCGACCACCGCGTGGTCGACGGCGCGCGGGCCGCCGCGTTCGCGCTCGACCTGATCCGCCGGCTCGAGCATCCCGCCGAGCTCGAGGACGAGCGGTGAAGCTTGTGGCGGCGGCTGTCGCCCTGGCCCTCATCGGGTCGGCGCGCGCTTCGTCGGCGCTCCCGACACCGAGCTTCCGCGTAGACGGCTACCCGCTTGCGCTCGTGGCGGCAGGGCCGCGGGTCGCGGTCGCGACGTCCAGCTGCGCCGTCCGTGTGGCGAACCTCGTGAAGGGAGCGAAGCCGGTCGCGGTCCGGCAGCCGCAGGCTTGCCGGTCAGACGACCCGGTGGCGGTCGACGACCTCTGGCTCGGCCGCTCAGCACTCGTCGCGCAGACGATCGACGCGCCCAGCCCGCACGGGGAGCAGTACGCACTCTGGAGCGGGCCGCTCCCAAAGGGGCCGCTCGGCCAGCGTGGCAGCGAGTGGGGCTGGACCGACAGCGACGTTCCCGCAGGCTACGGCTGCGACTGGTCGGTCGCCGCGGGCGGCGGGATCATCGCGCTCACACAGGTGCCGAATCGCTTGGCCGTCGACCGAGACATCGAGGCCAAGCCGGCCTGCCCGGCCGCGGCGACCTCAAAGATCTCGCTGATCGGCGCGGCCGCTGCCCAGTTCACGTTGGCGGGCTCATGGAAGATTCTCGCGACCGACGGGAAGCGCCTGGTGCTTACCCCGCTGAATGCCCTCGGTCTCTCGACGGGTGAGTTGGCGCTCGTCGACCTTCACGGCAAGCGCCTGCCGACGCCCAGGATTGCCACGGCGGTCGTCAAGGCCGCGATCGACGGCTGGCTCACGCCGCAAGGGCTCGTCCTGGAGACCGCCCCCGCCATCAGCGGCCCGGGCTGGACCGTGCACACCAGAGGAGCGGCGACGGTCGGCTATGGCCGCCTCTTCTACGTCCAGGGGAGGAGGGTCCGGGTACGGCGCATCCGCGGCGGTGCGGACCGCGCGCTGCTCAAGCTGCCGGCGTCGGAGGCACTTGTCGCGGCAGGCTCGTTCGGCCTCGCGATCGCGCTCGGCACCGAGAAGACGACCGTCTACCGCGTGCCGTGGAGCACCATCGACAGGACGCTGCCCCTGAGCTAAGCGACGGCCCGCTCGTCCGGAAGATGCGGCGCGAGCATCCGTTCGATCGCCGGCGCGCTCGCACGGCCCTCGAGCCGGTCGACGATCCGCTTGTCCTTCACCAGCGCGAGCGTCGGGACGACGTCGACCTTGAAGCGTTCCGCCAGCTCCGGCCGCTCGTCCACGTCGACCCGCATGACGCGCACGCGCTCGCGCTCCTTGCGCTCGACGTGCGCGAGCAGGCTCTCCATCCGGCGCGCCGGCCCCGACTGCACGGAGCAGAAGAAGACGAGCAAGGGCTGGGCTCGGTCGGACACTACGAGCTGAACTTTTCCCGGCTGCGGACACGACGAAACCGGAGTGCCGACGCCTACACTGGACCCGTGCTCGGCGACCTCTACTGGATCGGAGTCTCGGCCGGCGTCGGAGCCGGCGTCGGCGTCCTGCTCGCCGGCGTGCTGAACACCACGCCGCTTGGACGAGTGGCCGGCATCGTTCTCGCAGCCGCCGCGGGCGTGCTCTTCGGGCTGCTCGTCGACAACCTCGACGAGGCGGTCGGAGGCGGGATCGGCGGCATCCTCGGTGCGCTTGCCGCCGCGACGATCGCCCTCGGAACGCTGCGTCGCGGCGGCACCCGGGGCGGCACCGCAGCGCTCTTCGGCCTGGGTGGGATCGCGGTCGCCGCGCTCGCGTTCGTGCCGGCGCTCGGCTACGTCGAGGCGCTCGGCCTTCCGGCGCTCGCGGCGCGGCTCCGGCAGCGCGGCGGCGAGCGCTACGCCGGCTTGCGCATCCTCGCGCGTGACTAAGAGCCTCATCCTCATCCTCATCGACGGGCTGACTCCCTCGATGTTCGAGAGCGCGGTCGACGAGGAGCGCGCGCCGACGCTGTCGTTCCTCGTCGACCAAGGGACGTATGGCGTCGCGACCTCGACCTTTCCCTCGCTCACGCCGGTGTGCCTCTCGTCGATCGCGACCGGTGCGCACCCAGACGTGCACGGGATCCCGCACCTCGTCTGGTGGAACCGAGCCGATCGGCGCGTGGTCGAGTACGGGTCGTCGTACGCCGCAGTTCGCGCGGCCGGGCTCGGACGTTCGCTCCGCGACACGGTTCTGAACCTCAACCAGCGCCACCTCTCGCCCGACGCGGTGACGGTCTACGAAGGCCTCGAGGACGCCGGGCTCACGACGGCGGCGATCAACATCACCTGCTACCGGGGCCGCACCCGCCACGCGGCGATCATCCCCGGAGTGCCTCCGGCCTTCGGGCCGAAGCGCTTCTTCTTCTACAACCTCTACGCGTCGGACGCGACCGGCGCGCCGCTCGCGATCCGCAACCGCGCCGCCGGCTCGATCGACGCCTACGCGGCCGCGGTCGGGCGCTGGCTCGTCACCCGCGACGGCTTCGACTTCCTCGTCTACTACCTGCCGGACTACGACTTCGCCTCGCATGTCAGCGGCCCCGACGCCGCCTACGAGGCGCTGGCACGCAGCGACCGTGCGGTCGGCACGCTCATGGAGGCCGCGGGCGGTCCGGAGGAGTTCCTGGAGCGCTACGCCGTGATCCTCTGCTCGGACCACGGCCAGACGAAGGTGACGGAGCCGGCGACGCTCGAGGCGTCGTTCCGCTCCGTCCCCGGGACGATCGTCACCGCGTCGAACCGGGCCGGCATGGTGTATCGCCGCGGCCCCGGTGCCCCGACCCCGCGCGACCTTGCGGAGCGGCTCGACGGCGAGCCTGCGGCTGAGACAGTTCTGTTCTCCGAGGACGACTGGGCCGTGGCGCGGCGCGACGGCGTCGACCTGCGCTTCCGGCCCCATGACGACCGTTGGGACTTCGTCGGGGACGAGGCAATCCTCTCCGGGTATCCGAACGGCCTGGAGCGCGCGTGGGCCGCGCTCGCCAATCCGAACGCAGGCGAGCTGGTCGTCTCCGCCGCGCCGGGCTACGAGTTCCTCGACCTCGGCGGGCGCCACCACCTCGGCGGCGGCAGCCACGGATCGCTCACCGCCGGCGACTCGCTCGTCCCGATGGTCGTCGTTGGGCTCGACCGCCTGCCGGAGAGCATCACGGACATCGCTCCGCTTGCGTTCGAGCACTTCGGGGTCGAGCCGCCGCCGTACGCCAGACGACTTGCCCGTGCCGCCTGACGCGGCCCGGATGATCGCGCACCAGCTGCGCGGCCGAGACGTCGAGGACGAGCGCGTGCTCGCGGCGATGGCGCGCGTCCAGCGGGAGCTCTTCGTGCCGGCCGAACTGGCGAGCCACGCATACGAGGACGCGGCGCTGCCGATCGGCTGGGGCGCAACGATCTCCCAGCCGTACATGGTCGCGCGGATCTGCGAAGCGCTCGCGCTGCACGGGCGAGAACGCGTGCTCGACGTAGGCACCGGCTCTGGCTACCAGGCCGCCGTCCTCGCCGAGCTCGCCTCTGAGGTGGACACGATCGAGCGGGTGCCCGAGCTCGCCGCCCAGGCGCGCGCGAACCTGGCCGCGGCGGGGTACGAGCGGGTCCGCGTGCACGTGGGCGACGGCACGCTCGGGGTTCCCGACCGGGCGCCCTTCGATGCGATCGCGGTCGCCGCCGCGGCTCCCGAGCTGCCCCAGACGCTGTACGGCCAGCTCGCAGAGCGCGGGCGAATGGTGCTGCCGATCGGTCTCCGCGAAGAGCAGGAACTGCAGGTCGTCGTGCGCAGCCCCGAGGGGCCGGCGGTGCTCCATTCCGTCCCGTGCCGCTTCGTGCCGCTTCTGGGCGAAGAGGGCTTCACGACGCCATGATTCGTTTCGACCGCCCGGGCTCGGGCAGTATGGGCGTGCTGTGAGGGGCCTGTCCGGAGATGCGCTGCTGCTGCTGCCGATTCGATTGCACGGGATCGCGATCGGCCGGGCGGTCGACCTGATCGTCGATCCGGACGGACGGATCCTCGGGGTCGACGTGCTCTGCCGAGACGAGCAGCACCGCTTCCTTCCGCTCGCCGCGGCGGAGGTCCTCGACGACGAGATCCGAGTCGAGTCGGCGCTGACGCTGCTCGAGGATCGCGAGCTCGCCTTCTACCGCGAGCGCGGCCGGACCCTGACGGGTCTACGCGGCTCGACCGTGCTCCGCGGCGACAAGCCCGCCGGGCCGTTGCGCGACGTCGTCGTAGGGGACGGCGGTGCGATCGAGGCCCTGCTGGTAGGCGAGAACGGAACGAGCAGGCGGATCCCCTTCGGCACCGACGTCCGCTTCGGCGACGGCCGGCGCCGCGCGCCCGCCGCCTAAGCTCCGACCGATGGAACAGGAAGGAGCAGTGCCCACTCCCCCGCGCGGGCGCGCGGGTCGCGCGATCCGGGCGCGCCAGAACTGGGTGGAGCTGGCGAAGTTCAGCGTCGTCGGGGGAACCGGGTTCCTCGTCAATCTCGGCGTCTTCTCGCTGCTCCTGCACTTCGGAGTGCACTACATCCCTGCCGCCGTGTGCTCGTTCCTCGTCGCGGTGACGAACAACTACACGTGGAACCGCCTCTGGACGTTCGCACACCACACCGGCGGCGTCGTCTACCAGGGGCCGCGCTTCCTGATCGTGTCGTCGTGCGCCCTGCTCGCGAACCTCGCGATCCTCAGCGGGCTCGTGTCGCTGGGCCTCGAGAAGCGGCTCGCGCAGGCGATCGCGATCATCCTCGTCACGCCCCTCAACTTCGTCGGGAACAAGCTTTGGTCTTTCGGTTCGGGCCGGGGATGAGACGCTTCGTCCTAGTCGCCGCGGTCGTCGCGTCGCTCGTCCTTCCCGCGGCCGCGCTCGCGGGCACGGCCACGACCCCGACGCAGCCGGTCTACGACGCCAAGGGCCACCTGATCATGACCCCGTTCGCGCCGCCGCCGATCCACAAGCGGCTGACCGAGGCCGAGACGAAGAGGATCGCGCTCTCGATCCCGGAGATCCGTAACTGGCTCAAGCGCTACCCGAAGAACACGCTCGTCACGGAGTCGACCTTCAAGGACGGGGTCTGGACGTTCAAGGCCTGGTCGGGCAAGGCCGGCCAGATCGCGCAGGCCAAGATCGCCGACGACACCGGGATCGCAACGGACGTCTTCACAGGCCCGCAGGTGGCCTGGGGGATGGCTCGCGGCGGTCCGGGTGCCTTCGGCGGCGAGAAGATCAACACGCCGCTCGTCTGGGGCCTGTTCTGCGCGCTGTTCTTCGTCGGGCTGGCCGACCTGCGGAGGCCGCTGTCCGTGCGGAACCTCGACCTGCTCGTGCTGCTCAGCTTCACCGTCAGCCTCTGGTACTTCAACCGCGGCGACATCTTCACGAGCGTGCCGCTCTCATATCCGCCGCTCGTCTACGCGATCGCGCGCACCGCCTGGATCGGATTCCGGGGGCGGGGCAGCCCGACACGCCCGGTCTGGCCGTCGTGGCTCCTGATCGGCGCGACCGTCTTCCTGATCGGCTTCCGCGTCGGCCTGAACGTCGAGACCTCGAACGTGATCGACGTGGGCTTCGCGGGAGTGATCGGCGCCGAGCGGATCGTCCACGACCACCAGATGCCGTACGGGCACATGCCGATCGAGGACGACCTGAAGGCGTGCGGCCCGGCGAACCAGGACGGCGAGATCCGCGAGCGCATCCAGACGAATGGACGCTGCGAGTCGGCGAACGACCGCGGTGACACGTACGGACCAGTCTCGTACGAGGCGTACATCCCCGGCTACCTCGCCCGCGGCTGGAGCGGCAAGTGGGACAAGCTTCCGGCGGCGCGCTACACGTCGATCCTCTGGGATCTCCTCTGTATCGGCGGTCTGTGGCTGTTCGGGAACAGGGTGGGCGGCCGGCGGCTCGCCGCCATGTTCGCGTTCGCCTGGGCGGCTTATCCGTTCACGCAGTACGTCTCGAACTCGAACACGAACGACTCGATCGTCCCGGCTTTCCTGATCTGGGGGCTCTGGCTGGTCTCATCGCCGGTCTCGCGCGGCGCGGCGGCAGCGCTGTCAGGCTGGACCAAGTTCGGGACGCTTCTCGTCGGCCCGCTCTGGATGTCGTACCCACGCCTGACGCGCGTGAACGTGCTCCGGTTCATCGCCGGCTACGGGATCGCCACGATCTTCGCCTTCTCGATCGTCCTGCTCGAGCCGAACCCCTTCCACGCCCTGCGAGTCTTCGAGCAGCGCACACTCGGCTGGCAGCTCGGCCGCGAGTCGGTGTTCTCGCTCTGGGACTGGCGGCAGTACCACGCCAAGGGCATTCCGGACCTCCACCGGGTGCAGCAGGTGCTCGAGGTCATCGTCGTGGCGGCCTCACTCGCGGTTGCGTTCGTCCCGCGGACGAAGTCGCTTCTCCAGCTGACCGCCCTGACGGGGATGGTGATCGCCGGCTTCGAGCTCGTGCTGACGCACTGGTTCTACCTCTACATCCCGTGGTTCTTCCCCTTCGTGATCGCCGCGATGCTGATGCCGCGGGTGGAGTCCCCGTCCCCGCCCGAGGAGCAGGAGCCGAGTGGCAGCGAGCACCGCGAGCTCGTCCCGACCGGCTGATCCAACGGCGGTCGCCGCCGCGCTCGTCGTCGGGCTGCTACTCCTGATCGCGTCCTGGACGGCGCTCCACGGCTGGTTCTTCGCCGAATCGCAGATCAGCGACTTGCCGGTCTACATCAAGTACGGGAACCGGATCGCGGCCGGGGACGTGCCCTACCGGGGCTTCCGCGTCGAGTACCCGCCGGGTGCGCTTCCCGTCTTCGCGGCGCCGGCCCTGGGGCACGCGCCGTCGAGCTTCGACTCCTATCGGCGGGTGTTCGAGACGCTGATGTTCTTGGCTGCCGCGTTCGGCCTGCTCGCGGTGTGGCAGGCCCTTCGCTGTCTCGGCACTGGGCTCGCGCGGACGGTGGGCGTCCTCGTCGTCGCAGGTTTGGCGCCGCTTGCGCTCGGCTCGGTCGTGCTCTCGCGCTTCGATCTCTGGCCGGCCGCGATCTGCGTGGGCGCCGTTGCCGCGCTCGTCTGCGGCAGGCCGCGACTCGGGCTCGCGCTGCTCGGGCTCGGCGTCGCGACGAAGCTGTGGCCGGGCGTCGTCGTCCCGTTCGCGCTCGTCTACGTCTGGCGGGGGGAAGGGAGGCGGATGGCGCTCGCCGCAGGCGGCTGGTTCGCGGCCGTCCTCGCCGCCTGGGTGCTTCCGTTCCTGATCCTCTCGCCGTCCGGGCTCTGGCACAGCGTCTCCGGCCAGCTGACCCGGCCGCTGCAGATCGAGAGCCTCGGCTCGTCGTTCTTGCTCGTAGCTCACCGGTTCGGCCTCGAGATAACGATGCGCTCGAGCCACGGCTCGCAGAACCTCGATGGGACGGGGCCCTACGTGATCGGCGTCGCGCAGACGGGGCTCCAGCTCGTAGTGCTGGCGGCGCTCTTCGCCGCGTTCGCGCGGCTGCGCAGGCCGATGCCGGACGACTTCGTGCGCTACGCAGCTGCAGCCGCGGTCGCCTTTGTCGCGCTCGGGAAGGTGCTCTCGCCGCAGTTCCTGATCTGGCTCGTGCCGCTCGTCCTGCTCGTCCGCGGCCGCCGCGGGCTCGTCGCCACGGGACTACTCGGCTGCGCCGCCGTCCTCACGCAGATCTGGTTTCCGTACCGCTACTGGTCGCTCGCGCTCGCGTTCGACCCGCTGTCCTCCTGGCTGGTGTTCGCCCGCGACCTCGTGCTCCTCGCGCTGCTCGCCGTGCTGGCCTGGCCGAAGACCGGGCTCCCCAGGCCTAGGGCCAGTCGATGCGCAGCGCCTCGCAGGCTGTCGCGCGGCCGGTCGTAGCGTCGCACTCGACGAGCGCGCCCTCGATGCGCACGCCGCCTTCGGCGGGCTGGAAGCGGACGGGCATCCCCGTGCGCATGCGGCGAATCGCCAGCTCGGCCTCGACGCCGATCACCGAGTCGTGCGGGCCGGTCATTCCAGCGTCCGTCAGCGCGGCCGTTCCGCCGGCGAGCACCCGCGCGTCGGCGGTCTGTACGTGCGTGTGTGTGCCGATCACCGCCGTCACCCGCCCGTCGAGCCAGTACGCGAGGGCGATTTTCTCGCTCGTCGCCTCCGCGTGGACGTCGAGCACGATCACCGGCGTCGTCCGCGTCGCCTCCTCGACGAGGTCGTCCACGATCTCGAACGGGTTTTGCGCGACGTCGAGGAACAGCGCGCCCATCAGGCTGATCACGGCGACCTGCGTGCCGTCCCGTGCGGCCGCGGTCGTCCACCCGCGTCCCGGCGCGGAGGCGGCGAAGTTCGCGGGTCGCAGCACGCGGTCCGAGCCGGCCAGGTAGTCGGAGAAGCCCCGCTGGCGCCACGTGTGGTTGCCGAGCGTGATCACGTCGGCGCCCGCTGCGAGCATCCGGTCGGCGTGCTTTCCGGTGATCCCGGCGCCGTCGGCGGCGTTCTCGCCGTTCACGATGCAGAAGTCGACGTCTAGCTCGTCGCGCAGGCCGGGGAGCCGGTCTTCGAGCGCCCGGCGGCCGGGCACGCCGAAGACGTCGCCGACGAAGAGGATCCGCATGGCGCTACTAGGGCAGCGACAGGCTCACCGACGGGTGAACCGTGATGGAAACGTGGTTTCCGGCGTCGTTCGTGTACCGCGCGAGCGCTTGCCTCTCGACGTGCGAGAGGTCGAGCAGCGTGCCGAGCCGAGCCGATCGCGCCGCCACCGACGACCCGACCGTGAGGGACGAGTCGGGCCGGAGGTGCGTGACCGAGACCACGATCGCCGGCGCGGCGGTCGGCTCGATGTCGATCCGCCGGCCGTACACACGGTTGTTCACGACGTAGTCGGTGATCCCCACGATCTTTCCGTCCACAGGCGAGTACACGTCAGTCCCCGCGGTGGCGCCGACGTCGAGCGAGCTCGTCTGCGGGCCGGAGCCTCCCTCGAGCTGGTACCAGCCGAGACCGGACGAGCCGCCGCCGAAGATCCTGTGTGCGAGACGGGAGAGGAGCCCCGCGTTGCTCTGCCGGCCGAGCGGGTGGAGGGCGAGCGTCCCTTCTCCGGCAGCGTGGTAGCCGATCGCGGTGACCTTGCTCTGCGCGATCGGAAGCTGGAGGCGCAACGCGCCCTGGAGAGCGACGATGAGCGGCGCGGGCGGACCGGTCGGAAGGAGCCGCTGAGCCGGCGCCGGCGCGGTCGACGCGACCCTGGTGGCCGTTCCGGTTCCGAACGCGGTCAGGAGGAGGGTGATGACGGCGATCACGCCGACGAGCGCGAGAATCGCGACGCGCTGGAGGCGTCGGGCGGCACGGCGCTCACGGCGTGCACGCCGAAGCTCCCTCGCTTTGCGGGCGGGCGGCATTCGCCGCACCGTAACGAACTCCTTCCCGGGCGGCAACCCGGCCGACGGATCGGGAGCTTGTAACAGTCGAATCCTCGGCGGAACCGGAGGTTCTTCCCACAGATCGTGACGGTCGAGCGCTAGGGCTCCGTCGACGGAGTCGGACCAGTCCCACGCCGAGGGCCTGAGTGTTCTGACCGAGGCGCTACGATCGCTTGCGTGCCGCCTAGCGGGGCTACGCGGATCGAGATCCCGCGCTGGATTCAGCTCGTGGGCCTGCCGGTCCTGCTCATCGGCCTGTGGACGGTGGCGGGAGCGGTCCGTCACGTCATCTTCCTGTTCCTCGTCGCGGCGCTGATCGCGCTGCTCCTGAACCCGCTCGTGCGCGGACTCGGGCGGGCCTTCATCCCTCGCGGCTTCGCGGTGGCGATCGTGTACCTGAGCTTCGCTGGTGCGGTTGCTCTTGCGATCGTGGCCCTCGCGACTGTGGTCGTGAATCAGACGAGGTCGGCTTCCGGGCGGGTCGACACCTACTTTACGAAGGCCTCCGGACAGGGCGGCGGGACGCAGGCCGCGGCCGACCTCGACCACTTCCAGCGCTGGCTGAACACGCACGGTCTCAAGCGCATTCAGGTCGAGAAACAGGGGCGCGACTTCCTCGACAACGTCGGCTCGAAAGACGTCGAGAAGTACACGTCCAAGGCGATCAACTGGGCCGAGGGGGCAGGGCTCGCGGTGGTCGAGCTCTTGTTCAGCGGCATCCTGATCGTCGTGATCTCGATCTACATGCTCCTGGACATGGGGCGGCTCTCGGCCGCGCTCGACCGGCGCTTCCCGCCGTTACCGGGCACGCAGCCGCTCCTGCCCCGAATCGAGTACGCCCTCGTCTCGTACGTGAAGGGCCAGGCGCTTCTGTCGCTGATCATCGGGTCGAGCGCGGGCGTGGGGCTCTGGCTGCTCGGCTTCCTGGGCTGGCTGCCCGGAGGGCAGACCTACGCGATCCTGTTCGCGTCCTGGGTCGCGCTCACCGAGCTGATCCCGTACCTCGGACCCTGGCTAGGGGCGCTGCCGCCGTTCTTCTACGCGCTGGTCGTCCACCCGGTGGCGGCGATCTGGGTCGGGCTGCTCTTCCTCTTCATCCACCAGATCGAAGGGCATGTCGTCGTGCCGAATGTGATGGGGAGCGCGCTGCGGCTGCACCCGCTGCTCGTGATCTTCGGGCTCCTCGCGGGCGCCGAGATCTATGGGCTGCCGGGCGTCCTGGTCGCGCTGCCGCTGCTCGCGGCCTGCCGAGCGATCTGGGAGTTCTTCGCCGAGCGCGTCGCGTTCGAGCCCTGGACCGGAGAGGAGCCGACGGTGGCGGTCGACGTGGAGCCGGCGCGCCCGGTCGTGCCGGTGCCGCCGAGCGAGCAGCAGCCACCGGCAGCCGCCTCGCGGTGAGCTCGCCGCTCCTCCAGGCCCACGGCCTGGGCCGGCGCTTCGGCGCGCGCCTCGCGCTGGCGCCGACGGACCTCGCAGTGGACGCAGGCGAGTCCCTCGCGCTCGTGGGCCCGAACGGCGCGGGGAAGTCGACGCTCCTCGCCCTGCTCGCCGGCTCGCTCGAACCCAGCGAAGGGCGCGTCTCGGTCGCGGACGCGGTGCGCGTGGGCTGGGTGCCGCAGCGGCCCGCGCACTACGGACGGCTCTCCCCGCGGGAGAACCTCGAGCTGTTCGGCCGGCTCGAGGGCGCAGAAGACTCCGCTGCGGGGGCTCTGCTCGCGGAGTTCGGGCTTCCGGAGGACTCCCAGCCGAGCTCGGCGCTCTCGGTGGGCAATCGCCAGCGGCTGAACATCGCGATCGCGCTCCTCGGGCGGCCGGACGTCCTGCTGCTCGACGAGCCGACGGCGTCGCTCGATCCTGGTCAGCGCCGCCGGCTCTGGGCGAAAGTCGACCGTGTGCGGGAGGGCGGTGGGGCCGTTGTGTTCGCGACGCAGAACCTCGACGAGGTCGAGCGGCATGCGGGCCGCGTCGCGGTGCTGCGCGCGGGCGAGCTCGTGTTCGCGGGCCCTCCGGCCCAGTACGAGCGCGAGTTCGCGGAGGACGTGTTCGCGTGAGGAGGGCCTGGCTCGTCCTGGTGAAGGATCTGCGCGTCCTGCACCGCTCGCCGTTCCTGCTCGGCGTGCTCGTCGCGTACCCGATCGTCATCGCGCTCCTCGTCGGCCTCGTCGCCGGGTATGCGAACGCGAAGCCGCGGGTGGGGTTCGTGGACGAGGACGGCCTTCCAGCGGTGATCGCGGTCGGCGGGCACAGGTTCCACGTCCGGTCGACGATCGATCGCGTGAGCCGGAACGTCCGGCTCGTGCGGCTGTCGCCGAAGGAGGCCGACCGCGAGCTTCGGACCGGGAAGGTCGTCGCGACGATCACCGTCCCGCCGGGCTTCGTCGCCGACCTGAAGGAGATGGTGCGGAGTCCGACGCTCGTGCTGCGGACGACCAAGGGCGGCGTCGCCCCGCGCGTGAATCAGCAGGTGCAGGCGCTCGTCTATTCGCTGAACCGCCAGCTGCAGGAGGCGTACATCGCGGCGAATCTCGAGTACGTCCGGCTGATCCTGCACGGGGGAGACGGCTCGTTTCTCGGACGGAACTTCCACGTGCTCGGGCTCGACGGCACGGAGCAGCAGCTGCGGGAGCTTCCGCGTGGCCCGCGACTCGACCGGATCCGCGCGTTCGTGACCGTCGCGCGCCTCGCGCTCGCCCAGACCGGCGGCGCGCTCGCGGCGACCGCCCACCCGATCGAGCTGAAGCAGGCGCCCGAGGAGGGGCGGACGTGGGCGCTCTCCGCGCAGGTGCAGGCGTATGCGCTCGCGCTGACGATCTCGTTCCTCACGCTGTTGCTTGCCGCGGGTGCGCTCGCCGCGGAGCGGGACGAGAACACGATCGGACGGCTCGCGCGCGGGCTCGTCTCGCTCGGCGAGCTCGTGGCGGCGAAGATCGGGCTGGCGGTCGTCGTGGCCCTCGCGCTGGGGATGGCGATCGCGCTGCTCTTCGGCGGGATCATCCAGCTCGGCGGGATCGTCGGCGGCGAGCCGTGGGCGCGACTGCCCTTGCTTGCGATCGGCCTCGCGCTCGCGGGCGCGGCGTTGGGCGGCCTCGGCGCGTTCCTGGGGGCGCTCGCGCGCGAGGCGCGGACGGCGTCGCTCGTCGCGGTGCTGGTCGTGCTCCCGATCGTCTTCCTCGGACTTGTCCCGGGTGAGATCGTCCCCGTCGCAGGCTGGATCTCGGACGCCCTGCCGTTCGCGCACGCCGTGCGCTTCTTCGCGTCCGCGCTGTACGACGCGAGCCCGTGGGGGACGCTGGCGCGCGAGGCGGCCTGGCTCGGTGCGCTTGCGCTCGTCTTCGGAGCCGCCGCGCGCCTCGCCGCGCGTCGCCTGCTCGTCTAATCCGGACGCTGTCGGAGGGACTGTCCCTTGGACAGTGTCTCGCCGGGTCTAGAGTTCCACGCGTGAGCGCCTTCCCCGCAACGCGGCTACGGCGGCTCCGCCGCACCGGCGCGCTGCGCTCGCTCGTGCGCGAGACCCGCCTCGAGCTCGACAGCTTCGTGATGCCGTTGTTCGTCGCGCCCGAGCCGCTTCCGAACCCCGAGCTGCCCGGGCTGGCGCGCCACTCGCTCCAAACCCTCACGCGCGAAGTCGAGGAGCTCGTCGCCGCGGGCGTGTCCGCGGTGATCCTGTTCGGGATCCCGGAGGAGAAGGACGACGAAGGATCCGGAGCCTGGATCGACGACGGGATCGTCCAGCAGGCGCTGCGCAACTTGCGCCCCCGCTATCCCGAGCTGCTGCTCCTCACGGACGTGTGCCTCTGCGAGTACACGTCGCACGGGCATTGCGGAGTCCTCCGCGGCGACGAGGTGGACAACGACGCGTCGCTCGAGCTGATCGCGCGCACCGCCGTCAGCCACGTGGAGGCCGGCGCGGACGTGGTCGCGCCCAGCGACATGATGGACGGGCGCGTCGCCGCGATTCGCGAGGAGCTTCCGGAGACGCCGATCGTCGCCTACTCGGCCAAGTACGCCTCCGCGTTCTACGGACCCTTCCGCGAGGCCGCCGGGTCGGCGCCCTCCTTCGGCGACCGCCGCGGCTACCAGATGGATCCGGCGAACGTGCGGGAGGCCTTGCGTGAGTGCGAGCTCGACCTCGCCGAGGGAGCCGACGCGCTGATGATCAAGCCAGCGCTCCCGTACCTCGACGTGATCCGCGCCGCCCGCGAGCGCTTCGACGCACCGCTCGCGGCCTACAACGTCTCGGGCGAGTACGCGATGATCAAGGTGGCCGCGGCGGCCGGGCACCTCGACGAGAAGCAGGCCGCGCTGGAGAGCCTGACGGCGATCCGCCGCGCCGGCGCCGACGTGGTCATCTCGTACTGGACGAAAGAGCTCGCCGCGTGGCTTTGAGGACGCGGTCGGAGCTCTACCGCCGCGCCCTCGAGCTGATCCCCGGCGGCGTCAACTCCCCGGTCCGCGCCATGCGCGCCGTCGGCCTCGACGAGCCGTTCTTCGTCGCGCGCGCCCAGGGCGCCTACCTCGAGGACGCGGACGGCAACCGCTACCTCGACTGGGTCTGCTCGTGGGGCCCGCTCATCTTCGGACACGCCGATCCGGAGACCGTCGAAGCCGTCCGCGAGGCTGCGCTCGACGGCACGAGCTTCGGCGCACCGACCGAGCGCGAGGTCGAGCTGGCCGCCGAGCTCGTCGACGCGGTGCCGTCGCTGGAGAAAGTCCGGCTCGTCTCCTCCGGGACGGAGGCCGCGATGAGCGCGATCAGGCTCGCGCGCGGCTTCACACGGCGCGACCGCATCCTGAAATTCGCCGGCGGCTATCACGGCCATGTCGACGCGCTCCTGGCCTCGGCAGGATCGGGCGTTGCAACCCTCGGCATCCCCACGACGCCCGGCATCCCCCGGGCGGTCACCCGCGACACCATCGTTTCCCCCTACAACGACGTCGACGGCGCCGCTGCGGCCGTCGCGCGCTACGGCGAAGGCCTTGCCTGCGTGATCCTCGAGCCGGTCGCCGGGAACATGGGCGTCGTCCCGCCGGAGCCCGGCTTCCTCGAGGCGCTGCGCACGCTCTGCGACGCATCGGGGGCCCTGCTGATCTTCGACGAGGTGATCACGGGCTTCCGCGTCGCCCGCGGTGGCGCGCAGGAGCTCTATGGGGTCACGCCGGACCTGACCATCCTCGGCAAGATCGTCGGCGGCGGGCTGCCGCTCGCGGCCTTCGGCGGCCGGGGCGACGTCATGGAGCGCCTCGCGCCCGCCGGAGACGTCTACCAGGCCGGAACGCTCTCCGGGAATCCGCTCGCGACCGCCGCGGGCCTCGCCGTTCTCCGCCGTCTGACCCCGAATGTGTACGAGGAGCTGGAGCGCCGCGGCGCGAGGCTCGAGGCCGGTCTCGCCGAGGCGGCGCCGGACTCCTGTGTCCAGCGCGTCGGCGCGATGGCGACGCTCTTCCTCCACGACGGGCCGGTGCGCGACTTCGAGGCGGCTTCGGCGAGCGACACCAACCGCTACGGCGCCCTCTTCCGCCATCTGCTCGAGCGCGGGATCTACCTCGCGCCGTCGCAGTTCGAGGCCATGTTCCTCTCACTCGCGCACGGCGACGAGGAGATCGACCGGACGATCGACGCGGTTGCGGACTTCTTCGCCGACTGACCTCTGGGAGGCGATCGCGCTCGAGGCGGAGCGCGAGAGCCCGCTTTGGCGCGAGGCGCTGAAGCCGGCCGCGCAGCAGGAGCGCGAGCCGGTCTTCTCCGTGTTCTCCGATCCTCGGTACGCGCTCGGGGTCGAGACGATCTACGAGGGTTACCTCGCGCACTACGGCCGCCCGCGGCTGTTCGCGCCCGCCGACGAGGACACCGCGCTCCTGCTCGGCGACTACCTCTACGCGCACGGGCTCGTCCGGATCGCCGCGGAGGGCGACGTCGACGCTGTCGCGGAGCTCGCGGAGCTGATCTCCCTCTGCGCCCAGCTCCGCGCGGAGGAGCGCGACGGGGACGGCGCGGCGTGGGCGGCGACCGCGAGCCTGCTCGGCCGCGGCGAGCTCGGCGATGCGCGGGCGGCGCTCCGAGACGCTGCCGATGCGGCGCCACTGAGAGCCCTCGCCGACGCCGCGGTGGGAGCGGAAGCCGTGGAGAGCGCGCTCGAAACGCATCGACAAAGACTCGGATAAGATCGCCGCCGTGCTCGCTCCGCTCGCAGCCAACGCGGCCACCGAGGGCAAGAAGGTCATCCTGGCCATGCTCGTCGTGGGGCTGGTCTTCCTCAGCGTGATCGCGGTCGGCGAGCTTGCGCACCACATCCGCTCGCGACGCCACCGCTGAGCGAATGTGGAGGGATCCCGGCCCCGGGACCCCCTCCACTGTGAAACCGATCTAGCCGCGCCGCTCGATCGAGCGCAGCGTGTCGAGCCGCCGGTCGACCGTCGCGCGGTCGCGACCCGACCCTCCGTCCACGAGGTCGCGCGCGCCGTCACGGGCCAGCAGCGTGTCGGCTCCCGCGCCGGCGCGAAGCACGTCGGCTCCCGGCCCGCCGAGCAGCCGGTCGTTTCCGCCGAGACCGCAGATCCGGTCACGTCCACGCGTGCCGGGCAGGAGGTCGTTCGCCGCCGTGCCCCAGATCGTGCACCCCGCCGGCGCAGCGGCCAGCGGCTGCCAATCGCCCTGGATCGCGAAGCTCTTCGTCACCCGCCGTACCCCGCCGCCGTCGGCGTCCATGACGAACATCGCGCGGTCGCCACGACTCTCGCGGTCGCTGGTGAACAGGATCCGCCTCCCGTCGGGCGACCAGATCGGGATCCCGTCGATCGCGGGCGTGTCCGTCAGACGCGTCTGCGCCGAGCCGTCCGCGTTCATGACGTAGATCTCGAGGTTCCCGTCGCGGGAGGACTCGAAGGCGATCTTCTTGCCGTCGGGAGACCAGCTCGGGTTTCCGTCGACCGACTCGAAGGTCGGGTTCCCGACGGGGCCGCCGGTGTTCGTGAGCCGCGTCTGCCCGGAGCCGTCGGCGTTCATGGCGTAGATCTCCAGGTTGCCGTCCCGCCCGCTCGTGAAGGCGATCCGCTTCCCGTCCGGCGACCAAACCGGGTCGCCGTCGAAGGCGGGCGAGCTCGTGAGGCGGGTCTGCGAGCCGCCGTCGGACTTCATGGCCCAGACGTCGACGCTGCCCGTGCGCTGGGTCTCGAACGCGATCTTCGACCCGTCCGGCGACCACGACGGGTCGTCGTCGTTCGCGAAGCTGAACGTCAGCTCCTTGGCTCCGGTCCCGTCACCGTTCATGACGAAGATCTCGCCGTCGCCCTTGCGAAACGTGTTGAACGCGATCTTCGTCCCGTCGGGCGACCACGCCGGCGAATGGTCGCGGCCCGACGTGCCCGGAATCTTCATCCGTGTCGCGTCGCCGGCGGCCGAGTTGACGACGTAGAAGCCGGCTCCGGCCTCGACCACCAGCCGTCCGTTTACGGCCGGAACGGTGCGGATCGTGGAGTGCGCCGCGCCTGCCGCGATCGCGGCGAGCGCTGTGACTGCAAGCGAAAGCCCGACCCTTGTCGGTCGTGCGTACATCTCGAACCCCTTTCGGAAGATGTGCTGTTACCGCCTGACCGTCCGCACGCTACGACCCGCCTGTGAGGCTCCCGGTGGGTCCCGCGTAAGGGTGCGTGTGTCTCGCGTAAACGTTTCGGGGCTCCCGCGAGGGGCCGCTAACAACTACCCACCCACGCGATCGCGCGAAGCGTCATAGTTCTCGCGCATTGCGGCATCTGTTACGGCGTTGACGTAGTCGGACCGGGAAGGGTTGAATCCACCTAGGTGAGCGAGCCAGCAGGACGCCAGGGGTCTGAGCAGGATCCGCATGTCCCGCCGCCGAGCCTCTGGCCGGTCGGCTTCGCTGTCGGCATCGCCACGCTGCTCGTCGGCCTCGTCGTCAGCCCGAAGCTGATCGCCCCGATCGGCGCCGTGATCACGGCCGTGTTCGCGTTCCTCTGGGTTCGGGACGTCATGCGCGAGCGCGCGCACACGGTGACCGTCGAGCCCGAGACGCGCGTAGTCGGGGCGGAGCCGGAAGCCGCGCCGATCCCGGCGAACGAGGGCGAGGCCGCCATGCCGGAGCCGGAATCGGAGGCGGAGATCGACCGCTTCCCGCGGAGCAAGTTCCTCGAGGGCGCGACTCTCGGCCTCGGCGCCGCGATCGGCGGGCTCGTCACGGTGCCGGCCCTCGGCTTCGCGGTCGCGCCGGCGTTCCTGCACCAGCACACGCACAACGTCGACCTCGGGCCGATCGCCGACTTCACCGAGGGGCAGTTCATGGTCGCGACCTTCCTCGTGACCCGGCGGCCGGCGAGGTCTCGCGCCGGACCGCCTACGTCCGCAACAACGGGCTGCTCCAGAACCTGCCGAGCTTCACGATCCTCTCCAACCGCTGCGCGCACCTCGGCTGCCCCGTGCAGCCGAACGGTCCGGTCTTCCAGGCCAAGGAGAAGATCCAGAAGACGGGCGACGGCCTCGAGGTGCGGCTGATCCCGACGCTCCCGGCCGGCGGCTTCGGCTGCCCGTGCCACGGTGGCCAGTACGACACCGAGGGCAACCGCGTCGCGGGCCCGCCGGTGCGCGCGCTCGACCGCTACGAGTACTCGATTCGCAACGGCCGCCTCTGGCTCGGCAAGACGTACAGCGTCGGGAACGTCAAGGGCCAGGGCGCGAACGCCCAGATCGCGAAGTACCCGTTGGCCGGGCCCGGCGAGCACGTGGACGGCCTCGAGAGCTGGCTCTATCCCGTCGACCCCCCGCACGGATAGCCCATGGCGATCCCAGCCGCTCCTCCCCGTACCAAGAAGAAGTCCCCCCGCCGCAAGAAGCTCGAGGCCGCGATCCTCTATCCGATCGACTGGCTCGAGGAGCGCTCCGGGCTGATCGGCGGCGTGCGGTACTTCCTCTTCCGCAAGGTTCCGGGAGACACGAACTGGATGCAGACGCTCGGCTCGGCGACGCTGACCGCGTTCCTCGTCCAAGCGCTGACCGGCGTGATCCTGGCGATGTACTACAAGCCGGACCCGGAGAACGCCTACAAGTCGATCCAGCACATCACGAACGACCTCACGCTCGGCTGGCTCGTGCGCGGCATGCACCGCTGGGGTGCGAGCGTGTTCATCATCCTCATGTTCATGCACATGGGTCGCGTCTTCCTGTTCGGCGCGTACAAGTACCCGCGCGAGCTGAACTGGATCGTCGGCGTGCTGCTGCTCGCGCTCGGGATGCTCGAGGGCTTCACCGGCTACCTGCTGCCCTGGGACCAGACCGCGTACTGGGCGACGATCGTCGGGATCAACCTGAACGGGACGGCGCCGATCGCCGGGCCGTTCCTCTCGCAGTTCCTGCGCGGGGGCGCGGAGATCGGGCCGGACACGATCGCCCGCTTCTACTCGCTGCACATGCTCCTGCTCCCGGGCGGGATCATGGCGCTGATCGGCTTCCATCTCTATCTCGTAGTGCGCCTCGGTGTGACCTCGCCGCCGTGGTCGGCCGACGCCGCGGGGCGCGAGCGAGTCGAGGCACCGCCGGCCACGAACGGGCGCAGCGGCCTCGTGCGCCCAGGCCCACGCGGAAGGAACGGCGAATAGCGTGGCCGCCCCGATGAAGCCGATCGAGCGCCGCCGCGCGGAGTTCCAGCGCTACAAGGAAGACGTCAAGGCGCGCGGGAAGCCCTTCTACCCGTACGCGATGTTCCACGACACGGTGATGAGCCTGGTCGTCGTGTCGGTGATCATCGCCCTCGCCTGCGTCTGGAAGTTCACCTCAGGCGAGTCCCCAGACCAGGTGGGCTGGCTCGGCCCGCGCTACTCGGAGCCGGCGGACCCCGGGACGACCAACTTCGTCCCGCGCCCGGATTGGTACTTCTACTTCCTCTTCTACCTGCTGCGGATCTTCAAGTGGCCGGAGACGGTCATCCTCGGGACGGTCGGGATCCCGACGATCCTCCTCGTTCTGATGCTCGCTCTGCCGTTCTTCGACCCGCGCCGCGAGCGGAGGCTGCTGCGGCGGCCCGTTGCGCTCGTCGCTGCCGTACTCGTCGTCCTCTCGATGGGCGTCCTGACCTACAAGGGCGCGACTGCGAAGGAGGCGCTCGCCAGCGAGGTCGTGCAGGCGGTGCCGAGCTGGTCGAAGAAGCAAGGCTTCGGGGGCAATGCGCAGGCGGTCGCCGGCGCGAAGCTGTTCGCGTCCTCGGGCTGCACCGCGTGCCACACGTACGTCGGGACCGGCTCGTCGAACCTCGGGGCGCCGGAGCTGACCTCGGAAGGGTCGAAAAACAAGGGCATCCAGTTCCAGATCAACCATCTCAAGTGTCCGTCGTGCGTGAATCCGGGCTCGCCGATGCCTTCGTTCAAGTCCTTCAGCGACGCCGATCTGAAGAAGATCGCGACGTTCCTCGAGGCGTCGAAGGGCCCGAAATGAGCGCGGCGTCGTGCGCGTCTTCTTCCGCATAACCGGCGCCTCGGGCCCGTCGTGACGGTCGAGTCGGGCCGCCTCGCCTCGGACGAGGTGCGCTCGATGTTCGACGGGATCGCGCGCGTGTACGACCCGATGAACCGGATTCTGACCGCGGGGCTCGACGGGCGCTGGCGGCGTCGCACGGCCGAGGCGGTTGTCCGCCCGGGCGACCGGGTGCTCGACGCGTGCTGCGGCACCGGCGATCTCGCGCTCGCGGACGAGCGCGCCGGCGGCACGGTGACCGGGCTCGACTTCTCGGAGCCGATGCTCGAGCGGGCGCGCCGGAAGTCCGCCTCGATCGAATGGGTCCAGGGCGACGCGCTCGCGCTGCCGTTCCCGAACGCGTCGTTCGACGCCGCCACGGTCGGCTTCGGCGTCCGGAACGTCGCCGACCTCGAGCGTGGACTCGCCGAGCTGCGCCGCGTGCTCGGGCCCGGGGGCCGGGTCGGGGTCCTCGACGTCACGACTCCGCGCGGGGTCTTGCGGCCCTTCTACAGCGTCTGGTTCGACCGGGTCGTGCCGCTCCTCGGAAAGCTCGTCCCCGGCGGGAGGGCCTACACGTACCTCCCGGCCAGCGTACGGCGCTTCCCGGGTGCGGAGGAGCTCGCCGGGCTGATCCGCGCCGCCGGATTCGAGCGGGTGGGGTACCGCCTCTTCGCCGGAGGCATCGTCGCGCTCCACACCGGAGTCGCGGCGTGAGCGCGGCGCCCTCCGTCGGGGAGGCACCGGGACTCGACGCCTACCTCGCGGAGCTCGAGACGCGGTTGCAGGCCGCTGTAGCGAGGCATCCCGGCTTGGTCTCCGTCGTCGGCGCGGAGGCGCTCTCGGCGGGCGGCAAACGGCTCCGTCCGTTGCTCGTCTTCCTCAGCTCCGATCCGCACCGCGAGCCGCCGTACGCCGCCGGCGTGGCGGTGGAGCTCGTCCACATGGCCACGCTCGTCCACGACGACCTGATCGACGGGGCGGAGGTGCGACGCGGGAAGACCGCCGCGTGGTCGGAGTACGGCCCGCTCGCGGCGAAGACGGTCGGCGACTATCTCTTCTCGCGCGCGTTCGCGGAGCTGGCGGCGACGCGCGATCCCGCGAACCTGGCGATCCTCGCCGACGCCTGCCTGAGCCTCGTTCGCGGGGAGGCCATGCAGCGCCGGCAGCTCCACGATCCCGACACGCCGGTGGAGGCATACCTCGAGCGCTGCGCCCTGAAGACCGCAAGCCTCTTCGAAGCGGCGTGCCTCCTCGGCGCCGGGCCGGCGGGACGCCACTTGGGCGCGTTCGGCCGCGCCCTCGGCATCGCCTTTCAGATCATCGACGACATCCTCGACTGCGCCGGGATCACGATCGAGACCGGCAAGATCGCAGGCACCGACCTGCGCGAGGGCACGCCGACGCTGCCCCTGATCCTGGCCGCGCGCGAGGACGAGGTCGTGCGCACGGCGCTCGCGGGTGGGCCGCTGGACGGCGTGCTCGTACGCGTTGCGGAGACGGGCGCGCTCGAGCGAAGCCGTGAGGTTGCGCTCGACTACGCGAGACAGGCCCGCGCATGCCTCGAAGGCGGCCCGCGCAGGGCGGAGCTCGAAGCCCTCACGCACCTCGTGATCGACCGCGAGCGGTAGCATCGGCTGCAGCGTGGGCGTTCTCCCCGAGCAGATCGAAGAGCTCCTGGGCTCCGTTCTCGTCAGCGAGCTCACCGTCCTCGACCCTGAAGGCGGCCTCGTCACGCACCCGCTGATCCCGTTCTACGACGGCGAGCTGATCTACCTCACGTCGAGCGTCCTCTTCTCGAAGAAGCTCGAGCACATCAAGGCCAATCCGAAGGTCTCGCTGTCGATCAGCGATCCCGTCGCGGTGACGGCCGAGCCGTTCCACAGGGCGACGATCCAGGGCGACGCCCGCGTGGACGACAGCGATCTGCACGCCGGCTGGGAGCGCGTGCTGCCCCTCTGGCGGGCAAAGGAGCCCGCGATCGACTTCTTCCTCGGCAAGCGCGTCGCGCTGCCCCTCTTCTTCGAGCGGGCGGTGATCGAGATCGTGCCGCGCCGGGCCTTCCTCTGGGAGGACGGGCGCACCGATCGTGCGCCGCAGGTCTTCGAGCTCGCGGGGGTCGCGGTTTGAAGCCGTCGCCCGAACTGCTCGCAGGGCTTGGCGAGCGCTTCGAGCACGCGGTCATCGCGTTCGTCGACGACGACGGCTACCCGCTGTCGGTCGCGACCGAGTTCCGCGCCGATCCGGAGCGCGGCGTCGTGACGCTTCGAGCGGTGGCGGGCGACGAGGTGCAGCCGCCCGAGGACGAGCGGGTCAACGTCGTCTTCAGCCACATCCGGCCTCAGCCCGGCATCGGCTACGACGAGCGCAGGTACGTGTCCCTCTGGGGCAAGCTCCACCGCGCGGACGGCGAGCTCGTGCTCTCGCCCGAGCGCGTCCTCGGGTGGGACGAGGAGGAGATGCCCTTCTTCGAGCTCAACGAGCGCGGCGTGCCACAGGCGCGACGCTATTTCGAGGCGCTCTCCGCGGAGACGGGCCGCGAGGTGAAGCCGAAGCTCGCGCGCGGCTGGCTGTTCCTGCGGACGACGCGGCTCCCGTTCCTCACCGCGACCTTCGTGCCGGTGCTGCTGGGCATCGCGATCGCCGCCTACCGCCACGGGTTCAACTGGTGGGTCGCACTGCTCACGGTCGTGGGCGGTGCCTCGATCCACCTCGGGATCAACGTCTTCAACGACGTGTTCGACACGAGCAGCGGGGCCGACGCCGCGAACGTCAATCCCACCCAGTTCAGCGGCGGCTCGCGCGTTATCCATTACGGCCTGGTCGGGATGCGCTCGATGGCGCTCCTCGGGACCGGCTTCTACATCGTCGGAATCGGGATCGGCGTGCTGCTCGCGGCGCTGCGCGGCTGGGAGCTGCTCTGGGTCGGCGTTGCGGGCGCGCTGATCGGCGTCTTCTACACCGCACCGCCGCTCCGGCTCGTCCATCGCGGGCTCGGAGAGATCGCCGTCGCCGTCGGATTCGGCCCGATTATGGCCCTCGGCGCGTACTTCGTGCAGGCCAGGCACTACGCGCTCGAGCCGCTGCTCGCGTCGCTTCCGGTCGCGATCCTGATTGCGCTGATCCTGTACGTGAACGAGATTCCGGACCGTCCCGCCGACGCCGTGGCCGGGAAGCGCACGCTGCCGGTGCGGTTCTCGAAGGACACCGTCGTCCGCGGCTACGACGCCGCGGTGCTGCTGACGTTCGCGCTCATCGCCGTGTTCGCAGTCACCGGCCTCACCGCCCGCCCGACGCTGCTGGCGCTTCTCGCCGCACCGCTCGCGTTGCCGGTCCGGCGGGCCCTGCGCGAGGCATATGACCAGCCGTACGCGCTGATGCCCGCGATGGGCAAGAACATCCAGCTCCACCTCGTGACGGGCGTGCTGCTCGTCGTCGGCTACGCGATCGCGATCGTCGCCGACCACGCGCTCTCGAACCCTCCGTTCTTCCTGTCCTAAGTACGGATCCTGTAAATCGCGGGGTTTCCAGCCGGTTTGTCGGCTACCTTGGCGCGGGGTCATGCGTCGCTGCGCCGCCATTGCCGTGTTGCTCGCGCTCGTCGCGCCCGCGGCTGCACGCGCCCAGGGAGACGACCGCTCGCTGCTCATGCCGGGTGTCTCGTACACGCGCGACGTCGAGTTCACGCCCCACGGGCCGGTCGTCGTGCACGTCCTCAATGCCCCGCGGCCCGGCGGCCTGTACGGGCTTAAGCCCGTGCTCTCGAACGACCTGATCGTCGGCCGTGAGACTGTGACCTCGATGGAGAAGCGCGCCTCCGGAGGCGCGACCGTCGCCGGCGTCAACGGCGACCTGTTCAACTTCCGGGACGGCCATCCCTCGGGTGTGCTGATGCGGAACGGCGTGCTCGACAGCCCGCCGCTCGCCGAGCGCTCGTCTACCGCGATCACCGCCGACGGGACGATCCGCGTCGATCGCGCGCGCTACATCGGCTACTGGCGCGGCACCGGCCAGCGCCGCGCGCTCAACTTCAACCAGCCGCCCGGCACGAACGGCGTCTCGCTCTACACCCGCTCGTGGGCGCCGACGACGCCGCCCTTCGGGGACACGACCGAAGCGATCCTGTCCGGGTTCCCCGACGCCCGCCCGAACACCGACCTGACCGGAACCGTCGTCCAGATCAAGACGGGCGGCAACACGCCGATCCCCGCCGGGGGCGCCGTGCTCGTCGCGCGCGGCTCGAGCGCGTCGAAGCTCACCGCAGAGGCTCCCGTCGGCACCGTCGTCACCGCTCGGCTCACGTTCAACGTCGACTGGAGCGCGGTCACGGACGCGATCGGCGGCGGGCCCGTGCTCCTCCGCGCCGGCAAGCCCGTCTTCCGGGCGAACGAGGGCTTCACTGCCGGACAGCTCGCGCCGCGGAATCCCCGCACCGCGGTCGGCCAGCGCGCCGACGGCCGGATCGTGCTTGTCGCCGTGGACGGCCGGCAGCCGGGCTACAGCGCCGGGATGACCAACTTCGAGCTCGCGCTGACGATGATGCGGCTCGGCTGCGTTACGGCTTCCGGGCTGGACGCCGGCGGCTCGACGACGATGGCGTTCGACGGTGCGCTGCTGAACCGTCCGTCCGACGGCCCCGAGCGGCAAGTCGCGGAGGCGTTGCTCGTCACGTACTACGGCGTCTACGTGCCGTTCCCGGGGACGACCGTAGTCTCGCCGAACGGCGACGCCGTCGGCGAGAAGCAGACGCTCGCCTACAAGGTAGTCCGCCAGTCCAACGTCAGCGCGACGCTCATTGCTCCGGACGGCTCGACCCGTCCGGTGGACGCCGGCGATCGCGCGCCGGGGACGTACAAGTTCACCTGGCCGGGCACGCGCGCCGACGGATCGGTCGAGGCCGAGGGGAAGTGGCGCTTCAACGTGAGCGCGACCGACACGAGCGGCCAGTCGTCCAGCGCGGATCGCCTCTTCACGCTCAACCAGACGCTCGGCAATCTCACGCTGAGCACGACGGCGACGACCGTGCGCTCCGGTCTGCGGGGCACGGTCACGCTCGCGCATCCGGCCAAGGTGGCGGTCACGATCCAGACCGCAAGCGGGATCGTGGTCCGCCGGCTCGCTCGCGGGGTGGATCTGCAGCCCGGGACCTTCTCGTACGGCTGGAACGGCCGGCGCGACAGCGGCGTGCGCGCCTTCGGCGGTCGCTATGTCTTCCGCGTCAGCGCGACGAACGAGTTCGGCACGGTCGACCTGACCAAGCCGTTCACCGCACGCCGCTAGAGTCCGCCTTCGTGCTCGCGTCGCTCAGCGGCCATCTCACGACGCTCATCGGGAACCACGCGGTCTACGCGGTGTTCGGCCTGATGCTGATCGACGCCGTCTTCCCGGCGGCGAGCGAGCTCGTGATGGTCTACGGCGGCGCCGTCGCGGCGGGAGCGTTCGCCGGCCAGAGCGTCTCGGGTCTCAACTCCGGCTTCGAGTCGTACCTCGCGATCGCGCTCGCGGGCACGATCGGCTACCTGCTCGGCTCGATTCTCGGCTGGGGGATTGGCCGATACGCGCGGCCCTTCGTCGAGAGGCACGGCCGCTGGATCCACCTCGGGCCGAACCAGCTCGACCGCGCCGAGCGCTGGTTCGACCGCTGGGACGACTGGGCTGTCCTGATCGGACGGGCCACGCCCGTCGCCCGCTCGTTCATCTCGATTCCGGCCGGGCTCTTCCGCATGTCGCTCGGGCGCTACGTCGTCCTGACGGCGATCGGCTCGGCGGTCTGGGCGTTCGCGCTCGCCGGGGCCGGCTGGGCCGCGGGTCGGAGCTACGAGCGCTTCCACAGCGACTTTCGCTACGTCGACTACGCCGTCGCGGCAGGCTTGATCGCGCTCGTGGCGTATCTCATCGTGCGAAAACGCTCATCTAGACTCCGTGCCCGTGCAGAAGATCCCACTCGTTGACGTCAAGGCGCAGTACGCGCCGCTGATCCCCGAGCTCCAGGAGCGCTTCGCGCAGGTGCTCGAGGACGGCCAGTTCGTGCTCGGGCCGAACGTGAAGGCGTTCGAGGAGGAGGCGGCCGCGTACCTCGGCGTTCCGGCCACGGTCGGCGTGGCGAACGGGACCGACGCGCTGGTGCTCGTCCTCGACGCGATGGAGATCGGCGCGGGCGACGAGGTGATCTGCCCGTCCTTCACGTTCTACGCGACGGCCGAGGCGATCGCGCGGCGGGGCGCGATCCCCGTCTTCGCCGAGATCGACCCGGCGACGTACAACCTCGACCCCGAGGACGTCGACCGCCGGATCTCCGCGCGGACGAAGGCGATCATGCCTGTCCACCTGTTCGGCCGGCCCGCCCCGCTCGAGGAGCTGGCGCGCTTCGGAATCCCGCAGATCGAGGATGCGGCGCAGGCCTTCGGCGCCCCCGGCACGGGAACGACCGGCGTCGCGTCCACGTACAGCTTCTACCCGACGAAGAACCTGTTCGGCCTCGGTGACGGGGGCCTCGTTGCGGTCACCGACGAGGAGCTCGGCGAGCGCGTCCGGATGCTGCGCTTCCACGGCTCGCACGACAAGGTCGACTTCCAGCTCGTCGGCTACAACTCCCGCCTCGACGAGGTGCAGGCCGCCGCGCTGCGCGTGTTCCTGCCGCATCTCGCGGAGTGGAACGCTCTCCGGCGCGAGGCAGCCGAGCGCTACCGCGAGCTGGGCCTGGGCGACCTCGTGGAGATGCCGGAGGACGCGCCGGGACACGTCTACCACCTCGTCGTCTCGCGCCATCCCGACCGCGACCGGATCGTCGCGGCGCTGAAGCAGGCTGGGATCGGCTGCGCCACGTACTACTTGCCGCCGCTCCACCTCCAGCCGGCGCTGCGCTACCTCGGCTATCACGAGGGATCGTTCCCCGAGACCGAGCGCCTCGCGCGCGAGAACTTCTCCGTGCCGATCTGGGCGGGGATCTCCGCGGAGCAGCAGGAGCGCGTGGTCGAGACCGTCCGCGCCGCCGTCGGCGCCCGCGTCGCGTAAGCCGTGTTCCCGGTCAATCGGCACAGGATCTGGCAGCTCGCGGCCGACGCGGGCCTCGTCGCCGGGGCCTGGACGCTTGCGTTCTACCTGCGCTTCGACCAGGGCCTACCGCCCTACTACCAGACCCTGCTCTGGCGGACGATCCTCATCGTCGTCGCGATCAAGCTGGCCGTCTTCGTGGCGTTCGGCTTCTACAACCGCTGGTGGCGCTACGTGTCCACCCGGGACATGTGGGGCGCGGCCCGCGGCGTCGCGGTCGGCTGCCTCGTCGCCGACGTCACGGTCTATCTCCTCGCTCCGGTGAACGGCTTGCGCCTGCCGCGCCTGATCGCCGTGATGGACCTGCTGCTCACGCTCGCCTTCATCGCGGCCTCGCGGATGATCGCCCGCTCGGTCTTCGAGCGCCCGCAGGCGCGAAGCCTGATCGCGCGCGGCAAGGAGGTGATCGTCGTCGGAGCGGGCGACGCGGCCAGGCTGATGCTGCGCGAGATGCTGCGCACGCCGGCGCTCGGCTACACGCCGACCGGGCTCGTGGACGACGATCCGAAGAAGCAGCACATGCGCCTGGAGGGAATCCGCGTGCTGGGCACGACCGACGATCTCCGGCACATCCTGCGCGACAACAAGCCCGACGAAGTGCTGATCGCGCTGCCCTCCGCCTCGGGCGAGACGCGCCAGCGGATCGTCGAGATCGCGCGCGACGAGGGCGTGCCGGTCAAGACGCTGCCGGGCTTGCACGAGTTGATCGCCGGCGACGTCGACCTCGCGGGCCAGATCCGGCCGGTGCAGGTCGAGGACGTGCTGGGCCGCGAGCCGGTGGAGGTCGACTTCGAGGCCGTCGCTTCGTATCTGCGCGACCAGACCGTCCTCGTCACGGGCGCCGGCGGGTCGATCGGCTCGGAGCTCTGCCGCCAGATCTCCCGTGTCGGCCCGCGGAGGCTGATCCTCGTCGACCACGGGGAGGGTCCGCTCTTCGAGATCGAGCGCGAGCTGCTCGACGAGCGGAGCTTCACCGCCGCGGTCCCCGTGCTTGCGGACGTCAAGAGCTCCGCCCGCATGCGGCAGATCTTCGAGAGCTACCGGCCGACGATCGTCTTCCATGCGGCGGCCTACAAGCACGTCTCGATGATGGAGGCGAACCCGCTCGAGTCGGTGCGGAACAACGTGCTCGCCACGAAGGTTGTCGCGGACGTGGCCGCCGAGTTCGGCGCGGCGCGCTTCGTGCTCGTGTCCACCGACAAGGCGCTCAATCCGAAGGCCGTCTACGGCCAGTCGAAGAGGCTCTGCGAGTGGATCGTCGAGGCCTACGGCGCCCGCACCGACATCGCCACGCGCTTCGTGGCCGTGCGCTTCGGGAACGTGCTCGGCTCCTCGGGCAGCGTGATCACGATCTTCCGGCGCCAGATCGAGCGCGGCGGGCCCGTCACGGTGACGGACAGGGAGATGACGCGCTTCTTCATGACGGTCGCCGAGGCCGCGCAGCTCGTGGTGCAGGCGGGCGCCCATGGTGGCCGCGGCGAGATCTTCGTGCTCGACATGGGAGAGCCGGTCAAGATCGTCGACCTGGCCCGGCGGATGATCGAGCTCTCGGGCAAGGAGCCCGACCGCGACATCCCGATCGAGTTCACCGGGATCCGCGCCGGCGAGAAGGTGCACGAGGAGCTGTTCGGGCCGGAGGAGACGATCGCGGCGACCGTGCATCCGAAGATCCTCCGCGCCTCCCGCCCACCCATCGACCCCGTCTGGCTCGACGGGGCGCTGGCCGAGCTCGAACGACTCGTGGAGGCCGGCGACACACTCGAGGTCGTGGCGAAGCTCGGCGCGATCACACGCGAGCCGAAGCGCGTGGGCGCCGCGGCCGTAGAAGTCACAAAGTCGTAACCCGGTCGTCGGGACCCCACCGTATGCTCGACCGGTGGACTCCGAGGGGATCTTCGAGGGGCTGAACGACGAGCAGCGGCGCGCCGTCGAGGCCGTGCGCGGGCCGGTTTGCATCCTGGCCGGCGCCGGTTCGGGCAAGACGACGACGATCACGCGGCGGATCGCCAACCAGGTCGCGACCGGGACGTTCCGGTCGGATCAGATCCTGGCGGTGACGTTCACGGACAAGGCCGCGGGCGAGATGCGCGCCCGGCTCGGGCGGCTCGGCGTCTCGGGCGTCGCGGCGCGCACCTTTCACTCGGCTGCCCTCGCGCAGCTCCACCACTTCGCGCCGGGCCGCGTCGGCCAGATCCTCGCGTCGAAGGCGCTCCTCCTCCGGCAGATCGGCAACACGCTGCCGGCGCCGTACAAGTTCCGGCCCGCGGGCGACCTCGCGACCGAGATCGAGTGGGCGAAGAACCGCCGGCTGACGCCCGAGACGTACCAGCGCGAGCTCGGCGACCACCAGCCGCCGATCCCGGCGGACCTCGCGTACTGCGTCTTCTACGAGTACGAAAAGAGGAAGGAAGCCGCGGGCGCCGTCGACTTCGAGGATCTGCTCGAGCTCGCGATCCGACCCTACGACGAGGACGAGGCGGCGCTGATGACCTTCCGCGACCGCTACCGCGCGTTCACGGTCGACGAGTACCAGGACGTGAACGTCCTGCAGCAGACCCTGCTCGAGCGCTGGCTCGGCGCGTCCGACGAGCTGTGCGCGGTCGGCGACGACTACCAGTCGATCTACGGCTTCACGGGCGCGAGCCCCGAGCACCTGCTCGGCCTGCCCGAACGCTTCCCGCACGCGCAGGTGATCCGGCTCGAGCAGAACTACCGCTCGACGCCGCAGATCCTCGAGCTTGCGAACAGGCTCGTCCCACGGCTCGGCGGCTCCGAGAAGGTTCTGCGCGCCACGCGGCCGGCCGGGCCGGCGCCCGAGCTCGCGCCGTGCGTCGATCCCGAGGCCCAGTGCGCTGCGCTCGTCGTGCGCGCCCGCGCGCTGCACGCCGAGGGCATCGCGTACGAGGAGATGGCGATTCTCTTCCGCCTCAACTCGCGCTCGGCGGAGCTCGAATCGGCGCTGGCCGAGGCCGACATCCCGTTCCAGGGCGCGTCGCTGCTCGCCCGCGACGCTGCGCGCGGCCTCGTCAAGGTGCTGCGGCGCCGGGGAGTCGAGCCGGCGGCAACGGCGGTGCGCGCGGCGGCGGCGCAGCAAGGCTGGGTGGAGCAGCCGCAGTCAGGGCTCGGGGAGCGAGAGCAGACGAGGCAGAACGACCTGGCATTCCTCGTCCGCATGGCCGAGGCCTTCGAGGACGGCGACGCCGACGTTCTTGCATTCCTCGCCATGCTCGAGGCGCGCTTCGGCTCGCATGGAAACGACCGGCGCGGGATCCACCTGCTCACGTATCACCGAGCGAAGGGGCTCGAGTTCGACGCCGTGTTCCTCCCGCGTCTCGAGGACAAGGAGCTTCCGGCGCGGCAGGCGAAGACGCCTGCGCAGCTCGCCGAGGAGCGCCGGTTGCTCTACGTCGGCCTCACCCGCGCCCGGAAGCATCTGCTCGTCACCTGGGCCGGCAAGCCGAGCCCGTTCCTCGCCGAGCTGGGCGTCGAAGCGCCGCCCCCACGTCGCGCGCCGGAGCCCGACGACCCGGTCTACGCCGCACTGAAGGCGTGGCGCCTCGAGCGCTCGAAGTCCGACGACGTGCCCGCGTACGTCGTGTTCCACAACTCGACGCTGGAGGAGATCGCGACGCGCGGGCCGAGCAGCCTGGCGGAGCTCGCCTCGGTGCCGGGCGTCGGCCCGACGAAGATAGAGCGCTACGGGCCTGACGTTCTAGCCGTGCTCTCCGCGCGCTGAGAGCAGCAGGTCGAGCATCAGCTCGGGCTCGCGGCGTACGCGCTCGGACACCGCGCCGCTGCGCTTGCGCAGCTCGAGCGCGCGCGGGTCGGTGAGCGGCACGAGGCGTCCCTCGCGGATCAGCGCCTCGTCGACGCCGCCGAGCCGGCCGCCGTACGTCGTGTAGACGGGCACGCCGAGCGCGGCGGCTTCGCGATTCATCGTCCCGCCGGCCGACACGACCAGGTCGGCGAGCGCGATCAGGCTCTGCGCGTCTACCGCGGTCTCCGGGACGATCACCGAAGGGAGGGCGAGCCCGCGGACGTACTCTCGCTGCTCCGCGGTGCGCGGCAGCACGAATGCGTGCACGTCCTCCAACCGGCCGAGGTGCTCGAGGGTCTGCGGGAAGAGCGGGTTCGAATGGCGGTGGTACAGGGACACGTCCGGCGGTGGGCGCAGGACGACGAGCGTTCGGGCGGGGTCGATCTGCCACGTGTCGAGGATGCCCCGGTCCGGCTCGAAGTCGGCGAGGTAGTACTCCTCCTTCAGGCCGGGGTACTGGAGGAGCTTCGGCGGCTCGGCGCCGTAGCGGGCGAGTCGCTCCGGCGGGATCGAGTCGGGGACGACGACCTTCGTCGCAGCGCGGCAGCCGAGTTGGTGCTGGAGCCATGCGAACTCGTAGTCGAACGTCGTCGAGCTCGGGATCCCGAGGCGCTGCGCCGTCATCGTCAGCTCGTGCGAGCCGTGCGCGAGCGCAACGTCGAAGTCGCGCCCGCGGGCCCACCGCCGCAGCGCGCCGAGGCGCGACCACATCGACCGCGCCTTCCCAAGCCGCGACCGTCCGCCGTGGCGGCCGATCACCTCCGCTTCGAGCCCATGCAGCTCGAGCAGCTGGAGGGTCTGCGCGTAGTCGCGCGCGGTGATCTCCACCTCGTCGCCGCGCTCTCGCAGAATCCGGATCAGCGGCCGGAAGACGAGGACATGGGCCGACGCTGTCATGTCCACCCACACCTTCATCGCTCGGCGAGCACCTCGGCGGCGAGCCGCGGCTCCCGCAGCGCCGTCGGCTCGCGCTCGACATGGCGCTCGTGCCACAGCGTGAACGCGAGCAGGCCCCAGAGCTGGCGGCTCAGGTCCTCGCGCCCCGAGACGTGGTCGTCGAGGATGCGCTGCACTGCAGCCGGCTCGAAGAATCCCTGGCGCCGCATCCGCTCCGCCGACAGCGTCTCGCGGGCGAACGGCTCGAGATCGCCGCGGAGCCACGCTGCTGCCGGAATCGAGAATCCGCGCTTGCGGCCGTGGGCGATGCGGCGAGGCAACAGCGGCTCTGCGGCCTTCCGCAGCAGCACCTTCTTCTGCAGGCCCCGCACCTTGTACCGCGTCGGCAGCGCGAACGCGAAGCTGCTGACGACCGTGTCGAGGAAGGGAACGCGCGTCTCGAGCGAGTGCGCCATCGAGGCGCGGTCGGTCTTCACGAGCAGGTCGTCGACGAGATAGACCGCGGCATCCACGTCTTGGAGCCGCGCGAGGATCGGCGCGCCCTCGGTCTCGGCGAAGCGCGCTCGCAGCAGGTCGACCGGGTCGAACGGCGAGCGCCGCCCGAGCAGCTCAGTCCGCGCGTCCGGCGAGAAGATCTCCTTCCAGCCGTGGTGCCGCTCGAGCGGGGGGAGGTGCGCGGCGCGAACGAACCGCTTCGCCCGGTAGTCGAAGCTCGCGCGCCGGCTGGAGGACGGAAGCCGCTCGACGAGCGGCGCCGCGAGCTGCGCAAGCCCGCCGAACCGCTCGGCCAGCAGGTCCGCGGCGTAGGTGTAGTAGCCGCCGAAGAGCTCGTCGCCGCCCTCCCCGGAGAGCGCCACCTTCACGTCCTCGGCCGCGAGCTGGGAGACGAGATAGGTCGGGAGCGCGGACGAGTCGGCGAACGGCTCGTCGAATGCGTCCGCCAGTGCAGGCAGGAGCAAGGCGGCGTCCGGGCGCAAGACGAGCTCGCGGTGGCGCGTGCCGTAGCGCTCGACGACCAACCGCACGTCCCGCAGCTCGTTGAACGAGCGCTCCTCGAACCCGATCGAGAATGTGCGCAGCGGTTCGCTCAGCTCCTCGGCGGCGAGTGCGGCGAGCAGCGACGAGTCCACGCCGCCGGAGAGCAAGACACCAACCGGAACGTCGCTCACGAGATGCGCGCGAACCGAGTCGCGCAGCCGTGCACGCAGCTCCTCGACCAGCTCCGCCTCTTCCTGGTCGCGCAGCTCGCCGCTCGGCGCCGGCCGCGCGAAGCGCTCGAGCCGCGGCTCCCCGCCGTCCCAGATCAGCAGGCGCCCGGCGGGCAGCTTGCGGCATTCCTTGAAGATCGTCAGCGGCGCCGGGATCGAGTTTAACGCGAGGAACGCCTCGAGCGCGTCGAGGTCGATCTCCCCGCGCGGCAGCGCGCGCAGCTCCGAGGCGAAGTCGAGCCCGCCGCCGGCCGCCCGGTAGTAGAGCGGCTTGATCCCGAACCGGTCGCGCGCGAGCACCAGGCACCCACGGCGGGAGTCCCAGATCGCGACCGCGAACATCCCTCGCAGCCGCTCCGCGAAGCCCGTCCCGTGCTCCTCGTACAGGTGCGCCAGCACTTCCGTGTCACCCTCGGAGCGGAAGTTGTGCCCGGCGCGCTCGAGCTCGCGCCGCAGCTCGCGATAGTTGTAGATCTCGCCGTTCTGGACGACGTGCACGGTCTCGTCCTCGTTCGCGAGCGGTTGGTCGCTGCCGGCGAGGTCGATGATCGACAGGCGCCGCGCGGCGATCCCCACGCGCTCGTCGACGAAGCTGCCGTCGCTGTCCGGCCCGCGGTGGACGAGCTTCGCGCTCATCGATTCGAGCCGGGCGCGGTCGGGAGGCCCGTCGCCGGACGCGATGCCGCAGATCCCGCACATGGCGCCCTACTCTAGAGACGCGCCTCGGGTCTATTCTCGCAAGGTGGACGTGAGCGCCCACCAAGAGCTGCAGCTGCTGGGGCTGCTCGCGGGTGTCGGCGTCATGATCGTCGTCGTCGGGCGGCTACGGGTGCCGTATCCGATCCTGCTGGTGCTCGGCGGTCTCGCCCTCGGGTTCATGCCGGGACTCCCGGATCTCGCGTTGCCGCCGGACCTCGTGCTCGTGGCGATCCTGCCCCCGCTCCTCTACTCCTCCGCGTTCTTCACGTCCCTGCGCGACCTCCGCGCCAACGTCGTTCCGATCTCCCTGCTCGCCATCGGCCTCGTCGGCGCGACGATGGTCGGCGTCGCGCTCGTCGCACACGCGTGGATCGACGACTTCGGCTGGCCGGAGGCCTTCGTGCTGGGGGCCGTTCTGTCACCCACCGACGCCATCGCGGCGACGGCGATCGCCCGCCGGCTCGAGGTTCCGCGCAGGGTCGTCACGGTGATCGAAGGCGAGAGCCTCGTCAACGACGGCACGGCGCTCGTCCTCTACAAGGTCGCGGTTGGGATAGCCGTCTCGGGCAGCTTCTCGCTCGCCTCCGCCTCCGGACGGCTCGTGCTGAACGCGGTCGGCGGAGTGCTCGTAGGCCTCGCCGTCGGCTACGTGGTTCGCGAGGTGCGGCGGCGGACGCCCGCCGCGCCGTCGTCGATCACGATCGCCTTCCTGACCGGGTACTTCGCCTACCTGCCCGCGGATGCGATCGGCGTCTCGGGCGTGTTGGCCGTGGTGACGGCAGGCGTCTTCATGGGCTGGCACACGCCGCAGCTCACAACCGTCGAGACACGGCTTCAGGGCAGGGCGTTCTGGGAGATCCTCACCTTCCTCGTCAACTCGCTGCTGTTCGTGCTCGTCGGCCTGCAGCTCCCAAGGATCCTCGACAGCCTCGCTGCGCAATCGGCCATGTCGCTCATCCGGGACGGAGCGCTCGTCGCCGCCGCGGTGATCGTCATTCGCCTGCTCTGGGTCTTCCCACTCATGTGGTTGCCCAAGCTGCTCGTGCGGCGCGTGCGCGGTGACGAGATGCTCGCCGACTGGCGCCTTCCGACGCTCGTGGGCTGGTCCGGCATGCGCGGGGCGGTCTCGCTCGCTGCCGCGCTCGCGATCCCGCTCCGCACGAGCGATGGGGCGCCCTTCCCGCATCGCGACCTAATCGTCTTCCTGGTCTTCTGCGCGATCCTCGTGACCCTCGTCTTGCAGGGCTCGACGCTACCGCCGCTGATCGAGGCGCTGGGCCTGAGGGACGACTCCCTCGACCGCAAGGAGGAGGGCAAGGCGCGGATCAAGGCGGCTGAGGCGGCGCTCGAGCGGCTCGACGAGCTGATCGACGAAGACTGGGTGCGCGAGGACACCGCCGAGCGGATGCGGGGCCTCTACAACTTCCGCCGCAACCGCTTCCGCGCGCGCTTCGACGAGGACGACGACGGGATGATCGAGGAGCAGTCGACGAGCTACCAGCGGCTACGCCGCGAGTTGCTCGAAGCCGAGCGCGGGGCGGTGATCCGCCTTCGCAACGAGGGCCACATCAACGACGACGTTATGCATCGCGTCACGCGCGACCTCGACCTCGAGGACTCCCGGCTAGAGATCTGAGCGACTGGCCCAGCACGCGCCACGCGGTGACGACCAGCGTGCGGAGGTAGAGCCGGACCGAGCGGTCCGCGATCCACTCCAGGTCGTGCGCGAGCTTCTCCGCCATCGAGGTCTCGTAGCCGCGCCTGACCTGCGCGAAGCCCGTCAGCCCCGGACGGACGACGAGCCGCTGCCAGTACGAAGGCAAATCGGCGGCGAGCTCCTCGAAGAAGCGCGGCCGGATCGGACGCGGCCCGACGAGGCTCATGTCTCCGCGCAGCACGTTCACGAGCTGCGGCAGCTCGTCGAGTTGCGTCGCGCGCAGCCATGCGCCGAGCCGGGTCGTCTCCTCGCGCGTGCGCTGGACGAGCTCCTCGCCCAGGTACGGCCCGATCCGGCTCTCCGCGCCGGGCCGGAGGGTGCGGAACTTCAGCATCTCGAAGACGTGTCCCCCGCGGCCGACCCGCTCGCCGCGATAGAGGACGGGCCGGCCGCTCGTGAGGATCATCCCGAGCGCGATCGGAAGCGTCAGCGGCAGCGTGAGGAGGAGAAGGAGCCCTGCGAACAGGATGTCGAGGCTGCGCAGGACGAGATCCTTGTCCCGGCCGGCGCTCTCCTGCGCGAGCCGCTTGTAGCTCGTGATCAGCGTGTCCTCGAGCTGGGGCGGCGTGGCGGACACGAGGGGATGCTAGTCCGTTCCTCGGATAAGGTTTGCTTATGGACACACGCCAGCTTGCCACGTTCTGCGCCGTTGTGGAACGCAAGAGCTTCTCCCAGGCCGCCGAGCGCCTCGGCGTGACTCAGCCGGCGGTCAGCCTGCAGATCCGCGCGCTCGAGAAGCGGCTCGGCCGCCAGCTCTTCGATCGTTCCGGCCGGCGCGTCGAGCCGACCGAGGCGGGGCTGCGGCTGTACCGCGGCGCACAGCGGCTCCTCGCGCTCGAGGAGCAGCTCGTCGAGGAAGTGACCGGCGACGACGAGACGGAGATCTCCGGTCGCCTCGAGCTGGGATCGTCGAGCGGGCCGGGCGGCGCGATCCTCCCCCTGCTGCTCTGCGAGTTCCAGGCGGCCCATCCCTCGGTGACGGTCGCGTTGACCGTGCTGGACACGTCCGCGGTGGTCGAGCTCGTCGCAAGCCGCGAGCTCGAGCTCGGGATCGTGGGCGCAGCCCGCCGCCACCGCTCCGTGACCTTCGAGCCGTTCTTCCGCGACGAGGTCGTCCTGGCGACTCCGCCGGATCATCGGTTCGCGAGCCGCACGATCACGCTCGAGGAGCTTGGCTCCGAGCCGCTGATCGTCATGCAGGAGGGCGCGGGCGTCCGCCAGGTGATCGAGGACGAGCTGCGCCGCGTGGGCACCCGCCTGCGCGACCTCGACGTGCAGCTCGAGCTCGGCCTGCAGGAGTCCGTGAAAAGCGCGGTCGCGGGCGGCTACGGCGTGACGTTCATCTCGCGCTCGTCGATCGAGCCCGAGCTGCGCGCGGGCACGCTCGCGGCAGCGCGGGTCGAGGGTCTCGAGGCCGCGCGCGAGATCTCCGTGGTGCGCGCCACGGGGCGCTCTTCGACGCGGGCGGCCGAGGCGTTCCTCGAGTTCGCGCGCGAGCGCGTGCCGTGATCGTCCGCTGGGGGCTCGAGGAGCTTCCCGGCCTCCTGCGCGAGCTAGCGATCGAGCGGCCGTTCCTCCTTGCGAGCGAGCGCTGGGACGGCGTCGGCCTTGGGATCGAGCCGGCCGGTCGCTGGAGCGAGGTACCGTCGGACCGCGTCGACGAGGCGGCCGCGCAGGCTTCCGGAGCCGACGGCGTCCTCGCGCTCGGCGGCGGCAGCGCGATCGATTTGGGCAAGGCGATCGGCGTCGAGGCGAGCCTCCCGCTCGTTTCCGTTCCGACCACGTACGCGGGTGCCGAGTGGACGCCGTTCTTCGGCGTGCGCGACCGTGAGCGCAAGATGCGAGGAGGCGGTGCCGGGGCGGAGCTGGCGGGCGCCCTGTACGAGCCGAAGCTGACGCTGGACCTCCCGCGGGCCGAGACGGTCGGGACGGCCATGAACGCGCTTGCCCACTGCGCGGAGGCGCTGTATGTCGACGGACACAACGAGGAGGCGGACCGGCATGCGCTCGAGGGCGCGCGGCTGATCTCGGAGTTCCTGCCGCGGGTCGTCGAGTCGCCGGGCGACCTCGAGACCCGGCGGGGCCTGCTCGAAGGAGCCATGCACGCCGGCGCCGCGCTCGGAGGCTCGATGCTCGCGCTCGGCCACGCAATGGCACAGGCTCTCGGCGGTCGCTACGGGCTGCCGCACGGCGCGCTCAACGCGATCGTCCTTCCGGCGGCGCTGCGCTTCAACGAGCCGGCCGCGGGCGATGCGCTCAGGCGTTTCGGCGAGGCGGTCGGGGGCGATCCGGTCGCGCGCACGAAGGAGCTCGCGCGGCTCGGAGGATTCGAAAGACTGCGCGATCTCGGGGTCCCCGAGGACGAGCTGGACGAGGTCGCGGCGGCGGCAGCCGAGCGTGCGGGCGCGAAGGCGAATCCACGCTCCGCAAGTCCGGCGGACGTCGCCGGGCTTCTGCGCTCCGTCTGGTAGCGGCCCGACAGGTCCGTTTCGGACGCTAGCGCGACCGTGGACGACTCGTCACGCTTCCGACACGACTTCTGCCATGCTGTGTTGCTTTAATGGACAACACAACGAAGTCCAAAGGAGGTGAGGATGTTTCGTGAACTGACCGAGGAGCTCCTCGATTTGAAGGTCGTCGAGAAGGGCTTCGGGGACGCGCTGTTCGCCACGGTCGAGCCGGAGACCGGTGGGGGCCAGTGCTCGTGCTCCTGCTCGTATCTCTGCATCAGCCTCTGCTGCTCGATCTGAGGCTCGGGGACTTGACGTGACCGCCGTCGTTCCGGAAAGACCACTGCTCAAGCCGTGGTACAGGCTGGCCTGCGAAGACGGCAAGGTCGTGCTCGACTACGCGCAGTCGGCGGTGGTGTTCGACGGTGCGGCGGCGGCACGCCTGCTCCCGGCCCTGCTGCCGCTTCTCGACGGCGAGCACGCGGTGTCGGACATCGTCGAGGTGCTCGGCGAGCCCGCCGCGCCGGCGATCGACCACGCGTTGGCGCTCCTTGCCGAGCATGGCCTGCTGTCCGGCCCGCTTCCTGCCGCCTCGGCTTTGCGCGATCGCGACGAGACACTCCGGCTCCTGCTCGCCACCGATCGCTCAGGCCTCGACGCCGGCGCGGTTTGCGATGCACTCGAGCGAGCTGAGGTGGCGATCGCCGGCAGCGCGCCTGTCGCGGAGGATGTCGCCCGCGTGCTCCGACGCTCCGGCGTCGAGCAAATCGAGCATGTCTCACTCCGGGCGAATCCGTCCGCCGCTCGCGCCTTCACGCTCGTTGCCCCTGCTCCGGCCGAGCTCCCCGAGCTCGACGCGTGGAACCGCGCGTGTCTCGCCGCTGGGACCGTGTGGCTTGCACTGCTCCCCTGTGACGGCCGGGTAGCGCCGATCGGCCCGCTGTTCGTCCCGGGCGAGACCGCGTGTTACGACTGTTTCCGAATCCGGCGCGCATCGACCTCCGGCTACGCCGCGGAGTTTTGGTCGCTCGACGCGGCGCCGGCGGACTATCCCGACTGTGTGCCCATCCGCCGCGCCGTCGCCGGGCTCGCCGGCTGGCTCGCGCTCCGTTGGCTCGTCGGACGGACAGCGTCGCTGCCCGGCGTGGTCCACGCGCTGGAGTTGGGACCGCCCGTCACCGTGGCGGTGCACAACGTCTGGCGTGTCCCGCGCTGCGCGTCGTGCAGCGACTCGGCCGCAACGGCTACACCGTCGCCCTGGTTCGACGGAGCGCTCAGGTGAGCGCGGTCCTCTCGCAGGGCGCGACGCGAACATCGCTGCCCGAGTCGCTTGCCCGCCTGCGCGCCCTCGTCTCGCCCTATTGCGGGCTCGTCCGCGGCCACAGCGATCTGTCGTGCGCCCCGGATGACGCCCGGTTGGTACGGGTTGGCTGTCTGGTTGCCGACCTGGAGCCGTTGATCGGCTTCACGACCGACTTCAGGGCGGGCGGCTCTGCCCCGGGCCGCGACGAGGCGCTTGCCGCAGCACTTGGCGAGGTGGCCGAGCGCTACTCCGCTTCGTGGCTGCCCGAGGGCCTTCCGCTTGCCACTGCCCGGGAACTCGGCCCGCCCGCGGTCGACCCCGCCGGCTTCGCGTTGTTCCATCCCCGCCAGCACGCGCGAGCCGGATTCCCGTTCAAGGCTTTCACCGCCGAGACTCGTGTCCGCTGGGCGCCGGCGCTGGCCTTGCCCTCGAACGAGCCGGCGTACGTCCCAGCTCAGCTCGTGTACCTGCGCTGGCGCTCGCCCGAGGACGCGGGAGAGGAGGCGATCGCCTACTCCACGAGCAACGGCACCGCGTGCGCAGCGACGTTCGAGGAAGCTGTGCTCAGCGGGCTCCTCGAGTTGATCGAGCGCGACGCCTTCATGCTCACGTGGTACGGCCGGCTATCGCTGCCGCGGCTGGACTGGAGCTCCGCGCCCGAGCTCCGGGCCTTCGACGATCGCTACTTCCGCGCCGCCGGGCTCCACTACTCGGCGATCGACCTCTCGGGCTTCCACCACGTTCCGACGGTCGTAGGAATCGTCCGCGGAGCTCCGGGCGACGGTGCGCCTTTGGCCGTCGGCGCAGCGGCCTCGGCGACGGTCGGCGAGGCCTGGCAGGACGCACTCGGCGAGGCTTTCGCCGTGCGCGCCTGGGCGCGAGCGATGTCGCACGAGGGACGCGTTCACCGCTTCGCCGACGACTTCTCCGACCTCGACGGGTTCGACGACCACATTCAGTTCTATGCGAACCCGGAGCGCGCGATCCACGCCGCGTTCCTCGACGCTTCGGCCAAGGAGCGGGCGGTCGGCGACGTCGCGCCGCTCGAAGGCGAGGACGTCACCGAGCAGATCGCGGCACTCTGCGGGCGCCTCGCCGCGCGTGGCGTGACCGCGTACGCGGTCGACGTCACGGCGCCCGACATCGCCGACGCGGGCCTGCGGGTCGCCAAGGTCGTCGCGCCGGAGCTCCAGCCGCTCGACGTGGCGTACGACGCACGGTTCCTCGGGGGCAGGCGCCTATACCGCGCGGCGTTTGAGCTCGGCCTCCGCGACGAGCCGGCGACGTTCGACGACCTCAATCCCTACCCGCATCCTTTCCCGTGAGTGCCGCGCCAACCGGTCGATACGTCCAGACCGTGCGGTCCGCATCGCTCATCTTCGGCGGCCCGGAGCCCGCGCAGGACGACCCGGCCGAGGCATTTCACGAGGCCTCGAAGCTGTACCCGAGCCTCGCAGCGCGGCAGACCCGCGGCCATGTCCTCGACTCACATCTCGGCCTCCGCATCAGCTCGCTCCGCTCCGTGAAGCGCTCGAGCCATCTTCCGGCGGTCCCTCTGCCGGAACCGAGCCTGCCGGCAACAGCGTTCGGCGAGGTCGTCGAGGGCCGACGCTCGGAGCGCAGCTTCGGCGACGCGCCCGTGAAGCTGGAGGATCTGACCGCGCTTCTCCATGCCGCCTACGGCGTCACTCACGAGCTCGAGGTCGGAGCTCCCGGCCTCGGCCCGCAACTTCGGACCGTGCCGTCCGGCGGCGGTCTCTTTCCACTGGAGATCTACGTTCTCCCCTGGCGGGTAGACGCGCTCCCGCGCGCGCTCTACCACTTCGATCCGCTGCGGCGCGTGTTGGAGCAGATCCGGCAGGGCGAGTTCGAGGCCGACGTACGCGCCGCCACGGTCTACGACGACGCGGCGCTCGGCTGCGGCGCGCTCTTCGTCGTCTCCGCGATGTTCTGGCGCACGCGCTTCAAGTACGGGCTACGCGGCTACCGGTTCGCGCTCCTCGAGTGCGGCCACCTCGCGCAGAACCTGCTGCTCGCGGCCACCGCGCTCGACCTCGCTGCCGTGCCGCTGGGCGGGTTCTACGACCGGCGGGTCGATCAGCTTCTCGGCCTCGACGGAGTGAACGAGTCGGCCCTGTACATGGTGGCGGCGGGAGCGAGGGCTAGCAGCGATGAGTGAGGACGCGCGCCGGCTGTGGACGCGCACGTCCATGCACGTATGCGTCGCGGCCGCCTTGCTCGCGTTCGCGCAGGTATCCGTACGGCCGCGGGTTCCGGCCGCGACCGCTGTCTCGATCGGGCTCGGCGCCGCCATGATCCTGTTCGTCGGCCTCACGCGCGCCCGCGCACGCTTCCGGCCCGCACGCTGGCGGGCGCACAGGCTCGTTGCGCGAGGCGCCTTCTACACGCTGCGCTCCGCGAGCGAGGAGGTCGCCTGGCGCTGGTTTCTGCTCGGGTCGCTCGTCCCGGCAGTCGGGATGCCCGGGGCGTTCGCGGCAAGCACGGCTGCGTTCGCCGTGGCCCATGCCGGACCTCGGCCGGGTCGGACGGTTGCTGTCCACGCTTGCACCGGCGCGATCTTCGGAGTCGTATTTCTCGCCACCGGGAGCCTGTTCGCAGCCGTCGCTGCACACGCTGGATACAACCTGCTCGTCCTCATCGCCGTCGAGTCTGACGGCGTGGCAGAACCCCAGGAGGGCGCGTTGGCAGAATCGGCCGGCCGGAATCCGCCGCCGGTCGCCGCCTTGCGAGGCGTCAGCAAGCGCTACCGGTCGACGGAGGCCTTGCGCAACGTCGACCTCGAGCTCGGCACCAGCGAGGTCGTCGCTCTCCTCGGCGCGAACGGCGCCGGGAAGACAACGGCGATCAGCGTCCTGCTAGGACTTCGCCGCCCCGACTCGGGCGTCGCCCGGCTATTCGGCCTTGACCCGCGACTTCCCGCCGCCAGGCGCCGCATCGGCGTAACTCCGCAGGAGCTCGGCTTCCCTTCGACGCTGACGGTGGCCGAGATCATCGACTTCGTCCGCGCGCACTTTCCCGAACCCGAGTCGAGAGAACAGCTCATTCGGGGGTTCGGGCTCGAGGAAGTCCGCGATCGCCAGGCCGGCGGTCTCTCGGGCGGGCAGCGCCGACGCCTCTCGGTGGCGCTGGCGTTCGCTCCCAACCCGGATGTCGTGTTCCTCGACGAGCCGACCACGGGCCTGGACGTCGCGAGCCGTCGCGCGGTCTGGGACGCGATCCGAGCGTTCGCAGCCCGGGGCGGGACGGTCCTCTTGACGACGCATAACCTCGACGAGGCGGAAGCGCTCGCTGAGCGCGTGATCGTGATGAGCGAGGGGCGGATAATCGCCGACGCCTCCCTGGAGGAGATCAGGTCGCACGCGGGACTCAGACGCATCCGTCTGCGCTCGCAACCGCTGCCTCGACTCGCGGACGTGAGGCGAGTCGTCGACGAGGGAAACCGCCGCGTGCTCTACGCGTCCGAGGTGGGCCATGTCGTCGAG
>Ga0193747_1000044_pt1 | contig 82934 bp, 60 predicted proteins | sample L1m2metaG_FD_143048 | JGI IMG/M metagenome (GOLD analysis project Ga0193747, IMG submission 143048) | Soil microbial communities from a riparian zone of the East river system, Colorado, United States - L1m2 | ecosystem: Environmental > Terrestrial > Soil > Riparian zone | place: USA: East River... | reverse complement strand
TATTCGACAACATCGGAGACGGTGCCAGCGCCAACCGTCCTGCCACCTTCACGAATGGCAAACCTCAACCCCTTCTCCATCGCTATTGGCGCTATCAACTCTATCTCCATCGCCACATTGTCGCCTGGCATCACCATCTCCACCCCATCGGGCAACCTGGCCACTCCCGTAACATCCGTCGTCCTAAAGTAGAACTGTGGACGGTACCCCGTAAAGAACGGCGTGTGTCGCCCTCCTTCCTCTTTCGTCAATATATATGCCTCGGCCTTGAACTTCGTATGCGGTGTTATTGAGCCTGGCTTGGCTATCACCTGCCCTCTTTCTATATCACGTCGCTCCACTCCTCTTAACAACAACCCTACGTTATCGCCTGCCACTCCTTCGTCCAGCAGCTTCTTGAACATCTCCACTCCTGTCACTACGGTCTGGCGTGTTGGTCTGAGTCCTATTATCTCTACCGTCTCATTCACCTTCACTCTGCCTCGCTCCACTCTCCCCGTAGCCACTGTCCCTCGCCCCTGTATGGTGAAGATGTCTTCGACTGGCATCAAAAACGGTTTCTCCGTGTCTCGAAGCGGTGTAGGTATGTAGCTATCCACTGACTTCATCAACTCCAACACGGTCGATTCCCACTTCTCTTCTCCGTTTAATGCTCCCAATGCACTTCCTCGAACCACAGGAATGTCATCACCGGGAAACTCATACTGTGAGAGTAGCTCTCTGACTTCCAACTCAACCAACTCCAGCAACTCTTCATCATCCACGGCATCCACTTTATTCAGGAATACGACCATCGCGGGCACTCCCACCTGCCGGGCTAATAGAATGTGCTCTCTGGTCTGTGGCATGGGACCGTCTGTTGCTGCCACAACCAAAATGGCTCCGTCCATCTGAGCAGCTCCCGTTATCATGTTCTTGACATAATCGGCATGGCCGGGACAGTCAACGTGGGCATAGTGGCGGTTCTGTGTCTCGTATTCGACGTGAGCAGTGGCTATGGTGATGCCACGAGCCTTCTCCTCCGGCGCTTTATCTATCTGGTCGAAGGCTACGAAACTCACTTTAGGATTATTCTTCGCTAATACCTTCGTGATAGCTGCCGTTAGTGTTGTCTTCCCGTGATCCACATGCCCTATCGTCCCTATGTTTACGTGTGGCTTACTGCGATCAAATTTTGCTTTAGACATTCCGTGATTGCCTCTTCATTTAAGAATCTAGTTGCTGACTTACCGCTAAAGCGTGCGACAAGAAACTGGGTTGAAGCCGATGCTGGGATTTGAACCCAGGACCTTTTCCTTACCAAGGAAACGCTCTACCCCTGAGCTACATCGGCACGCGCCAATCTACTAAAATATCTGGAGCGGGAGACGAGGCTCGAACTCGCGACCCTCAGCTTGGAAGGCTGATGCTCTACCAACTGAGCTACTCCCGCCTATAAAGGGTGGAGGGATGAGGGATGAAGGATGAATAAAAATCAGATTCATCCTTCATCCCTCATCCTTCATCCCTCTCCTGGTGCAGGGGGTAGGATTCGAACCTACGTAGGGCGTTAGCCCGCCGGGTTTACAGCCCGGTGCCATTAACCACTCGACCACCCCTGCCCCCTTGTCAAAACGTCCTGAAGGATGCCGTCAAATATAGGCGCACGCGCCCTTTGATGACAAAATCACCCCGGTCGCAAATTTGTCACTTTAACTGAGTTCAGCGGAGTTTGCAAGTCGCCGCGACTCTTCTGCTGCTTCAACTTGCGCGCCGCTTTGTAAGAAAACAGTTCAGCTAGCTTTCCGGCTTCTCTATTAACGGATTTCAGCTTATTGCGAGACGCAAAAACGTTCGAGGGTAATTAAGCTCAATCACCCTCGAACGTCTCTATAAGAGCGCTGGTTTGTACCGGTCGTTCGCTGAGACGAGAGCGCGGTTAGGGCGCGCAATCCCTGTTGCTGCGAGTTCGCACGGAACTGAACCGCTGCTGGTACTCGTCTGAAGTAATAAAGGCGCAGACCATTGCCCTATAGTTGTTGGGCGCTGGCAGATTGTTCAGTACATCAAGCCAGAACTGGTATCCGCTCTCGTCAGCATCTCTACGCAGATAACCGAAATACTGCATGAGAACAAATGACGGGTTGTACTCTCTGTTTTTGAAAACTCCTATTTCAACCACGTCGCGCAAGGTTTGTGCGCGCGTTCGCCCCGCGTCCATAGCGATGATTGCCGATTGCCTTTCCATTGTGAAAGGCGTGAGTCCAGCCGTGTCATAGAGCTTGTTGACGAACGCAGAGTTTGTCATAGAATCGGGATAGACCTGCTTGAACTCCGGTCGCAGCACCCATTCGTAAGCGAGCGACTGCTTGCTTGCTTCAAGCCCAGAGCCGCCCACGACCTTGTTGCGGTCGCTCATGAATTCGCCGTAGCTCGGCCTGCGCCCTAGCGCAGCTTTGTACAGGCGATAGACGAACGAGCCTGACTGCTGAAACTCCTGCTCTATAAAATATGCGGCGGAGACGCCCACGCGCTGATCATGTATGCACGTTGCTCTCTTCTGCGAATCAGTCTCGTTGTTGCAGGAGTTGATCACACCAGTCCAGTAATCAAGCCCGCCTGTGTCCGGCGTGCGGCTCAGGAAATCGAAGTAATGCTGGCTCACGAAAAATTGAGCGTCGTCAATCGGGTTCGTTGTGGGCTGCCCCGTGTCATTATCAATGATAGTTACGAGAGTGCCGGGCGAGAAACCGCTCAAGCCTGATTCGAACGTGACTCTGAAAGTCTCGTTGCCCTCGGCGTATGCGTCGTCGGCGATTGGGATGACGATTGTCTTGCTGGTTTCGTTCGGAGCGAAGCGCAATGTGCCGGACACGTAAGTGTAGTCGGAAGCTTGCGTGGCCGTGCCATCGGCTGTTGCGTATTTGTAAGTGGCAGCCCCTGAAGTATCGCCAACGCGCGTGACGGTCACATGAGCTTCGCCAATGTTTTCCATCGTCGAGGTCGCGCCGGGAAAGCTAAAGCCGCTGCCCGGAGGATTCTGCGTGCCTGTGAAGTTGGCCGTGTAGTTCCCGCTTAATCCGCGCGTGCTGACCGCAGCAATTAATGAAGGATTAAAGCTGTAGCCGTTCTTCGCTGGCGCTACAGACATGCGGGTGTCCGGCGGGTAGTTGTAGACGTAATTGCCATTTGAATCCGTAGGCACAATTACGGGTTGTGGGTTTATGTTGCCTATGAATGTCATCTCGACGCCGGGGAGCGGATTGCCGTTCGAGTCAACGACATGACCGGAGATGGTCGAATTGGTATAAACGGCTGGCGTTGGACTCGGCGTTGGCGTTGGACTCGGCGTTGGCGTTCCCGAAGGAAGCGACTGCCAATCAAGAAAGAACTCGTTGAATGGGCTGGTGGTTATCCTGTTTATGGTGCCTGTTGCCAGCGTGAAGATGAAAACATCGTCTGCGTTCGAGAAGCCACCGGTGCGGCTGTAGCTCGTAAAGGCAATCAGCTTTCCGTCGGGCGACCACGCAGGCGATGAAGTGTCGTCCGTAGTGCTTCCCGTCAAGTTCACCTGGTTGCTGCCGTCGGCGTTCATCAGGTAAACCTCAGGGGTGTTATCGCGCTGGCTACTGAACACAATCTTGGTTCCGTCCGGCGACCATGAAGGCTGGCTGTCTTCCACCGTGTTAACCGTCAGCCTGACAGGATTCGCCGTAGGATTGCCGCTTGCATCAACATTGACGGTGTAAATCTCGAACCCGCTATTTGGGGTGCTGCGTGTGCTACAGAAGACTATCTTGCTTCCGTCGGGCGACCACTTCGGCCCGACATCAATGCCGGGGTTGTTCGTGATGTTCACAGCGTTGCTTCCGTCCGCGTTCATCACGAAGATTTCGTTATTGATAGTTGTACTACTATTTCCCAGAATCCTGACAAACGCGATGTGGCTCGCGTCCGGCGACCATGTGGGGAACAGATCGTTCGATGGGTCCTGGCTCACCTGATGCTGGTTTGTGCCGTCGGCGTTCATAACCCAGATGGCTGCCGTCGTATCTGTTTGCCTGCGGCGACCGAAGGCCAGCCTGGTCCCGTCTGGCGACCATGCGGGAGTGCTGTCAATAAGGCCGTTAAGACCCGACAGGGCAGAAAGGTCAACAGCGTTCGACCCATCCGGGTTCATAGAGTAAACGTGATTATCGTTCGTGAAAGCTATCTTGCCGTTGACTTTCGTTTCGTCCACGGAAACCTGAAAGCCGCCCGGCTTCTGCGCAGAAGAGTGCAGGCTTGCGACCCAGCACGGCACGCCCACCGAGAGCGCAATGAGCAAGAGGTACCTGAAAAACCTATTATTACTGTAGCGAGGCATTGATGTTCTCCTAATTTATTTCTCCCCGATATTTAGAGCGAGGCTATGTACTCGGTAAAGGAGGTGCAACTCTTGTACCGGCTGCCGAGCGCCGTAAAGGGACGCACTATGATGCAGAAAATGGCCTGTAATTAGCCTGACGATTTGCCGAAAATGAGAATTATTTCACTCGCCGAGGCCGGCTATCTCCGGGCAGAAAGGGTATAAGCTTAGACGCAAGAAACTTCCGACTCCTGATAGGGCGCACACTACTGCAAATCTTGATAAGAAGCAGACTGAAGACTTCTACCGACTTCAACTGAAAGTCCTACTTTAGAATGAAATCTTCCGCTTCCCTGTTTGATGGGCGGTGATGCTCCATAACGCTATATGCCAATTAAATGTCTACTATCAAATTAGCGAGTTGCGTGACTCATGGCAAGACCTACAGGGTCTGGAGTATCTCGTAAGCACGCTCAGCATCCGCCCGCTTGACGACCAAACGAACGCCTCCTGTTCGCTGAAGATGAGGCTCCATGCCACCAGCGTCATCTTTGAATATGAAGGCCCTCACTCCTGATTCCTGGAGCACTTGTTGAGCCATTGTGGCATCTGTTTCATTCGAGAAAATCTTGATAGCTACCACTTCTGATTCTGACATGAGTTTGAACCTCGATCTTCCTTTGGCCTGCGCCTAAAGCTCGAATTAACCCGCCGCCCGACGCCAGCGACAACATGAATTTTCAACCAACAAACTGATGATGAAAGAGAAGCTATCGAGCGGTCGGGTCGAATGAGTTGCTATGCGCGCCTGTGGATGCACCAAGTAGAATTACACTCCCTTACCCAGTGCTCTGTAATCGAAGTTGCCGTAAATACCCTGAGCCATTGCTATCTTTCTACAATGGCCCGACAAACACAATTCATTCAACTCTCTGAAGAAGAAGGTCGCTCTTTAATTGGCCCACAGGACTAAAAAGGGCACCCTAATGAGATGCCCAGACTTATTGATATTATTGAAGCCGGTGGAGGGATTTGAACCCCCGACCCGCAGTTTACAAAACTGCCGCTCTACCCCTGAGCTACACCGGCATGACCGAAAGAGGGTGAAAAGCATCCTCCATTTCAAAGGCCGAATCTACCAACTGATTTGCGAAAACGCAAGCAGTCGAAAGAGTTCTACTTTTTCCTCAAGCTGCCCTGACGAAAGAATTTTGTTGACGGCTCATAACGCGGCAAAGTAGGATAAAAGTGCCCCAGGGCGAGAACGGGCGCGGGAAGCTGCGTGCTCTTAATCGCCTGCTAAATCCACAGACACTCGCCGCCCAGACGGCCATTTGCAGGCCGCCAGCGGTCTTCTGACACAAACCAGCTAAATCTTTAAGTCTCACAGCCTGAGAAAATTTTAAGGAGACATTCCCGTGCGCATTTTCAATCTAGTTCGCTCAAGCCTGATCTTTATCCTCGCGCCATTAACGTTTCTAGTTGCGGCGCAGGCGCAGAACACACAACCCGCCCCTACGCGCAGGGTCGAGGCCCCGCCGACCATAGCCGTGCCGTCGCAGGAGAGAGCGCCCGCGCGCGTTGCAGGAAGTCGTGAGCTTGCCTGTAGCGGATATATAACTTACGTGCCGCCTTCTAACCCGATTGAGATAGTGGGGGGCGAGCAGGAGGATTCGCAGTATAACTACTCGCAGGGCAACGTAATCTACGTCAATCAAGGCTCGCGGCATGGCATTCACGTCGGGCAGGAGTTTTCCGTCATACGACCGCGCGGGATGTTTCATTCTCCGTTCTCAAGAAAGCATGGCTTTCTTGGTAATTATGTAGAAGAGGTGGGACAGGTTCGCGTCACTGAAGTTAGAGAGCAGACCTCCGTCGCAGTCGTTACCAGTTCGTGCGAGGTGATGTTGTTAGGCGACGTTCTTGTAGGAGTGCAGCAGCGCGTCTCGCCTGTGGTGCGCGCGGATGTTCCGCTCGAACACTTTCGCGATCCCAACGGCAAGCCACAGGGTCGCATAGTGCTCGCGCGCGATTTTCAGGAGATGGTGACAAGAGGCCAGGTCGTTTACATTGATCTGGGCTGGGAGGACAACGTGAAGCCCGGCGATTACCTGACCATCTTCAGACCTTCGGGCACGGGCAACATCACTCGTTTCCGTGATGAAGAGGTCACAATGACGGGCAATAACGGGTTCGAGAGCGACCGCTATCACGGCGGCGTCTTTTCCATACAGGCTCAAAGAAACCAGTACCCGAACACACAGCCGTATGGGCCAATGATTACCACCCCCAGGGTCAAGCGCAATCGCCCGCCCGTCCCGCGCAAGGTCGTAGGCGAGATGGTCATACTTGGCGTTCAGGAACGCACGGCAACGGCCATCATCACGCGCGTCTCGCAGGAAGTTCACACGGGCGATTACGTGGAGATTCAGTAGAAAGGTCAACGGTCAGTAACGCCCTACACGGCGAGGGCGGAAGGATGAAAGACGAGCTATTCAAGATGAGCAGTTATTCTTTCAGCCTTTCGCCCAATGCCACCCGCCCTGCTCTTCTTCCCCTTCCATAACTCACATCTTTCGCGCGCCTCGCCTGACTGATGCTGCGCGCTGACTTCACAGGAGAACTTTTAGATGAGAAGCATCAAATGCGAAAATTGCGGCCTCTTCAACTGGGCGGAATCGGGCGCGTGCAAACGCTGCGGCGCGCAGCTTGAAGCGCCTCAGGATTCCGGGCCAAGCTACTCTAATTACAACCAGCAACAGCAACAGTATTACCAGCAGCAGCAGACGGGCTACGCAGCCTATCCGTCTTACGCTGGCGTGCAGGCGCAGAGAAAATCCGGGCTTGCCATCACTTCAATGGTGCTCGGCATCATCAGCGTCATTCCTTTCACCATCGGAGGTTTTCTGGGCATCGGAGCCATCAGCGGCCTTGTGCTTGGAATCGTGGGCTACAAAAAATCTAAGAATCGTCCTGCGGAATACGGCGGGGGTGGGATGGCAATCGCCGGAATCGTTCTGAGCAGTTTCGCACTGCTGATAATGATCCCCATCGTTGCCGCCATAGCAATTCCAAACCTGTTGGCCTCACGACGCGCCGCCGACGAAGGCTCCGCATTAAGCATGATGCGCCAGATTCACAGCGCCGAACAGACTTTTCAAGCAACCACAGGAAACAACAATTACGGCTCGATGGAAGAACTCGTCAGCGCGAATCTGCTCAGCCCTGAGATGCTTAGCGGGCAAAGGCACGGCTACAGGTTCGCGGTTCGAGCGAGCGGAATAAGATTCGAAGCCCTGGCGACACCTTTAACTTACGGCGCGACCGGTAGTGGCATCAGATCGTTTTACGTCAACGACGACGGCGTGATTCGCGCAGCAGACAGAGGCGGGATGGAAGCTACGGCGTCAGACCCACCCTATGATCAGCGCAATGAATATAACGAGCGCGCCGAAAACAGTCATGCGGGTCATTTTCAAGTTGTGGATGAATCGTCGTGTGTCAGGACTCTGCGCAGTATTCACGTGGCCGAAGAGACCTACAGGGCTACGGATTCTAGCGGCAACTATGGCACGATGCAGCAGCTCGTTTTTAAAAATCTGCTCAGTAATGAAATGCTGAACTCACAGAGGTCTGGCTACAACTTCGCAGTCCGAACAAATGGCGCGACGTTTGAGGCTATGGCAACGCCAGCCTCTTACACGAGCGGCACCAGATCGTTCTATATAGGACAGGAGGGCGTGATTCGCGCAGCAGACAGAGGCGGGTATGCTGCTTCTACAAACGATCCGCCTTACGATGCAAGCAGTCGGAGCTATTGATTCGCATTCAAGAAGCGCGAAATATTTCTGAGCCGTTAACATAGAACAGCCCGAAGGACTCGATACCCTTCGGGCTGTTCTATTTTTCATTTCTTCGCAGCGAGGGTTGACGCGGATGCTTGCGAGAGGCTGCTTCTCTTATTTGCCTCCGAGTCGCGCTCGACGACTGCATGATAGAAGGAGCGAAAGTAGCCGTACATAGAAGCGCAGGCCGAAAGCACAACGACCCAGAGCATCGCGCGCCCCATCGTGTAGAGCAAGACCTGCCAGTCCGTCCCTGTCGTCGCGCCTTCACCGAGCAGATGATGAACGGCGGCGCGTAGCTGCGGGACAGTCCAGAAAGCGATTGCCGGAAACGGGCGACCGAAATTTTCAACAGGCGGTCTGCCCGAAGCGCTCGACACAATCAGCAGCGCGACCGTCACGACCTGCGCCAGCATCTTGAACTTTCCCATCTTCGACGCGGAGATAATAACGCCTTCAGCCGAGGCGATTGAGCGCAAGCCACTCACTGCGAACTCGCGCCCAATGATGATGACCACAGCCCACGCCGGAGCGAGTTGATTTTCTACAAGCGAGATGAGCGCCGCCGAGATGAGCAGCTTATCCGCAATCGGGTCCAGGAGTTTTCCAAGCTTTGAAACCTGATTACGTTTTCTTGCGATTATGCCGTCAAGGAAATCTGTCAGAGAAGCAGCGAGAAAGAGCGTGACTCCCAGAATGTGACGCCCTACGCCGAACCACTCTTCCGAAAACGGCGTCAAGAGCACGACGACCAGAAGCGGCACGACGAAGATGCGCGAGAGCGTTAGTGTGTTCGGCAGGTTCACCCGCACAACCTTTCTGCGAGAACCGGAAAGCGCAATTTGAATCTTCGAGTGCTGCTCATTATCTTTTCGGGCGAAGTGTATTTCTCGCGGTCAAACAGTGTCAAGGCAACTCACCTGCTCGCTTGCCCGTTCCCTTCCGCTCGGCTACAATTAATGATTCCGCGCTCTCCGTTTCTCCCGTCTATGGCGGGCGCACTCTCTTTTAGAGCATTATGGCAATCCAGCAGATCACAGTGCGCGGCGCGCGCCAGCACAATCTCAAAAACATCAACGTAGAGATTCCGCGCGAGAAATTGACCGTGATTACGGGCTTGAGCGGTTCGGGCAAATCCTCTCTGGCCTTTGATACCATTTACGCTGAAGGGCAGCGTCGCTACGTCGAATCGCTCTCGGCCTATGCTCGTCAATTCCTGGACCAACTGGAAAAGCCCGACGTTGATTCGGTTGACGGCCTTTCGCCCGCGATCTCCATTGAGCAGAAGACAGTCTCGCGCAGCCCGCGCTCGACTGTGGGCACGGTGACGGAAGTTTACGACTACCTCAGACTGCTCTTCTCTTCCATAGGCCAGCCGCATTGCCACATCTGCGGCGCGCAGATAACAAGACAATCCGTAGAACAGATTGCCCAGAACGTTCTATCGCTCCCAGAGGGCGAGCGCGTGATGATACTCGCGCCAGTCGTCCGAGGTCGCAAGGGCGAATTTAAGAAGGAGCTTGAGAAGCTCGCTAAAGAGGGTTTCCTTCGCGCGCGAATTGACGGCGAGTTGGTTTCGCTCGACGAAGAGATAAGACTGGACAAGCGGCGCAATCATACGATTGAAGCTGTGGTTGATCGTCTTCTTATCAAATCAGGTATCAACGAGCGCCTTTCGGAATCAATTCGCACGGCATTGAAACTCACAGGCGGCGCAGTGCTCGTCTCTGTTGTTGACGGAGAAGAGAAACTCTATTCGGAAAAGATGGCGTGCGTGAACTGCGGCATCAACGTGCCGCCGCTTGAGCCTCGCTCATTCTCTTTCAACTCGGCTTACGGCGCGTGCAAACGCTGTCATGGGTTGGGCACAGTTTTAGAAGTTGATCCGGTGAAACTCGTCTCGGATGCGAACGAGCCATCGGACAAACTGCCTTTCATGGGTCAGGCGGACAAACAGGGTTCCGCTTATCTTCGTTCCGCGCTTCTCTCAATCATCAAGCATTTCGGCGCGGATGCTAATCGTCCGTTCGCGGAGCTTCCCAGAGAAGTGCGCGACCCATTTTTTCACGGCGTTGATTACCCGCTCACTTTCCGTCAGGGCATGTACACTTACCAGAGCGATTGGAAAGGCGCTGTGCGCTGGCTGCGCGATAGGATGAACGACGCGCCTTCCGAAAAAGTAAGACTCGCGCTGGAAGAACTGGTCTCGCCCGTTACCTGTCCTGATTGTCAGGGGCGTCGTCTTCAACCCGAATCATTAGCAGTTCGCATTGCGGGTCGCGGCATAGCCGACTACACGGAGTTGACGATAGAAGATGCAATCAAGGCGTTCGACCGTATAAAGCTGAACGAGCGCGAGGGGCAGATTGCTGGTCTGATTCTTCGAGAGATACGCGACCGCCTGCGATTTCTGGAGACCGTTGGACTCGGTTACATAACTCTTGATCGCGGCAGCGCAACTCTCTCAGGCGGCGAAGGCCAGCGCATACGTCTCGCAACGCAAATCGGCTCGCAGCTTCGCGGCGTGCTCTACGTTCTGGACGAGCCGTCAATCGGACTTCACCCGCGCGACAATCAAAGGTTGCTTGAGACGCTGTGCGCCCTGCGCGATCTGGGCAACACGGTTCTGGTCGTAGAGCATGACGAGGAGACGATTCGACGCGCGGATTACGTCGTTGACCTCGGGCCGGGCGCTGGCGCGCACGGCGGAGAAGTCGTAGCCATAGGCACGCCCGAAGACGTTGCCTGCAACCCCAAATCGGTCACAGGTCTATACATCTGCGGCAAGCGCGAGATTGAAGTTCCAAAGGGCAGGCGCGCTCCGAACGGCAAAGCCATCACAGTGCGCGGCGCGCGTGCGAACAATCTTAAAGAGATTGACGTGACTTTCCCGCTTGGGCTTTTGACGGTTGTTACGGGCGTATCCGGCTCAGGCAAATCAACTCTGGTTGACGACATTCTTTATCGCGCTCTTGCTCATCATCTCTACGGCTCGCTCGCGGAAGCGGGCGAGTACAGTGCTATCGAAGGGCTTGAGTTCATAGACAAAGTGATAGAGATTGACCAGTCGCCCATTGGCCGCACGCCTCGCTCGAACCCTGCGACCTACACAGGGCTGTTCACGCCCATACGCGAGCTTTACGCTATGCTGCCGGAATCGCGCGAGCGCGGCTACAAGCCCGGACGCTTTTCATTCAACGTGAAGGGCGGGCGCTGCGAAGCCTGCGAAGGCGACGGCATGAAGCGCATCGAGATGAATTTTCTGCCGGACGTGTACGTCCTCTGCGATGTCTGTCGCGGCGCGCGTTACAACCGCGAAACGCTCTCGGTCAAGTACAAAGGAAAGAGCATAGCGGAGCTTCTGGACACAACGGTGGAAGAAGCGCTGCCGCTTCTTGAAAACATCCCGCAGATAAAGCAGAAGCTACAGACGCTTCTGGACGTTGGTCTGGGCTACATCAAGCTGGGCCAATCGGCCACAACACTTTCGGGCGGCGAAGCGCAGCGCATCAAGCTCGCCAAAGAATTATCGAAGCGCGCCACCGGAAGAACCATTTACATTCTGGACGAGCCTACGACCGGCCTGCACTTCGCAGACGTTCACAAGCTTCTGGACGTGCTTCAAAGGCTAGTCTCTCTGGGCAACACAGTCATCGTCATCGAACACAATCTGGACGTTATCAAAAGCGCAGACTACATCATTGACCTTGGCCCGGAGGGCGGCACTCACGGCGGTCGCCTCGTAGCATCCGGCACGCCCGAAGAGGTGGCGCGCACACGGAAATCACACACAGGCCACGCGCTCAAGCCGCTGCTCAACGGCCACGCTACGGCGCGCAACGGCCACAATCATCCGACAACGAAGCGCGAGCGCAAAAGAATCGCGTGATATACTCTCGTCCAATGATTGACCGAATCTCATCAATCGTAGCCGACAGTCTTAACGTAAAGAAAAGCTACTTCGCCGAACACGCAGAGCAAGTCTGGCGCGCCGCCCAAATGATCGCGGAGTGTTTCGGCGCGGGCGGAAAACTTCTGCTCTTCGGTAACGGCGGGTCATCGGCGGACGCGCAGCACATAGCGGGCGAGTTTATTAATCGCTTCTGTGTGGAGAATCGTCGTGCGCTGCCAGCCATTGCGCTTTCGACGGACGGCGGGGTGTTGACGTGCATTGCTAACGATACAGGCTTCGAGAAGATTTTCGCGCGACAGGTCGAAGCGCTTGGCAAAGAAGGCGATGTCTGTCTGGCGATTACAACCTCAGGCAATTCGCCTAACGTCGTTGCTGCTATTGAGGAAGCGCGCGAGCAAGGACTGAAAGTCATTGGGCTTCTGGGTAGAGACGGCGGGCGAGTCGCGCCGATGTGCGACCTTGCTTTAATAGTTTCGAGCAGCGACACGCAGCGTATACAGGAGACTCATAATTTAATCGGTCATATCATCTGCGAGCTTGTCGAGACGGCTCTCTTCGGCCAAGAGGGTGCGGCGAAGGAGAGTTAACAACTCGTGTCCATATACGAAGACGACCTGCGCCCGCTCAATCTTGACGAAGTAAACACGTACCCGCTCGCTTCGCGTCCGAGCAAAGTCGCTCTTGAAGATTTCGCTCAACCCGTTGCGGAAGATTCCTCCCTTTCCGACTTTCTCAAAAAACTTCCGAACATTCTTGCCGTTCGTTCCCTGCGTGAGATTGCAGGACAGATGAGACGCGCCCGAAAACTTCAGAAGCCTGTTATCTGGGGCATGGGCGGGCACGTCATCAAAACAGGTCTAGCGCCCGTCATCATTGACCTGATGCGTCGCGGGTATGTCGGCGCGATTGCTGCGAACGGTTCCGTCCTGGTTCACGATGCGGAGATAGCCATTGCGGGTTCAACTTCGGAAGATGTTGACGCTACTTTAGGCGCAGGGGCTTTCGGCGGAGCGGAAGAGACCGGCAGGCTTTTGAACGAAGCCGCGCGTGAAGGAGCGAAAGATGGAATCGGCCTGGGCGAAGCTATGGGTCGTGCTGTGCTGGCCCAAGCCCCAGAGCACAAAGATTATTCGCTGCTCTGCGCCGCTTACGAGATGCGAGTTCCCTTCACCGCGCACCTGACTATCGGCGGCGACATAGCGCACTTTCACCCGAATGCGGACGGCGCTGCGCTTGGCGCTACGACTCATACGGATTTCCGTCTTCTGTCTGAGATGGTCAGGCGCTTAAACGGCGGAGGCGTTTATCTGAACATAGGCTCTGCCGTCGTGCTGCCGGAGATTTTCCTCAAGGCCGTGACGCTTGTTCGCAACCTGGGCCACACGCTCTCGGATTTCACCACAGCCAACTTCGACTTCATACAACACTACCGCCCGCTCACAAACGTCGTGCGTCGTCCCGTGAGCGACGGCGCAGGTCGCGGCTACGCCATCACAGGCCACCATGAATTGACCATTCCTCTACTCGCAGCCGAACTGCTTTGCGGTGAAGAGTAGAGAGAAAGAGCGCGAGGCTTCGGCCCGCCCCTTACAGTCAGAAATTCAAACTCAACGCCAGCCCGTACGCTTGTTCGCGCCTGTCGTATTGCGGATAGATGAAATCGCTTCGATAAATATGGAGTGAAAGTTTCAAACTTTCCCATCCAGCTTTGCCTATTTATTCAGAAAAGGGCGCATAGGTTGTCACTCTTATTCAATCATGCAAAGTTTATGCAGCCTTTCTTGAATTAATAGGCAAAGCCTTCCCATCCCCTAATTTATTAACTTGACATGAAACACATCAAGACTATATCTTCCTATTGAAAATGAATTTCAAATTCACATCCATCAACGTTGGATGAATCAATAAATGTCTGGCATCTCTACAATGACTGTTCCGATGCAACTTTCAATCGCGCCAAGCCGTCTGCCCTATCTGCTCCTGATTCTTTTAGTCACCGGAACATTGTTAGCCCACGCGCAAGTCGTAACTACTCAACCCTCGCTTAAAGGTAGGGTACTTGACCCCAACCGGGCGGCTGTTCCAGGCGCTAAAGTTGTTGCGAAGACGACGGGGCGCACCGCAAGCTTTTCCGCAGCTACAGATCAAAATGGTGAATTCACCCTTGCGCTTGAGTCTGGCGAGTACGTGGTCACGGTAGCTGCCAGCGGCTTTTCCGAAGCTTCGCAAACAGTCAGTTTAAGTCAGAGCAATACTGCATCGCTTGAAGTGGTTTTAGAGGTCGCCGGATCATCCAGCAGCGTGACAGTTATAGGAGTTGGGACATATCAAACAGATGTCATCAGCAGTGCCACCAAAACGCTGACGCCACTGCGCGATGTTCCGCAATCGGCCACCGTCGTGACTAGAGAACAGATCAACGATCAACTGATGCAGAGCATTGGCGACGTAATACGCTACACGCCCGGCCTCTCTGTTCATCAAGGTGAAAATAATCGTGACCAGGTTATCATTCGCGGTCAAAACAGCAGCGCCGATTTCTTCCTGGATGGCGTACGCGATGACGTTCAGTATTATCGTGATCTTTATAACCTTGAGCGATTGGAAACTTTGCGGGGGCCTAATGCGATGATCTTCGGGCGCGGCGGCGGTGGCGGCGTTATCAATCGCGTAACAAAGACAGCCAACTTCTCTCCGTTGCGTGAAATAGCCCTGACCGGCGGCTCTTTCAATAACAGGCGAATCACAGGAGATTTCGACCAGCCTTTGAGCGACAACGTAGCTTTTCGTCTCAACAGCGTTTATGAGAACTCCGATAGCTTTCGCAGATTCGTCAATCTGAATCGGTTTGCGATTAACCCGACTTTTACATTCACTCCGAGCAACCGAACAAATTTTACTATCGGATATGAATTTGCTCGTGACAGGCGCACTGCCGACCGTGGCATTACCTCGTTTCAGGGAAGACCGGCTGATGTGCCTATTTCTACCTTCTATGGTAATCCTGATGACAGCCGCGTTAGATCGAATGTGAATATCCTATCAGGAACAATCGATCATCAAACCGGCAGGCTGAACATTCATAACCGGACTACTGTTGGCGACTATGATCGGTTTTATCAGAACTATGCGCCGGGCGCGACAAATGCAATGAAGACCCTCGTCGCTCTTACCGCTTACAATAACGCTACCAGGCGTAAGAATATATTTAGTCAGACAGACCTGACCTATATTGCTTCGACCGGGCGAATCAGGCATACACTTTCGGGCGGTATCGAATTGGGTCGCCAGCTAACTGATAATTTTCGCAACACCGGTTTTTTCAACAACACGGCCACTACTATTAATGTGCCATATGACAATCCCGCTATCAGTACACCTGTGACCTATCGCCAGAGCGCGACGGATGCAGACAATCATCTCAAGACCAATCTGGCCGCGACCTACGCGCAAGACCAGATGGAGCTTTCCAGATATGTGCAAGTGATGATTGGGCTGCGCTACGACTATTTCGACCTGCAATATCACAACAACCGTAACGGCGATAACCTGCGGCGCATAGACAATCTCGCCTCGCCGCGTTTGGGAGTTGTGGTCAAGCCTTTTACCGATCTTTCCCTCTATGGCAGTTACAGCGTCTCGTATCTGCCCAGCGCGGGCGATCAGTTCTCTTCCCTGACAACGATCACGGAGCAGGTCAAGCCGGAAAAGTTCAGCAACTATGAAGTAGGCGTTAAGTGGGATATTCATCACAATCTCTCGTTCACATCGGCGCTCTATCGCCTTAATCGCACGAATACGAGAGCGATTGACCCCAACAATCCCACAGCCATCATCCAGACAGGCGGCCAGCGCACCAACGGATTCGAGATAGGTTTGAATGGAAGTATCACACGTGCATGGAGCATCGCCGGAGGCTATGCACATCAAGATGCATTCATTACCAGCGCGACCACAGCCGCGATTGCAGGCAGGCAGGTCGGGCAGGTGCCGCATAACACGCTTTCTCTCTGGAATAAATTCCAGATCGTTCCCAGACTGGGCGTTGGTTTGGGAATCATTTCCCGGTCAGATATGTACGCTGCGGTTGATAACACTGTAACGCTGCCGGGCTACATCAGGGCGGATGCTGCCGTATTTTACTCCTTTAACGAGCGGTGGCGTCTTCAGGCGAACATTGAGAATCTTTTCGATAGAAGATACATCATCAACGCTGACAGCAACACTAACATCTCGCCGGGGTCTTCCCGCGCACTTCGCATTGGCCTGACGGCCAGATTTTAACGGGTTAATGTTTTCATGGCAGTGAAAGCGGTGACGGTATTTACTGACCGTTACCGCTTTCGCTGTTTCGGTGCTTTTTATTTCGTTAATTATCTTCGGCGCATTGTGGTCATAGTGGTTTAGTAAGTTATAATCAGTTCACTAAATTTCCGGCGCGACTCTGAATGGAAGGACTGGCGGTGTTTTGTCGCGCTCTTAAATTCATTCAACAAGGGATGTGGAGGCTTAATGGAACGAGAGAGGCTGGAGCATTTTCGTAAAATTTTATTGAAGCAGCTACGAGAGCATACAGAGAATGTGCGCGCCGGGCAGACTGCCGCCAGGCAGGACATTGACGACAGCGTTAAGGACAGCGTGGACATGTCCATGCAGGATGTGAGCAGCGAGATAGCTTTTCGCATGGGCGAGCGCGAGTCGCAGTTGGTCGCGGACATAGACCAGGCGCTGCTCAGAATTGACGAAGGGACGTATGGAACCTGCGTGCGCTGCGGCAAGCCTATTGACGAGCGCAGGCTCGAAGCCATGCCGACCGCGCGATACGACGCGGAGTGCCAGGCCGCTATAGAAGCAGCACAGGGTCTGGATACTCCAACGCTCTGAGCGCTTTTTATAGAGGATGCTCTCGGCCACTTTACCGGGCGCAGGTTCTCTTCCGAGAGAACTGAAAATTTGAAGGGCGATGGAGTTCGCCTTTAACCGTCACGAAAATTTTCGTGGCTGATGACTCCTGATCGAACTCGAAAGCGCAGTTTTCATCGCTTTCGATTATTCAAGATCAGGAGTTTTCTTTTCTTAGGAGGGCAAAGACAAGTGAACAGGTATCTGGCGGTGGCGCTGGGGAGCGCGCTGGGCGGCATGTTGCGTTACTATCTGGGCGGCACTCTTCTTTCACGCATAGCTGCGCCGTTTCCCACCGCAACGTTCATCATCAACGTGACGGGTTCATTCATACTGGGCTTCTTCCTGACCATAGTAACCGAGCGCGTTCATTTGAGTCCTCTGGTGCGGCTGGCCTTCGCCGTAGGCTTCGTCGGCGCGTACACGACATTCTCTACTTTCGAGTACGAGACGGCACGTCTAATCGAAGAGCATGGCTTCACTCCGGCAATCCTCAATGTAGTTTTAAGCGTGGTCGTTGGCTTCGGGGCAGTGTGGGCGGGCATCATACTGGCGCATAAATTCGAGGGCGTGCCAGCGCTTCACCTGGAAACATACGAAGAGTTTGAGCAGCATGCTGATGTAACAGACCCGCCGCAGATGCCCGGCGCAGAACGCGACATACGCGATTCGTCCATAGAAGCCTGAGGGAGACGGACAGCCCCGACGCCCGCGCCTTGCATCAAAGGCTCTGGATGCGAGCGCCGTCTGTTCACAAAGCATGAAGGGCTTGCCCCTTTACAATCAGTGCCGGTTTACATCTTCCCTTCTTGAAACATCAAGCACACGCGCGCCGTAAACAGTTTTTCCGTTTCTCCTGTGTTAAATTTAATGAAAGGTCTTTAATGAACACTGTGCGAGTAACTATTGTTATGACTTTGATCTTCTCCTTTCTTCTTGCGGCAGTCGTGAGCGGACAGAACCGCCGCGCGTCGCGCAAACCGGCAACGAACACTGCTGCGATGTCCGACAGCGCTCCGTTCTGGACTGGCAACCCGGACGCGGACGCTTTTCAGAAAAGGATGGACGAGCGGCTTGGGCTGGCCCAGAAAGCTCTCGATCAGGTTATGGCCGTTCGCGGTCAGCGCACTCTTGAGAACACGCTGAAACCTTACGACGAGATTCTTCTTCATCTTGATGCCGTCAGCTCTCAATCGAGTTTGATGGAGGCCGTCCACCCCGAAGCGCGGCTGCGAGAAGTTGCCGAGAAGGAGACGCAGAAAGCTTCAGCCTTCGCCACAGAGCTTTCATTGAACCGCGCGGTCTACGACGCGATCACTGCGCTCGACGTGAGCCGCGCAGACCAGGAGACGCGCTACTACGTACAGCGAACGCTGCGCGATTTTCGTCTGGCGGGCGTTGACCGTGACGATGCGACGCGCACGAAGATAAAAGCCTTGCGCGACGAGCTTGTGCAGATTGGACAGGAGTTCGAGCGGCACATACGCGAGGACGTTCACAAGGTTACGGTCAACGATGCGAGCGAATTGGCCGGACTTCCTGAAGATTACATCGCGCGTCACAAGCCAGACCCGCAGGGACACATCACGCTCACGACCGATTACCCCGATTCCCTTCCCATCTTCTCTTACGCGCGTAACGAAGAACTGCGCAAGCGCATGTACATGGAGTACAACAATCGCGCGTTTCCAATGAACAAGGCTGTGCTGGATAGATTGATTGCGAAGCGGCACGAGCTTGCCAATCTTCTTGGATTCAGGACGTGGGCCGACTACATAACTGCGGACAAGATGGTCGGCACAGCCCGCCACGCTTCCGATTTTATAGATCAGATAGTTGAAGCGTCTGGCACGAAGGCTGCGCGCGAGTACCAGGAGCTTCTGAAGCGAAAGCAGCAGGATGTGCCGGGCGCGACCGCTGTGAATGCATGGGAGAGCAGCTACTATTCCGAGCTTGTTCGCAAAACCAATTACTCTTTCGATTCGCAAACTGTCCGCCCTTACTTCTCTTACGACAGAGTGAAGCAGGGCGTGCTGGACGTAACGAGCCGTCTGTTCGATGTGACATTCCGCAAGATAGAGAACGCGCCCGTGTGGGATCCGTCCGTCGAAGCCTACGAGATGCTTGAGAACGGGCAGGTCTCAGGCCGTTTCTATCTGGACATGCACCCGCGCGAGAACAAGTACAAGCACGCGGCGCAGTTCAACGTGAGAACGGGAGTGGAAGGGAGACAGATTCCCGAAGCCGCGCTTATCTGCAACCTGCCGGGCGGCGAAGCGGGAGACCCCGGATTGATGACGCACGACGACGTTGTGACCTTCTTCCACGAGTTCGGCCATCTCCTGCATTCGCTCTTCGCGGGGCATCATCGCTGGATTGGAATCGGCGGCATCAGCACTGAATGGGACTTCGTTGAAGCTCCTTCGCAGATGCTGGAAGAGTGGACTTGGGACCCTACGACTCTTCAGACATTTGCGCGCCACTACCAGACGAACGAGCCTATCCCGACCGCGCTGGTTCGCCAGATGAAGCGCGCCAACGAATTCGGCAAAGGTCTTGGGGTGCGCCGCCAGATGGTCTACGCTAAATTGTCGCTCTCGGCCTACGACCGCAACCCTAGTGAAGTTGATCTGGACGAGATGATCAAAGGATTGACAAAGCAGTACCAGCCTTTTTCGTTTGTAGAAGGCACACACTTCCAGACTGCCTTTGGACATCTGGACGACTACTCGGCAATCTACTACACATACATGTGGTCGCTGGTGATAGCCAAAGACATGTTCAGCCGATTCGACCACAACCACATGCTCGCGCCCGGCGTCGCAAAGCGCTACCGCGACGCTATCCTGGCCCCCGGCGGCTCAATGCCCGCCGCTCAACTGGTCGAACACTTCCTCGGAAGGCAGTTCAACTTCAAAGCATGGCAGGCATGGTTGAATGAAGAGAGCTAAAAAGCGTCTGCGGTAAAAGGCGAAAAGGGGAGATGGGCAAAAGGAACGACTCACTTTTTCCTTTTGCCCGTCTCCCCTTTACCCTCTTTCCCTTGCCATCACGCTTTCGGATGCGCCTTGTCGTAAACTTCTATCAGCTTTTCCATAGAAACGTGTGTGTAGATTTGCGTGGTCGAGAGGCGCACGTGCCCCAGTAGTTCTTGAATGTCTCTCAAATCTGCGCCGCTGTCCAAGAGGTGCGTGGCGAATGAATGGCGCAGGGCGTGCGGGCTGATGTTGTGAATGCCCGCGCATTGCGTTATGTACTTGTCAACCATGCGCCCGACGCTTCGCGTAGTGATGCGCGTGCCCTGGTAGTTCAGAACAAGCGCGGGCGTGTCGCGTTCGGCGAGCGGCGCGTTTTGTAGAAAGGCGTTGCGAACCGAGATGTATTGCATCAGTGCGTGAAGCGCCGGGTCGCCGAATGGAACTATGCGCTGCTTGCGCCGTTTGCCTGTGACGCGAATCAGCTTGTTCTGGAAATCTATGTCGCCCAGATCAAGCTTCGTCAATTCCGAAACTCGCACGCCCGTTGCGTAAAGCAGTTCGAGAATCGCCCGGTCACGCTTGCCCAGATCCGTCTCCGTGTCCGGCGTTTCGATAAAGCGAATCGCATCTTCGACTGAAAGATGATTCGGCAGCTTCTTTTCAAGGCGAGGAGTTGCGACCAGTTTCGCCGGGTTCATCTCCAACATTCCTTCGCGCACCAGGAATTGAAAGAAGGTTCTGAGCGCTGCCAGTTTCCTTGCCACGCTGGTCTTCTTCTTCTGCGCCGCATGCAGGCTAGAAAGCCATTCGCGTATAGTGATGTGGTCAATATCCTTGATGTCCACACTGGTGCGCGCACCCGTTCGCCCGTCAACCGGCGCAATGTGATCGAAAAACTGCGTGAGGTCGCTCGCGTAGTTGCGAAGCGTGTGCTCGCTCACATTGCGCTCATAGCGCAGGTGCTCGAAGAACTGTGCAAGAAGCTGCTCCATGAGCGTGAATCGTAAATCGTAAACCGTGAATAGTAAAGAGGAGTGATAAGTGATGAGTGACAAGTAATAAGAAAAAGCGGTTTTCAGTTCTTAGTTTTCAGGTTTCGGCAGAAAAGAGAAAAGCTTTTGACTTCAGTCTTACTTATCACTTATCACTCATCACTTATCACCGCTTTTCACGATGCACGGGTCGCGCTCTTTTTTGGATAGAAACCTTTGCGGGCGCGCACACGCATGTTGGGGCGTGTGATAACGCGCACGCTCAGCGTGTGGTAGTGACCGTCCGACCTGTCGTCGTCTGCGTAGTAGCCCAGAACGTACTGCTGCGCAAGGTCTGCCGCTATCTGCGAGAACGCCGCGTCAAGGTCGCTCACCTGCGTGGGCGTGTAGACGAAGCCGCCCGTCAAAGACGTGAACGTCTCCATGCGTCGCTCTGCGATTAGCGGGCGCAGGTTGGCGTTTTCAATCACGCCCGTCTGCACCACGTAGACCTGGCAATCTGTTCCGAGCACGCGCTGGAGCGTTGCGTCGAAACCCAAATTGCTCGTAGTGTCCTCGCCGTCCGAGATGATGACTATCACCCTGCGCCCTTGCTGCGCTCTCAGATAATCCGCGGCATCAGCTATACAGTCAAAAAGCGTGGTTGAGCCTTCAGGCGGGCCGAATCTCTCTATGGTGTGCACGAGCGCCTGCACGTTATTCGTCATGGGCTGCTCCAGACGGCTCTCGGTCGAGATCGAATAGACAGAGGCAAGGTCAACGGGTCTCATCACGGTGCGGAAGAATCTTATCGCCGCCTGCTTCTCAAGATCGCGCGTGCTGGTCAGGCTCTGGCTATTGTCGAAAAGCAGAGCCATGCGCACGGGCGTATCCGAGCGCCCCAGATCGCTGATTGGTTTTGGCTGCCCGTCAACGCGAAGCTCGAAATCGTCCAGTTTCAGATCGTTCACAACTCTTCCCGCAGCGTCCACCACGCTCGTAGGGATAGCGACAAGATTGGAATTGATGCGAACTATGTCTGAAGGATCAATCTCTTCACCAACCGTTGAACCATTCGGAGCCGGATGCACAGTGCCGGTGACGGGCGCTGTGGTTTGCGCGGCGGGCGTTGGCGTGGGCTTAGGCGTGGGCCAAGCGGGAGGCTCGCCCAATTCGCGCGATAGATCAACGGGATAAAGAAGCTGGTTTGTGGGCGAGCGCGCGGGCGAGGGCTGAGGTGCGGGCATTACAGTTCCGGTCGTGGGGGCAGTGCGGCGCGGACGGGTCTGGCCGGAGTTGGATGAAGCGTTTCTGTTCGTCGCCGGATGCGTCTGGTTTCGACCGGATTGAGCGTGCGCTATGACGAAAAGGGTCAGGAGCGCCGAGCAAATAAGAGCAGATAGCGCCAGCACGCGGCGCGTTTTTTGTGAACAGTTTCGTCGCTTCAACGGGCGTTGGCCGTTTGTGCGCTGCCTGCGAGGTTCAGTTGTTGGAGCCAAGTATCCCACTCTTTCAAAGCTAGTTCGACCTGAAGTTGATGACGCTCACGCTTGCGCCTCACCTTTTTACGCAAACTCGCATCAAGAGGTTCAAGCAGGGCGAACGTGATGTTGACGGGTTGATAGTTCTCTGTTCGCGCCGAGGAGACGTAGCGCGCAAGCGCACCCACAGCGCTCATACTGGGAGCTTCGATCAATTCAACTCCGCGAGCGTGGCGGGCTGCGTTCCGGCCAGCCAGCCAGCCCATTGCAACCGATTCGACGTAGCCTTCAACGCCCGTAATCTGTCCGGCGAAAAAAGTCCTGGGCAAAGAGCGCATCTGCATCGTCGCCCGAAGAACACGCGGCGCGCAGATATAAGTATTACGATGAATCTGCCCGTACTGCAAGAACTCTGCCTGCTCAAGTCCCGGAATCATGCGTAGCACGCGAGCCTGCTCGCCGTACCTTAGATGATTCTGAAAGCCCACGAGGCCGTATGCGTCCGCCATTAAATCTTCCTGTCGAAGCTGCACGGCTGCGTAAGGCTGCGCGCTTGTTCGCGGATCAACAAGGCCCACGGGCTTCATTGGCCCGTAGCGCAGAGTGTCCACCCCGCGACGCGCCATCTCTTCAATCGGAAGACAGGACTCGAACCACCGCGTCTCTTCAAATTTTTGGAGCGGCACGCTTTTGGCTTCAATCAAGGCTTCATAAAATCGCTGGTACTGCTCTTCGTCAAACGGGCAGTTCAAATAATCGTCGCCGCCTTTATCATATCGAGCCGCACGGAAAGCTACGCTCTTATCAACCGAATCCGCAGCGACAATCGGCGCAATCGCGTCGTAGAAGTAGAGATGCTCGTCGCCGGTCAAACGAATTATTTCAGCCGTCAGCGCGTCCGACGTGAGCGGCCCCGTTGCTATTACAGCAATCTCTTCAGAGGGAATGCGCGTCGCCTCCTCTCTGACAATCTCAATCTGCGGATGCTCTTCAATCTTTTTTGTGATGTAGTCAGCGAACCTTTGGCGATCAACTGCCAGAGCCGCGCCCGCAGGCACACGTGTCTCAGCGGCAGCCTCCATAACGAGCGACCCGGCGCGCCGCAACTCTTCTTTCAAAAGATACGGCGCAGTTCCACGCTCATCCGACTTCAGGGAATTTGAACAGACAATCTCCGCGAGCCTGTCCGTCCTGTGCGCCGGAGTCTGCCTGACAGGTCGCATTTCATAGAGGCGCACACGCGCCCCCTCTCGCGCAGCCTGCCACGCAGCCTCAACGCCAGCCAACCCGCCGCCGATTACTATCACTTCATTCATACACGCATAAGACGCATTACTTCTACCTTGCGAAGATAACTGAAAATTTCCCTGGCGAATGCAAGTTGGGATGATGAAGACGCAATGGTTAGTTTATGCGGCCACACTGTTCTGCCTTCATCCCTGCTCTTTTACGACGATTGGCCCTCAGTAGTTTTATCCGAGCCGGACGGCTGCGGCACTTCCGCGTCCATAGCTTCTGCCGATTCCTGCTCGGCCTCTAGCTCATTCTCATCATCGCTGTGGGACGGCGCGCCGCCATGTTGCGAAGCCCCGCTATCCTTTTCATCTTTCTGCTGCGACATCTCTCAACTCTCCCCTCAGGTTGAATATGAAAAGCTTATGAAAAGCTCTCATCTCAGCGCTCAAGATTTTCGCGCGCTGCGCTTGCCGGACTTGCCCGCGCTTCTTTTGCTTGAAGATTTTCTGGCCGCGCTCTTTTTCGCGCCGCCCGATTTCTTCGCAGCCTTTCCTGCTTTTTTCCCGGAAGATTCTCGCGCGCCCTTCTTTGCTCCCTTGCTCGCGCCCGTCACAGCGCCCGCTCTCTTCTCGGTCGAAGCCTTGCCGCCTCTTTTCTTCGCAGATTTTTTGGCTGTGCCCGGATGAGCGCCCGACACCGTAGGCTGGTTCGGGCGCGCGAGCCTGCGCTCTGCTTCGCGTCGCGCGTCCGCCATCATCTGCTCGATTCTTTCGGCCTCGGTCTGCGGCGGCTCCCCCGCTTCCGCATCACTCAGACGCTGCTCCTCTTCCTGGCGCGTTAGCCGGTCACGCTCCTCTTCCGTCATCTCTCCTTCATTACGCGCGAACTCAAACTCGTTCAGCACTCCGCCGCGAACCTCAAAGCGGCTCCTGTTCTTCGCCTGATTCTTAGTCTTAGGCATAACAGATGACTCCTCTCCCTGTTTATATCCGACTCCATAACTTGACACTGCGCGCAGCCGGTTCGTATATTTCTTATTCGGACAATTCAACAAGCCACCTTAGCTCAGTTGGTAGAGCGTTCGATTCGTAATCGAAAGGTCGTCGGTCCGACTCCGACAGGTGGCTCCAGAAATTCTAATTGCCGTATAGCTGTCCTTCAGTTATACGGCAATTTTCTTTGCACCTCAATGTTCGAGCAGCAACTGATTTTGTCTTAATAGTTGTAATCAGGGGGGCTGATTTTCGTCTACGCGCTGGGCCGTAGCAGACCGCGAAAGATTCCCTGGACGGAGACTTGCGAGGCGGGAAGCCTCATAGGCTGAAGTTGCGGATTGGCGGGGCGCAACTCCACCATAGCTCCGAATCGGAAAAGACGTTTGAGCGTGGCGCGCGTTCCTTCGATGAGCGCTACTACTATCTCGCCATCACGCGCTTCGGTGCGATTCTCTATCAATGCTATGTCGCCATCGCAGATGTGCTCGTCAATCATCGAATCGCCTTTGACACGCAGGGCGTAAACTCTTTCAGGCCGCACGCGACCAAGCAGGAAGCGCGGCACGGAGATGGATTCGGCATCCGTCACAGCGTCAATAGGCTCGCCCGCAGCGATGCGCCCAAGCAGCGGCACTTCGCATATGGCATCCGACGAAACTTCCTCTACATTCACTTCAATGCCGAACGCGCCGTCCTCGTGATGGCGCGACAGCAGCCCGCGCTTTTCCAGCGCCGCGATGTGTTTGGCGATTGTAGCTTTCGATTTTACGCCGAAGTGGCGCGCTATCTGCGCGTATGAAGGTTCGTACCCGTGCCGCTCTATGAAGCTGGTGATGTAATCCAGAATCTGTTTCTGGCGCTGCGTTCGTGGCTGCATTAAGTATTACTCCGAAAAAATCTTTCGCCGAAGATGAGGAGAGCGCTCCGCGTTCCAACTAATCCAAACGCAAGCGAATTCTAAACGCACGAATGATGAAAGGCAAGAAGATTAGTGATAAGTGATGAGTGATAAGTGATAAGAAGGTGAATGGAAGTAAAGCTTTTATCTATTTACTATTCACGATTTACGATTCACAGCTTTTCTCTTATCACTCATCACTCATCACTCTTCATTTATCTTCTTGAATATCTTCTCAGCGTGTCGGGGAAGATACTGATACCGGCAGGCATTTCTACGTGCTGCGTTCCGGTCAGGATGTCGCTGGCCTTCAGGCCGTAGACCTGAAGGTTGTCGTTGTTGTCCGGGTTAATCACTGCGCCTTTCAACTCAAGCCCGGCGAACAGACCCTTCGAGCGAGAGTAGGAGAGAATCTGCGCGTTCAAGGCTGCGTCGGTCGAGGCAGCAGCCGCACGACCTACCGGTCCGGCAGCGACGCTCGCTTCTGCGCCAAGCTCCACCTTGTTCTTCAAAAGACTCCCGACAGCTTCTTCGTTCATAAAAAGAAGTATGAAGTCTGTCGAAGACGCGCCGATCTGCGGGCCGATTGAACCACCGCCGATATTGAAGAACGCAGGAGCGCTCCAGCCTCCGGGAATGCGACGGCTTATCACTCCGCGCCCGCCGCGCCCGCCGACAATCAGAATTCCGGCTTTGACCACTCCCGGAAAGACTCCAATCGCTTCAGCCCTGTCAAGTAAATCCTGCGGGATTCTACGGTCGGGCGCGCCCATTATCTGGTCGAATACGCGCGCGGCCTTTGCAGCCTGTCTGGCTGCTTCCTGAGTCTTCCTGCTGTTTCGCGACCTGTTCGTCTGCGCCGACGAAGCGGTAATCAGCAAGCTCAACGTCAAACAGATTCCAAGCGCTATTCCAGCGCACGGCTTCAACCAACTACTCATCTTCAATTCCCTCCTCAAAAAATTCCAAAAAGATTTCCTCTCGTCAAACCCGAAAACCGGACGCTCAACGATTTCTGGTTCTTCGTCGCACGGAGTAGCGCGCGACAGTCTGCGGAAAGATTCTGACGCCCGCCAGAAGGCGTCGCATCTCTATGTGCTGCGCGCCCGTCAAGATGTCGTGCGCCTTCATGCCGTAGACAGCCGCGTTATCATCATCATCAGGGCTGATCACTACGCCCTTGATATTGACACCGGCGAACAACCCCTTAGAGCGCGAATAGGAGAGTATGCCCGCTTGCAACTGCGCGTCCGTTGAAGCGCTCGCAGTGCGTCCGACCGGCCCCGCCGCTGCGCTAGCCTCGCCTCCGATCTCGAACCTGTCTTCAAGAAGATGCTTCAGCGCGTCATCATTCATAAATAGCAGCACAAGGTCTGTAGAGGTCGCGCCGACCTGTAGACCTATGCTTCCGCCGCCTGCATGGAAGAAGACAGGCGCGCTCCAGCCCTGCGGCTCGCGTCGGCTGATTACGCCGGAGCCACCCTGCCCGCCCACTATGAATGCTGCCTTGATAAGTCCGGGGAAAACCGCGACCGCCTCTGCTCTTTCCAGAAGCTCACGCGGGATGGCGTGATCCGGCGTGCTCATAACCTCGTTGAAGACTTTGGCCGCGCGCGACGCTCTGCGCGCAGCCTCCTGCATCTTCTTCTGATTCTGTGCGCTCTGGGCTTCGGCGGGCGACCACGCGCACAAACTTAAACTCAGGACTAAAATCAATCCCGCGCAAACGTTTCGTCTAACATGCTGCATAAGCCTTGCTCCCATTCGTTCAAATCTGAGCTGCGTAATCTTTTTGACGAATACACGACAGCGCCTTTTAAGTATCTGTCGGTCAACTAAATTTTTCTATTTCACTTTTGACTGATTGTAACTCTAATGCGCCGAGTATGGAAGATTGTGTCAGAAGAGTGAGAAATTTGAGCGTTATTCAGAACACCTTGGCGCGCCTCACGGCTTTTCTTTGCGTCTCCGGCGCGAGAAATGGTTTCACGCTCTCTGGCGCAAAGAAAAGCAGGGGGTTGAGCAACTGCTACAGTTTTGAATTTGCCTGTATCGCTCTGCCTGGAGTTTACTGAGACTTAAGCCTGTGGCTCCAGATTTGACCATTTGGCGAGAATGATGAGACGATTGCGCCGCACGTACAAACCAATTTTTTATGGGCGATTGAAAGGAGCAATCATGGAGATTGACAAGGACAAGGTTGTCACGCAGGAAGATACGGGCGAGCAACCGCCCATTGATCAGGTCGAAAGTCGCGTAGAGGCGGAGATGCAGCGCATGGAGGGAAACGCCAAAGAGCGCGTTGGGCAGGGGCTGCAAGACGGCGCGCTCGAACAGGAAGGGCGCAATATTAAAAGGGATGCCGAGCGTAAGCTCGATGACGAGAAGCAGTAGAGCCGCATTGGACTGTTATGCTGAGACGCGGCGAAGAGGAACACGAAACTTCGTAAGTTACTCCTCTTCGCCGCGTCTCTTTGTCTACGAGCCTTGCTTTTAGCTCTAACCGTTTAGCGCCTGGTCTATGGCTTCGCGCATGAGCGCGGGCGTTTGCACGGCGTTGAAGCCCACGAAATGTTTGAGCACGCGACCGTCGCGCGAGATGACGAAGCTTTGCGGGATGACGTTGCGACCTTCTACGAGCGGAACAACGAAGCTGCCTTCAGTGTAGACGGTTCTGTAATCAACATTCTGCTCGCGCACGAACCGCCTGATGTTCTCTATATCTGGATCGTTCTCCATCGTCGTTACGCCTAAGAATTCGACGCCCTTCGCCTTGTACTCCTGATGCATCCTGACCAGTTCCGGCGTCTCTATGCGGCATGGCCCGCACCATGTAGCCCACAAGTTCATCACCACAACCTTGCCCGACAGGTCAGAGAGTTTGAGCGACTGTCCGTCAATCGTGGTCAACTGCCTGTTCATCACGTCCTGCGGGACGGGCACTGGGCCTGAATTAGCGGGCGCGCTTTTGCCCGCCTGATTATTGACCCTGACTGTGGGCCCGGAGACGTTTGTGGGGGGCGCGCTGCTGTTGGCAACCTCCGAGCTGTTGCAGCTTGCCGCGCCGAACGCTGCGAGCAGAGAGAGCGCTAAAATGGTGAGCGCCGCGCGCGCTGGCGTCCAGAATTTCTTAGTCTGTTGGGCGTGTCGCTTTGAATCCATCTTTAATCCTTAACTTTTAATCTGACCGTCAGATTGTAACGGTTAGAGGCCGCTCGCGGCAATGCGAAACGTGGCGATGCGCGCAAGGTCTGAGCCGATGATGGCATACTCGCCGGGCGAGAGAGGCTCGCGCGGGCGAATCTCCATGAAAGTCATACCGCCCTCGCGCGCTAAGACGAGGAAGTGCGGCTTGACTATCTGTTCGGAGTCAATGGCGAAACCACGAACGCCTTTCTGGGCGATTGCGGTAACGCGCCGCGCGCCTCTGCGCTCCGTTAGCCTCACAAGAAATGGAGGATGAACGTTTGCCGCATCCGCAACGAAGAGGTACAGGCGAGGCTCATCCGTCTTGAGGATGGTCTGAGCGTGTTCGCCTCTTAACTCAACGTAGCTGTGGCGGTCGCTCTTAGCAATAGCGTCGGGGCGAAGCTCCGACGCGCCCGCCTCGAACGGAAGCGCCGCGAGATGACTGTTCTCGTCCCTGTAATAAACGAGCGTGCGGTCTGCTGGCGGCGCGGGGAATGATTGCTGAGACTGTGCGTCGATGATGCGCGACGCACTCGCGCTTATGAAAATCGTCGCTATAGAAAGCACGAGCACCGCACTTAAAAGATGCGCGATGCTCGTCGAAAGAGTTCTGCTCATAAACGCTATCCTATGTCCTGCGCGCGCAGGGCGATGACGGTTGCGCCTATGAGGCCGAAGAACATCAAGAGAAGCACCATAGGGTTGATGACAAGATTGCCCCACGGATGCAGGAAATCTATGTACTCGCTCTTGTCGTCGTTCGGAATCTTGTGCGGGTTGTCTATTGTCGGCGGATCGCCCAGCGTCTCCATCTGCGGCCTCGCGCCTTGCCCCCCTCTATCCATGTAATCGTCCAGCTTCGTCTTGAATCTATCCTGCGCGTCCTGCGCCCTCTGCTTGTAGTTCTTAATGTCTGTGCGAGCCTTTGCGATAAGCTCGTCGTTCTCTCTTTCAAGCTGTTTCAGCAGGCCGCGCCCCTGATTCCTGGCGGGCGTGGTAGAAGCCTCTGCGCCCTCGTCCACGCCGCGCAGGACTGGAAGCTCGGAGAGCCGTTTCAGTTCGTCGAAAGACCACGTGGCAGGCATCGCAAGGCCAATGACTTTCGCCGTGCCTTCGGGTATGCCTACCAGACCTGAGAAGAGAATCTGCGGGATGAGTATGAGCGGCACGAGGCTCGTTGCCATCTCAGATGTCTTCACTATCGCAGAGACGAAGAGGCCGAGCGCGATGCCGACCATGCTGGTTATCAGAACAACTATGAGTTGCGGAATAGACCAGCCCGGAAACTTCATCAGCCCCGCGAGGTCGAAGAATTTCAACGTGCCAAAGAGCAGTATGCACTGCAAGCCGACAATCATCGTCAGCACGAAGAGCTTCGAGCAGACATAAGGCATCAGCCCCAAATTCACCATACGCTCGCGTGTGTAGACTGCGCGCTCACGTATTATCTCGCGCGCCGCGACGCTTGTGCCGAACCATATGGCGACGAGCGAGAGCATGAAGTAGGGGAAGTCGCGCGGCGATGTCGCGCCGACGACCAGGTAAGTTAAGAACGCTATGAGCGGAGCCTGACCGAAGAGAATCAAAAGATTGAACTTGTCGCGCGATAGCACCTCGAAGTAGCGGCGCGAGAGCGTAGCCCACTGTCGAAGCGAATCCGTGACGGTCGGGCGGTTGCGCTGCGGCGCTGCCTGCTGAACGTTTCGGTTCACGCCCGTCAAAGGCTCTACGACGAATCGCCTGTACTGCTCTGTGCGCGTGAATCGCTGCTTCCACTCTTCTGCGACCTGCTCGGATACCTGCTCCTTAAGGCGCTTGTATTCCTGCTTCTGCTGCTTCGTTGAGTTGGCAGGCAACGGCGGCATTTGAGAGGTGCGCTGGTTGATGGGCGCTTCGAGCTTGTCGTAAAGGTCTTTGAAGCTGTCGGCCTGAATATGCGCGAGCGCTTCCATAGGCGGCCCGTACCAGACCAGCTTGCCTCGCATCATGACGACGATCTTGTCAAAGAGCTTAACGTTCTCCATAGCGTGCGTCGTCAAAATCACTGTGCGCCCGCTCTCTGCAATCTGCCGGAAGAGCCGCATAATCTTCTCTTCCGTCGCGGGGTCAAGGCCGGAAGTCGGCTCGTCCAGAAAGATGACGGATGGTTTCGTTATCAGCTCTACTGCGATTGAGACACGTTTGCGCTGGCCGCCCGATAGCTGGCTCACAGGCACATCGCGTCTCTCGCTAAGCCCGGTCACGTCCATCACTTCATTGATGATTCTATCAATCTCTTCGGTCGAAGCGTCGCGCGACAGTCTCAATCGCGCCACGTAGTAGAGCGTGCGATAGACCGTTAGCTCACGGTGAATGATGTCATCCTGCGGAACGTAGCCAATGGACTGTTTCAGCGAATCCAGATGTTGATAAAGGTCTAAATTATTAATCAACACGTGGCCGCTCGTCGCCGGGCGCATGCCGTTCAGCGAATCCATGAGCGTTGACTTGCCAGCGCCCGATGGCCCAAGAAGTCCAACGAACTCGTTCGGCTGAATCGTCAGGTCAACATCGTCCAGCAGCTTAATCTGCCCGCCGCCCGAACGGTTCGTCACGACCTTTGTGATGTCTATGCAGTCAATGCGCGTCTTCGAGCGGGTATCGTAGATGGCGACGCCGTGCTGGTTGACCTGTACGACGAACGGGCCGACCTGAACGATGTCCTGCGGCTGTATTTGACGGCGGCCTGTTATGCGCTGGCCGTTGATGTATACGCCGTTGGTTGAGTTGGTATCTTCGACTACGATTGCGCCGCCGGAGTTTGAGAAGCGCGCATGATGATTTGAGATTTGCAGTCCGTCCAGATGTATGTCGTTGTCCGGCGCGCGTCCTATGGTCAACGCCTGCTTGCTATCGAACAGGCGATGCATTAGAAGCTGCGGCTGCCCGCCGCCTGCCTGCGCCTGCTGCTGAGGCGACACCGGCCCCGTGCCTTTAACCACCATCGTGCCCAATCCGGCAGCCTGCGCAGAGTAAGGCATGCCGCCCACAGCAGGTGGCACGGGCGCTACGGCCACCGGTATACCCGCGCCTGATACGGCGCGTTGCCCTGCATGGCTCGCTCCGGCGGGAGCCGGGTGAGAGGGGCTGACGAACTTGAGTATTGGCCCACCCATGCCTAGTTGTATGCGGTCGCCATTGAAGAGAGGCGTAGGCGTGGTGATGCGATGCTCGTTAAGAAGCGTTCCGTTGAAGCTTCCCAGATCATAGAGCACGAACCCGCCGCTCTCTCTTTTTATCTCTGCGTGGCGACGCGAGACGACTGCGGCTGCGGCGTCAATCGTGACATCCATGCCGGGTTCTCGCCCCAGCGTAGTTAAGTCCTTGCTAATCTGAACCCGGCCTAGCTGGCCTGTTGCGCCGCTAATATGCTCTATGAAAGCCGGTTCCGAAGGGCGCGCAGGAGGCGCAGGCGCAGGCTTCGGCGCGGGCGGCTGAGATATGTGCTGTTGAGCAACATGCTCCGGCGCAGTGGCTCGCGGCGGCGGCTGTGGAACGGGCTTCTGCGAAGGCGTTACGGTCGCGGCCTCGCTCGGCGAATTGTCATTGCGCTGCGTATCAAGATTAAAAGAGGACGCTGGCTGCTCGGACGACGAAAGCTCAACGCGCGCGACGCGAAGCACAGGCCCGCCAGCGCCGAACTGCGCTGCACCGCCTGCGTTGACATTAACAGGCTCGGTCACGCGCTTGCCGTCAAAAAAAGTTCCGAAGCGCGAGTTTGTGTCGGCCAGAACGCATTGACCATCGCGCAGGCGAAACTCCGCGTGCTTGCGCGAGACCATAGGCCACTCTTTTTGATCGAAGACGATCTGGCATTCGCTGCCGTCACGCCCGATCCTGATACTAGCTCCTTCATAAGCGCGTTCGGGACGTGGCGTTTGCCCCTGGCGCTCCTCTATTAAATAAATCTTCATGGAGGGTTCACCTTAATTACAGTTTTCAGTTTTCAGTTTTCAGTTTCTAGTTTTAAGAAGAACATCCAGGCTGAAAACTTAAAACTGAAAACTGTTTGTGAGTTATTCGCCGAAGCGGAATGAGTCAAGAATCATTGGCAGTTGGCCTTTGACGCCTACGTCGTCAACTCCGCTCAACTCCGGCGCAAGTGAAGTTGTGAACATAGAGAGCGTCACTCCGACTGTGCTGCCTTCGTTGCCCGAAGGCAGAAAGATGACTCGCCCCCAATAATTGGCGTCTCCGCGCTCGGTTGGCCCGTGCCCTTGAAACCGGAACTCGTAAGCGTCCAGCGAATTTACCCTGGTCGGCCCTTCAGAAACTTTCTGATAGTTAGCCAGACTCTGTGCGAGTTTATTGCTGTAAGTTTCTACCAGAGTCGAGAATCGCTGGCGGTCTGCGTCCATCGTGCCGCCGCTCGCATACCAACCGACCGTGATGCTCTCCTGCGGCAGCGTCTGCGAAAGCTGTCGCCTGATTTCGACAAAATTGCTCGAACCCTGCTTCCCCGATTTAGGATCAACCTGCCAGGAGTCCGCGTAATAGAACGAGAACGGCACGAAATGCGCGGCGAGATTTGCATCCGATAGCCTGTCAACCGAGTTAGTGAATTTTACGGTGTTTGGTGGCGGCACGTATGGGCTGGGCTGCGCTACGATGTTCGTGTTCGTATTTGTGTTCGTGCCTGTGTTGGCGTTCGCCGTCGTGTTCGCGTTCTCGGTAGCCGAATTTGCCTTCGTTTCCGTGCGCGCGTTTGCATTCGACCCCCTTTGCCTGGAGAAGAAGCCCTGGCGATTGAGAACGAAATACGCAGCGCCTGCTGCGGCTATGAGCAGAAAAATCAGCACGACGGCTCCGCCGATTATCAAAGGCATACGCGAGCGTCTGGCAGGGGCTTGGGCTGCGTGAACAGGCGGAGCGTGCTGCGGCTGCGCGGATTGCTGCGGCTGCGGCTGAAACGATGGTGATGTTTGTGGCGGAGGCTGTTGGAATCCGCCCGTCGGCGCTTGTTGCGGAGGAAGCGGCGCAGATGTCTGTTGTGGTGGCTGCTGCGCGAAACCTCCTGTGTTTGCCTGCTGCTGCTGTTGCTGAGCAGGAGGCGCAAATCCACCTGTCGGTGCCTGTTGCGATGGAGGCTGTTGGAACTCACCTGTCGGCGCTTGTTGCGGCGGCGGCTGCGTAGGCGGTGGCGGTTGAGAAGCCTGCGGCGGCGGGTAGGTCGGCCCAGTGTCGCGGCCTCCAATATCGCCCGTCTGCTGCTGCGGAAGCGCAGTTATAGTCTTGTATGGATCGAACGCAGGCTTCGGCGTGTCAGGCTGCGGAACGGAGGGCATAGTCTGACTCAGGTTTGGTCTATCCGTGCGCGTCGTCAGGTCCGGATTGAAATCTGTGGCCGTTCTATCCAGATCGTAACTCGTAGGGGCAGTGCTACGGTCGCTTACCAGCCGACCGCCGTCGAACGTGCAGAACTTCTGCGAATCTTCCTGATACGTGCGATTACACTTGGGGCAACGCTGCATAGTTTTGTAGGGATGAGGGATGAGGGATGAGGGATGAATAAGATTGAGTGATAGCGTCTATGCGCAATTTACTCAACCCAGTTCATCCCTCATCCCTCATCCCTGCTTTTCATCACTTTCCTTTCATCTCGCGCTTGCGATCTTGGCTTGCAGGCTCGTGCTGGTCGGGTCAAGTTGCTGGGCGCGCAGGTAAACGCGCAGGGCATCCGGGCGTCGTCCGCCCCGCATGTAACCATCGCCCACGCCTTCAAGCCCGTATGTGCCCGCCAGCAGCTTGCGATTATTCCCGCTAGCGAATTCTGCCGCGCGCACGTCAATTTTCTCTGCGTCGTCGAACCGCTCCTGACGCAAGTAAGCTGAGCCTAAAACGTAATAGGGAGCGAAGCTGTGCGGGCTGACTTCTATGGCGCGCTTCAGAATAGGCTCGGCCTCGTCGTAACGCCTGCCAACGACCAGCATTCGCCCGTAGAAGTAGAGCGCGCTTGGATTGCGCGCATCCATATCCAGAGCGCGTTTCAATAGAGGCTCGGTGTCGTTCCAGCGCTGCTCGGACTGCAAAGCCTCTGCGATGAGTACGAGCGTGGGCGCGTCGTGCGCCAACTCTTCGGCGCGATGGTAGAGCGGCTCGGCCTCCTGCCCGCGATTCATCTTGCGCAGCAATCGTGCGAGGTGAACATATGCGACGGCGAACTGCTGGTCAAGCTCTATGGCGTGACGGTAAGCCTGCTCGGTGTTGCTGTCGGTGATGCCGCGCGCTTCGAGCGCCGCGCCCAGACGGTCGTAAGCTATGGCATTGTTCGGCTGCAATTGAATGGCGCGACGAGCCGCGCTCTCGGCGTCGGCCAGAAGCCTTGCGCCGTTTGCGTTGCCTGCGCGTGGCTGTATCAACACGAAGCTCAGGGCAACCTGCACGTCTGCATTCATGGCATTCAGCGCGATTGCCTGCCGGTACGCGCGCTCCGCTTCATCCCAGCGCTGCTGGTCTGTGTAGATGTTGCCGAGTCCGTAGGCTGCGCGCCAGTCGCGTGGCTTGATCGTCTCAGCATTGCGATAAGCTCGCTCTGCGTCCAGAAACTTACGCGCATCACGCGCCTCGTTTCCTTCGTCCAGAGCATCTTCGTATCGCTCTTCAACTTCAGCCGGGTTCACTGTGTGCGTTGGGCGCGGATTGGCATTCGGCGCAGGTCTCGGCCTGTTGGGTGTACGACGCCTGCTCGTAGTCTCAGGGTTCTTCGGCCTGAAGATTCCAGCGCCAGAGCCCAGGTCGCCGCTAGCTTCCTGCGCGCTCGCGCCCGCGCAGAACAGAAGCGCCGCGCAAACAACCAGCGCGCCACCTGCGAAAGCTTTTCTCAAGAAGTAATAGGTATTCATCTCTTTAAGGGATGAGGGATGAGGGACGATGGAAGGGATGAGGGCGGAGGGATGAGGGGTGAAATGGGTTGAGCTAATTGCGCATTGACGCAATTACTCAATCTTATTCATCCCTCATCCTTCATCCCTCATCCCTTCTGTCATCCCTGCGCCCTCATCCCTCCTTTCGTCCCTTCATTGTGCTGCTCGCACGAGGCGAAAGCCCAGCACGGGGTTCGTCGTCGTGGGCTTAACCCAGTCGCGGAACGTTGCTGTGGCAGCGCGCGGGCCTACTGTGTCGCTCGCGTATGAGCCGCCGCGTATTACAACCCATGTGCGCTGCTCCGGCGGCAACTGCGGTAAATTGCTTCCCGGATATATAGAAGCTTTAGACGAAGTCCATTCCCACACGTTGCCGATTAAATCCAGCACGCCCCAACGCGACTTGCCGTCAGGGTAGGAGCCTACTGCCTTCGGCGAAGACTCTTTCACGACGGCGCGATTATCCGCCCAGTCGTTGCCCCATGGATAGAGAGTGTCGCGGTCGCCTCCGCGCGCTGCATATTCCCACTCTTCTTCGGTGGGCAGGCGATAGGTCGCGCCGTCGCGCTTCGAGCGCCATTGTGCGAAAGCCTGCGCATCATCGAACGATACGTTTATCACAGGCCACATCTCCTGACCTGCAAGCGGGTTGCCGTTCGACCAGTGGCTGGGCGCTGCATGGTTGGTATCGTGTACAAACTCTGCGTACTCTGCGTTCGTGACCTCCGTGACATCCATCATGAAAGGCGCAACTTTGACATCGTGAGGCGGAGACTCCTGCGGCTGTCCGCCAATGCGCCCCATCTTGAAAGTGCCCGCCGGGATGCTGACCATCTCGGCCTTCACGGTCGTCGTCTGATTGACTGGTCTTCCCGGCGTCGTATCTCCTCCTCCTGCTCCTCCTCCAGTGCCTGCGCCGCTTTCGCCTTGCGTTGAAGACCTATGCATATAGAAGTATGCGCCGGTGCCGCCTGCGCCGATAATAATTATTATGGCGGCAGCTATGAGCAGCATTGATGAGGAAGATTTTTTCGGCTCGGCTGTGGCAACTGCCGTAGGCATGGCCGCCATCGTGTCACCGACTTTCGACGCTGCTGCCTGGCCTGAAGAACTCATGCCGCTCAGGCTCTCTGTGCCCAGCCGCTGCGTAACGATGCCGTATCGCTGCTGCTGAGTCGAATCCAGATTAACTTCGGAAGCCGGAATATTGGCGGCCATGCGCGCAATCTTCTCTTCAAGGTCGCGTGTCTGACGAGCTATGCGCTCAAGCTCCGCCTCGTGCTTTCTGTCCTTCTCTTCATCTGCGCGCTGTCTGGCCTCGTCCTCAGCCCTCCTCCTCGCTGCATCTTCGGCACGAAGGCGCGCCGTCTCTGTCTGTCCAGGCTCTGCGTCGAGCGACGTTGCGCTGATAGTCCCGGCCATAGGGTCATGCTGCGAGATGTGCAGATGATCGCTCGTTATTATTGGACTGGTCTTTAGCGGGTCTGCCCCGCTCTTCTGAAGCCTCGCGTCAACGCGACACTCTGCGCTGTCGCCGCACTGCATCTGACGCTCCCACTCGGTGTGCCCCTCGTGCATTATGCGCACGCGATGAATTCCGGGCAGCATTCCGGGAACAATCAACTCGCCCGCGCTGTCTGAAATGCCGACCGCGATGTTGTTGACGAAGACGCGCGATTGCGGCGGGTCTGTGTGAACGCGCAATGTAATCTCCGCAAGCGGAGTGGTGGACGAAGCAGAGATCGCGCCCGTCTCTCGCTTCTTCTCGCGCGTGCCGAGCGAGATGTGCGGCATGGAGACCATCGTCCGCGATTCCAGATCGTGCGTGTTGCCCTGCGCCGTCTTCACCGAAGCCGATGTCAGATTTACAGCCTCGCGCAACTCGCTTACGAAATCTTCGACCGATACAGGACGATCTTCAGGCTCTTTCGCCAGCGCGCGACGAACCACGCGCTCTATCTCCTGCGGAATCTCTATGCCGAACGAACTGAAGCTGGGAGGCTCTTCCGTCAAATGCTTCTTCATTATCGAAGGTATGGAGGAGCCTTTGAACGGAACTTCTCCGGCGAGCATCTGGTAGAGCATGACGCCTAAACTATAGATGTCCGAGCGCGCCTCCGGCTCTTCGTCAGACCACTGTTCGGGAGCCATGTAGAAGGGCGACCCCATCAACCCGCTCGTCTTCGCCTGGACGAATGACCCCAGAAGCTCGCCCGACTTGATCTTCGCCAGACCGAAGTCCAGCACCTTGAGACCTTCCGCTATGCTCATGCCTTCCTGAACCATTATGTTCAACGGTTTCAAGTCTCTGTGCACAATGTTCTGACGATGCGCAGCGCCGACGCCCGCTCCGGCAGCAGCGATTATCTCAAGAGCCTTCGAGGGCGAGAGCCTCTTTTCCGTCGCAAGGATGTCATGGAGCGAGCGGCCACTGACATACTCCATTACCAGAAAAGGCATGTTGCCGTGAGCTACGCCGAAATCCGTGACGGCTATGATATTGGGATGGCGTATGGCTGCTGCGGCCAGCGCTTCCTGACGAAAGCGCGTGACGAGCATAGGGTCGTTCCCGACCAGATCGGGAAGTATGATTTTTATCGCGTGCGCAGTTTTCAGAAAGATGTGGCGCGCCTGAAAGACCACGCCCATTCCGCCCTGTCCCAGACGACGCTCCAACTGGTAACGCCCATCCAACACAGGCTCGCCCATGATGGATTGCGTCGTGACATCGCCGTCGTGCGGACAATGGTTGACGGAATCAGGAAAACAACGCCTGCAAACCGGACATTCTTTCATCGAGTGGCTCGATCCAAAAGCAGCCTGCTCTCATCGTGCTAACAGGCGGCCAGCCGAGTGAGATGCAGTTCTTCATCTGCTTTGCGGCAAGAGTATCAAAGTTGGTCGCGTCTCGAATTGCCTGCTCCTTTGAAGGAACGGTTTACTGACCGCTCCCTTGCGACCGAAGAAGTTGGCCCGATTGACGCGCAAGCAAGATTGTAGCGACTCTAACTCCGTCAAGCAAGTGGGAACAAATTATAGCAATGTTATAGTTTGAAGATAAGTGAGTATCTTCATCATTCTGAAAGTTTCAAACCAGCTATAATTTCGGTAGCGGGTCAAATTCATCAAGAGAGCAGTTCAAAACATCTTTGCGTTCTAGCTTTGCGCCTCCAGCGTGAAACCTTTTCTCATGCAAAGACGCAAAGCTAGAGTTAAATGTAGATATTCTGTTCAAAAGTGAACATGACCCGCTACCATAATTTCTTTTGACAATAGCTATTGTTAGGAATATCGTGCCGCCATGAAAACGCTTGAGAGCTATCGCGGGCGCGATTTTATAGGGGTGGAAGAGCTGGCCGCAGTAGCCTCTTCGCTCGTAGAGCGCTACAGCCCTGAGCCTATGCGCGGCAACGTGCGACTGAAAATCAGCCCGCGCATTGTGCGCCATTATTTGAGTGAAGACCTTTTGGGCAACCCCGCGGGTCAGGCAGGGACTTCGACCGTTTTCGATTACGCAAACCTTCTGCGGCTGCTCGCCGTCAAGAAATTGCTGGCAGAGCACTGGTCTGTTATAAAAATCAAAGAGATCATAAGCGCGCTGGATTTGAGGTCTATGGAAAAATTTGTCAACGGCGCGCTTGCGAAAAGCCATGAAGGCGACCTGATTAGTGACGAAGCGCGGCGCGACTCTCAGAAGAGAAACAATGCAGGCCAGCGCCGGCTCTCCGATTCTATGAAAGCGCCCGCGACCATTCACGCGCCTGAAGCTTCCACCTCATCTTTGACAGCATTGGCCGCTGACCCTAGACGCCTCACAAGTCACATCCTGACCGAATGGGTAGAGATAGCCACAGGTCTTGAGATAAAGGTTCGCCGCAGCTTTCGCCCGCCGTGCACAGAGCAGGAACGGGAACGCCTGGCAGCGCGCTTCTGGTCTGTTGTTAAAGACAAAGAATAGAAGAGACGCCGGAAGTGGGAGACCAAATAGACGCGGGGAAGAAAAAAGCGATTGCTTTAATCACTCGATTCTTTTCGCCGCGTCTAATTTATCTGAGACGCAATGCTCTTCCATCAGCATCGCGTAGAGTGAGGCCGAGCGTTGCAGCGATGGTTGGGCCAATGTCAATTAGGCGAATGTCGCCAAGCTCCTGATGCCCGGGCAGCCCTGCGCCTGCCGCTATGAATGATGTGCGATAGCGTGTTGGGAAATAGCCGTGTTGCCCCAGTTGCTGGCTAGGCGTCACAACCGCGCCCGTGAAATCGTTTCCGAAGCTGTAGCCGTCGCCTGCGTCCAGCATGAACGCTGCTTCCGTGTTTCCGCCGAACTCTCTCATCCTCGCGCCTTCAACCAGACTGAGCGCGTTACTGTTCTGTCTTGCGAATCTCAGGAAAACTTCTCGCGCGCGTTTCAAAGCATCGCGGTCGGCGGGGTCGCGCATGATGATAGAGCACGAGCCGCTTGTGACATACGCTATGGCGCGAACGTTTGTGACAATCGGGTGTCCCTGCTGGTCACGCTCTCCTGTCACTTTTAAAAGCCCTGCCTCGGCCAGCAGCACGTTCGGGTGAATCAGTTTCGAGATGGGCAGAAAGCCGTGGTCACTGACGATGAAGACCGCCGTTTCGTCTAAAGTTCCGGCGGCGGACAGGATGCGGGCGACATAACCATCCTCTTTCTCAAGCATGGCGAAAGCTTCCGAAGTGAACGGGCCATACTTGTGCTGGAAGTGGTCAAGGTCGAACAGGTGTATGAGCGTAACGTCCGGCTTCTTCTGCGTGATGATGTATTCGGCAACGCGCGTGCGCAGGTCGTCCTGCTCGTCCGCGTTAGCGTTTTGATAGAGCGCAGGATCATATCGCGTAATCTCTTGAAAGAGACCTTGCGGTCGCGTGTTTGCGATGATTCGCGCCAGAGCTTCCTGTAATGAAATGCCGCTCTTGAAAATCTCCGGCAGGTTGTAATCGCCCGCGCCCGCGCTCACAGGCCATGAGATCATGGCAGTCTTCAGTCCCGCTCTCCCGGCAGCGTCCCACAAAGTATCCGCATGAATGTATCGCGCGAACCAGTTCCAGTCGCCCGTCTGCGGCGTCCCCGGCGGCTCGAATCGCTCGTTGCCGAAGATTCCATGACGAGCAGGATACGCGCCCGTCACAAGGCTGGTGTGCGCAGGGTAAGTCACGGACGGGTAGACTGTGAGAACGCCGCGAGCCGAGACGCCTTCGCTCATCAAACGCCTGAGCGTAGGAATTTTTAGATGAAACTCGTCGCGTCGCTGAAGGTAGCGCGCGTCCAGACCGTCCAGCGAAATCACTACAACGCGCTTTGCCTTCTTCGCTGGATTTTGTGATTGACCTGCGTGGAGAACGCCGGAAGAATTTTGGGCGAAAACCAGTAAGAGCGAAAGAAAGAGGCCGAGCAAGACAGCGACCTTACTCAAGGCTCTGACTTGCCCGGCTTTTGATGTGCGATTCATATCTCTCTTATTTGACGACCACGTTAACGAGCCTCTGCGGGACTATTATCACTTTAACAATCTCGCGCTCGCCAGTGTAGCCCTGAACTTTCTCGTCGGCCAGAGCCAACGAGCGCAACTCCTCTTCGGAAATGTCCGGCGAAACGACGACACGCGAACGCAGCTTCCCGTTTACCTGCACGGGAATCTCCAACTCCTCTTTGCGCGCCAACTCCTCTTTAGCCTTCGGCCATCGAGCGCTGCCTTTAATCAATCCGCCTTCATGTCCCAATGCTTCCCACATCTCTTCCGAGAAGTGCGGAGCAAACGGCGCGAGCATCAAGACCAGTGATTCCAGCGCTTCACGAACCGCGTAGACATCGGAAACGGAAGCTTCAATGGGCTGCGCGTTGAAATCATAAAGCGCGTTTGACAACTCCATCAACGCGGCGACGCTCGTGTTAAAATGCAACGATTCAAAATCATCTGTGATGCGCGCAATCGTCTGGTGCGTCTTTCGTCTTAGCGAACGCGCGGTCAGTGAAAACTCTTCCTGCGATGGTTCGCTTCCTCTTTGCCGGGCATCCGACAGACGCTCGTGCCATCGCCATATGAATGAATAGACGCGACGCAGGAAACGCACTGCGCCTTCTATACCCGCCTCGGACCAGCGCAACTCGTTTTCGGGCGGCGCGGCAAACAGCACAAACAACCGTACAGCGTCCGAGCCGTAAACCTGAATCATCTCGTCCGGGTCAACTCCGTTGCCCAGAGATTTCGACATGGCTTTCCACTCGCCCGTGCCTTCAACTATGTTGGTGACCATGCCCTGAGTGAGCAGGTTCTTCACAGGCTCGTCAAATTTGACCAATCCTATGTCGCGCATCATCTTTGTCCAGAAGCGCGTGTACAAGAGGTGCATCACGGCATGCTCGATTCCGCCTATGTACTGGTCAACCGGCGTCCAGTATGCAACCGTCTCTTTGCTGAAAGGCATCTGCTGGTTTTCCGGGTCTGTGTAGCGGAAGAAATACCATGATGAATCAACGAACGTGTCCATCGTGTCGGTCTCGCGCTTCGCCGCTTCCCCGCACCGAGGGCAGGTCGTGTTCACAAATTCCGCAACGCCAGCCAGCGGCGATTGGCCCACGCCCGTGAAATCAGCGTGGTCTGGCAAGCGAACCGGCAAATCTTTTTCAGGAACGGGCACGGCTCCGCATTTCGGGCAATAGATTATAGGAATCGGCGCGCCCCAGAATCGCTGGCGCGAGATGCCCCAATCGCGCAAGCGATAGGTGATTGCCGCCTCGCCGAAGCCCTTCTGTTGCGCAAAGCGCGCCATCTCACGCTTGGCATCCTCTGACAACTTCCCGCTCCATTCGCCAGAGTTAATCAGCACGCCGTAGTCCGTGAATGGCCGGGTCATCACGGCGGACTGATCGCCTCCTTCGCTTGTAGGCACAGGCTCCTGGTCGTGAGAGATGCGCCCTATGACCTGTCGAATCGGCAGAGAATATTTTTGGGCGAACTCGAAATCGCGCTCGTCGTGCGCGGGCACGCTCATCACAGCACCCGTGCCATACTCCATCAGCACGTAGTTCGCAATCCACACAGGCAGGCTCTCGCCGCTGAATGGATTTATGCCCAGAATGCCTGTGTTCAATCCCTCTTTCGCTTCCTCTTCACCCGGCCCTAAACGCCCGCGCGTCGCGCGCACTTTTTCCGCAAACCTCTTAACGTCCTGTTCGAGCGCAGAGCCTTCTAATAGTTTCCCTAACAGCGGATGCTCAGCCGCCAGCACAATCGCGTTCGCGCCGTAGATGGTATCAATGCGAGTCGTGAAGACGCGCACCTTTTCATCCCGCTCTTTAATCTGAAAATCAACAAACGCGCCTTCGCTGCGCCCAATCCAGTTGCGCTGCATAGTGAGCACGCGCTCAGGCCAGCCCGCTTCAATCTCGCGCATTCCGTCCAGCAACTGCTGCGCGTAATTGGTCGTGCGCAAGAACCACTGCTCCAAATCCCTCTTCTCCACAGCCGTTCCGCAACGCCAACACACGCCGCCTGACGACTGCTCGTTCGACAACACGGTCTCCTCGCGCGGGCACCAGTTAATCTGCGACATCTTGCGATAAGCCAACCCCGCGCCGTACATTTTTAGGAAGAACCACTGATCCCACTTGTAATATTCCGGCGTGTGCGCGGCAATCTCGCGCCGCCAGTCGTAGCTTATTCCCAGACGCTTCATCTGACCGCGCATGTGCGCTATGTTCTCTTCCGTCCAGTCGCGCGGATTCACACCGCGCTTGATAGCGGCCTGCTCCGCTGGCTGTCCGAAACTGTCCCAGCCAATCGGGTGAATCACATTGAAGCCCTGCAAACGCCTGTACCAAGAGAGCGCGTCGCCGATTGCATAGTTGCGCACGTGCCCCATGTGCAAAAAGCCGGAAGGGTACGGCAGCATCTCCAGGCAATAGAAGGCAGGTTTCGTTTCGTCCATATCCACCTCGAACGCGCCCGACTCCTGCCAGCGTTGCTGCCACTTCTCTTCAACTTTTTCGGGAAAATATTTTTCGTCCATCGCTGCCACCTTTACAGATTATCTACACTTAACCACAGACAAGAGCGCCCACGCAAAGCACCGGAAGACGACTTACAGGCAAAGCGTGGTCTCTATCTTTTGAAATTTAATTTTGAGCGATTGAAGGCGAGCCGCAGCAGCCGAAACCGCGCGCAAGAATCATGCGCGGTCGCCGTGCGGCACCGTAAGGGCGAGTTTCAGAATTGATTGACCAAAACGTTTCATCTTCGGAACTAAACGCTCCCGACCTTGAAAAGGTTTCGCTATCTTAGCCTATATTGCAAGCGATTGTCGAACATTTCTATTTCACCGTATAAGTGCTCTTTTCCTTCCCCAGAAAATCCGTGCTGACAGATTTCGACAAAAGACCGTTTCGCTCAAGCTCGAAGTAGGCGCGCTGCACTTCACCTCTGTCAACGGAAAGCTTCTGGGCGAGCGAGGCGGGCGATGGAAGCGTATCGCCGGATTTAAGCTGGCCGTCGCGTATGCGCGCCTCTATCTGCGTGCGCACCTGCAAGTAGACGGGGCCTTCCGAGCGGTCTTTCAGTTGAATGTCCATCAATGATTGTTCCTTTTGTTATGACGAAAGAAAGAGCGCAGCACATCAATGTTGCCCGCGTCATCGCGCGTCTCGTCCTGCGGAGTTTCCAGAAGAAATGCGGCGTGAGCGAGGCTTGGATATAGAGCTACGCGGCGCAGGGCATCCAGACCTATGTGGCCTAAGCCAATGTGCCAGTGGCGATCAACTCTTGAATTATAGTCCGCCTTCGAATCGTTGAAGTGAACGGCGCGTATATTCTTCGTGCCGACATTGTTTTCCAGGGCTTCAAACGTAGCTACGAATCCATCTTCATCCCGAATGTCATAACCTGCTGTGAAAGCGTGCGCTGTGTCCAGACAGACACCTAAATTCAAGTCAGGACACGATTCGATAATTTCGCGCAGATGCTCGAAGCGATGGCCTATGCACTCGCCCTGCCCTGCTGTATTTTCCAGAAGTATTCGGAAAGAGTTTAACTCAAGTCTCTCGCACGCTGCGTTCAAGCTTTCGGCACAGGTGCGAATGCCGTCCGATTCGCAAGAGCCGCGTGCGCTGCCCGGATGCAGAACAAGATAATCTGCGCCCAAACTTATCCCGCGCTCGACCTCTTCACGAAAAGAGGCGCGCGATTTTTCAAGAACTACGGGGTCGGCTGCCGCCAGATTGATGAGATAGTTCGCGTGAATCACTACGGGCGAGATTTTCGTCTCCGCTCTTACCTTCTTAAAATTCTCTATCTCCTCATCTGTTAAAGCCCTTGCCATCCACCCGCGCGGATTGCGCGAGAATATCTGCACCGTGTCGCAACCGAGGAGGCGAGCTTTCAAGAGCGCGTTCTGAAGTCCGCCTGTAATAGGCGCATGAAATCCTATGAGCGGCAAACGCTTCTTTGATTTAACTGCCTTGCTCAATGTCTCTCCACCTCTTCCATCACCCGCAGGATGTTTCCGCCTAAAATCTTATCAATATCCTCTTCCGAATAGCCGCGCCGCAAAAGCTCCACAGTCAGATTCGGCAATTGAGCGACCGAAGAAAGATCGCTCGGCACGGCCTGAATGCCGTCGAAGTCTGAGCCTACGCCTACGTGGTCAATGCCGACGAGTTTCACTATATGGTCAATGTGGTCGGCTATGCGAGAGACAGTGACGGGCGGCAAGCGTCGCGCGTACTCCGCTATGCGAACGCGGTCGCGCGCAACCTTCTTGTGCGCTGCATCGCCAGCTTCGGCGTCGGAAGCTTTTCTAAGAAGCGGCACTATCTGCGCATCAACCTGCTGCCTTTTCTGGCTCCAACCGGGTTCTAAGAATTCCGGGAAGAAGACCACGCACACAACGCCACCGGATTTCGCAATCGCCTGAATCATCTCATCAGTCAAATTTCTAGGCACGTTCGCAATCGCGCGGCAATTCGAGTGCGTAGCAATGATGGGTTTGGTGGAAGTATTAACGATGTCCCAGAAAGTTCTGTCTGAAACGTGCGAGACATCAACCATTACGCCCAGGCGATTCATCTCGCTTATGACCTGCCTGCCGAAATCGTTCAGGCCGCGTGATTGCCCCACCGAGTCGCCGCTCGAACCCGCCCACTTCGTGCTCACGCTCCAGGTCACAGACAGATAGCGCACGCCAAGCTTGTAATATTTTTCGACATTCTCCAAACGCTCGTCCAGAGCATATCCGCCTTCCAATCCCATCAATGCGGCGAGCTTTCCACCGGAAACGATGCGGCGAATATCTGCGGCGCTCGAAGCAAGCTCCCATGTGTCTGGATGCTTTTTGACCAACTCGTGCACAGACCTTATCTGGTCATCTGCGCTCCTGACGGCCACCTGTCCGCCGTCGCCGTAAATCTCAGGGTTGACCCAGATGGAGAAGAACTGCGCGTCCAATCCTCCCTCGCGCATTCGCACGGCGTCCAGATGCCCGTCCGGCAAACGCTCATTGATGTCCAGCCCCTCGACGTACATGCGCTGCGTGGTGTCGGCGTGCATGTCTATGGAGATTGCGCGGCGGTGAATCGAAAGCGCATCGCTGGGAGAAGGTTTCGAGGGGTTGGATGAAGCGGTTTGGTTTCCTGTTTCTGTGTTCATGCGGCAATTATTCAAGAGAAATAGCGCGAGCGCCGTGATTATGAGCAGAACCGATTTCCTGTGTGCGTGATGAATCATCGAAGAAGATAGGCCGGGTTAAAGTAGTAGGTTTCACGCAAAGACGCAAAGGCGCAAAGAAAGGGCGCGAAGGGTTGATTGGCATCCCGTCCCGCGACTTCTCTTTGCGCCTTTGCGTCTTTGCGTGAGACTTCTTCTCTTTTTCATTCGGCTGTTGGAGAAAGATGTTCTTTATCAATTTATTAACTTCAAAACGAATCGGTTTCTGATGGTATGCGCAACACCTAACAGGAATCAAGCGTGCCTTGCCAAGCTGCGAGGATTTACGCTATTGTTCAGTTTACACGGGGCAAAAAACACACGCGGGCAGGTCGGGTCTTCAGTATAAGCTTTGATTACCGAACCTCTCTTCTGCTCTTAATAATATTCCTCAAAAGGAGTGACCGAAAGCATGTTCCCGAAAGACGGTAAGACGAAAGACGTAGCGACCCCGCGCATCGCTGCTGAGATATGGCACAACGGAGAGTTCATCCCATGGAAAGATGCGCGCGTGCACGTGATGTCGCACGTTCTGAATTACGGCTCAAGCATCTTTGAAGGCATTCGTTGCTATAAAACGAAGCGGGGGCCGGCCATCTTTCGTCTGACGGAACACATGCGGCGTTTTTTGAACTCCGCAAAAATCTATCGCATGGATCACGGCCTGTCGCGCGACCAGTTGTGCTCGGCATCCATTGAACTGGTCAAAAGAAGCGAACTAGATCAGTGCTACTTGCGCCCGCTCTTGTTCCGCGGCCTTAATGAAGAGCATCCTGCATTCGGCGTTAATCCTTTCCCGAATCCGCTCGATTGCTACATTGGCGCGTGGGACTGGGGCAAATATCTAGGCGATGAAGCCATTGAAAAAGGCGTTGACGTTTGCGTCTCTACGTGGAATCGTCTGACGCCGAATTCCATGCCCGCTATGGCTAAAGCCGGTGCGAACTACATGAACTCGCAGCTAATCAAGATGGAGGCGCTAGTCAACGGCTTCTCGGAAGGCATTGCGCTCGATGATCGCGGTTTCGTCTCGGAAGGATCGGGCGAGAACATCTTTCTGGTTCATGACGGTCAGGTCATCACGCCGCCTCTTTCATCCTCCATACTTCCCGGCATCACGCGCGATAGCGTCATACAGATTTGCCGCGAGCTTTCAATCCCCGTAGTCGAATCCGGCATTCAACGAGCTGCGGTCTATGTCGCGGACGAGTTGTTCTTCTCCGGCACGGCAGCCGAGATTACGCCTATTCGCTCGGTTGACCGCATCACGGTCGGCACAGGCGAGCGCGGCGAGATAACCAGACGCATACAGGAGACTTTCTTCCAGATAACTTCCGGCGAAAGAGAAGCGCCGGGCAAATGGCTCACCTTTGTGAACGAGGCAAAGCAAGAGCAGACTGGCAGCAACGGCTTTCACGCGACGCCCGCTCAGGAACCCGTCGAGCGCCAGGCAGCGAGCCGTGAACCTCTCTCCAAGCTTCATGCTGCTGCTGTGGATTAAGAACTTAAGACCCAAATGTAAAGTTAAAGAGGGGAAGCTCGTCCGGCTTCCCCTCTCTTTTGGCTTGAAAATCTTACCTTTTTGGTTTTTCAACTTTTAATTGTTGACTTTTCAACAGCTTACAGCTACCATGAGGCCAGCGTCTCCGGGTATTTAACTTCTACGGTGGCGCTTCATCAAGCCCGCGCTGACGCTCTTTCGTGCAGAAGTCGCGCTTTCCCGCTCTGCGCGATCCATTCTCACGAGCATTCCCAGATTCCGCAAGACCGCGCCTCCGACTCAAGTCTATTGAGAAAGGCCCAAATATTCCCCCATGCCTGTCAAGATTGATGATCTACTGAAAATCGCCGCGAGCCACGGCGCTTCGGACCTGCACGTTAAGGCCGGAGCGCTCCCCTTCATACGCATAGGGGGCGAGCTTCGCCCGATAGTTGACGCCGGGCGCATGTCGCCCGAAGACACGCTGGACATGGCGTTTTCGATGATGTCCAGCCGCCAGAAGCAGCGCTTCAAAGAGATTTGCGAGGTTGACATAGCCTACGGCGTATCTGGCCTGGGGCGCTTTCGCGCGAACATCTTTCAGCAGCGCGGCACGGTCGGCATGACTTTGCGCGTCATCCCGGATAAAGTCCGAAGCGGTTTCGAGCTGGGACTGCCGCCCGTCATCGAGAAGGTTGCTGAAGAGCCGCGCGGGCTGATTCTGGTCACAGGCTCAACCGGCTCAGGCAAATCAACAACGCTTGCTTCTATAATTGACCGCATCAACGCTACCCGGAGCGGTCACATAGTCACAATCGAAGACCCCATAGAATTCCTGCACCGCGATAAAAAATCTTTCATCACGCAACGAGAGGTCGATGTTGACACGCGCTCGTTTGCAGAAGCGCTGCGCGGCGCGTTGCGTCAAGACCCGGACGTGATTCTGGTGGGCGAGATGCGAGATTACGAGACCATAGAGACCGCATTGACCGCAGCCGAGACGGGACACCTTGTGCTCTCAACCCTTCACACTCTGGATGCCACAGAGACGGTGATGCGCATAGTCTCTTCCGTTCCATCGCAGATGCAGAAGAGCACGCGATTACAGTTGGCAGGAATCTTGAAAGCAGTCATCTCTATGCGGCTTGTGCGCGCGGCTACTGGGAAGGGTCGTGTGCCCGCAGTAGAAGTGATGATCTCTACCGGACTGATACGCGATTACATCATCAACGAAGAGAAGACCTACATGATACGCGAGGCCATCGCCGCAGGCCATTCGCAGTACGGGATGCAGACTTTCGATCAATCGCTTTTCAACCTCTTCCAGTCCGGCCTTATAACGCTGGATGAAGCCTACCGCAACGCCACGAACCCGGACGAATTCAGGATGCGCGCGTCCGGCATTCTCTCTGCCGAGCAGGCAGTAAAAGATATTGACCGCATAGGCAACGTCAGCACAGCCCCCGCTCAATCGCGCCTTGAGCCGAAGGAAGTTAAAGCTTGAGGACAACGAGTAGTGGGCCGGTGCCGATTCGAGAGAGCCGATAAATATCGGGTCAGAAGTTCAAACTGAACCCGCCAACGAAAACGATAGTGCTCTTCACAAGTTCAAGCGGATACTACTCACGAAACGCGAGGATGAATCATGAGCGCCGAATTTGATACATGGCAAGTCTGGAGCGAAGGCACCGTTTACGAAGCCGACTACGAGACGCTCAGGCAATGGATAATTGAAGGCTGCGTGCTGCCTACGGATAAGGTCAGGAAAGGCAACCTGCGCTGGATAGAGGCTGGCCGAGCGCCCAGTTTGCGCGCCATCTTCAACGGCGAAGCGCAAATGTACCAGGAGACGCCGGAACATTTTCATCAACAAGCTCCTCAACCGGCTCAACCATTCTCGCAAGCCCAACAAGCGCCAGCGCATCAGCAATCGCTTCATCAAACATCTCACCAGCAATTTCAATCTCAGGAATCTTTTCAATCGCAGCCCGCACCGCCACCTTATCAACAACCTTACGCCGAACAATCTTACTCCCAACAGCCTTACGAGCAGCCTCATGATTACGCGCATGCAGATGATTTCGCAGCGCAGCCTCATGCAGAAGCTCAATTCGTCGATTACGAAACAGCGCCTCCGCCTCCGCCCATTACGCCTGCCATATTGACGGGAGCAGCCACCTGCTACAATCACGCGGGCGTGCCTCCGAAATTCATCTGCCGCATGTGCAGCGCCACTTTCTGCGCGGAGTGCCCGAAATTTGTGGGAGGCTCACGAGTTCCCATCTGCGCGCTCTGCGGCGATCTCTGCAAGCCTTTTGAAGAGCTTCAACAGAAGGTAGTGCGGCAACAGTTCCGCAGCTCCGGTTTCGGCTTCACAGATTTGGGCCACGCATTCGCCTACCCGTTCAAGCATTTCTGGGCGCTGCTGGGCGGCTCCATCCTCTACAGCATTCTGATGTTCGGCGGCATTAAAGGACAGCTTCTAGGCTCGGCCATCCTTCTGGGCACGCTCTGCATGGTCATCAAGCAATCCGCATGGGGGAAACTAGACAGACCATTCCTACCTGACATCAGCGCCTTCTCCATGTGGGACGACCTGTTCGTGCCTATAGGATTGAGCATAGGCATCTACATAATCACTTTCGGCCCCACTTTCCTGCTCTTGATAGTGATGTACTTGAGTTGGTTCACAGGCCCGTCGCCAATCTCCATGATGCCGTCGCAGGCCGAGCAGCAATCAGCGCAGCTAACGCAGCAAGACGTAGCGGCGCTGGCAGACCAGAACAACCCGGAGGCCACTCAAAAAGCTTTACAGAAGTTGGACAGGAATCGCCCCGCGAACCAGATCAACTCCGCTGTGAGTAGGATGGATCAGGCCGAGCATGAGGCTCAGGTGGCGACCATGCGCGCATACATTTCTATGTTAACGGTCGTACCCATCTGGATGTGGCTGCTGCTCTTGCTCTCTCTGCTGTGGGCCATATTCTATTTCCCCATGGCTCTCTCAATCGCAGGCTTCACGGAAGACTTCTGGTCTGTGGTAAACCCGAAACTGGGATTGAGCACTATGCGCGACATGGGGCTGGTCTACGTCAAGGTCTTCTTCATGTATCTGGCGATTCAGTTTGTTGAAGCTTTTTTTGTAGTCATAATCAGAATCGTCACCTCGCCATTCGACGTGCCGCTCATGGGCAATATCCCCGGAAATTTCATTAGCAACACAATCTCCTATTACTTCAGCATCGTCGTCGCCTGTGTTCTGGGACTTGCGCTCTTCAAGTGCGCGGACAAGCTGGAAATCCAGACCGACTGAGATTTCGGGCAGCGAAATTAAACGCACTTTATATTCTCGCCAACAAACGAAACATGGCGACAAAGAGCTATTTCTAATCAAGAACGATTAGCACAGGCGCGACGCACAACGCGCACGCCTGCGCGCCAGTCTTCATTGATGTCGAAGCGGTAGATTTCTATGTCAGGTGCAACCGAGCGCGCGAGCGTTTGAAACGCGCGGTGGAATCTGAGCAAGGGCGCGACCAGGTAGACGATCGGCGGCTCGTCCATTATCTGTACTTCACCGAAAAGTCTTGCGCGCTCTATATCGCCGCTGCGACGGTGCGCCTCAATCCTCTGCCAGTAATCAACTCCCTGAAAAACGTGCTCGCGGTCTTCATTGACTTTCAACTCTATGACGACTAGACGACCTTCGCGGCGGAGCGCCAGCAGGTCAACGGGGCGAGCGGCTGCATTGCTCACGCGCGAAGTCCTGAACTGCGCGTAGAGCGGCGCGATGATTAGCCCCGGATCAAGCCGCGTGATGTCGCGTCTCAGGATTGATTCGAGCCACGCTTCGGGCGCGAGTTTGTAGAGGGCATGGCGATGATCTTCTGCCTCTGCGCGGCGATGCTCCTTCAACTCTTCTAAAAGCTTCTCCCAATCAGCCAGACTTTCATCGTCAAGCGGGCGGCGGCGCGATCCTTCAATGCCGAACCACACGCGCTCAACGTCAATCACGCGGCGAACACGTGCGAACGCAAGCCCGTTGTAACGCAGCGTCTCGCCGCGGCGCGCGCGCACAACATCAATTGCTTCGGGCGCGAGCGCGACAATCCGTTCAGCAAGCGCACTCAAAGATGTGCGGGGCGGCCTGCGAAATTTTTCCTGCTCCTGCGTCCACAGTTCGTCACGTTCGAGCGCACGCACAGGCGAAAGCTTCTGCCATCCTTCGTCAATCTCGTAAAGGCTGATTGCGCGACGCAACTCGTCACGCAACAAAGCGGCTCGACGCGACGCGGCCTCTGCGCAATTCTTCGGGACAATCAGCCACAGCCTGTTTATGAAAGGCGGTCGCGCTCGCTCGCTAACCCTGCTGAACCAGATGAGCGTGGAGGAAAGAAGCGCGTCCACGTTGTTAGTATCGCTTTCGGCAACTATGCCTGCGACGGCCACGCGCTCGCGCCTTAATCGCAAGATGATGCGCGCATAGCGACCGGGCTGGCCGGGGCGAGAGCCTGCGCTAAGGCTAGCGCGCTCGACTCGCGCGCCGTCCACCATATCGCAGGCAAGGCGTGCAAGACGCTCGCATCGCTCGCGGCGCGACTCGCTAACCGCTCCGATTCCGCTCGAAACTCTTGCACGCGGAATCAACTCAAGCCTTGCGCGCACAGCGCCCGTGCGACGAGCGGCTTCGAGTAGCAGTTTCCCCTCAAAAAATTCCCAGCCCAAAATGCGCCACACCTGCGCGCCCCGCTCAGTCCAGCACGAAAAAATCAGGCGGTTGTGCGCCACGCTGAAATCAAATTCGTCCGTTCGTAAAGAGACGGGCGCGCCACCGTCCTGAGCGAAGAACCATTCCGCGTGAGTTTCAATTAACTCCGCGATGCGCTGCCCGGCATCTCTGATTTTCTCTGAGTTTGTGAGATGTTCGATCATAGTGAGGGTTCGAGTTATACGTCTCGCGTATGCTAACATCTTCTGTCAACAACGACATGGTTTTTTTAGGGAAGTCACTAATGAAGAACGTTTATTTAGTCGGTTCCGTGCGCACGCCCATTGGGAAATTCGGCGGGACGCTGGCGGGTTGGACTGCTGCGGATATGGGTGTGGCTGTTGCAGTTGAAAGCTTGAAGCGAGCCGGACTGCGCGCCAGTCAGATTCAGGATTCAATCTGGGCATGCGCGCGTCAGGCAGGCGGCGGCCCGAACGTTGCGCGGCAGATTACTTATCGCGCCAGCGTTCCTGAAACCGTTCCAGCTTTCACAGTCAATCAAGCGTGCGGCTCAGGCATTCGCGCGATTATCCTCGCGGCGCAGGAGATTATGCTCGGTCGCGCGCGGGCTATTCTTGCTGGCGGAACGGAGAGCATGTCGCGCGTGCCATACTTTGCGGAAGGAGCACGATGGGGCGCTCGCATGGGGAACGCGGAGTTGGTTGACGGCATGTACCGCGACGGATTTCTTGACCCGCTTTCGGGTTTGATGATGGGTGCGACCGCAGAGAACCTTGCGCGCCGGTATGAAATCTCGCGCGAAGAGCAGGACGAGTACGCGCTGCGCTCGCAGCAGAGAACGGAAAGGGCTGTTCATTCTGGAAGATTTGACGACGAAATACTGTCGCTCGAAATCAAAGGGCGCAAAGGCGAAGCAACCATGTTCGCGCGCGACGAGCATTTCAGAGCTGGCACGACGATTGAGAATTTAAGGAAGCTTCCGGCGGTGTTTGATAAAGGTGGAACGGTTACGGCTGGAAACTCTTCAGGCATCACGGACGGCGCTGCCGCCGTTATAGTAATGAGCGAAGAAGTTTTGAATGAGACGGGCGCAGAACCACAGGCGCGCATAGTTGATTATGAGATTACAGGCGTTGCGCCCGAAGTTATGGGCATTGGCCCTGTGCCAGCCGTTCGTTCGCTGTTAGAAAGACAGAAACTTTCTTTAGATGATATTGATCTCGTCGAATTGAACGAAGCGTTCGCCGCTCAGGTTATAGCATGCGACCGCGAGTTGAGATTCGACGCCGAAAGATTGAACCCGAACGGCGGCGCAATCGCTCTTGGTCACCCTATAGGCTGCACGGGCGTTCGCATCACCACGACGCTTGTTCACGAGATGAAGAAACGAAACGCCAGGCGCGGGCTTGCCACGCTCTGCGTTAGCGGCGGCATGGGACTGGCGCTGCTGGTCGAGCGCGTTTGAACCTGACGAAGATAACAAGGATTTTTTTCAGAGAACTGAGCATGGGCGTCGCACGAGACAAGAAAGCCGGACGGACGCCCTCTCGTGCGACAGTCCTCGCGTTTAGTCTCTTTCTCATCGTTCAACTCCACACAGCCTGTCGTCAATCTCAAATCAACTCGAACACCATCTCATCAAACGCCGCCTCGGAAACTTTCGATACACCGCCTTTCCAGACCAGAGAGCCGGAGCGCTACGAGGCCGTGATTGTAACGACAGGCAATCTGGGAAATGCGCCGCAGGGAGAAACAACCGCGACAGAGCAGCGCACGTTCGTTGCGCGCGATGGCCTACGGCGTCGCACCGAGTTTGATTTTCGCGGCGGCGTGAAGCTGGTCATGCTAGATATGCCCACAGGCCATTTCATCCTCATGCCCTCACGAAATGCTTACGCCGATCTGGCCGAAAGCGAGGGCGTTACGTTGCCGGGCAATGCGCAAGTTTTGCCGCAGGAATTTTCATCAGAGATTCTGAACAACGAAGCGCGCGGGCGTGCGCGTTACGAGCGTCTGGGTGTTGAGAATGTGCTGGGGCGCGAGGCTGTGAAGTATCGCGTAACGACTGTGAACGAAGCGGGCGAGGCCAGCGGGTCTGAGACTTTAATCTGGGTTGACGAATCACTGGGTATGCCCGTAAGGTCTGAGACGGTTTCAGGCGCGGCGAAATTCACAATGGAGATGCTGGACATCAAGCGGGACGTTGACCTGTCGCTCTTCGACATTCCGGCGAATTACAGGAAAGAGAGCGTGCGAGATTTTTATGCAGCGCTCTTCGCTGAAGGCGAAAATCCACGCGCACAACAGAGGTGAGAGCCAACCCCCTATGAAACAGTCTGCATCCGAAAGCAGGAAAGGTAGAGGCTGAAGGTTAGAGGTTAGTGGTCAGTTAAAGGCAATTACTAACCTCTAACCTCCAGACTCCAACCTCTTCTATAAGAAAGGTAAATTCAAAAGTGACTAAGAAAATCTACTCCTTACTGGCGGTGGTTGCGCTAATCGTCGGACTCATTTCGGCCTCGGCTCAGGACAGGCAGGTTACTGCTTCCGGCGTGGCGGCGAACGATCCGCTCAGACTTCTTCCTGCTTCGGACGTTGTTGCCACGATTGATATAAAGCGGCTCATAAATGAGACGCTGCCGCGCGTGATGGCGAATGACCCGGCGAAGCTGGCGAAGATTAACGCGGAGATTGATAACTTCAAAACGCGCTACGGTCTTGACCCGCGCTCGTTCGAGCGTGCGGCTGTAGGCATGCGCTTTAACACCAGCGGCAACGTTACTACCACAGACACCGTTGCTATAGCGCGAGGCAGTTTCAATGCGAACGCCATTACAGCCGCCGGGCGATTGGCCGCTCCAAATCACTTCAGTCAACAGAATTACAGTGGGAAGACAATCTACATCTTTAACATCAACGACCGTGTGAAGATGCTTGGCATGATTGACGTGCACGTGCGCGATCTTGCGGTCTGCGCGCTCGATGCGAACACAATAGCTGTGGGCGAACCCGACAGGGTGCGCGCCAGCATTGACGCTATGCGCGGCACTGCTCGCGTGAGCAATGACTTGATTGATCTTGCTACGCGCACGCCGAACGCGCTTATAGGTTTCGGCGCGAGTGTCCCGCCAAATGTTTCGCACAACATCAACGTTGACAACGAGGAATTAAACCGCACGCTCTCTTCTATAAGGCAGGCTTACGGCGCTATCAACAGTTCGGAGGCGGGCTTTGACCTGCTGGCAGTGGCTCGCACGGATAATGCAGACCAGGCGAAGAACCTTGCCATGACGATTGACGGCCTGAAATTGTTAGGCGCGATGTACGCAGGCCAGTTGGGCGGGCAGAAAGGCCGACTTGCTCAGAACGTGCTGGACAGTCTAAGACATTCCACGCAGGGCAACGAAGTGCAGATAACCATGAAGGTCGCTCAGGCAGACATTAACACGCTGATGAGCACGCTCGGCGTTCGTACTGAATGATTTCCAGTTTAGTTCCAGAGCGAATTTTCAGTTGAGTGTATGGGAAGTAGGACTCACCACAGAGAGGGCAGCGAGAAGAGAAATCATTTGAGATTTGAGATTTCAGATTTCAAATTACTGATTCCAAACTTGAAATCCTTTATGGTGTCTGCTGTGGTGAATAACCTTTCCCCTTCAATATTTCTAAGATGAAGGGCTGGCGCGGGAAACTTTCGTGCTCCCCTTCTCGTTAAACTGCTCAGATAGGAACAGATTCTCCCCGGAAAACGTCCGCATGCAATGAAAGGATACGGGATGTTCAGGAAACTTTACGCATCGTCGCTCTTAATCGCGGTCTTAACCGCCGCAGCCATTTTCGCAAATCACGCGGCTACAAATGCATCGCTCAGGTCGGCCTCCTCCGCTCAGAGCGAATTGTCGGCGCTTCCCGCGTCGGACATTGTAGTGTTCGTTGACGCGCAGAGGATTCTTAACGACACGCTGCCCGGTTTCTTCTCAAGCAACCCGTCGTTAATCTCTAAGATAAATGCGAAGCTAGACCAGTTGAAAACGGAGACGGGCGTTGACATGCGCTCGTTCGATAGCTTCGCCGTCGGATTGAAGTTCGGAGAACCCGCGCGCTTCGACAGCGCACACTTCGTAGCCCTTTCGCGCGGCCATTTCAGCGCCGACGAAGTTATCGCCGCAGGGCTTTCTTCCGCGAAAACCAAATGCAATATAAATGCGCGTGAAGAGCAGTTTTCCGGAAGAACCGTTTACGTCTTCAAACCTGTCGGGAACAGAAACCGGAACTGCCCGCACGCCGGAGAAGTTCAGGCGCAGGAGATAGCCGTCGCCGCATACGACTCGAACACGATTGTTTCGGGCGACGTTGAAAGCGTTCGCGCGGCGCTCGACTCAAGCAGCCCGCGCGTGACGAGCGAGTTGGTAGAGCTTGCCACGCGCACGCCTGATGCAGTGGTGAGTTGGGGAGGCAATCTGCCGCCGGAAGTGAGCGCCAGATTAGACCCGCGCGGGCAGCGCGAGCCGGATTCTATGAGCCGCAGCATCGCAGCGATACGCCAGTTCTACGGCTCAGTAAGCGTACTGGGCACTGAGGCGAATACTTTGATAGGCTTGCGCACCGAGACAGCCGATCAGGCGCAGGAGATAGGTCACGGCCTCAACTCGCTGAAGTTGGTGAGCAAGCTAGGCATCATGAACAATTCGGGCGGGAATCAGGCCAGAGGCGCTAGCCTCTCAAAACTGCTCGACAGCATCTCAATCATCACAGAGAGCAACGAAGTTCAGATTAAGCTCAAGGTCGCACAATCGGACATCGCGCCTTTTATGCGCGGCCTCTAATTTTCTTCCGATGGTTGTAGAGGCAGGACTCATCCCTGCCTCTACAATATCAATCTTCCCCGAATGTGATGCCGCGACGCTCGCGCCCAAGCCCTGCTACGAGTGCGGCCAACGAGAAGACAATCAACGCAGTGAGCGCCATCGTGCGCGTGTAGCCTATCTGTTTCGCTATGCGTGCCTGAAGGTATGGCGCAGTGCCCGCTATCAACACGCCGCACTGGTAGGCGAAGCCGGGCAGGAAACCTCTGACCGCATCCGGCGATAACTCCGTGATGTGCGCCGGGATTACGCCCCACGCGCCCTGCACCATGAACTGCATTAGGAACGCGCCCGCCACCAATAGCGCTAAGCTGGGCGAGAATGCCCAGAGCGGGATTGCAAGGATTCCTAAAACCAGTGAGAGAATGATTGCGCGCCGTCGCCCCTTTCTATCAGAGAAGAGGCCGAAGATTAGGCCGCCCGTTATAGCGCCCACCATTGAGAAGGCTGTTAGCGCGGCGCGCTTCTGCGGAGAGAATCCCCAGTCGCGCTCAAGGAATGTAGGATACAAATCCTGTGTGCCATGCGACGCAAAATTCATCATCGTCATCAGCACTGTTAGATAAACCAGCAGCTTCCAGTTGCGCGCTATGCCGCGCCCCAAATCATTCCAAGTCGCGTGCCTGGTCTTCTCCCACACTTCAGATTCTTTCACACCGAAGCGAATGAAGATAACTAGAAGCGCGGGCAACCCGCCTATGAAGAAGAGCGGACGCCAGCCCCAGTGCGGGAAGATGAAGAAGTAGCAGACCGCCGCGAGCAGGTAACCTACAGCGTAACCCTCCTGCAATAGCCCTGAGAGCACTCCGCGCAATCGCGGCGGAACTTTCTCCATAGCGAGCGACGCGCCCACTCCCCACTCGCCGCCCATGCCTATTCCAAAGAGAGCGCGCAGTATCAGGAACGTCGTGTAGTTCGGCGCTAAACCGGAAAGTATCTCTATGATTGAGAAGAAGACGAGATCAATCATGAGCGGCAAGCGCCGCCCGTAGCGATCCGCCATGAGGCCGAAGATGAACGCGCCCACAGGACGAAAGGCCAGCGTGAGCGTTATCGTCAGCGCCATCTCGACATCGGACTTGTGAAACTCTGCGCCTATGGCCGTGAGCGTGAAGACGACCAGAAAGAAATCGAATGCGTCGAGCGTCCAGCCCAGGAATCCGGCTGTGACGGCGGCGCGGTGATCGCTTGGCCTGAGCGCGTCTTCCAGTTGAGAGACTTCAGCGCGGGCTTCGTCCATCATGATTTCAGCAACCGGGATGAAGAAGATTTAAGAACCGAGGCGGAAGTTTATACTTTAAGGCAGAGAAATCTACAAATCATTTCCGAAAGAGCGTGAGATAAAAACTTAGGTCAGTACCGCCTGCGGTACTGACCTGGCAGTCGCGCTCAACCGTTTCACTACTTTGTAGGTATAGGCAGGCGCGGGCGCTGCGGTTGCGGAGCCGCAGCCGGAGCCTCTTCATCTTCCGATAGCTGAGCGAGCACGTCGTCATAGATTTTGATGTGCCCATCGCGCTGCATCCCGGCCTGCACGTTGGTGATGTAGTCGTCGAAGACCTGCTGGCGTCGCTGATTAAGCGCCTCCTTCATCAACGTATCGCGCTGCGTTGCAAAGGCCGCCATGTCCGCATCATCGCGCTTGGTCAAGCCTATGATTATCCAACTGTCTCCGACCTTGATGGGCGTCTTTGTTACGCCGCCATCCTGCAAGTTGAAGATAGCTTCGTCCATCGCAGGGCTTGTTCCGGCCCTGCCCAGAGGCGCGCCCAGCTTGTACTGGTTCGATTCCTCCGCCGTCAGCCCCAGCCTTTCGGCTGCCGCCTTAAGCTCGCCCGCCGAAGCAGTGTTCGCCGCAAGGTCGCGCGCCACCTGATCCACTTGTGTCTTCGCTCGCTCTTTCCTGAGCGCATCTTCGACCTGTGCCCTGACTTCATCGAACTCAGGAATGCGCGGCTCCTTCTTATCAACCAGCATCGGGATTGCGAAACCATTTTTGATGCCCGTGCGCTCGCCCACATCATTCGGATTGTTGAGCGGATCAATCGCAGCCTCGAACTGCTGGTTGCTGCCTATCTCCGGCACGTCGTCTCCGGGCTTGATGTAGCCCGTCTCGCGCACCATCTCAGCCGGAGTCATGTTTGCCTCCGCTGCCAACTGCTGAGCCACCGCCTGCGCGTCGTGAGACTGCTTCAGAAGTTCTTCGGCGCGCGCGGCCAGCCTCTGTGCAACCGCGTAAGAGCGACGGTTCTGCGCGGAGACGCGCAGGTCGTTCTTTGCTTCTTCAAAAGTCTTTGGCACTTCCTCGCCGCGACGCAGTATGTAGTAGGTGCCCGCGTACTTGATGGTGATCGAAACTTCGCCCGGCTGCATGTCGGCCACGCGGTCGTATAGAGTGTCAAGCTTGTTCGGATTCTTCTTGAAAGGCTTTGCGAGGTAGCCGCCGCCGCGCGCCGTCGCAACATCCTCGGAATTTCCTCTGGCAAGGTCTGCGAAAGCCTCTTCGGAAGCATTGCTGGCTTTCTGTGCAAGCTCGTCAGCCTTTGCTTTGACCTGCGCATCCAGGTCAGGCCGCGCGACCTTTAAGACTATCTGCTGAACTTTGACGCCCGCGCTGCGTGCTTCGCCTGTAAGATTGTTGAACTCCTGGTGCAACTCGTCATCGGAAATCTGCAATTTAGAGCCAGCCTTCTGCTGGTCTATGAAGATATAGCGAATCTTCTTCTGCGGAGTAAGATATCGAAAGTCGGTCTGGTGCTGCTGGTAGTAGTCGCGCAACTCCTGATCGCTCAGTTGAATCTTCTTGGCAAGCTGGTCAGCCGCCACAACCACATACAGCAGATTGAAATCTGTCTTGTCGCGCTTGTACTGCTCGCGCACCTCGTCCTCGGACACGTTCACGCCAGCCGTGATGAATGCCTGTAGCTTTCGCGCCGCAAGCGAGTCGCGGAAACTTCGCTCGAAATTATCTATGCTGCCCGCGCGCGCGACGGCCATCTCGCGGTAACGATCCATGTCAATGTTGCCGGAAGCGTCCGCAACCTGTTTGCGAAGCGCGTCTGCTACTTCAGCGTCTGAGACGGCAAGCCCCAATCGCGCAGCCTCCTGCGCTATAACGCGGTCGTGTATGAGACCGTCCAGCAAGCGGCGGTCGCCGCCCAGACGGGCTATGTCCATCTGCCCGCCGAACATCTGCATGTAACTCTCTTTGAGCCGGGTCAGATCGCCGACAGTTATATCGTCGCCGCCGACTTTGGCTACGACTTCGGTGCTACGCGACGGGTCAAGGGTTCGCGCCGTTCTCCCCGGCGCGTAGAAGATCACAAGGCTCACGGCCATCAGCACGGCAAAGCCCACTATTATTAAACTGCGCGTCCGCTCCATGCGGCTTAATGCTTTCAGCATCTTAATGAACTACTTTCTATAAAGAGATTCTGAGGAAAAGATGAGAGTGCCAATGGATTGTCAACTCCCACCCGCAACCTGCAAAAGAGGAATTGTAACGGAGAGACGCGCAACGCCGCAACCGCTCAGGGGGCAGATGTTGGGTGGCGTATGTCAGACGCCAGTGAAGCTTTTTGCTAATATACAGCATCTAACATCCGACATCTGTCTTATGCTATCGTATTTATAATCATGGTGAATACTTCAATCTGGGCATGGGCAGGCTTTGGCGCGTTCATTCTGCTGATGCTGGCAATTGATCTCGGACTCTTTAACCGCAAGGCTCATTCTATCAAGTATAGGGAAGCGGCCATCTGGAGCGGTGTCTGGATAACTCTGGCGCTAATCTTCTCCGGCATTGTATTTAATCGAGCGGGGCATCAGAAGGGGCTGGAGTTTCTGACCGGCTATCTGATAGAGCTTTCGCTCTCGGTTGATAACCTCTTTGTCTTCCTTCTAATCTTCTCCTTCTTCAAAGTTCCGGGGAAATACCAGCACCGTGTTCTCTACTGGGGCATACTCGGCGCTCTGGTCATGCGCATCACCATGATCTTCTTGGGCGCGGCGCTGATTGAACGATTCCACTGGATCATATACATCTTCGGCGCGTTCCTCATCTACACAGGCATAAACATGCTCAGGCAGGACGAGACCGAATATCATCCTGAGAAGAATCCGCTCGTACGCTTTATTACTCGCCACCTGCCTATAACACGCGCCTACGAAGGGTCTAGTTTTTTCACATCCGTTGACGGCAAGAAGATGGGCACGCTCCTTTTGCTCGTGCTCATCGTCGTAGAGGTTACCGATCTGGTCTTTGCAGTTGATTCAATCCCTGCGGTCTTCGGCGTCACCACAGACCGCTTCATCGTCTACACCTCGAACGTCTTCGCCATACTGGGACTGCGTTCGCTCTACTTCCTTCTAGCAGGCGTCGTCGAGAGATTTCACCTGCTCAGAATCGGCCTTGCAATCGTGCTTTCATTCATAGGCGCGAAGATGCTGCTCGTCGCCGTCGGCGTTGAAATTCCAATCTATCTTGCGCTCGGCGTCGTAGCCCTAATTCTTATAGCATCCGTCGTAGCCTCGCTCATCTGGCCCAAGCACGCAGAGCGCGACATTGACGTGGAGATGCCAGAGGATTACATCTGCCCTTACCCGAACGTGAAGCAGGAGGAGACCAAAGAAGAAGAATCGGAAACAGCCATGCAAGGGAAAAGCTAACTCGGTCATCTCAATTGAGTAAGATTTAGAGTTCGGATTCATCGCCGCAAGCAGCATAGAACACAAAGAATTTAGCAGCATTACTCCCTGTGACCTTTGCGTATATTCTGCCGTCAGATTTTCATTTGCACATAACCGAAGAGAACTATCTTCTTTCGCGCCTGACGCCACTTCCATTATTCTTTCCCACTTTCGGATTCCCGGCCACGATTTTCTTTTTGCTTCTATTGCCCGCTTGTGTTAATTTTTGTTTGGCGGTGATTTTCACTTGCCAACCATTTTGACTTCTCTTTCCGGCTGGTCGGGTGCTGAACCCTCTGCATAATTCCCGACTCGGCCTCTTAAACCCTTTGCCCCGCACGGTTTAGCCAATTACACGATGGACAGCAGACGCAGTGTCATGAGTTTCGACTGGTGGGTCGTTCAAAAGCGAATGGTCTACATGCTGATAGCCGCACTAATCGCGCTGCTTCTGGCGTGCGGTGCGGCGCTTTACGTCTGGAAATACGGCAATCCCTTCAAAAATATCGCAGCAGCAACGAATCTGCCCGCCGGAGCGCGCTTCATCTCTCTGGAAGGCGATGTCCGAGTAATACGCTCAAGCACGCGCGAATCAATTGCTGCGAACAGCCAGACGCAGCTCTACCCCGGCGATACAGTTCAGACGCAGGCAGACGGTCGCGCTCGCATCACGCTCGCAGACGGTTCCACGCTCGTGGTTCGCCCCAACAGCACCGTTATCGTGCGCGACAACACCAGCGGCGATGACGGGCACAAGACGAACGTGCGCGTCGCAGTTGATCGCGGCCAGATTAACGTTCGCACGGAGGATCAGGCTGAAGGCACAAGGAACGTGGTCGAGACTCCTAAGACGCAGAACCAGTTGGCCGCTCAAACAGGAGCCACCTTCGGCGTTAACCCGGAAGAACAGACGGAAGAGATTCGCGTGGGCGCAGGCCAGATTCAGACGGTTACGAGTAACGGTGAGCAGACGGTCATTCGCGCAGGCGATTACGTTGCGGTTAATCCCTCCGGCACTCTTGGCCCGAAGCAGAAACTACTGGACGTGCCTGTACCCGTAAGCCCGCGCGACGTTGAAAGAATCTTCGTCAGCGCGAACGGCGCGGCCAACGTCACATTGCGCTGGCAGCGTCCGGCTGTAGGAACGCCCGCGCAGTATCGCGTAGAGGTCGCAACTTCTCCTTTCTTCGTAGCCGAAGGAAAAGTCATAGAGCGTGACCAGTTGGTCGCAACGGAATTCAATGCCACGGACTTAAGACCCGGCGTCTATTTCTGGCACGTTCGCGCGAGGGCAGGCACAGGCCAGATGAGCGATTGGAGCGAGCCTCTTAAATTCATGGTTGCGCCGCAGGGCACAGGCGACCAGGTTCCCGTCAGCAATCTTTCAGCGCAGTATCTTGGCGGGAACGTCTACTTGATTCGAGGCCAGGCACCACCCGGCACTACCATTCGCGTGTCAGGGCGCGAGACGCTGACGGACAGCCGCGAGGCATTTCAGCTACAGATAGCAGCGGGCGAGGGCGTGCGCGAAGCGATGATAGAAGCGCACGACACGCAGGGCAATCGCAGCCAGTACAAGGTAGCGCTCTCTCGCGGTGGATAACCAGTGTCGGCAGTTCCTATCAGAACAGTTCACGCGGGCAATTCATACGGTTCTCTACTTTCACGTTTCATGTCGAAGCATGTTGTCCTATTAGCCGAGGCTCATGAAGCGCCTCAGTCAGCGCTCCTCGAAGCGCTCAGCGATGCCAAGGTCGAGGCGCGCATAGAAGTGCTGCGCGAGGCAGAGGTCGCGGCGGCGCTCGCTCTGGGACGCCAGCGCCAGAGCTTGCCCGAAGCAACAGGTCATAGTCCGCTGGCAGTTCTTTATGAGATTGACGACGGCGCGGACATGCTGGACGTGTACGCGGCTGTAGAGTATGCGGCTGCCGCATGGCCCAACGTGCCGGTCGTAGCCTGCCGACGCCATTCAAACGCGCACGCGCGACATAACATACTCACGCCCGACGGCTCTGCGTTACGACGTGCAGGCTTTCGCTCGGTGGCGGACGAGCCTGCGCAAATCTCTGCGCTGCTACGCGAGATGGAAGAGCACGGGAATACAGGGCAGTTGCAGCTAACCAGAAAGCTTGAGGACGATTTCGGGCAGGGCACGCTATTGCTGCCGCCAAAATTGAGCACGAAGAATTTACGTTCGGCCTTTGAGTTAGTCGCAAGTCTGCATTTTGCTACTGACCAGCGGAGCGCAGCGCACACTGCGCTTGCAGGATTAGCGCCGCTCGTCCATGCAGATCGTTGGACAGTCTTTCTGATTGCCGAATCAAGCAACGGTCAATCAGGCGGCTTCGAGCCGCTGGCCGCTCGCGGTTTGACAGAGACCGAGCGCGAGATTCCAGAGGACTGGCGGCGCGCGATTCTGGCTGATACGGACGCGCTGCTTTCCGGAACTGAGTCTAAGTCTGCTCGTTTGGCGGTCAACAAGCTTGAGACTGTCAGAAAGAGGGAGACGGGGCGGCGTGTGATGGCCGTGCCGCTGGCAAGCGGCGAGCGCGTCATAGGCGTGCTGGAAGCCGTGCGTGAAGGCACGGGCGCGCGAAGCTTCACCAAATCCGAGGCTTCCCTGATCTCTGCCCTCGCCGTACCCATAGCTTCCGCTCTGGCTAACTCCGTTCGCATAGCCGAGGCGGAAAGGCTGTCACAAACGGACGACCTGACGAAACTCCATAATGCGCGCTATTTGCGGCAGTATCTGGTCGGCGAAATACGCCGCTCGCGCCGCTACAATTCGCACGTTACAGCGCTCTTTCTGGACATTGACGATTTCAAGAAAATCAACGACGAGCACGGCCATCTTGTAGGCTCGCACGTTCTGATGGAGGTCGCGGCGGTGCTGCTTCTGGCGGTGCGTGACACGGACGTGGTTTCGCGCTACGGAGGCGATGAGTTTGTAATAGTGCTGCCCGAAACCAATATTGAGCAGGCAGCTTACGTAGCCGAGCGCATGCGCCGTAAGATTTCCAACTACTCTTTCAACGGCGGGCGCAGCCTCTCGCTCACCATCACGGTTAGCTGCGGAGTTGCATCCTTCCCCGAAAACGCGCAATCGCCGCAGCAGTTGGTTGCATGCGCAGACTCGGCCATGTACGAGGCCAAAGCTGCTGGTAAGAACTGCGTTCAGTTCGCTCTCTCGCCGGGTTCACAAGCTGTGAACGAAAAATAGTTTCTCAAAAGAACCGGAAATCAATTTTCCCCATAGCATAAAAATATAAATTTGTTGTATCTTATGCAGTTCGCTCTTGTTCGGTGAGACGGTTTCCAGCCCCCAGCACCAAACGTTTCCGATTCGCGCGTGGAAGTTCGTGCTTGAATATCTCTCATCCCTGCTTCAGAGCAATCATTTTAAGAATACGGATAACAAAACAGAATGCCTTTTAAATCGCTCTTCAGTCTCTTCTCAAGTGACCTGGCAATTGATCTTGGGACGGCCAACACGCTCGTTTACGCCAAGGGTCGCGGCATAGTCGTCTCCGAGCCTTCAATCGTCGCCATCAACAAAATTACGAACGCTGTCGAGGCCGTGGGGCGCGACGCCAAAGAGATGCTTGGCCGCACGCCCGGCAACATCGTCGCCATACGACCTATGAAGGACGGCGTTATCGCAAACTTTGAAGTCACAGAGAAGATGTTACAGCACTTTATACGCAAAGCTCACAACGGGAAGACATGGGTATCTCCTCGCGTCGTCATAGGCATACCCAGCGAGATCACGCAGGTCGAGCGCCGCGCCGTCGAAGACTCAGCCTATCGCGCCAAAGCGAGCGAAGTTTACCTTGTTGAAGAGGCTATGGCCGCTGCCATAGGCGCAGGGCTTCCCATCACAGAGCCGCACGGGAACATGGTCGTTGATATTGGCGGCGGCACAACCGACATCGCCGTCATCTCTCTCTCCGGCATAGTCTATTCCCGCGCCGTCCGCGTCGCCGGAAACGAGATGGACGAGGCCATCACGCAGTACATCAAAAGAAAATACAACCTGCTGATTGGCGAGCGCACGGCTGAATCCATAAAGATAGAACTGGGGAGCGCCTATCCCCTTGAAGAGAAGCTGACGATGGAGGTGCGCGGTCGCAACCTTATCGAAGGCATCCCGAAGACAATTACGATGACGGACGAAGAGGTACGCGAGGCGCTTGCGGATTCGGTCGCAACTATAGTCAACGCCGTGCGTGTGGCACTGGAAAGAACGCCGCCTGAGCTTTCCGCAGACATAGTGGAGCGCGGCATTGTTCTCACGGGCGGCGGCGCGCTTCTCAAAAATCTGGACAAGCGCCTCTCTATAGAAACAGGCTTGCCCGTATCCTTAGCGGAAGACCCGCTCTCCTCGGTCGTGCTCGGCACGGGCAAGATGCTCTCTGACTTCAACCTCCTCAAGCGCGTCAAGTGGGACAACACGCTGACGAGTGGAACATAAAAGCAGTGCAGAGTGCAGAGTGATGTTTGATGAATTAAATCTATTTCATTCTGCATTCTGCACTCTACACTCATCGCTTTGTTTATGGCTGCGATAAGGACGCAGAAAGAGATCAGGCAGCGCGCGCCTTTCTGGCTCGTGGGCTTGCTGTTGTTCAATTTTGGTCTGATGTCGTATGACGCGCGAGAGAGCGGTGATGCGACCAAGCAGCGCGTGATTCGCGCCTGGGCGCAGGCTATAGTCGCTCCGTTTCAGGAAGTCTCCTCTACCGCAGGTGGGACGGGCGTGAGCATTTTTCAAAAACTCTCTAACCTGCGCACGGCTTCCGCCGAGAACGAGCAACTCAAACAGCGCGTCGCGGATATGGAGATAGAGATTAACGCTGCGCGCCAGGCCAGAGATGAGAACGAGCGATTGAAGGCGCTGCTGGATTTAAGAGAGAACGGCCAGTACAAGACCATTCCGGCTCGCGTCATCGCGCGCGATCCCTCCCTCTGGTTCAACACGGTGACGATCAACCGTGGCAGCTCGTCCGGCATTGAGTTGAACATGCCTGTCGTCACGCCAAGCGGCATCGTAGGGCGCGTCATTGCGACCAGCCCGTGGACTTCGCAGGTCATGCTGATTACGGACGAGCGCGCTGCTGCCGGAGCGGTTGTAGGGCAACTGGGCCAATCGAATGCGCTCGGCTCTGTAAAAGGGTTGGGGTCGAACGGGCTTGTAGAGATGCGATACGTGTCTGGGCTGGAGCAGGTCAACGTGGGCGACTACGTGGTGACCACAGGTCAGGACAGCATCTACCCGCAGGGCTTGAGCGTAGGCCAGGTGATAGATGTTCATTCCGGCTCGGCCACTACGCCGCACGTCATACACATCAGGCCCGGCGCGCGCCTTGACCAACTGGAAGAAGTAGCCGTGCTGCTCTATCATCCCCCGCAGCGCGTCGCTCCCGACCAAGCGCTCCCGAACGTGGAGAGAAGAAGGTGAATAAGGGATGAGGGATGAGGGATGAGGGATGAATAAGGATGAGTAATGGCGTCAACACGCAATAGGCTCAACCCTTTTCATCCCTCATCCCTCATCCCTCATCCCTTCCGAAGATGCATCAACTGAAAGTCGCTGTAATTTTAGGGGTAGCCGTGATTTTGCAATCGTCCTTGCCAGAGGTATGGCTGCCGCTGCGTTACATTGACTTTGTGTTGATAGTGGTGGTTTATCTGGCCTTGCAGCGCGACGTGATGCAGGCGCTGGTGGCTGGAGCGGCTGGCGGGCTGTTGACGGACGCGCTGGGCGGAGGGCTTCTGGGTGCGGGAGGCTTCTCGAAAACTCTGGTGGCTTACCTGATAGCGTCGCTGGCGACGCGCGTGATGCTTGACAACCCTTTGGTGCGTATTCCCGTCTTAGCAGGTGCGGCGCTGCTGGATTCAACTGTTTACGTTATCATGCACAGATTACTGGGTCAGCCGTCGCTCATGCCCTTCGTAGAAGCGGCTTCTTACAGGTTGATAGGCACGACTGTTCTGGGCACAGCCATTTTCTATCTCTTTGACACATTCTTCAGCGAGCGAGCGCGCCAGCGGCGTCAACTGTCCGACCGCCGCCGCGTAGCCCGTCGCGGTCGAAGTATTTTGAAGCTTAGAAGAAGATGAGAAAAGTAGTGATGAGTGATGAGTGATAAGAGAAACGCTCTTTCTTATCACTCATCACTCATCACTTATCACTTATCACTGCCTTATGAAATTCGAGGACGATTCGCAAAACCTGCGCATGCGGCTGCGGCTGATACAGGGGCTGATTGTGTTGGCGCTGGCAGTGCTGAGCATCCGTATCTATTACCTGCAAGTCTTGAACGGCGCTCGATACGCGGAGATTGCAGAGAACCAGCGCATACGGCGGCTTCCCATCCCTGCATCGCGGGGCGTCATCTTTGACCGCGCCGGTCACCTGCTTGTTGACTCGCGCCCCATCTACAACGTGATACTCTCGCGCGAGGACATCAAGAATGTTGATTTGAACTCGCTCATCAAACCGCTCTCCGACGGTCTTCAGGTTGACGCGGATTTCCTGCGCGAGCGTTTTGACGAAATCAGATCGCAGCCCGCGTTTGAATCCATTCACATCAAGGAGAACGCAACTCCGGGCGACATCGCATGGGTCGAAGCGCACGAGCTTGAGTTCCCCGCTCTGCGCGTAGAGCAGCAGCCGCAGCGTCGTTATCCTGAGAACGGCACGCTCGCCCACGTGCTCGGCTACGTTGGCGAGATTAGCCCGGAGCAGCTAGACCAACCGAGATACAAGCAGGCGGGTTACAAACCCGGAGACATCATAGGACAGGAAGGTCTTGAGTCTGTTTACGACCAGTATCTTCGCGGGCGCGACGGCTATCGTGAAGTGATAGTTGACAGTCGCGGGCATATCCAGAACGAGGTTGAAAGAGTTGAGCCTCAGCCCGGCCAGGATTTAGTCACGACGATTGATCTGGATTTGCAGGAGACAGCCGAAGAGCAGCTTCGCAACACGCCGTCCAAGCGCGGTGTGATAATAGTGATGGACCCGAACAACGGCGAAATCATGGCGCTGGCCTCGGCTCCCACGTTCGACCCGAATCTCTTCTCGCAGCGCATCAACACGCGCGCAGGCCGCGCAGACTACCTTGCGCTTCAGCGTGACCCGCGCACGCCGCTTGTCAATCGAGCGATTCAGGGGCGATACCCGCCCGGCTCAACGTGGAAGATTCCTATGGCCGTCGCAGGGCTTCAACAGGGCGCTATAACGATTCAGCACTCGAACATTCTGTGCGGCGGCGGCATACAGATCGGCAACAAGTTCACGCGCTGCATGGGCAATCACGGCTCGCCGGATTTGAGGACGGCCATCACGAAATCCTGCGACGGCTACTTCTATCGTCTGGGATTGAAGATGACTATTGGCGGCATAGAGCAGATGGTGGAAGAATTCGACTTGAACAAGCGTACAGGCATAGACCTGCCGCACGAAGTCGTAAGCTGGACTCCATCGCCCGCATTCAAAGCTCGCATGAACCCGCACGACCCGGACTGGCGCGACATTGATACCGTCTACGCCTCGTTCGGTCAGGTCTATGACATTGTGACGCCTATGGCTATGCTGCGCGCCATCGCGAGCGTCGGCGTCGGCGGCAAACTCTACGTGCCGCACCTGCTGAGAGAGGCGCGAGCAGTAGGCGATCCAAACTCGCCCGACTACAGACCTGCGCGCACTTTCGACCGCCCCAATCCGAAGATCATACCGATACCGGAAGACCAGCATCAGTTGATAGTGCAGGGCATGTGGGGCGTGGTAAATAACGGCGGGACAGCCGCGAAGATCAAGATGGCGGGATTCGAGATTGCGGGCAAGACAGGAACGGCTCAGGTCGCGCGATTAGGCGAAGATGTTGGCGAGAGGAAAGACCACTCGTGGTTCATCTCCTACGCGCCCGCTTACAAGCCGGAAATCTCCGTGCTCGCCCTCGTCGAAAACGTGGGCTTCGGCTCACAGTATGCGGCTCCGGCGGCACGCGCCATCTATGACGTTTATTACCGCAAGACGCGAAACGAAGTGCCGCCCGGCGCTCAGCAGGTCGCGCAGTTGAGAAGACAGTAAAAAGGCAGTGATGAGTGATGAGTGATAAGTGATGAGAGAACAGCTTTAGTTCCTTCTTATCACTTATCACTCATCACTTATCACTTGAATTATGGTTGCGATTTTAGAGAAGCGTAAGATTCGTGATTTCGACTGGCTGCTGGCGGTGCTGGCGGTGCTGATCGTTGGATTCGGCACGTTGCAGATTCACAACGCGCAGCCTACAGAGACTTTCTGGCAGAAGCAGTTGATAGGTCTGGGCGTCGCGCTCGTAGCCATGATAGCAGTGTCGTTCACGGACTATCGCAAGTTAGTCAACATCGCTCCTGCGTTCTACATTTTCGGTCTGGTGCTTCTCGTCATAGTCCTCATTCCGGGCATAGGCATGAAGATCAACGGCCAGCGTTGCTGGATAAAGCTTCCCGCGTTGGGCCAGTTCCAGCCGTCGGAGTTCGTCAAGATTCCCGTCGTGCTGATGCTGGGGCACTACTTCGGAAAGCCGCGACATGGAAACCTGACCGTCAAAGAGATGCTGGTAGGCGCGCTCATACTCTTGCTGCCCGTAGGGCTGATATTGCTTGAGCCAGACACAGGCCAGGCGCTCACCTACTTTCCGCTGCTCGCCGTAGTTCTCTTCCTCTCATCCATGCGCATGTGGATTGTCGTGGCGGCGCTGGTGCTTTGCATAGCGGGCGCGCCGCTGGCCTACGCTATTGGCGTGAAGACGGGCGTGCTGCACGGCTACAAGCTTGAGCGCATCAACGTGATTCTTGATCCTGAGAACGCTGACCGTCGCGGCTTCGGCTATCACACATGGCAATCAATCGTGACTGTGGGCAAGGGAGGACTCTCAGGCTCTAACACGGGCACGGACTTTTCGCAGAGCAGCCTGAAGTTTCTGCCTGAGCCGCACACGGATTTCATCTTTGCCGTCACAGCCGAGCACACAGGTTTCATAGGCTGCCTGCTATTGTTGCTTGCCTACGCCGTTCTATTCTCGCGCCTGATTACGGGCGCTCGCCGCTCGCCCGATAGAACAGGGATGATAGTCATCATGGCTGTGGTGGGCGGCCTTGCCTTTCAACTTTTCTTAAACATAGGCATGGCCGTAGGCATGCTTCCCGTCATAGGTGTGCCGCTACCACTGATGAGCGCCGGACTCTCCTCCGTCCTCGCCACCTTCATCGCCATAGGCTTCGCCATCAGCATCCAGCTACGCCGTTTCGTCAACTAGCTCTAAGCGTCATTCAAACTGTATTCCGTTATTAATAGTCAACGGTATAATATGCCTCTTCTGCATAATTAGACTGCCGATGGCTGTCTAATAAGCGTTATGTTGCGCGGGGCTAGCTTTATTTTATACGAAATCACACTTACAATTTCTGTGAAAGGAGCGTTCCTATGTCGCGCAAACGAATTACAGCTTCGGAAAATCCGGCCACGTTATTATTGCCGCAGGAGATGTTGGACATGATGGGTGTCAATGATGGAGATGAGATTGATGTGTCTACTGTCGATCGTACTTTGATTCTGCGGTCATTGGATGAGGCTGAACGTGCACAGAAAATTGGTGCGGCAACCGAAAGTGTATTTGAACGCCGTCGAAGCGCATACGAAGAATTAGCCAAAGGAGCGGAATAAAGATTGCCATTTCTATTTCCGCGTAAACAAGAGGTGCTCGATATTCACGCTTGATTGATCGAAGAGTTCGGCGGCAGTCACGGGTTGCGGGATGAAGGCGCATTAGAATCGGCGCTAGTTGCTGCTGAGAATCGTGAATATTACGAAAATGCTGATCTTGCTACTTGTGCGGCAACTTATGCCTATCACCTGACCCAAACACATGCCTTTATTGATGGGAACAAGCGTATTGCGGCGGCGGTTTCTGAAATCTTTCTTGAACTCAATGGCGCTCGCTTGAATACGACAAACGAGCAAATTGTCAGACTGTTTTGGATATTGCTGCCGGAAATTTGTCTCGTGATGAAGTTGAACACTTCTTTCTGCAATGGATTGAATCTGGAAGTTGAGTCTGAAATCCTATGCCCATCTTGTGCATCAAAGCGCAGCATAATAACTCATCAACCCAACCCGCCTAAGCTTGGCTTTCATCAAGATTGGATGCTGGGACTTGAGTTGTGTCGTATCGTCGGCGGGCCGGATTCGGGCGTCAGATGCTTCTTTAATATTGAGGCGCTTGCGGTGGCTTCACTATTCCGGCATTGACAGCAGGTGTCCCTTCTTCTCCGCGCCGCGCGAGGTGCGCGTAAACTGCAACAGGATTTCGGGTCTCTCGTCTTCCATGAGGTAAGAGATGATTGGCCCAAAAAACTTGTCAGCCTCTATGGCTGTGCAGCCGTTCAGAAAGTTGCGGAAGAAGCGTGGATCGTAGAAGCGCGAGAAGAATTCCATTCCGTCCGGCGTAGCTATCATCAGAGTCTTGCGAAAGTATTCGCGTAATCCACCAAGCGGCAGCGAACAGGTTAGATAGACTCCCCAGCCCTTGCCCCAGCCCTCGCGTGTCATGCGTTTGAGCAGCAAAGATTTTGGCGGAAGGCTGACAAGATACGGAGCTACCTTCGCGTTCTTCTCATCTCTGTAGAGAGACTGAAACTCTTCGCCCGAGCTGCGCAACAGATCAAGCACCGTTGGTTCGTGCGCGCCGTCCAATAGCGCCATTAAAGGCTCCGGCTGACGACGAAGGATGTGCAGCAGTCGCCCCGCAGGAGTTGCGGCTTCATAAGAAGCGAGCGATTGCTCCATATCTTCCTGAGTCGGCGCTGGCCGGACAATTTGTGGAGCAGGAGGATGAGGCGCAACGGGTTCGGGTTCGACAGGTTCTGGCGCTGGCGGTTGGGCTAATTTTTTCGAGACCTGAGCATCGTCGCTACTCTCTCTCTTCACTTCGGCTTCAGCAGAAGGAGGCTGAACAGCCGCGATTGAAGGCGTCACTTGCTCGGAAGGCTGAAGCTCTACAGGAAGCGCGCCATACTTTACAGTCTCTCTTCTATCTTCAGCTTGCTGCTCATCCGGCGGTGCCGGAGGTATTGTGTCAGCGAGTTCTTTAGGTACTGGCTGCTCTGCCTCTTCAGCGCCCGTTTCGATGTGAACGATGAAATCCGTGTGCCCGGCGTGAACACGGTCGCCCTCTTTAAGCACCACGTCGGTTACGATTTCATCATTCACCTCTGTGCCGTTGCGACTGCTCAGGTCGCGCAGGCGGCAGACCTTGCCATCGCACTCTATGGAGAAATGCTCGCGGGACATGAAAGTGTCCTGCGTGGCTACGTCAGCTTTGTTCGTGCGGCCTATGCGAACGACACTGTGCTCCTCGGCCACGATTTTATTACCGGCCAGAGTGCCTGTGACGACTTCAAGAATAAGGCGCATCGAAACCGAACCTTACGCGAACTGCTTCCCCGCCAGCAGAAGGTGAATGAGTAGAGCTACAAAGCCGGAACTGATATGTAAAAGATAAAGATTAACAGCGCACTTGGCAATAGCGCATGCCAAGCGTATGCAGAATGTGTGGGTGTCATAGAAGATTAAAGAAGGCTCTTCGGCTTAGAGCAAGCGTTCATGAAATGAGCGCTGGCGAAAGCGTTCTGCTTCGGAAATCAGTCACCACTTAAACCGTATGAAGCGCTCCGATCTCTCACATGCCCAGTCCCGACATAGCATTATTAGCTGCACCTAGAGCGCTGTTAGCTACTGCACCAACTGAACTGGCCGCCTGCTGCGCTGCTGCGGCGACTTGTTGCTGCGCTTGCTCGGTCATGTTGGAAGCCTGCTGTGCGGCATCCTGCATGGCTTGCGCGCCCTGCTGCGCAGCCTGCTGCACTTGATTCGCAGCCTCGTTGACAGCCTGATTGACCTGTTGTTGCGCGTTCTGCACTGCCTGTTGAACTTGATTACTCGCAGATTGCGCTGCCGATTGCGCTTGCTGCGCCGCCTGCTGTACTTGATCCAGAGCCTGTTGCGCCGCCGATTCTGCCTGCTCGACGGCCTGTTGCGTGGCGTTGTTGACTGTGTTGGCTGCATCCTGCGCAGCGTTCTGCAATTGATCGGCGGCCTGCCCCGCTGCCGATTGCGCCTGCTGGAAAGCGCTTTGCGCGGCATTCTGTATTGTCTGCTGCGCCTGCTGTAGCTGTTGTGGAATCTGGTTTTGCAACTGCTGCGCCTGTTGAATAATCTGCGAGGGCGATTGAGATAGCGGGCACGGGAGATTTGGCGAGGGCGGGCTGTCAGGAAAATTGTTCATCGCGTTGCCCACAGCGTTCTGAAGCTGTTGGCCCAGATCATTTGCGCCGCCTTGCAGTTGCGACATGATGTCGTTGACCGATTGATAGGCTGCGTGCGCTGCGTCCGAGACTGTGTTGACGGCCTGTTGCGCTGCTGCGGCCACCTGCTGTTGAAGTTGATTCGCGGCGTTGGCAGCCATCTGCCCGGCTTGCTGTGCTGCGTTGATGGCCTGCTGCGCCGCCTGCTGAACCTGATTCGCCGCAGCTTGCGCTGCCTGTGTGGCCTGGTTCGCGGCATTGTCTACGGCCTGCGTGACCTGTTGTTGCGCGTTCTGAACAGCTTGCTGAGCCTGTTGCGCTGCTTGTTGTGCCTCCTGTTGAACTTGATTGAGAGCCTGCTGAGCTTGCTGCTGAAGTTGCTGAGAAGCTTGCTGGACGCCCTGATTGACATTATTGATTGCGTTCTGCGCGGAGTCCTGCAACTGGTCTGCGACCTGACCGGCGGCAGCCTGCGCCTGCTGCATGGCAGCTTGCGCAGTTTGCTGCACTTGAGACTGCGCCTGCTCGACAGCCTGCTGAACCTGGCCTTGCGCGGCAGCGGCCTGTTGGCCCAGATTTCCCGGCATCGCGCTCATCCCTTTACCTCTCCTCCGGCTTCAACTGCCAGGCACTCGCATCGTAATCTTCGCGCGCGGCCTCCCAGTTTCTAGCGGTCACACGCTCCCAGATTTTTTCAATGCGCTCGTCCGGCGCAAAGCGCGCATCTTTCAAAGCGCGAGCGATCAGCGGGTGCCGGTCGAAATTCGGAGCAACTTTGAACATGAGCAAGATGAACGAAGTGATGCTGGATTCCCATGTGAAATCGTAGAGCCGCGCACGCTCTATTCCCAATCGCACCATCTTCATCAATGTTTCGTCCGAGAGACGACTGACGAGCGTCGCACCGTTAGCAAGACGCACGACCGTATCGGCCTGTTTTCGGCGCAGGTATGCGGCGACGCGCTCTGCGAACTGCGCGTCGGCGACAGGCTTGAAGATTTCCAATTGTTCCGGGCGGATTATCAGCATCAAAAAATCCGGTAACAGTTCAATTTGAAATTAAAGAGCAGAAGAACGTTTGTCTTAATCCTCAAATTGATCCATCACTAAAAATCTATAGCACCTGACCTTCTTTTACTCGCCTATCATGACCGTCGGGCAGCCCAGAGTAATCTTGTTCGGTGGGCCAACAGCTTCGATAATGGTATCGCCCACACGGCAAGCCATCAGGTTGTTTATTATTACTGTGGACGAGCCGTCAACGACCACGCCGGGGCCATGCGGCGGAATGGGAAGAGGCGTAGAACATACATGTTTATCTGCGCCGGAGGCTGCGGCCAATGCCGAGATTGCGGCTCCCATCGCAGCGGCGCAGGCCGCCTTCGTTGCCTCTTCTGCGGCTTTAGCTCCGGGCGCGGCAGGTGTGCCTGCTGCTGCAATCGTCGCGGCCTCTGCAACCTGTATGGCTGTGTCGGAGACCTGCCGGGCTGCCTGCAAACCTGCGGCTATCATCCCTGGCACGCCGCGCCATGCGAGCAAGTTTCCTATTATCACGTTGGGGCTTCCCGGCCCTCCAGTCAACACCGGCGGGAGCGGGTGTGCCACAGGGTCTGTGATTCTAGCTGCTAATCCGGTTCTTCCCATTTAGCTTCTCTCTGAAAACCCTGTAGGGCGCGGCTCAACTTCTCACGTTACGCTGCTGGGGCCGCGCCGTCGAGCGTGAACTTCTCCCGTTTGAGCGCGCCGGAATCCGCGTGGAAACTTAACATCGTGCGCGGGTCTTCATCTTCGAGCAGGTAAAAATCTACCTGGCCGAACAGCACTGCCAAATCTTCGCCGTTGCATGTTGGCAAGTACATGCGCATGACGCGCGGGTCGTAGTAGCGAAAGCGCATTGGCCTGCCTTCGCTGGTGTGAACGGTCAGGAAGCGGCGGAAGTGATTGCGCATGTCGCGCATCTCGCCGCGACTGAGCGCGAAGATGCCCCAGTGATTTCCCCACCCATTCTCTATCACCCAGTTGGTAAACTCCGCGTCAATCTGAAGATGAATCAGGTATGGCGCGACCTCCGCCATATCCGGCTTCAAATCTCCGGGAAAGAGACAGATGCACTCCGGCTGATGCTCATACAACTTCATGCGCAGGTCCGGCACGCTTGCGCCATCCAGCACGGCGTAGACGCTTCGCGTGTCGTCTGCGAACAGTCTCCTGTTTATTTCCTTTGAAATCCCTTCCATTATTTATCGAGCGCGGCCTCACGGGCCGCATCATTCATTCGGGTCATATATCGCAGCCAGGAGCGCCCGACTTGGCCGCCTGCTTCAAGGCAAGCGCCCCCACACTATAGTCTGTGACGGGCGGCGGAGGCGACGCAGGCGGCGGCGCACTAACCTCGCCCGGCTTCGCTGTATCGGCCTCCTTCGCATCCGTTGGCGATGTGGGGTGCGTACCGGAGCCTGTGCCCGCCGCTCCGCCGCTGTTTATCTTCACCATCGTGCCCTGTATGGTGATGCCGCTAGGCTCTATGTTGATGAACCCGCCGGGGCCTTTGAGCGTCAACTGCGTGCCCGCCTCTATCACCACAGTCATTCCGGCCTTGAGGTGAATCTCCTGTCCGGCTTCGAGCGCGTATTTCTGACCAACTTTCTTCTGCTCGTCCACTCCCACCGTGACAGATAAGGTTTGATCAACCTTTTCGTTCTGGCAGCCTTTAATGTGCAGGTGCTTGTCGGCCTTGCTGGTTTCAAACTGGTCTTTGCCGATAACCAAGTGATACTCGCCGCCGACCGTCTCGTAGCGGTCGGCCTTTACACGTATGTCCTTGTTACGCTCGGCGTGAATGAATATCTGTTCTTTGCCCTTCTTGTCCTCTATGCGGATTTCGTTAAAGCCCCCGCCGCCTTTCGTAGTGTTCGACTTGAAGATGACTGTCTTGGTCTTCTCGTCGGGCAGCTTGTAAGGCGGCATCTCCTGTGCGTTATAGACAGAGCCTACGATGATGGGCTGGTCCGGGTCGCCTTCGAGGAAATCAACTACGACCTCCTGGCCTATGCGCGGGATGTGAATTACTCCCCAGTGCTTACCCGCCTGATTCTGCGCGACGCGAATCCAGCAGGAACTATCAAGGTCGCTCTTACCTTGACGATCCCAGTGAAATTGAACTTTTACGCGACCGTACTTGTCCGGGGCGATCTCTTCGCCCGCCGGGCCAACCACAACAGCCGTCTGCGAGCCGTGTACGGTCGGTTTCAGCGTCACTTGCGGCGGGCGAAACGGAAGCACCGCAGGAATGCATGAAAACTGGTTGTAGTAGGTGAACGCGCCCGTGCCATCCGAACGGTAGTTGTCGGAGGCGAGCGCAGCGCTGTGGCTGATTGCCGTCAATACGTATTCGCCGTCGGCGTCGAAATGTCTTTTCAGCGTGAACTTGTGCCCCGAAGAGAACTGCCCGCAGGTGCCCTCACCGTTAATTACAATGCTCGGCAGCGCCTCTTGCTGCATGCGTATGCCGACGGTGCGCTTGTTGTCCTCGAAGATGTGCTGCACGTCGCTCGGCTGTTCGCCGCCGCCTTTATCAACTCCGTCGAAGCGTTGCGCGTATGCGCCCGGATAATCGTAAATCTCCAGACGCTCGTTCTGGCCCACCTTCAGCTTGTGTGTGACCTCGCCTATAGCCACGCTCTCTTGAATGGTCTTATCCGACTCAAGATGTTTGTGCGGCAATTCAAAACTATGATCCCAGAGCGTGTATTTACCGGAACGAAGCTCCTGCACCTTCTCCCAACCATATATGCGATCCTCCTGGCGATTGCCGCCCGATATCTCGTCGTAGATGATTGTGTTCCCGTGCTCAACGTCGGAGTGGCTCTGAGGCGTGTTCGCCACGACCATATGGTGGCTGCCCTCTTCATGCTTGAAGAAATAGTAGATGCCCTCTTCTTCCATCAGGCGGCAGGCGAAATTAAAATCCGACTCGCGGTACTGCACGCAGAAGTCGCGCTGGTAAAATGTGCCCTGAAGCTCGTACTTCACGTCCACGCCCTGTAGCACTTTTTTCAAGATGTCGGGGACGGTTATGTGCTGGAAGATACGGCTCTGCGCGCGTCTGGTCAGAAGCCAGAACTGCGGCACCACTTCCATGTAAAAGTGGGTGAAGGTTTCGTCGCGCGTGCCCTGACTGACGCGGCTACAGATGCCGTTGAAGTAACGGTTCTTATCATCAGGCAGCGCGAGCCGCACGGTGACCTTCTGCCCGAGAAGCTGGTCGAACTTCACCTTCTTCCTATCTTCGGCCAGCATTTCCAGATCGAACTTGAAGAGTTGCGAGATGGCCTCGTACCCCCTGAAGCCCACTAAAAGCAACACGTCTGCGCCCAGTTGCGTGAAGACTTCAATCGGCCTGTTCGCCTGTGTATATTCCGGCATATTCTTGCAGCCTCGTCTGAGGTAAGCCCCACGAGCCTTCTTGCATTCATCGCTTCGGAAAGCTTCGAGCGGGTAAAGTTAAGAAGGATGTTTGTCTCCGTTTTTGCCTTACAAAAAGCAGAGGTCAGAGGTTAGATGTCAGATGTCAGTGAAAGATAATTGACTGGCATCTAGCCTCTAATCTCTAACCTCTGACCTCTGCTTTTCAAGATATAGCGTACTGGAATTTTCCGCCCTCGCCTACAGAGACATGCACCTTCGAGACCGCCACGCCCGAAGCCATACGCGACAGAAACTCGCCGCTCATCTCCGGCAACAGCGAGCGCGTCAATATGTGGTCAACGTTGCGCGCGCCCGATTCAACCTCTTTGCAGCGACCTGCGATTTCCTGCACGACCTGTTCGTCATAAGTGAAATCTGCTCCGTGATTCTCTTCCAATCGCCTGCCTATGCGCCCCAACTGCAACTTGATAATCTCGCGCATCACGTCATCCGAGATTGGATAGTAGGGCACGACGACCATGCGCCCCAGAAGCGCGGGCTTGAATACTTTGATTAGCTCAGGACGAATCGCTTCGACTAGCGATTCAGGCTCGGGCCGTGTGTCCGGGTCTGCTGAAAGCTTCATCACCGTGTCGGTCGCCGTGTTTGAAGTGAGCAGTATGACCGTATTCTTGAAATCAATCTCGCGCCCTTCGCCATCCTCCAGCATGCCTTTGTCGAAGACCTGATAGAAAAGCTCCATCACATCGGGGTGCGCCTTCTCAACCTCGTCCAGCAGCACGACCGAATAAGGTTTGCGCCTTACAGCTTCAGTCAACACGCCGCCCTCGCCGTAGCCCACGTAGCCCGGCGGCGATCCCTTCAAAGAGGATACCGTGTGCGATTCCTGATACTCGCTCATGTTTATGGTGACCAGATTCTTCTCGCCGCCGTAGAGCGTGTCTGCCAGAGTAAGAGCGGTCTCTGTTTTTCCGACGCCGCTTGGGCCAACCAGCAGGAAGACTCCTACGGGGCGGCGCGGGTCTGTGAGTCCGGCGCGCGCCGTACGAATTCTCTGTGCGATTGATTCGAGCGCGTGCGACTGTCCTATGACGCGCTGCTCAAGACGGTCTTTCAATGAAAGAACGGTTTGAATCTCGTCCGTCAACATCTTGCCGACGGGGATTCCAGTCCATCCCGAAATCACATCGGCGATGGTCTGTGAATCAACGCAAGCCTGCATCAATGGCGTCTCGCCCTGCGCGGTGTCAAGCTGTTCGTTCAACTCTGTGAGACGCGAGCGCAGCGCTTCGACATCAACAGGAGCTTGCGCCGCTTCCGTGCCGGATGAAGCGGCTGCTGTCGGGGCAGAAGAAGACTGCGCGGCGCTTCCAGCAGTCGCAGCCTGCGCCGGAGTAGCGGTTGCTGACGCCTGCGTAGTGCCAGCCGAGGCGGGAGCCTGTTGTCCTGAAGTGGACGCAGCGGTTGCCGCAGCCGCCGCGCCATCGCCATGCCCGTTACCGCTCGCCGCTTCTTTACGCTTCGCCGCCTGCTCTTCCAATTGAGTGCGCACGTCGCGTATCTGTTCTATGATTTCCCGCTCCTTTTCCCACTGCGCTTTAAGAGTTGTCAATCTGGCTTCTTCAGCAGTTTTTGCGACCTTCAGTTCTTCCAATCGTTCGGCGTGATCCGTGCCCGTGATTGATTCACGTTCGAGCGAATTAATCTCAACGGTGAACTGGTCTATGCGTCGCTGCGCGTCTTCTACGGACGCGGGCGTTGCGCCCTGTCCAATGGCTACGCGCGCGCATGCGGTGTCAAGCACGCTGACGGATTTGTCAGGAAGCTGGCGACCCGAAATGTAGCGGTGCGAGAGCTTCACTGCGTCTTCGATTGCTTCGTCCAGTATGCGAACCTTGTGATGGTTTTCGAGTGATTCGGCAAGACCGCGCATCATCGCAATAGCTTTCTCTTCATCAGGCTCTTCTACTTTTACGACCTGAAAGCGGCGAGCGAGCGCCGCATCCTTCTCGAAATATTTTTTATACTCGGCCCAGGTCGTCGCCGCAATCGTGCGAAGCTCGCCGCGCGCCAGCGCAGGTTTCAACAGATTCGCGGCATCGTTCTGTCCGGCCTGCCCGCCAGCGCCTATCATCGTGTGCGCCTCGTCTATGAAAAGAATGATGGGCTGCGGCGAAGATTTCACTTCGTCAATCACAGATTTCAAGCGATTCTCGAACTCGCCCTTTATCCCTGCGCCCGCTTGCAGCAAGCCCAGATCGAGAGTTTTTACTGCGACCTTTTTCAACGGCTCCGGCACGTCACCTTTGGCTATACGCAACGCGAAGCCTTCGACCACTGCGGTCTTTCCGACGCCCGCTTCACCCGTCAGTATGGGATTGTTCTGACGACGGCGCGTGAGTATGTCAACGACCTGACGAATCTCGAAATCGCGCCCAAGCACAGGGTCGATCTGTCCTGCGCGGGCTTTCGCCGTCAGATCAACCGTGTATTGATCCAGCGCTTTGGACTTTCCGTCGCCCGCCTGCACAGCGCCCTCGCCCGACGAGGCCGCTGCTGCGCCTTGCGCGCCGAGCGCCGTTGCTTCCCTGTCTTCTGCGGAACCGGATGTGATGTCAGCGAAATCCTTCTTGAGAGATTCGACAGAGATGTGATTGAACTCTCTGGAAATCTCGCGCGCGAGCCGTCCTAAATCATCTGAGGCGAGCATAGCAAGCAATAGATGCCCGGAGCGCACCTGCGCCGCGCCGTAATCAATCGAAGCCAGAAGCCACGCTTCCTGAATCCACTGTGGCAGGCGTGGGCTTAAACTTGGCGTGCGCGCGTTGCCCGTCTTCAACCTGTCGAGCGAGCGCGTCACATCTTTAACCACACGCGACGAATCCACCTCGTAGTGGCGAAGGATGCGCGCGATGTCAGTGTCAGGCGCTTCCAGCAACTTCAGTAAAAGATGCTCCGGCTCAACGTCGTAGTTGGTGCGCGAAAGACATAACCCCGCAGCCGCTTCCAATGCGCCGCGTCCGGTCGAGTTCAGCCTGCTGATTAGAGATTTGAGATTTACGGCCATGATATTTCCCCAGCCTTTCTGTGGACGTTTTTTTTAGAGTGCAACTCAACCCTTTGCGTTCTCGCTTTGCGACTTTGCGTGAAACCATATCTCACGCTGGAGACGCCAAGGCGCTAAGAAAAGCGCAAAAGGAGAGTGAAATGCTCTCTCATGGTTTATGCGGTCTATATGTTCAATCGTTTACCTGTAGGACGACCTGATCGTCGTCCGATGCGAACTCCTCGGTTTTGAGCCAGCTAGTCCAGCCAAGCCTAGGCCCTGTGCCTTCGCCGGTTCGCATGACGCATGCGGGCACTTCTTTCGCTTTCAAAATCAGTTGCACGTCGAAATCGAATTCGAGTCCGACCAACAGGCGCGCAAGTTCCGTAGCCGGTTTGAAAGCCGAGCCTGCGGGCACGAAATCCTGAAACTGATTAAACTCCAGCGGGCCAAACTTGATTCTGAATTTCGACTGATCCTCCCAGACGCGCGCCCCTGCAATCGTCGTCATACCTAGCTGGCTGTTGGCGCTGCCCAACTGCGTGACATTATCGCCCAAATTCAACCACTGTCCAGCGAATTGACCCAAACGAGCGGGCGCGCCGAAATAATCGCTCAGGATTGATTCGATGGCGCTTGCCGAATGCGGGCGTTGCGCTACAAGCCCACCGTAAAATATTAGCGCCTGGTCTTCGACCAAGAGGCGATTGCGCAGGCCACGTGTGCCTATGCCTACTGTGTCGAAGAGATAAGCTGTGAACTGATCAGGCAGCCCGCGTTCGTAAGCGATTGGGAAATGGTGCTTCTCCCACGCGCGATAGAAGAGCGAGATCATGCGGTGGTTGAAGATGTCAAGAAAAGTCCAGAGCGCCGTATCTTTGTAGCGCGCGCGCTCCATCAGGAGTTCCGTGTACTGGTGCGGCAGCACGCCAAGAGGGCCGGTCGCTCCCATGAAGGCGACCATCATTTCCGGCGGCGCGTTCTC
>Ga0193747_1000040_pt1 | contig 86164 bp, 87 predicted proteins | sample L1m2metaG_FD_143048 | JGI IMG/M metagenome (GOLD analysis project Ga0193747, IMG submission 143048) | Soil microbial communities from a riparian zone of the East river system, Colorado, United States - L1m2 | ecosystem: Environmental > Terrestrial > Soil > Riparian zone | place: USA: East River... | reverse complement strand
GATTGCGGAAGCGCTCGTCCAGGTCGAAGCCGTACCCGACGAACAGCTCGTCGGGCACCGTGAACCCGACGTAGCGCACCGGAAGATCGTCGACCAGGCGCCGGTATGGGCGGTCGAGGAACGTGGCTGCAACGAGGCTGGCGGGCCCACGCAGGCTGAGGGTCTTGCACAAGTAGTTGAGTGTCAGCCCGGTGTCGACGACGTCCTCGACCACGATCACGTCGCGGCCCGCGATCTCGGTATCGAGATCCTTGAGCAGGCGGATTCCCGAATGGCCGCCGGTCTCGGCGCTGCCGTAGCCGGCGAGCTCGAGGAAGTCGAGCGCATGGTGGATCGGGATCGCGCGCGAGAGGTCCGCGCAGAAGACGGTGCTTGCCTTCAGCGCGGCGACGAGCAGCGGCTCGCGGTCGGCGTAGTCGTTGGCGATCTCGCTGCCGAGCTCGGACACGCGGTCGGCGATCGCCCCTGCGGTCAGGTAGATCTCGCCGACGCGGTCGGCGCTCAGGAGGCCAGGTCGAGTCGGTATCGCTCCGCCAGGCGCTCGATATCGCGCTTGTAGAAGAGCTTGATCCGCGTCCCCGGGTAGCGCTCGCGCAGCTTCCGCACCTTGCGGTTCTTGCGCGTCACGAGCGACTGCTTCATCACGGTGATCTCGAGATAGAGATCCTGCTCGGGCAGGTAGAAGTCAGGTCGGAAGGCCTCGACGACGCGGCCCTCCGGGTCGCGCTCGAGGACGAAGGATCGCGGCTCGTAGTCCCATGGGACGCCGTAGTAGTCGAGCACCTTGGCGCACTCGAGCTCGGCGGCATTCTGGAAGCGCGGTGGCTTGGCTCCACAATATGCCTGGAAACGCTGGGATTCCGGCGGCACTTACGGAAGGGTAGCAACGAGCCCGGACAGGGCTCCCGGGCGGACTTACACTTCGCCAATGGCACGCGAGGGTCTTTTCACGATCGCTCACCTGTCGGATCTCCATTGCGGCGGGCCGCATTTCGTCCCGAACCTCCTCGAACGCGCCGTCACTGAGATCAACGAGCTCAAGCCCGACGCGGTCATCTGCTCGGGCGACCTGACGACGTTCGGCTTCAAGCAGGAGTACATCCAGGCGAAGAGCTACCTCGACCGGATCGAGTGCGAGCACCTGGTCGTGATTCCCGGCAACCACGACTCGCGGAACGTCGGGTACGTCCACTTCGAGGATCTGTTCGGCGACCGCAACTCGGTACTCCGGGTCAACGGGGTCACCGTCGTGGCCGTCGACTCGACGGAGCCGGATCTCGACCACGGCCAGATCGGACGCGGTCGTTACCGGTGGATCGAGGAGCAGTTCGCCGGCGACGAGTCGGATCTGCGGATCTTCGTCTGCCACCACCACCTCCTGCCGGTGCCAGGCACCGGACGTGAGCGAAACGTCATCTACGACGCCGGAGACACGATCGAGTGCCTCCAGCGCGCGCGGGTGCAGCTCGTGCTCTCCGGGCACAAGCACGTCCCGTACGCGTGGAAGCTCGAGGACCTGTTCGTCGTCAATGCCGGCACGGTCTCGTCGCTGCGGCTCCGCGGAAACACGAGGCCCTGTTACAACGTCGTCGAGGTCGAGGGCACGCACGTCGACGTCTGGCGCCGCTACCCGTTCCACGGGCAGGAGAAGATCATCCAGTTCTCGACCGACACCCTCGCGTACGAGAAGTACACGGCCCGGATCGAGGGCGAAGTGACGACGCGCTCCTGATGCGGGCCGTCGCGCTGATCGACGGCGAGCATTACGCGGAGGTCGTGCGCGACGCGCTTGCGGCGCTTCCGTACGACGTGGTGGGCGCGATCCTCGTCGGTGGGACGGAGAAGCTGCGCGGCGAAGAGGACTACGGAGTGCCGCTCGTCGAGGACTTCGACCGGGCGCAGGTGGTGGTCGATCTCTCCGACGAGCCCGTGCTCGGCCCTGCCGAGCGGATGCGCTGGGCTTCGCGCGCGCTCGCGGCGGGTCTCCCGTACGTGGGCGCCGATTTCCGCTTCGATCCTCCGTCGTACGCGCCCTTCCCGTTGCCGTCGCTGGCGGTGATCGGGACCGGCAAGCGCGTGGGGAAGACTGCCGTGTCCGCGCACGTCGCTCGGCTGCTGGCGCGCGACCGGGAGGTCGTCGTCGTCGCGATGGGGCGGGGAGGTCCCGCGGTTCCCGAGGTGGTGGATGTTCGACCGACAGCCGATTCGCTGCTCGAGCTATCTCGGTCCGGCCGGCACGCAGCCTCGGATTACCTGGAGATCGCGGCCCTCGCGGGCGTCGTCACCGTGGGCTGCCGCCGGGCGGGAGGCGGTCTGGCGGGGCAGGTCTTCGAGTCGAACGTCCTCGAGGGTGCGCGGATCGCCGTGGGGCTTGGGCCCGAGCTCGTGGTCTTCGACGGCAGCGGAGCAGCCATCCCGCCCGTGGAGGTCGACGCGCGGATCCTCGTCGCGCGGACCGATCGGGACGCGACGGCGTACCTCAATCCCTACCGCGTGCTCGTGTCCGACCTCGTCGTCCTCGTCGGCGATGGCGATCCGGAGCCGATCCGCGAGCTGAAGGACGTTCCAATCGTGCGCGCCGAGCTGCGCCTCGCACCGGTGGAGCCGCTCGCCGGGCGCCGCACCGCGGTGTTCACGACCGGACCCGCGCCGACCGGGCACCTCGACGCCGAGGTCGTCGCCGTGTCGCGCAACCTCGCGGATCGCAAGCGGCTGCGCGAGGATCTCGCCGCGGTGACGGCGGACGTCTACCTCGTGGAGATCAAGGCGGCGGCGATCGACGTGGTCGCCGAGGCCGCGCGCGAACGTGGCGTCGAGCTCGTCTTCGCCGCGAGCGAGGTCGTCTCGCGGCCAGGCGAGCCCGATCTGGACGACGAGATCGCGAAGCTCGTCCGGCCGGCGGTGCGCGCGTGAGCCATCGCCGGCACGCAGCGCCGTTGCCGCTCGGCGGCGAAGACGGTCTCCCTTATTCCAAGGGCCTGATGGCGCGTGCGCTGATCGCAGCAGGCGTATCCGCGGTGCGGGCGTACGAGCTGGCGAGCCGGATCGACCGCGAGCTGTCCGACACTGGGCGGGACTCGATTGAGCTCGAGCGCTGCCGCGAGGTCGCACAGGAGGTTCTCGGCGACGACGAGGGAGGCGCTGCGATCGACCGGCTGCTCCGCTTCCGCGACCTGCAGGAGCTCGAGCTCCCCATCCTCTTGCTTGTCGGGGGGGCGACCGGCACGGGCAAGTCGACGGTCGCGACCGAGGCGGCACACCGGCTGGGGATCACGCGCGTCACCTCCACCGATTTCGTCCGCCAGACGATGCGCGCGTTCTTCTCGATGGACTTCATGCCGTCCATCCATTACTCGAGCTTCGAAGCCGACCAGGCGCTGCGCGTGCCGGAGGACGCAGAGGATCCTGTCGTCTCGGGCTTCCTCGAGCAGACTCGAAACGTCGCCGTCGGCGTGCAGGCGTCGATCGACCGGGCGCTCGAGGAGGGCTGGTCGATGGTGCTGGAGGGCGTGCACCTGGTCCCGGGACTCGTTCCGCAGCGGCCTGTCCAGGGCGCGCTCGTCGTCCAGTGCGTGCTCACGATCGACGACGAGGACGCGCATGCGTCGCACTTCTGGGTGCGGGACTTGTCCTCCGACGGCGTCCGGCCCGTGCACAAGTACCTTGATCGGCTCCCGGACATCCGGCGCGTGCAGGAAATGATCGTGCGCCGTGCCGAGCGCGCGGGCGTGCCTGTGATCGAGAACACGAACATGGAGAAGTCGATCCGAACCGTGATGGACCTCGTGCTCGAGGGGGCGTCGCACCTGGAGGCGGTGTCGTGACCGAGACCGAGCGCCCGCCCGCGGTGGCCGCGCGCGCGACGGACGTCGCCTGCGTGTGCGAGTCGTGCGTGCGTGCGACCGAGGCGTCGGCGCTGGCAAGCGCGCGCTGGCTCGGACGCGCCGACGTGGAAGGTGCGGAGAAGGCGGCGTTCGAAGCGATGGCTCGGCCGTTGCATCACCTCCCGGTCGACGGCCGCGTCGTGATCGGCGCGGGGGACGGCGAGCTCGCATCCGGCACGACGATCGGCTCGGGCGGGCCGGAGTTCGATCTCGCTCTCGACCCGCTCGAGGGCCGCGGCGTCGTCGCGCGCGGCGGGGGCGGCGCGATGTCGATGCTCGCGGTCGGCGATCGTGACGCCCTCCTGACCCTGCCGGACATGTACATGCGGAAGATGGCCGTCGGGCCTCGCGCGCGGGGCCACATCGACCTGCGCAAGCCGGTCGCCGCGAACGTGCAGGCGATCGCGGAGGCCTTCGGGCGGCGCGTGGCCGACGTTACGACGATCGTGCTCGACCGTCCTCGGCACCACGATCTGATCGAGGAGATCCGTGCCTCGGGGGCTCGCATCAAGCTGATCCAAGACGGCGACGTGACCGCTTCGATCTCAGCTGCGGTGCGAGGGACGAACGACCATCTCGCGGTCGGCATCGGGGGAACGCGCCAGGCGATTCTGTCGGCGGCGGCGCTCCGGTGTCTCGGGGGCGAGATCCAGGCCCAGCTCTGGCCGACGTCGCGGCGCGAGATCGAGGAGGCGCGCGAGCAGGGCGTGGAGGACGTCGAGCGGATCTTCAGGACCGAGGATCTCGTCGCGGGCGAGACGATCTTCGCGGCGACGGGCGTGTCGAACGGCGACCTGCTGCGCGGTGTGCGCTTCCTCGCCGACAGCGCGCGAACGCACTCGCTCGTGATGTGCACGCGGTGCAACTGGGTGCGCTTCATCGACGGGATCCACTTCTTCGCTCGCGACCGCCGCGAGGAAGTTCGCCTCCTGGGCCCGTAGCGCCTCGGCCCGTGCCAGGCACGAGCCATGTCCCGTGCCTGGCACCGGAGGGTCGGTGTGCTCGGGCTAGACTGGCCGCATGCCCACGCGCGATGAAGTCTTCGAAGCGCTCCGCCAGGTCGAGGATCCCGAGCTCGGGATGGACATCGTCGACCTTGGGCTGCTCTACGACGCCGAGATCGAGGGCTCGAAGGTCAAGGTGATCCACTCGCTGACCTCGATGGGCTGTCCCGCCGGCCCGATGATCCAGGACGACATCCGCTCGGTCGTCTCATCGCTCCCGGACGTCGACGACGTCGAGATCGAGCTGACCTGGGATCCGCCCTGGACGCCGGACAAGATGTCCGAAGACGCCAAGTTCATCCTCGGCATCGGCTGAGGCGCTACTCCGGGATTCGCAGGACGATCTTGCCGAGCTGCTCGCCGGACTCGAGGCGCTCGTGCGCGGCGCGCGCTTCCGCGAGCGGGAACACCTCGTCGACGACGGGCTTCGCGCGCCCGCTCTTTACGAGCTCGAAGGCGGCTTCGAAGTCTTCCGGAGTCCCCATCGTCGAGCCGTAGATCGTCAGCTGCTTCCACCAGATGCGGTGCAGCGCGGCCGGTGGGTTCGGGCCCGAGGTGGCACCGCAGACGACGATCCGCCCGCCGGCGCGGACGACCTGCAGCGTGGTCTTCCACGTCGCTTCGCCGACGTGCTCGACGACGAGGTCGACGCCGCGCCCTCCCGTCGCCTCCTTGACCGCTTCGGCCACGTCTCCGGTCGCGTGGTTCACGATCGCGTCGGCGCCGAGGTCGAGCGCCCGCGCCAGCTTGGCGTCGCTCGACGATGTGACGATCACTTTCGCGCCGAGCGCCTTGCCGATCGCGAGCGCTGCGGTCGCGACGCCGCCGCCGATCCCCCAGACCAGGACCCATTCGCCGGTCTCGAGGTGCGCGCGGGTCGCGAGCATCCTGTAGGCCGTCTCGAACACGAGCGGAAAGGCCGCAGCGTCTTCGAAGGACAGCTCGGCCGGGAGCGGATAGACGTTCGTGGTCGGCACCGCGATCAGCTCGGCGTGCGTGCCGTCGGAGTGCTCGCCGATGACCGTGATCGTGTCGCCGTGGGCGATGCCCGGGTTGAGCACGACGCGTTGTCCCGGCTCGAAGCCGTCGACCCCTTCTCCAAGGGACTCCACCAGCCCGGCTCCGTCCGCACCTAGGATCCGGGGCTTAGCGACCGACGGCAGGCCCTTGCGCACCCACAGGTCGAGGTGGTTCAGCGAAGCGGCTCTGAGCCGGACGAGAACATGTCCCGTGCCTGGCACGGGATCGGGGGCGTCCTCGTAGCGGAGCACCTCCGGCCCGCCGTCCTCGTGGATGCGCACGGCCTTCACGGGCACAATCGTCGCATGACGGCGGAAGAGCTGACGCAGCTGGCTGAGGGACTAGGGCTCGACGCAGTGGGAGCCGCGCCTGCCGAGCCCTACGTCGAGACCGAGCGCCACATCGCCGAGCGCCGGGCCCGTGGCCTGTTCGCGGATATGCGCTTCACGATGGCGCAGCCCGAGACATCGTGCCATCCCGAATCGCTGCTACCCGGCGCGCGCACCGTGATTTCGGCCGCGCTCTGCTACTGGGCCCCAGAGCCCGTGCCAGGCACCGGGCATGGCCGTATCGCCCGCTACACGTGGAGTGATCGGTACGCGGAGCTGCGCCAGAGGCTCGACGCGCTCGGCCGGGAGCTCGGCGGCACGTACCGCGTCCTCGTGGACGCGAACCAGCACGTCGACCGCGAGGCCGCGGCGCGCTCCGGGGTCGGCTTCTACGGCAAGAACACCCTGCTGATCACAAGGCGCCACGGCTCGTGGGTCGTGCTCGGCACGCTTGTGACCGACATGGAGCTCGATCGGACCGCGCCGCTCGACGCGAACTGCGGCTCCTGCACGCTTTGCATAGACGCGTGCCCGACCGGGGCACTCGACGAGCCAGGGGTGCTCGACTCCACCCGCTGCCTCTCCTACTGGACGCAGGCGCCCGCGCCGATTCCGGAGCCGTACCGCGCGCCACTCGAGGATCGCGTCTACGGCTGCGACATCTGCCAGGACGTCTGCCCCTGGAACCGCGGCGTGGAGAAGAGGCGCGCCGGACAGACCCTGCCGGGGGGCGCGACGCCGCACGTCTCGCTCGTCGACTGGCTGGAGGCGGACGGCGCGGAGCTCACGGCGACGTTCGACCGCCTGTATGTCCCCGGCAACGATGCGCGCTTCCTGCGCCGGAACGCGCTCGTCGCGCTCGGGAACACGGGCGGCGCCGAGCACCGGCCGGTGCTCGAGCGCTTCGCGGCCGGCGAGGACCCGCTGCTCGCCGAGACCGCGGGCTGGGCGCTGAACCGCCTGGCGGAGCGGAGCACCTAGGCGCGGGCGCGAAGCCGAGCGACCCCGAGCTCCTGGGCGAGTGCCTTCGCGTGGGAGGCGACGTCCCGACGCAGATCCTCGGGCTCGAGGACGACCGCCTCGCCGCGGTACGAGAAGATCTCTCCGAGGAGCCACTCCTTGCTGCCGACCGGCGCCTCGGAGATCGCCGCGCCGTCCGCGAGGGAACGAGCGTCTCCGCGCTCGACCCGCCACCGGGCGATTGCTTTCGAATACCAGATCCGGGCGTGGCGGACGTCGCGCAGCCCGCGCGGCTCGAATCCTTCCCGAGGCTCGAACGTGTCCCGCGTCAGGCGCGCGCTCCGCATCCGGTCGAGCCGGAAGCTGCGTTCACCGTCGGCCGTGCGGTCCCATGTGTGCACGTACCAATGAGGGAGCCGGCGCTCGAGGGCGTACGGCTCGACCAAGCGCGTCGACGGCGTCTCCTCGCCCTCTTTCAGGTACTCGACCTCGACCAGCCGCCGTTCGCGGATGCCCTCGGTGAGCTTGCCGACCAGGTCCTCCTCAGCCACGTCGACGTGCGGCTCGGGCGTCTGGGCCAGCTCGAACTCCCCGAACGTCTCCTCGAGCTTGCGCCGAACTCGCTCGAGCGGCGTGTTCGCGTCGGCCGCGATCATCGGCCCGACGAACTCGAGCGCCAGCCGGATCGCACGGGCCTCGAGCGGAGTCAGGCGCGGGGCAGCCCTGAACGTCTCGCCGTACAGCTCCTTGTCGACGTAGACCGTGTCGCCGCGCAGCTCCGCGTACACCGTGTAGCACCCGCCGCCGAAATTGACGAGGTTGAGGAGCGACAGGTGCTCTTCGAGCGCATCCTCTGGAATGTGGAAGCGGTCGACGAGCTCGTGCGCCTGAATCTCGGCGGAGCTCTGGTCGCCGCACTCCGCCAGGAGGTAGGCGAGCAAGGCCTGCAGCACTGCGAAGCGCTCGGGAACGACTGGGCCTGCGGGCCTGTCGCCGGCGCCGTTCTCGACCGGGACCGCAGCCTCCCGGGCAACCCGCGGCAGCGCCCCTTCGTGCGCGGCGCGGACCTTGCGCACCGCGTCCGCGACCTCGCGGCGGAGCTCGTCGGGCTCGAGCGGGATCGCGCGGCCGTCCTGTCGCAAGATCCACGACGCGAGCAGAGGGATCGACGAGTAGGGCGTGACGAACACGCCGTCCTCGACGCGCCCGACCTCGCCGTACGTCCGCTCCACCCACCAGGCCGTGTCGCCGACGACGTCGATCTTGGCCTCGCCCAGGATCTCGCCGACCTGCCAGGGCGGCCGCCCGCGGAACTCGTCGATGTCGAAGTCGGTCGGGATCCGAAAGTCGCGCTCGCGCCGCGTGGCAAACCGGATGTCGCCGCGGATGCGCGCGACCCGGAAGGTGCGCATCGCCTTACGATCGAGGTCCTGCGCAACGACGTACCAGACCCCGTTGTCGTTCAGGAGGGCGTATGGATTGACCGTCCGCTCGGCGGTCTTGTTCCGTCCGATCGACCAGTAGTCGAACTTGACCGTGCGCTGTTTGGAGATCGCGCCCTCGAGCTTTCCGAGCCGGCCGGGCATCTCGGGGGAGTAGTCGGGATCGAGCACCTCCACGCGTACCGCGGTCGCGGTAGGGGCGTCGGCGAAGCCAGGCCGGCCGAGGGCGAGGTTTTGGAGGGCCAGCCGCAGCGGCTCGGCGTACGCGAACTTCCCCTCGAGGAGATAGAAGCAGGTCTGCAGTGCCGCGAGCTCCTCGTCGGAGAGCTCGAGCGCCGGCAGGAAGTACTGCTCCGAGCGCAGCGTGTAGAGCTCCTCGCTGGTGAACTCGTCTCGCTGGGAGTGGAGCGGGACACCGAGCGCGACCAGCTCGGCGCGGTCGGAGTAGAAGCGGCGCGCGAAGGCCTCGTCCGACATCTCCGAATAGCCCTCGACGTTCTGCTTGACGTCGCGCGCGGTGATCGGACGCCGTTCCGCCATCAGGTAGGAGACGAGCGAGAGCTGGCGGATCAGCTTGTCGGTGTCGTGCGACACGTAGGAGCGAATCTATCGGACGCACTCGGCGCAGAGCCGACCAAGGCCAGTTCTCCGCGCGGGAGACCAGCCCGGCGCGGACGGGATTGTGCCAAACATAGAGCAGGGTGTCCTCGAGCTGCGTGTCGTCGTCGATCGGCTCTGCCCAATAGCGCCGGCCGAAGAGGTGGTCGCGCCGCTCATGGCGGCCGTTGAAGCCGCGCGCGTAGTCGCCGTTCAGGTCGCGCATGCCGAGATCCAGGTTGGCCTCGCGGGTTTCCACGACGAGGTGGTAGTGGTTGCCCATCAGGCAGTAGCCGTGGATCCGCCAGCGATAGCGACGCGCGACGCGGGCGAGCAAGTGCAGGAAGACGACGCGGTCCTCGCTGTCGCGGTAGATCGACATGCCAGAGTTGCCGCGCGTCGCGACGTGGTAGTACGCCCCGGCGAGGATCGGTCGCAGCGGTCGTGCCATAGGGCGACGGTAGCGCCGCGCGGCATGCTTCAGGCCGGTCGGCACAGATTCGGCACACGTTCCGTCGGCCCACCACCCGTGCCAGGCACCGGCCGGGCGCCGTGCCAGGCACCGGCCGCGTCTGCGCGGGCTGGGGCGGGAGGGAACTAGTGCGGGCCCGCCAGGCCGGTCAGGCGGCGACGCGCGTGCGCTCGAGATGCTGGTGCGATGGACAGTAGTCGCGCTCGGGCAGCGGTGTCCGCTGGCACGGCTTGCCTTTGCGCGTCGTCGCCCGGCACCGGGCGATCCCTCCGTCGAGGGCGCCCGCCTCGATCTGCTCCTCGATGAATGCGACAGCCGCGGCCACGCCTTCCTGGACCGCCCACGCGACCGGAGCTTGGGCTGTGATGGGGAAGTAACGGCGGATGTCCTGGAAAAGCGCCCGGTCCGGCTTCGCGAAATAGAGCGGATCCTTCGCGAGCCGTTCCATCGTCTGCTCGCACGCGATCAGCACTTCACGCCTCGATTCGAGCTGCGAGCTGTGATCGGCATAAGGCTCGATCAGGTCCTTAATAGACCTGTAGATCGCCCGGGAGTACTGATACATGCAGCTCTGCAACTGAAGGGCCCGCTCTTCCATGTCTCGACTCTCCGAATCCTATTGATGCCGCCAAAAGGCTTTGTTAACGGGGAGTTAATCCTTGGCCGCGCTCCCCGCCGGCGCGAGTCTATCCAGATCGAGAGGTTGTTACAAAGTCGCGTTTGGTCTTGTCTGATTTGTAGACAGAGCTTGCCGTAACGAACGTCAGATCCATTCGTAGCCCGAAAGTCGCGTTGTTACACCTCAACGCGCGATCTGCCGGGGGTACGGCGTGCGGAAACCCGCATCACGGGCGGCGGCCACTGCGTTCGTCGCCGCGGCGGAGCCCGGGTAGAAGCCCGAGAAGACGACGTAGTACCCCGGGTGGAGGGTCGAGAACTGCGACGACTCGAGCACGCCCACGTCCTGCAAGCCGGCCCGGATCGCACGCCGTGCCTCATCGACCGCCTGGGTCCGTCCGGCCGTCGTGGGGATCGAGTTGAGGACGACGGTGTAGCCGCTGCGGCCTGCGGGCCAGGACCGAATCTGATTGGTCGGAGGAACCGTGGCCGTGGTTGGCGTCGTCTTGGTCTGCGTCGTCGTCGGGGCGGTCTGCGTCGGCGTGGTCTCGGTCAAGGTGCCGGTGTCGGCGCCGGTTCCAACAGTTCGGTTGTCGGTGGCCACGAGGCGGTTGCCGTCTCCGTTTCCACGATCGGCAAGGATGACCACGGTGGCCGCCACTGCCGCCACGGCCAAGCCGAGGAGCGCCGCCCAGACCCAGTCGCCTGGATACCACGGAATCCGGCGACGCCATGCGCCAGCCAGCGCGCGGGTCGCACGAGCCGATGGAAGGGCAAGCCCGCACTCGAGGCAGTACTCCTGACCTGCCTCGTATGGTGTCCCGCAGCGCGGACATTCGCCCGAGCCCGGGCCTGCTGGCGCCAGAGGGTCGGACGGGGGAGACGCGCCGTCCACGGCTACTTGGCTCCTGCCGCCTCGTCTTCGGCGGACGCGTCGGGTGCCTGGCCCTGGCCGTCGACGCGATAGCCGCACGAAGCGCAGAACGTCGAGTCGGCGGCGACCTGCGCTGAGCAGCTCGGGCACGTGACCGCTTTGCCGCCGGCCACGACCCCACGGCCGCAGTTCGCGCAGAAGTGCGAGCCCCAGAGGATCGGCGCGCCGCAGGAACAGCGGGCGGCCGGCGGAGTACGCCGCACCGCCGTCGCGGTGGCGAGCAGGGCGTCGAGCTCCTGGATCCGCTCCTCGATCCCCATCAGCTCAGAGCAGTGCTCGTAGACCAGGTCCTCGCGGAACGCGTCGCGCCGGACCATCTCCAGCACGAGGCCGCCGAGATCTCGAACCCGCTGCTCACGCACCCGGATCAGGGAGCGCCGGTCACGGCGCAGCCGGCCGGCGGGAGGAAGGGGCCGCCGGCGCGCCGGCGCGGGGCGCTGCTCAGCAGGCGGAGGCGCTGCGCCGTTCGTCGTCGAGCCGTCGGTCGCGGGGCCGGCGCCGCGTCGAAAGCGAGAGAAGAACGCGGGTGCCACAGGCGGGGCGAGTCTATCCGCCGCCTGCTGGGGGGTCTAGGCGCTGCCCTCTTTCGCGCGCCTGCCGAACCCGATCGCGTAGGCGATGAGCAGGACGAGGCCGACGATTCCGACGATGAAGCCGAACGGGCCCGCGAAGAAGACGAGGACTATGCCGGCGACGATCAGGGCGAGTGCGATTCCGATCATGGTCGCTTCAGTTCCCGCCCCCGGCGCGGCCAAACCCTCAGAGCTGGAGGACGACGAGCCGCTCTTCCGTCAGCTCGCGCACGGCGTGCGCAGGGCCCTCGCGCGTGTTGCCGGACGCTTTGACCCCTCCGTAGGGCATCTGGTCGGCGCGGAACGTGGGCGCCTCGTTGACCGTGACGCCGCCGAACTCGAGCTCCTGCGCGGCCCGGAGCGCGGACGCGAGGCTGGCGGTGAAGATGCCTGCCTGCAGGCCGTAGCGAGTCGAGTTGGCAAGCTCGATCGCCTCGTCGAGGGACTCGACGCGGTTCACGGTGCACACCGGCCCGAAGACCTCCTCGCACGACACGTTCAAGTCGGGCGCGGCGCCGGCGATGACCGTTGGCTTGATCAGCTCGTCGTCGAGCCCGCCGCCGGTGAGGATCTCGGCGCCCGCGCCACGGGCCTCTTCGATCCACTCCAGGATCCGGGTGCGCGCTCCCTCGTCGATCACCGGGCCGACGTCGGTGTCGTCATCGAAGGGGTCGCCGACCTTCAACGCCTCGACGCGCGGCAGGAACCGTTCCAGGAACGGCTCGTACGCGGCGCCCTCGACGTAGATGCGCTGCACCGAGATGCAGCTCTGCCCCGCGAAGGAGAACGCGTTCGACGCGAGCTTGTCGGCCGCCGCGTCGACATCGGCATCGGCGGCGACGATCGCCGGAGTCGCGTTCCCGAGCTCGAGCGCGACGTGCTTGCGGTGGGCGCGCTCGGCGATGCTCCACCCGACGTCGCCGGATCCGGTGAACGTGATCACGCGCACCCGCTCGTCCTCGACGAGCACGTCGCCGATCTCCGACGCAAGCCCGACGATCACGTTCAGCCAGCCCGGCGGAAGCCCGGCTTCGGTCTCGAGCTCCGCGAGCAGGAACGCAGAGAGCGGCGTCTGTCCTGCCGGCTTGAGCACGACCGGGCAGCCGGCGGCGAGCGCGGGCGCGATCTTGTGCGCGACCAGGTTCAGGGGGAAGTTGAAGGGGCTGATCGCACCGACGATGCCGCGGGGCCTTCGCAGCGTGAACGCGATCTTGCCGGCGCCGGCCTGGGACGCGTCCATCGGCACCATGTCCCCGGCCAGCTTCCGCGCCTCCACTGCCGCGAACGTGAAGGTGGACATGGCCCGCGCGGCCTCGACGCGCGCTGCCTTGATCGGCTTGCCGGCTTCGGCGGAGATCGTGCGGGCGACCTCCTCGTGCCGGCGCCCAAGGCCCGCTGCGACGCGGACGAGGATCTCGGCCCGCTTGTGGGCGGGCAAGGGATTCTCAAGTGCCTGCTCGGCGGCGTCGAGCGCGCGGCGCACCTCGGCCGCACCACCTTTCGCAACCCGGCCGACAAGGTCGCCGGAATAGGGCGAGCGGACCTCCTGCCACTCTCCTGTCTCGACCCACTCGCCGCCGATCAGAAGTGGCCGCTCGGTCGCCGTGGTGGCCATGCGACGCAGTCTAGGGCGCGCGGCGTAAGCTGATCGGGAATGGCGACGGATGCTCTGATCGTCGACGCGGTTCGCTCCCCGATCGGCAGGCGAAACGGCTCGCTCGCGGGAATCCGCGGCGACGAGCTGGCCGGCTCGGTACTGAACGGACTCGTCGCGCGGAACGACCTCGACCCGGCGGAAGTCGAGGACGTGCAGGTGGGCTGTGTGACCCAGATCGGGGAGCAGGGCTGGAACATCGGCCGGATGGCGCCGCTCGTCGCCGGCTGGCCCGAGACGGTCTGCGGCACGACGGTCGACCGGCAGTGCGGCTCGTCGATGCAGTGCAACTTCAACGCAGCAGCGGCAATCTGGTCCGGACAGCTCGACCTCGTCGTCGCGGCGGGCGTCGAGATGATGTCGCGCGTCCCCATGGGCTCGAACGGCGGCGACCTCTCGGATGCGCTGCTCGAGCGCTGGCAGATCGTTCCGCAGGGCATCTCGGCCGAGGTGCTCGCGGAGGAATGGAACCTGTCGCGCGAGGAGCTCGACGCGTACTCGCTCGAGTCGCACCGCCGCGCGATCCGCGCGATCGACGAGGGCCGCTTCGAAAACGAGCTCATTCCGATCGAGTTACCGGGCGCAGCCGAGCCCTCGCCGGTCGGACTCGGGCCGGCCCCCGACGGCACGCCGGGCGCCGCGACGGCCGTGGCTGTCGAGGAGCAGGTCTTTGCCGTGGACGAAGCTCCACGCCGCGACACGTCCGCGGAGAAGCTCGCGGCGCTTCAACCCGCGTTTCTCCCGGACGGGAAGGTGACTGCTGGAAACTCGAGCCAGATCGTCGACGGGGCGGCGGCGGTGCTCGTGGCGAGCGAGCAGGCGGCGGAGCGCCTCGGCCTGCGCGCACGGGCTCGGTTCGTCTCGTTCGGGCTGGCCGGAGTCGACCCGCACCGCATGCTGCACGGGAACCCCGAGGCTTGCGCAAAGGCGCTGGCGCGCGCGGGGCTCGGCTGGAGCGACATGGCCGTGATCGAGGTCAACGAGGCGTTCGCATCGGTCGTGCTCCAGTTCGTGCGGGATGCGGGACTCCGGGAGCGGCTCGACGACGTGAACCCGAACGGCGGCGGCATCTCCCTCGGGCACCCGCTCGGCGCGACGGGCGCGCGCGTCACCGCGACGCTCCTGAACGAGCTCGACCGCCGCGACGCGCGCTACGGCATCGCGACGATGTGCATCGGCTTCGGTCAGGCGCTCGCGGCCGTGATCGAGCGCCTTTAGGATCCGCCGGCTGTGGCGAAGGAGATCGGAAAGGTCGGCGTCGTCGGCCTGGGCACGATGGGCGCGGGGATCGCGCAGATCAGCGTCCAGTCGGGATTCGAGACCGTCGGCCGCGAAGTGTCGACCGACTTGGCAGAGCGGGGACGCGAGACGATCAGCCGCTATCTGACTCGCGGTGTCGAGAAGCGCCGGCTGAGCCAGCACGAGCTCGAGGCCGCGCTCGGTCGCCTGAGCCTGACCACCGAGCTGGAGGAGCTCGCCGATTGCGACCTCGTGATCGAGGCGATCGTGGAGGAGCTCGGGCCCAAGCAGGAGCTGTTCGCCACGCTCGAGGGGATCGTCGCGCCGAACGCGGTGCTCGCAACGAACACGTCCGCGCTGTCCGTCTCCGAGATCGCCGCCGCGACCAAAAATCCGCAGCGCGTGGTCGGGATGCACTTCTTCAACCCGGCGCCGGTGCTGCCGCTGGTCGAGATCGTCCGGGGCGAGCAGAGTGGGGAGGACGCTGTGGAGGCCGCATACCGCTGGGCCGAGCGGGCCGGCAAGCAGCCGGTGCGGTGCAACGACACGCCGGGATTCATCGTCAACCGCATCCTGATCCCGCTGCTGAACGACTGCGTGCGCACGCTGGACGAGGCGAAGGTGGATCCGGCCGACATGGACAAGGCGCTGGAGATCGGGGCGGGCTGGCCGCTCGGGCCATGTGCATTGATCGATCTGATCGGCATCGACATCCACGTGCATGCCTCGGAAGCGCTGCACGGGAAGCTCGGGGAGCCGCGGATGGCGCCCCCCGAGCGTTTGCTCGAGATGCAGAGCGAAGGCCGGCTCGGACGCAAGTCGGGCCGCGGCTTCTTCGACTACTAGCCGCGTCCGTACCCGCCCGTGCCAGGCACCGGCCGTGGCCCGAAGGGGCGCGGCCCGAAGCGGGAGGGGAGGCCAGTGCCAGGCACGGGTCGTGGCCGCCCGCGTTACGGCCGGGAAAGCCGTGTCCAGACGTTCTCGACGAACGCCGCCACCTGCGGGTCGTTAAGCGACGCCGCGAAATTGAGCGCGCCCGCGGCGAACACCTTCGCGCCGGCCGGCGTCTCGTAGTACGTCATCTCGGCGGTCCGCCCGGGCCCGAGGACGTCGGGAATCGAGGCGAGCACACGCGTGCCGGGAGGAGACGCAGCAGCGCGCGAGTCGATCTCGATCCCGTAGCGGCCGAACTGCGACCCGTCGACCAGGCCGGTCCCCGCGAATGCCCACGGATCGGCAGCCGACCCGGAGACGAGGAACGGCGCCTGTCGCTCCCCGTGGTTCGAGCCCGCGTACTGAACGCCGACCAGCCCCGCTTCGGGCCGTCCCTGCTCGCGCCAGAGCTTCCCGCGCGCGATCCGCTCCCCGTTTCGGTTCACCTCGCGGAAGAAGTTGTTCGCCGCGAGGAACGCGAGGTTGCCGCCAAGATCGCGATATCGGCGCACGACGTCGTAGGCGTGTCGTGTGACGTACTCCTCGTGGCCGGGGAAGACGACGAGGTCGTAGGCGCGCGCCAGCGCGTCACCCGACGCGACGCGCTCGAGGTCGTCGTCCGACAGGTAGTCGACCTGCTTTCCCGTCCGGTTCAGCCAGGAGATGAACTCGAGATCCCAGTCGTGGAAGCGAAACGGCACCCCGAAGTCGAGGAACGGGCGCTGGAGTCCCACCGACCGCTGGGCTCCGCTCACGTACCAACTGTCGCCCCAGCCGTCGCCGTTCGCGTCGTCGAAGTTGTAGGCCTGCCAGGTGTTTGTCGCAAGCACGACGGCGACGCGGTTCGTCCCGAGCACCCGCGGGCGGAGGATCATCGGCGCGTAGCCGGTGCGTCCGTCGGCGGCCCGGGCGCGCAGGAAGTAGAGCCCACTCGGCCACTCGCCGGCACGCACGAGCCGCAGCCGCGTGCGGGCGCTGCGGTAGCGCGTCCAGCTCACGTCGAGCGGGGGTGTGACCGCGCCGCCGTTCGTCTTCACGTCCATGTTGGACACGTCCACGGAGTTGCCGAACGCGAAGACCTGCAGCCGGAACGCCTTCGCGTCGGTCGCGATGTTCAAAGACGCGAACTCACCCGGCGCGTAGCTCCGCCGCAGGAACCCGAGCTCGATCCCCTGGACGCGCACGACAGGGGCGTCGACCCGCTGGCCACGCCACGGCCGGTAGTTCCCGTACACACGTGACCGCCCGCCGGCCCCGTGGACGGTCAAGCGGAGGATGTACGTGCGCGGCGCGGTCGACGGTGCCGGACGCCAGCCGATCCGGTGCAATCCTGCCGCAAGCGACCACGTGCGACTCCAGACGACGGCCGACGACGCTCGGTTGTCACGGATCGTGTCCGTCCGCACGGCATCCATTCGCACCCGCGCGGCGGCATCGAGCCGGAAGGACACGAGCGCGCGGTCCCGGAAGCCGTCCCCGTTCGGGCTGACCGTCGTGAGGAGCCGCCGGTCGCCGGCGAACGGCGTCGAGCCGTTGGAGACGCGCAGGTCGAGGAGCCTGGGCGCCTCCGCGCGGGGTGCGCGGCTGGCGCCGACCGCAAGCGGCGTCAGCAGCAACAGGACGACCGCGGCCCGGTTTCGCATGGCTCCGAGGATCTTGCCGGAACCTGCGCAGTCCTCCACGGGCTAGGAAGGAATCCTGCCGAGGATTACACTTTCTTTACTTGCCATTCAATGGGGCCACACCTTGCCGTCCGATACTTGGAGAGCCATGCGGCGACTTCTGACCTTCTGCGCTCTCGTTGCGCTCGCACTCCCGGCCGGGATCCAGGCGGCCAGGGCCGAGGGCGCCGCCGACGGCACGCTCGCTGTCAAGAACGCGACCGGGCTCGTCATGGTCAACGCGAACGGCGTGATCATCGGGCACGCGGACAAGGCGTCGCGCATCACGATCACCGACGCAGATCACACGGACGGCCGCGTGATCGTCCTCGGGGCAGACTCGAAGGTCGCCATCACGCCCACGAAGACGGTCTACAAGGGCGACGACATCCGATTCAAGCTGCTGGGCGGCGAGAACATCCTCTTCATCCGCGGTTCGGGAATCTCGCTCTCCGCGGTCGGCGAGGGCAAGGTCTCGCTCGACGGCGGCAACGTCGCGAACGACGGGAAGTACTCGATCGACGACGGCCCGTTCAAGTCCCTGCCCGACTCGTACCAGACCTTCTCGTTCGGCGGCTGAGGGTCGGAAAGGGCATCCTTCGGGAATGTCCGCGCAGCCTCAGACCGTGCTCGTCGTCGAGGACGAGGCTTCGATCGCCTCGTTCGTCTCGCTCTACCTGAAGAACGCGGGCTACGGCGTGCGCACCGCCTCGACCGGAACCGAAGCCCTGAGCGCCGCCGCGAGCGACTCTCCGGCGCTGATCGTGCTCGACCTGATGCTGCCGGACATCGACGGGATCGAGGTCTGCAAGCGGATCCGCCAGCGCTCCGACGTGCCGATCCTGATGCTGACCGCCCGCGACGAGGACGTGGACAAGATCATCGGGCTCGAAGTGGGCGCCGACGACTACCTGACGAAGCCGTTCAATCCCCGTGAGCTCGTGGCGCGCGTGAAGTCGGTTCTTCGGCGCGCGGCGCCGGCCAGACAGGATCCCGAGAACGCGATCATCAAGCACGGCGATCTCACCGTGGATTCCGGCCGCCGCGAGGTCCGCGTCGGCGAGGAGGAGATCCAGCTCGCGCCCAAGGAGTTCGACCTCCTCTGGGAGCTGCTCGACCATCGCGGGCTCGTGCTCACGCGCGACCAGCTGCTCGAGCGCGTCTGGGGCTACACGTTCGCCGGCGACACCCGCACCGTCGACGTCCACGTGCGGCAACTCCGCCGCAAGCTCGGCGACGCCTCGCCGATCGTCACCGTGTGGGGGGTCGGCTACAAGGTAGGACCCGCGCGGGAAGCGGGGAACCAACAGGACTGACGTGTTCCGCTCGCTCCGGTTCCGGCTTCCGGCCCTCTTCCTGGCCGGCGTCGTCCTGGCCGGGCTCGTCTCCACGGTCATCGCGCTCGGGCTCTTCCAGAGCTACGTCCAGCAGCAGAGCATCGCCCAGCTTCGCCGCCAGTCCGACAGCCTGACGGGCGCGATCCAGAACTCGGTCGGGGGCGACACGAAGGAGGCCGTTCCCTTCGACCTGCTCCGGCGCGGGACCGGGACGAAGATCTACTTCGTCGAGCTCGCGAAAGGGTTCGGCGGCTCGCTCTTCCCAGGTCAGAGGAATCTGCCGACCCTGCCGAAGCGGTTCGTGGACTTCAAGACGCTCGGCCGCGGGCGCGACTACTCCTTCGAGTTCAAGCCGACGGGGCAGCGACAGACCTATCTGGCGCTCGCGCGGCCCCTGAAGCTCGAGCGGAAGGTCTTCGGCGCCGTGGTCGTGGCCCGGCCGAAGACCGATCTCGCCGGTCAACGGCTGACGCTGCTCGGCCGGCTCGGGCTCGCTGCGCTCGCCGGCCTCCTCGTCTCCGGACTGCTCGCCTGGTACCTCTCGCGCCGCTTCACGCGTCCGCTGCTCGAGCTCTCGCAGGCCGCGGATGCCGTCGCGCGCGGCCATTACGACGTGCCCGTTCCAGTCCTGCCGGCCCGGGACGAGATCGGGCACCTCTCCGAGCGGTTTGGCGAGATGACGACGCGCCTTGCGGAGGCCGAGCAGCTGACGCGGAACTTCCTGATGTCCGTCTCTCACGAGCTGCGTACGCCGCTGACCGCGATCCGCGGCCACGTTGAGGTTCTCTCCGAGGGGCTGGTCGAGGATCCGGTGGGGCGATCGGAGTCGCTCGAGGTCATCCGGGCCCAGGCAACGCGGCTCGAGCGGCTCGTCGGCGACGTGCTCGACCTCGCGAAGCTGGACGCGCACCGCTTCACCGTCCACCGAGAGGAGGTCGACATGCATCGGCTCGTCGACGCCGCGTACGCGGAGTTCGGCGAGGAGGCCCGGCGCCGTGCGATCGAGTACCGCGAGCGCGTCGAGGCCAAGCCCGTGATCGTCACCGACGGCGACCGCGTGCTCCAGATCATCTCGAACCTGCTTCGGAACGCGTTCCGCTGGACGCCGGACGGCGGACGCATCGACGTGGAGCTCTCGGCCAGCAACGGCACGGTCTCGGTCGCGGTCGGTGACACGGGGCCGGGAATCGCGCCCGAGGAGCGAGAGCGCATCTTCCGGCCGTTCTGGTCGCGCGACGACGGCGGGACGGGACTCGGCCTCGCGATCGCGCACGAGCTCGCGGGCGCGCTCGGCGGCCGGATCGAGCTGGAGACCGCGCCGGGGAGGGGCAGCCGCTTCGAACTCGTCCTCCCCGCAAGCCGGAACTAGCATCCCGCCCATGTCTGCGGTCGAGCGAGTCACCGTCCTGCCCGTGAGGCGTCCGCCGCGCGGTCGGCTCCGCGCGGCTCTCGTCTCGATGCGCCCCAGGCAGTGGACGAAGAACCTGCTCGTGTTCGCGGGAATCCTCTTCGCGGCGAAGCTCGGGGACGCAGGACGCTGGGCGGACGCCTCGATCGCGTTCGTCGCGTTCTGCGCAGGTTCGAGCGCGGCGTACCTGGTCAACGACGTCCGCGACGCGGCGCATGACCGCCTCCATCCGACGAAGAACTCCAGGCCGATTGCGCGGGGGGAGCTCGCGCCTCTGGCTGCGCTGGCGCTCGCCGCGTGCCTTGCGATTGCGGCCGTGGCGCTTGCAGCCGTGCTCGGCGTCGCGGCGCTGCTCTACCTCGGCGCGTTTCTCGCGCTCCAGGCGGCCTACACGCTCGCGCTGAAGGAGGTCGTGCTCGTGGACGTCATGGCGATCGGCGCGCTCTTCGTGGTTCGCGCGGCCGCGGGGGCCGAGGCGGTGCGGGTCGCAATCTCGCCGTGGCTGCTCCTCTGCACCGCGCTCCTGGCGCTCTTCCTGGGCCTGGCCAAGCGTCGCGGCGAGCTCGTGCTCGTCGGCGCCGACGCGACCCCCGGCCGGCCGGTCCTCGCCGGTTACTCGCTCGAGCTGGTGGACCAGCTCGTGAGCGTGGTCGCGGCCTCGACGGTGATCGCCTATGCGCTCTACACGTTCTCGGCGCGGGACTCGAAGGCGATGATGGTCACGATCCCGTTCGTGCTCTTCGGGGTCTTCCGCTATCTCCTGCTGATCCACCGGCACGACCTGGGCGAGGAGCCCGAGAACGTCCTGCTCTCCGATCGGCCGATCCTGCTCTGCGTGGGCGGTTGGGCTGTTGCTGCGGCGCTGATTCTCGTCTCTACCTAGCCTGATTCACCCGGTCGAGGGATACCCAAAGGGGGTAGCCATGCTGCATCCTTTAGTTGCTCCGGGGGGAGTCTGAAGTGAGGAGAGTCATGAGGGAGCCGCAGATCGGGGTCGGCGCACACGCGCTCTGGCGTGGCGTGAACGAGACAATCGCAGCTGCCGCGCGCCTGGCGGGCGAGGAGCGGGCGACGTTCGTCTGCGAATGCGGGAGCTACGCCTGCGTGGCGCGGATCGAGGCGACGCTGGCCGAGTACGAGGAGGCGCGGTTCCTGATCGTTGCCGGGCACGAGATCATGACCGAGGATCCCGCGGACGCGCCGACCGCCCGCGAAGCGGCGCACCTGCGCGCCGTTCCGAGTCTTAGCTAGACGAACCGGCGGTGGTGTCGGGCCGGCGGTCTTCGATGCGGTAGACGATCGCGCCGCCGCTCGACTGGAGGTTCCGCTCGAGTTGCTCGAGTCGATCGTCGACGCTTTTCCACCCCGACGTGATCAGGTCGACGAGGAGCGCGAGGTCGTCGACTCTCGCGTGACGCTCGCTGAGCGTGTCGCCCTCGATGCGCTCGAGCCGCCGGATCACCTGGTTCATCAGCCCACGAACCTCGGCGAGGTTGCGGCCGACCGGGATCACTTGCTCGCGCAGACCGTCCTGGACAGCGTTCCCGAGCCGCTCGGGAAGCGACGACTCGAGCTCGGCCGCGAGTTGGGCGAGCGCCTCGACGCCCTCCCGCGCGCGCTCGAGCGCGGCCTCGACCTCGGCCGGATCCGTGCGGCCTTCGGCGGCGGCCTGGAGGCGCTCCTTGGCGCGCCCGATGGCGTCTTCGTCCATGCGCTGCAAGGGTAGCGTTGGCGTCGGATGAAGGCTGACGAGCTCGAGTACGAGCTGCCGGCGGAGCTGATCGCTCAGCGGCCGCTCGAGCGTCGCGACGAGTCCCGGCTCCTCGTCTACGAACGGGACTCGGGCGCGGTCCGGCATCGCGTCTTCTCGGAGCTGCCGGACGAGCTTCGGCGCGGCGAGCTGGCTGTCGTGAACGACACGCGAGTCGTACCGGCGCGGATCCCGATCGAGCGGCCCCGTGGCGAGGTCCTACTCGTGGAGCGGCTGGACGACGCCGGGACGTGGGAGGCGCTCGCGCGACCGACACGGCGCCTGCGGGCCGGCCGCCGCTACGGCCCCGTCGAGCTGCTCGAGCATCTCGGCGAGGGACGCTGGCGGGTGCGACTGGACGGAGAGCCGGCGGGGCAGACGCCGCTGCCGCCCTACATCCAGGAACCCCTTGCGGACGCGACGCGCTACCAGACCGTGTACGCCCGGGAGGCGGGGTCGGCCGCGGCCCCCACGGCCGGGTTGCACTTCACGCCGGAGCTGTTGGCGCAGCTGGACGTCGAGCGCGTGACGCTCCATGTCGGGCTCGACACGTTCCGGCCGCTCTCGGTCGAGGAGCTGGACGATCACGTACTCCACGGCGAGCGATACGAGGTGACGGCTGCGGCATGGGAGCGGATCCAAGCCGCGGAGCGCGTGCTCGCGGTCGGGACAACGAGCGTGCGTGTGCTCGAGACCCTCGCGCGCGGGGCGCCGCTCAGGGGCCGGACGTCGCTGTTCGTGCGTCCGCCGTTCGATTTCCGTCGGGTCGACGCGCTGCTCACGAACTTCCATCTCCCGCGGTCGACCCTGCTGGCGCTTGTGATGGCCTTCGCCGGCGTGGAGGAGACGCGTGAGCTGTACGTCGAGGCGATCCGCGAGCGCTACCGCTTCTACTCGTTCGGCGACGCGATGCTCATTCTCTAGACATGTCCCCTACGTCCCGTGCCAGGCACCCGCCATGGCCGCGGAGGACGCGGTGATCCGGGACGCGTCGGGTGCCTGGCACGGGTTCTGCGAGGCTAGGCCGACGTGAACATGTTCAGCGTCAAGGCCACGGACGGGCCCGCGCGGGCCGGGATCCTGCGCACCGCTCACGGCGACGTCCCGACGCCCGCGTTCATGCCCGTCGGCACGAAGGGCACCGTCAAGAGCGTCGACCCGGACGAGCTCGCAGCCCTCGGCGCGCCGATGATCCTCGGCAACGCGTACCACCTGCACTTCCGTCCGGGCGACGAAGCGATCGCCGAGCTCGACGGCCTGCACGCCTTCTGCGGCTGGGGCGGGCCGATTCTCACCGACTCGGGCGGCTTCCAGGTCTTCTCGCTCAGGGACACCCTGCTCGCGGTGGACGACGACGGCGTGACGTTCCGGTCGGTCTACGACGGCGGCGAGGCGCGCTTCACGCCGGAGCTCGTCGCGCGGATCCAGGCCAACCTCGGCTCGGACGTGGCGATGTGCCTCGACATCTGCCCGCCCGCGGGCGTCGGGAGGCCCGAGCTCGAGGAGGCCGTTCGGCGCACCACCCTCTGGGCCGCTCGCCAGCGCGAAGTGGAGCGCCCTCAGAGCCAACTCCTCTTCGGGATCGCACAGGGCGGTACTGACGCCGAGCTGCGGCGCCGGTCGATCGCGGAGATCACAGAGCTCGACTTCGACGGCTACGCGCTCGGCGGGCTGGCGATCGGCGAGTCCCGGGCGGAGATGTTCGAGACCACCGGGTGGGCCGCCCCCCTCCTTCCGGCCGACAAGGCGCGCTACTTCATGGGCATCGGCGACCCCGAGGGCATCCTCGAGGTGATCGCTCGGGGGGTGGACATGTTCGACTGTGTCCTGCCGACGCGCACGGCCCGAACGGGCTCGGCCCTTACCTGGCACGGGCGGCTCAACCTCCGAAATGCCAGGTTCGCCAAGGACGCAGGCCCGCTGGACACGGACTGTGCCTGTCCCGCCTGCCGGCGCTTCAGCCGGGCGTATCTCCGTCATCTGGTCAACCAGCAGGAGATCCTCGGGCACCGGCTGTTGACCTTGCATAACCTGCACTTCGTGCTCGAGCTCACGGCAGGCGCCCGCGCGGCGATCGAGCGCGGCGAGCTCGACCGCTACCGCGCCGACGCGCTCGCACGGCTCGCAACGGGCGCCGAGGAGGAGGCCGCATCCCCGCACTGATCCTGATCGGGCTCGGCTTCGTCTTCCTCTACCTCTTCGTGCTGCTCCCGCAGCGGCGGGCGACGCGCGCCAAGATGGAGATGCAGGACTCGATCGACATCGGCGACGAGATCGTCACGGCGGGGGGCATGTACGGCTACGTGACCTCGATCGGCGACGACGAGCTCGAGGTCGAGATCGCACCCGGCACGGTCGTACGCGTCGCCACGCGGGCGGTCGCGGGGCGCATCGACCCCGACGTCGACGAGGAGGAGCCGGGCGAGGAAGATGACGCGGAGCAGCCCGCGGCGACCTCGGCCGAGCCCCGGCCCAGCTAACCTTTCCGTCCTCCGAGCGCCATGTCCGAAACGCGTAAGCACCTACTTCTCGTCGCGCTGATCCTCGCCGCTCTGGCCGGCGTCGGGCTGCTCGTCGTTCCAAGCTCTCCGTTCCACAAGCCGGTCAAGCAGGGACTCGACCTGCAGGGCGGCCTGGAGGTCGTCCTGAAGGCGGTGGCGCCGCAGAATCACCCGCTGACGAAGTCGGACCTCGACCGGTCGATCGAGATCATGCGCAACCGCGTCGACAAGCTCGGCGTCTCGGAGCCCGAGATCCGCAAGCAGGGCTCGAACCAGATCGTGATCGAGCTTCCGGGAGTGAAGAACGCGGCGCAGGCCGCCGACGTGATCGGCAAGACGGCCCAGCTCGAGCTCTACGACCTCGAGACCTCGGTGACCGGCCCCTCGCAGTCCGCGCAGGGAATCGTCGCGCGCCCGAGCCTGTACGGGCTCCTGGCGGGGATCCAGTCCACGGCCCAGGGCGGAAACGCGGGCAGCTGGTACCTGTTCGACGCCAAGAAGAAGCTCGTCGCGGGCCCGAGTCCGTCACGCGACGCGCTGGTTGCCAAGGCCGCGAAGCGCGCCGCCAAGGCGGGGGCCGCCGGCAAGGCCGCTGCAAAGGGTAAGGACACCCTGCCCGGCGGGTACACGCTCTTCGCCCGCCCGAAGCACACGACCGTCACCTTCTGCGGCCCCGTCGACCGCTTCTGCCCGGGCGTCAACGAGGCGCCTCCGTCGCGCACCTACTTCTACCTCTTCAAGCGGAACATCGACCAGACGCCACCGCCCGCGAAGCCCGTCCCGCAGATGACCGGCAACGATCTGAAGCTGAACGGGACCCGCGCCGACATCGACACGCAGACGAACGGGCCGGAAGTGCTGATGAGCTTCACGAAGCACGGCTCGAAGGTCTTCCAGCAGATCACGCAGGCCGAGTACCAGCGCGGGAACATCCTCAACGTCCCGCAGCACTTCGCGATCGTCCTCGACAACGAGATCAAGTCGTGGCCCCAGATCGACCCGACCGACCGGTCGCTCTCGAACGGGATCTCCGGCGGCGGCCGCATCACCGGGATCGGCTCGCTCAAGGAGGCCAAGGACATCGCGCTCGTCCTCCAGACCGGTGCCCTGCCGGTGAAGTTCGTCACGGCAGAGCACACCGAGGTCTCGGCCACGCTCGGCAAGGACTCGCTCGCGCAGGCCAAGCGCGCGGCGCTCGTGGGCCTGCTGATCGTCGCGATCTTCCTGCTCCTGCTCTACCGGTTCCTCGGCCTCGTCGCGGTGATCGGGCTCGCCATCTACGCCGCGTTCCTCTGGGCCGCGATCCTGACCCTGAACGTGACGCTGACCCTGCCGGGCTTCGCGGGACTGATCCTGACGATTGGAGTGGCCGCCGACGCGAACGTGGTCGTCTTCGAACGGATCAAGGAAGAAGTGCGCGCCGGGAAGAGCGTGCGCGCGGCGATCGCGGCCGGCTACTCGAAGGGCTTCCGGACGATTCTCGACGCGAACGTCGTCACGTGCATCACGGCGCTGATCCTGTTCGCGGTCGCGACCGCGGGCGTCAAAGGCTTCGCGCTGATGCTCCTGATCGGCACCGTGATCTCGCTCGTCACGGCCGTTGCGGCCACTCGGGCGATGCTCGGACTCCTCGCGGGCTTCCGCTGGTTCTCGAACCCGCGCTTCATGGGTGCGCACGGCCAGCAGACCGCGAAGTGGCTGCAGATCGACTTCATGCGCCGCCGTTACATCTGGCTCGGCGTCGCGACCGCCGCGGTGGTGATCAGCTTCGGGTCGCTCGCGGCGCGCGGCCTGAACCTCGGGATCGACTTCAAGGGGGGCACGCAGCTCACGTTCAAGACGCGCGCGCCGCACCTCGTCGACGACGTCCGTGCCGAAGCGGCGAAGGTCGGGCAGCGCGGAGCCCTGATCCAGGGCCGCGGAGCCAAGAGCGGCGAGAGCTACAAGAGCTTCCAACTGCGGACGCGCTCGCTCAAGCCCGGCCAGCTCACGCGCCTGCAGTCGGACCTGCGCGACCGGCTGGGCGCATACGCGCCCGGCGTGAAGAACGTGTCGGCGAGCTTCGGCCGCCAGATCGCCAAGTCGGCGATCCTCGCGATCTTCTTCTCGCTCTTCCTGATCGTCGGCTACATCGCGCTCAGGTTCGACCTCAAGTTCGCCCTGCCGGTGATCGTCGCGCTGCTGCACGACGTTGCCCTCACCGTCGGGGTCTACTCGATCGTGGGCCGGGAGGTCACCACGTCCACCGTTGCGGCGGTCCTGACCGTGCTCGGGTACTCGATCTACGACACGATCATCATCTTCGACCGTGTGCGCGAGAACGTCCCGCTGATGCGAGGGAAGGCGTCGTTCGCGACGATCGCCAACGTCTCCCTGTGGGAGACGATCCGCCGCTCGCTCGCCACCACGTTCATCACGCTGCTGCCGGTCGGAGCGCTGCTCGTGTACGGCGGCGCGACTCTGAAGGACTTCGCGTTCGCGCTGATCGTGGGCATCGCGTCCGGTGCGTACTCGTCGATCTTCATCGCCGCGCCGATCCTCACGATGCTGAAGGAGCGCGAGCCGGAGTGGGCGCGGAAGAAGACGCTCGATCTGGCGGCGGACGGCGACGGCCGGCGCGGAGTGGATGCCGGCACGGCTGCGCTCGAGCAGGCCGAGTCGGCGGCGGCGGCCGAGCCTACGCCTGAGCTGATTCCAGCCGCGGCCGCCACCTCGGCCGACGCGAAGCGCGAGCAGCGCCGCCAGCGAAGGAAGACCCGTCCCCATGGCCGAGCCCGCTAGTAACAGCAGCAGCAACGGCTTCGCCCGCGACCTCGCCGAGCGGCTCGTGCTCGGCGGCGTCGGCGCGCTGGCGCTCACGGCCGACCGCGTGGACGGACTCGTCGATGCCCTGGTCTCCCGCGGCGGGATGGAGCGCGACGACGCGCGATCGCTCGTCGACGACCTCACGGGTCGTTGGCGTGCCGAAGCGAAGCGAATCGGCCGCGCGAGCTCGACCGCGCAGGGCCTGCTCCGGGAGCTCGGCCTCGTGACGAAAGCGGACGTGGAGGAGCTGGAGCTGCGGATCGCCCAGCTCGAGCACCGCCTGCGCCTGGTCGAAGGCGCAAAGCCTCCGGCCGCGTAATCAAGCCACGCGCAAGAGGAGACGCGGCCGCCGTGTCACACTTTGTGGCATGGCCCCGCCGCAGACGAAGACGCGCAGCTTCGGCCGGCTGTCCGAGATCGCGCAGGTCATGGCGCGGCACGGCTTCGGCTACTTCCTCGACTCGCACCGGCCCTGGGACCGCAAGGCGGCGCTCGCAGACCCCGGAACGTCGCAGCGCGGCCTGCACCTCCGCGAGATGCTCGACGAGCTCGGCCCGACGTTCGTCAAGTTCGGCCAGCTGCTCTCGACGCGCCCCGACCTGCTTCCGCCCGACATCATCTCCGAGCTCCGAGGCCTCCAGGACGACGTGCGCCCGTTTCCCGGCGAACAGGCCCAGCAGGTGATCGAAGCCGACCTCGGGCTCACGGTCGAGCAGCTCTTCCTCGAGTTCGAGGAGCGCCCGATCGCCGCCGCCTCGATCGGACAGGTCCACCGCGCGGTCCTCCCGAACGGCCAGCAGGTCGCGGTCAAGGTCCAGCGCCCCGGCGCGCCGAGGCAGATCGAGGCGGACATCGTGCTGCTCCATCGGGGCGCGCGCCTCGCGAAGGATCGCATCCGGGCGCTGGACTTCATCGACGCCAGCGCCGTGATCGACGAGTTCTCGCGCTCGATCCGCCAGGAGCTCGACTACCGCCGCGAAGGGCGGAACGCCGACGCCTTCCACCGCAACTTCGAGGGCAGCGAGTACCTGCGCGTGCCGAAGGTCTACTGGAGCTACACGAGCGCGCGGGTGCTGACGCTCGAGTACCTCGACGGGGTGCAGCTCGCCGACGTGGGGGAGACGACCCACTCGCTGGAGGAGCGGCGCGAGATCGCCTACATGGTCACCGAGGCGTGGATGACGATGATCTTCCGGCACGGGTTCTTCCACGGAGACCCGCACCCGGCCAACATCCTCGTGCTCGGTCCCGGCCAGATCGGCCTCGTCGACTTCGGCCTCGCCGGCAAGCTGACGCAGGAGGACACGGCGAAGGCGACGCGCCTCTTCATCGACGCGGCGAACGAGAACGTCGACAACCTGCCGAAGCGGCTCGCCGACCTCGGCGTCGAGTATCCGAAGGAGCGCGAGGAGGAGTTCCGGACCGAGCTGCGCGAGCTCTATTACCGCTACTACGGAGCGTCGCTCGCGGAGATCGACCCGCTGCAGGTCATCCGGGAGGCGTTCGCCCTGATCTACTCGATGAACCTCCATCTCCCGACGCGGTTCCTCCTGCTCGACAAGGCGATCGCGACGCTCGGCGGCGTCGGCGTCGACCTCTATCCCGACTTCAACGTCTTCGAGGTCGCGCGCCCGTACGCGCGAGGCCTGTTGCTCGAGCGGTTTGCGCCGCGGCGTATGGCCGCGGACGCGCGCCGGGAGGGTCTCAAGCTCGCGCAGATCGCCTACGAGCTTCCGTACCAGATCCACGACACGCTCGAGCAGGTCCGGGACGGCCAGATCGAGGTCGGCTTCGTCCACAAGGGGCTCGACGAGTTCATGCAGCGGATGATGGTCGCCTTCAACCGGCTCGTCATCGCGCTCATCGTGGTCGGAGGGCTGATCGGATCGAGCCTGATCGGGATCTTCGCGACGGGCGGCCCGCAGTTCCTCGGCGTCAACGTGCTCTCGGTGCTCGGCTTCGCGCTCTCGGGCGTGCTCGGCGTCTGGCTGCTGTGGGGCGTTGTCCGCTCCGGGCGCTTGTAGAGCGTTCGTCACGAAATCGAGCAAAAGGACATCTAGGCAGGCCTTTTCGGCGGAGCTACGTTGGGCTCATGTCGACCGCCGTACTCCTCGCCGAGACCGAGCCGGATACCCGGAGCTTCCTCGAGCGGCACCTGGTCGACGACGGGTTCGAGGTGGTCGCGGGCGAGCGTGCGCTCGACGGGCGGCCCGATCTGGTCCTGCTCGGCGACTCGCGGCAGGTGAGCGAGTGGGCCGGGGAGGTGCCGGTGATCGTGCTCGGCGGCGACGAGGCCGACGTGATCGACCGGGTGCGCGCCTTCGCCCGCGGTTGCGACGACTATCTCTCCGAGCCGTTCATGTACGACGAGCTGGTCGCGCGCATCCGCGCCGTGCTGCGGCGCTCGCGGCCGGCTCGACCCTCGCGGTTCGAGGCGGGGCCTATCCACGTCGACCCGGCGACGCGGCGGGTGACCGTCGGCGGCACGCGTGTCGAGCTCGCCGGCAAGGAGTATCAGCTCCTGCTGAAGCTCCTCTCGGAGCCCGTGCGGGTCTTGACGGAGAGCCACTGAGGTCGCGCGCCGACCGAGCAACGCGGTCGATGGCGTCGTTGGTCAGGTTGCCGCGAATCGCGATCTTCGGGTGCTTCGCGTTCTCTTGAATCTCGACCTCGACGTCGAGCAGCCGGAAGACCTCATGCTTGACCTCTAGCGACGGTGCCATCAGCGTCTGCGCGAGCTTGGCGAAGTAGCGCAGCCTCTCTTTGCGCGCTTCGCCCTCAACGGTTGAGGAGTGCCACGCGACCATCTCCACACGGCGTTCGCGGAGTAGGGCCAGGTCCGCCTCGATCTGCGTGACCGCACCTTGAATCAGTTCGGGACTCAAGCCTGCTTCGAGGGCATCCGCCGCGCGTTGTGTGATCGCTTTCTCCTTGTTCGCGATCTGCGCGTCAAGCCGATCAACTTCCTGCGCAGCAGCGCCAGCCGTCCGCTTTGCTGTCGGACCTCCCGGCGCAAGCGCGAGCAACCTCTCCTCGTCGGTCAGCAAGTCGTAGACCTCATCCCACACGCGGCGCTCAAGCTCAGCCGCGCTCTGTTGGCGACAGTCGCAGCGGGGCGCGTGCTTCTTGTTTGTGCAGCGCATCAGACGGCCACGACTTGGATCGCATGTGAAGCCCACGTAGCGCTCGCCGCACGGCGAGATGATCCGACCCGAGAGTGGGTACACGTTCTTCGTCGCGTAGGGCTTGCGCTCTGACTTCTTGAGCACCTGTTGCAGCTCAAGCCAGCGACCCTCGTTTAGCACCGCAGGAATCTCGAAGGTGATCGCCTTAGTGGACCCGCGCTTCGCCCACGTGTAGACGCCCATTAGGCACTGGCGCCTGAGAATTCTGCGCAACGTGTACGACGTCCACCGCTTCGGCGTTCCGTCCAAGCGGTTCGGCCGAGGCAGCAGCCCCTCGGCGTTCAGCATCTCCGCTGTCTTCGACGTTGAGTGCAGGTCATCGATCAGCAACTCCGCCGCCCTCTCGATGACTCGTGCCTCGTCCGGGTTGACGATCAGCTTGCGAGGGACGCGGCGTCGGTTCTCCGATTCGTAGGCGTCCACGACCGCGTGGCCGAACGGCGGATCGCCTCCGACCCAATGACCCTCCTCGACGCGGGCGAGCCTGCCGGTCATCGTGCGACCGGCGATCTTGCGGCGCTCGTCGGCGGCAATGAGCACGCGCATGCCCGAGAGCAAGCGGTCGTCGTTGCCGGTGTCTACGCCGTCGAGCGTGACGATGCGCACCGGCACGTTTTTGGTGAACTCGAACCACTGCTCCTCATCGCGAGTGAAGCGGTCGAGCGTGTTGGCGACGATGACCTCAACCTCACCAGCGAGCGCAGCAGCGCGAAGTTGATCGAGTGCCGGTCGCGAGGCGAGCGAGCCCGAGACGCCACCGTCGTAGTAGGCCTCGACCAGCTCCCAGCCGCGCCGAGTGATCTCGTCGCGGCAGCGCTGCTCCTGAGTCTCTGGCGATGTGCCGTCCTCCTGGCGCGAAGTGGACACGCGGGTGTAAATAGCGGCCTTCACAAGCAGTCCTCCTTTCATAGATGGCATGGCGTTCTGGGAAGAGCCGATGGCATCGGCTCAACCCGCAACGTCACGACTGTTCGACCTTCTCGCCCCTCTCCACGCCATGCCGCAAGCAGATGCCGCGCACGACCGGCGGATACCAGGTCTTGCCGGAACCGAAGGTGGGCACCTTCTCGTCGTTGAGCGTCTTTGCGATGGTCGGGAGTCCCATCCCCGCGCGTCGCATGTCGAGGATGCGGTCGATGACCTTCTGCGTCGCGGGACCCACCTGGCGGGCCTTCCGCTCCTTCGGCTGCTCGTACTTCGCATCGACGGCAGCGGCAGCGTTCTTCACATCGGCGTCGTGCTCCCGCGAGTGCGTGTGCTCAACGGGCTGATGCTTCTTCTTACGTGCAGGCATGTAAGCCTCCTTGGGTTGGTGTCGCCTCTCTAGGCAACGGTCTAACCCAATAATCACGCCGACGGCGCGAAATGGCACCGGTGGACTTGTTGAAGATTTGATGACTGCCGATGCCGCGCTCACGACCCGAACCCGAAGTCCTCAAATTCCGCGCGTCGCTTCTCGTCGTCGCGACGCGCCTTCCACTCGGCCCCGTGCTCCTCGCGCCACGTCGAGCCGTGCTCGTTGCGGCAGCTCGCGCACCAGCCGGTGAGCCCGTCATGCGCTGAGCGGTCCCGGTGGAACTCATCAACCGGCTTCGTCTCGCCGCAGCGTGGACACCGCTTCGTCGGCTTCATCAGCCTGTCTGCCACATCTTGTGGTCGACGTAGCTGCCGCCGCTCGCTGCAAGGCCCGGGTCTTCAACCCGAAGCTCATGCTCGTATGCGCTTGGAGGCCCGTCCAGCTCCTCTTGCGGCTCAGCCTTCTCCTCAGGTTTGCGCGCGACCTCCGCGTCTTTCCGAAGCGCCTCGATGACCTCGCCCCACATGAACGGGTCGCCGCTTCGAGCGATCAGCCCAAAGACGGGCCAATGCCCCGGCGTGTAGCCATGCTCGGGGAAAGTGTTCAAGAACCGCTTGAGCGCGACCGACTCAGTGAGCTTCGTGCGAGCTGCCTCGACCTGCTCCACGGCTGCGAGGTACTCGCCCGCGTCGTCGTCGATTTCGGCGTCCACGATTTCGAGCCACTCAAGCTGGTGGTCGTCCACGACGCCAATCAGCTCCTGCTCGGCTTCCTCGATTGCGATCTCTAGCGCCTCGATGGTGCGCCGCGTGTTCGCAAGGTCGCGGTCGATCTTCTCGACGGCCGTGTCACCGGGATCGTCCTTGCCTTCTCGTAGAGCCTTTGCGAGGGCCACGCGATCACGCTCGATTGCGCGGGTGCGATCGTTCTCCAACTTGCCCAGGCGCGTCTGCGCCATGTGCCGATCGGAGACCAGCTTGCGGTACTCGATGACCGGACCCTTGAACTCGTCCCAGACCTTGGATTCCGGCGGGAGCCGAAACGGGGTCAGCGAGCCGCGTTGGTTCTCAGGCATGACTACTCCTCTTCGTTCGGGTTGGCCTCGACCGTGAAGCCGCGAGCGGCCCTCAGTCGGGCGTTCATCTCCTCGTGCTGTTGCTTGCGCTCGCGCTTCGTCTTCGGCTCCGGGAGCGTGAGCCCACGAGCCTCGCGCAGCAGCAAATTCATGTCTGTCTTCTCTGCCATCAGTTCTCCTCTCCGGTGATTCGGGTGACCAACAGATCGAGCCACGCCCGGTCCTCCTCGTCGCGAGGCGCGAACACGTCCCGCTCAGTGATTGGGCGGCGCAGTTCTTCTTGGACTTCGAGGGCGCGAGACCGAAGCTCGGCTAGCGCATGAGTGCGTTCGACCGCATGTCTCAGCGTCCGTCGAGACTCGGCCAGCTCGTCCTCGACCTGCGTAACAAAGTCGAAGCTCACGTCCTGCATCAGTGCTCCCCCTTGGTTGTGGCCCGCCAGCGCTCGGCGCGCGTGCCCTTAGGTGTCGGAGCCCGAGAAATCAGCTTGTGCTTGTCGAGCGTCTTCAACGCCTCGTGGACGCGATCCGCGCTGTAGTTGTTATTCGTCGCCATGTGGATCTGCTTCATCGACAAGGCCTCGGGCGCTGCATCCCGCAGGACCGCCAGGAGCTTGTCCGCGAGCTTGTCTCCGGACGAAGTGCCGAACAGCGCAACCAGCGAGTCCTCGCAGTACTTCCAGGCAGCGAGGCCAGCTTCGAGGTGCTCGACGTCGATCTCGGCGCGCCGATCAAGAAGCGCGAACAGCAGCGCCAGCTTCATCACGTGTGTGTGCCGACGAGCTGCGGCAACTCCGAGGAGCCCAGGCAGATCGTTAGTCAGCTCGGGGTAGAGCTGCTCCCAAAGCTGCTCAGCCTCATCGGTGCGCCTTACCTCGCTCCGTACGTTGCGAGCGAAAGCGATGGCGTCGCGGGTTTCGCGGACTAGCCCAGCCCGGACTTGTGAATCGAGGCGCCCGCCACTCGGAAGCAGCTTCGAGCGTTCTGACCATACGACGAGCACGCGATTGAGGAAGCCGTTGAACAGCTCCGTCTTGTCGAAGTCGCGGGTCAGCTCTTCCGGGGTGATGTGCCCGATGAGCGAGATGTGCGCCTTGTGCGCCTGCATCGAGTTGTTGCGGGTCAGCGTTCCGAGCACATCGCCGTCCCAGGCATTGCGAAGTTGCGCCGAGAGGGTGCTCTCGCGGTTGTTCGAGCGCCGCAGCACGGAGCTGAACTCGCGCTCGATGACCATCAGCCGCTTGTCGCTAACTCCCTTATCGACTGTTTCGCCGAGCGTGATCTTCTTGACCCCGTTCCGCGAGCTGGATTCCTTCGGCCCGGCCTCGTCGTAGACCGGATCGCGGACGCGATAGATCAATCCCTCGGCGGTCGAAAGGCCGCTGGCGATGCAGTACTCGCTCCATTCCTGATCCGCGGCCGAGAGCACCACGTCCTTGGCGAAGCCGTACGAGGTCCCCTTCGCGCCCGATGAAGTAGGCCCGACAACGAGCGTGTACAGGTTCGTGTAGTGCTCGTCGGCCCCAGCCCGAAAGTGGGCGCGGTGATCGATTGCGTTGCCGAACAGCGTCAGGTACTGCAAGAGCAGCGGCCCAGCCGCCGCCTCGGTCTCAGGGAGGACCGCTTCAACAAAGCGGCCTGCGGGACCGTGGAGCGCGCGATCATCGAGGCTAGGCATTTGCGACCTCCTCGAACTCGGCCAGCGAATGGCCGGCCTCGAGATGGTCGAATGCGTCCTTGCCGTCTGCTGCCTCGACTACCCGCACAGACGCTGCGACTCCGACTAGCGACGCAGCAAGTGAAGCTGCGGCGCGGTAACCGGAGTCGTCGCGGTCGGCAACGACCACCACGTTCTTGTCGCGCAGGGAATCCGAGAACTCGTCCCGCCACCGCGCCATGCCATACGGCGAGCACGTTGCGATGACGCCCTCGGCGGCAAGCCGATCAGCGTCCTTCTCGCCGTCAACGATCCAGACGACCTCAGCCGCAAGAAGCTCGGGCAGGTTGTACGGCGCGGGCTCGACTACGTAGCGGCCCTGCTCATCCTTGAGACCGGCACGCCAGCTCACGTACTCCGAGTGCTGGACCGGACCTTCGGTGCGAGCAGGAACCACGACCGGCCGCCGAAGCTCGAACGATTTGGGTTCGAGCCGCAGCTTGCGGAAGATCAGCTCACCTGCCGCGTTGCGATAGTCGTAGGCAGCGACGACGGTTCCCCGTTCGCGGCGTGCGATCTGCACCGGCTCGGTGCTCAGCCCTGGCTCGACGCCTTCGAGCGCATCGTCAATGTCGGCGCGACTGCACCCCGCGAAGCAGAAGCAGAGAAGGCCCTGCTCGTCCTCGCGGAGATGCAGCGACGGCGAGTAATCGTCGTGTGCAGGACAGCGGCAGAGGACGTCCCTCTCGCCGATGAGACGCGAGCCTTCGAGATCGAGCCGTTCGAGGTACCAATCGAACGTGCGCTCGGCGGCGGCGAAGTTGACTGGCACCCTCATGCGCCCGGTCCTTGCACGCGTCGCCACTTCGCCCAGCCCGGACGTACCGGCGAGAAGTAGCAGCCGGTCTCCTCAGCATCCTCGATGCTCTCAATCGACTGCTGAATCCGGCGAAGCACCTCAGCTCGGATCGCGAGGCACTGCTCGCACGTCACGTCGAACGGGGGTGGGTAAGACCCGTCGCGCATCGTTGAAGCGCCACAGTCGGGACAGACGCACTCCAAGGAGCCGTCGGGCGCAACACTCTCGGCCAGGAGACGAGAGGTGCTGCCCGAGTCGGCTCTTGGCTCGTCGGGCTTCCGCGACCCGACGATCTGGGAAAGAGGCTTACGCTTGGCCATCGGTCTCGACCTCCGTGAAGAAGTCCTCGACACGGCAGTCGAGAGCGTTGGCAAGAGCGGGGAGGACCTTTGCGTTGGGCGCGTACTTGCCTTGCTCGTAGAGGCGGTAGGTCTCAAACGACCGACCGATAGCGAAAGCCACATGCGTCTGGCTCAGGCCAAGTTCGGTTCGGCGCTCTTTCAGATTGTCGTGTGCAAATCGCTGCATAGCGGTCTCTCCTTGACGTTGTCTGTAGGCAATTATCCCGCACGGGTTTTCCTGGGGAACAAGCAAACCTCCGTAAACCTCCGTCTGTTGTGTGTCGTCGTAAGTCGGTTAAGACCTTTAGACGCCCTATAGGTGGTATAGGTTGGCAACGTCGGCCACCTTAGATCTATTCCAATGAGTTGTCAACCGCTTGGCTTGACAAGTCCCTGTGTGAGTCCCTAGACTGACACCATGCTCGAACGCCACTATCGGATTCGGCGCAGCCAGGCAGGGTCGGAGGGCCAGCAGACCGTCTACCGTCTGACCGTCCCGCCCTACCTCGCCAAGGTGATCCCGGAAGACACCGAGTTCACGGTCGAGATGACCGAGGAGGGACTCCTCTACAAGCCCGTCCCGAAGAAGGCCAAAGAGAAGCTCCCGGCGTGGGTGAAGCGGTCCTAGTCATGCCGCGCGCAGTGCGCACCGCGGCAAAGCTCTAGGTCGCCTGCCACTCCGAGCTTCGACCAGTCCACGCGGATCGAGTCACAGGTTCGTGAGGTTCGTCTAGTTCGTCCGTTCGTAGAGGAGAGGCAGGGACGAGCATTGCTACGAACCTAGAGACGAACATTGCCCGGTCGTTGGTGGGCAGTTAGGGATTCGTTGATGACACAAGTTCTCTGTAAATTGCAGACTTTTCGTCTCTCCGTCCGTCCACGTAACCGCTCCCTCTCTAGGCCCCCGACGAACAACACGAACCCTACGAACTTCGCGTGGCAGGGCTCGGAGCAGTAGGCGTCGAAGCGACATAGGTCGAGACCCAAGGGAGGCTGCTCATGCGCGAGGAGACTAAGCAGGAAAAGAAGGGTCTCTACTTGCTCCACATTGACGGGAGCAACAAAGCGAGTGCTTCCGGCGAGATGGGCGAGGGTGCGATCGGGGCCCTGCTCAAAGAACCGAATGGCACCGCCATCCCGGGTGCTGAGCTGTCCGAGTGCATAGGTCTTGTCGAAGGTCCAACAACGGCTGAGTACCGAGCGCTGCTACGCGGGCTCGAGCTCGCTCGCGAGCGCCACGTCAATTATGTGGCCGTCTTTAGTGATTCCAGGATCCTCGTGAATCAGGTGAACAGGCATTGGAACGCCGGCGACAATCTCGCAAAGCTCCGCGATGAAGCAGAGGAGGCGCTCAGAACCTTCAAAGGCAGTCAGGTCTCATGGATCCCCCGAACCTGGAACAACGAAGCTCACACGCTCGTAAACAGGGCATGGGCGCTCACGCCTTCGACACCACCTAGAAAAAAATGAGGTCATCGGCAACAGCGATGGCTACGAGCGCGATGCGCTAGCGGGGCTTCACGAGCGAGACCCCCGGCTGCCCCCCTTACGGAATCGGGAGAGCTAACTGGGTCGCCAACGAGGGCCTGATCAAGACCCACTACGTCGGTCTCGTGGCCGGGATCTGCCACAGGTTCCCCTCCCGCACAAGCGTAACCCCAAGGTCGCCAACGTCCCGCTCTGGCACCAACCGAACCGCTTTTGGCGCCCGATTACGTGGCGGACTCGGGGATGTCCGATCGCAGGGAGCGGATGGTTACGCGGTTCAACGGCTCTACGAGGGCCAAATCGCCGCTGGCCGCGTTCGAAAGGCGGACTTTGGCTTATTACGGCGCAGGAGCGCCTCCTTCGGCGTCCTCATACTGGTAACTGTGAAGTTGAGCTTCGAGATCGAACCGGCCGTTGTGCTCGCGATCATCCCCCTGGTGGTTGCGTGGCTAGGCATCCGAAGGCGAACGCTTCGTCGCCGGAGCAGCGAACCCCAGCAGTTGTCTCCTCCGCATCGTCCCCGCGAGCTTCCGCCGCCTCGCGCTTAGTCGCATACCCACCCAACCGGGTTCTGCGGAATGTGGACCGACTACGGGGGTTGCCACGCGCCGGTGCTCGTGTAGTTCGGTGACCGCGCCAAGCCCGACGCGTTCCAGATCACGTCGAAGAGTGGCTTGAGAATCGTGTGTGGTTGTGGTGCCGGGTCTTCGACAACGATCTCGGGGAGGATGAGGTCGTCTCTGTTGAACGGTCGCGGCTGTTCGATGAACCGCTCGGGCCGGGACAACCTGAGGCCACCGACGCCAAGCAGGCTCAGGGCGACCATGTAGGGCGGCGGAGCGCCAACAGCGCGAGCGAGAGCGAGATAGCGGTCCAGCGCCCCAATCAACTCACGCTCGAAGGCACTACTCGGGATCAGCTGGTCCCGCTCAAGCATCGAGGCGTCCACACCCTCGATCGCGCCGTTCCGAAAGACCTGTGTGTACGAAATGGCGGCCGATTCGTTGGTGCCCCCAGGAGCCCACGCGATGGCACCTTCGTAGTTGATGTTGGGGTTCCAAGCCATTCCTCGGAGCGGTCGGAACAACAGGCCGGTGTTCGGGTCGGCCGCACCACGAGCGACGAGTTCGGTGACGTCGTATTGCGTGGAGGCGTCTACGGCTATGACCGGGACAACGTGAAGAACGGTCTTCGGGTTGTCGAGTAGCTCTACCGAGCCGTCGTTCGCGGCGAGACGGCCCAACCGCTCGGTCCGAAACGACCGCAGCCGCGTCCGAGCGGACTCTGATCCGACGAACGCCGCCCGGATCTCGGTTACGTCAAGTGGGTACTTGCCCGCCGAGTTGCGCGAGTAGAACTCCGAGCGCCCCTTGAACTTGACCATGTGCGGCCCTGCCCAGCTTCGCGGAACGCGCATGACGAGTACCGCTTGAGACCCACTGCTGACATCGACGGCCCGGGTCGCAATGCCAGGGATGCGGGGCTCGATCCCGTCGCGGATCACGTTCTCGAGCCGGAGGATTTCGCCATCGACGCTCGCTTTTCCCATGCCAGGAAGACCCGAAGCGACTCCATCTGTCTCAGCAACGCCGACCAGCAGATCGCCGCCGGCAGCGTTAGCGAACGACGACACGTCCCGTAGGAACTCGCGCTTCGCCTCGTCGCCACCACCGACGGTCTCCTTGTAATCGATCCTGCGGCCCTCGCGGACTTCGTTCTCGATCAGCCCTTGCAGGTGGGCCTCGGTGATCGCGTCGAGTCGGAGACCTGAGAGCGGCATGTCTGGAGGGTAGCGTCGTGTGGACTAAGGGCCGGGCGGCGAGCCGAACGCCCTGCGCGCGAAGGTGCTTCCCACCGATCACCCGGCCCAGGATGGAAGCTATCTCACGCCGTCCCAGGTGCCTAGTGGCCGATGCGGCCCTGTCGGGGAGAGGCCGAGGTTTGACGAACGCGCGAGTCCGGCGCGCTGCCGCGCTCATCGTGTGGTGAGCTTTTCTCCGTAGGATCGCTTCGCGTTGAAGGCGTCAAGGGGCCGCCGTAGAATACGAACGCATGTTCGCGCTCCGACGCCTCTCATACGATCCTCCGTCAGTGAGGGTCGCGCCGAAGGATGACGAATAAAAAGTCATGACTGCCCTCGCGACCCGCAAACACGTGCACCCGTTCCCGGCGCGAATGGCGCCAGAGATCGCGCTCGGGAAGATCGACCTCCTGACGAAACCAGGGGCGAGGGTGCTCGATCCGATGTGCGGCTCGGGGACGGTCATCAGGCTCGCCGCCGCCCACAACCGCTTCGGCATCGGCGCCGATCTTGACCCGCTCGCGGTGATCATCACGCGCACCGCGTGCCACCCCGCCTGGGCCGAGAACCTGGTCGGGCGCGCAGAGGCCATTCTGGATCGCGCCGACAGGCTGAGCGGGAAACTGCCCGAGTGGGTCACCCGAGACAGCGAGACGCGCGAGTTCGTGGAGTATTGGTTCGCGCCCGAGCAGGCCGAGGACCTGTCGCGAATCGCGCGCGTTCTGATCGACGCCCCGCGTCGAGACGATCCTCTCCGCGTCGCGTTCAGCCGGATGATCGTGACCAAGGAGCGCGGTGCATCACTCGCCCGCGACACCTCGCATAGCCGGCCCCACAAGGTGGACAGGCCGAACGACTACGACGTGTTCTCCGAGTTCGTGAAGTCGGCGAAGAAGCTGGAGAGACTGATCGACCACGAGATCATCGAGCACCGGCCGTGCATCCGTCGCGACGATGCGCGGACGTTGAGCTTCCTCGAATCGGACTCCATCGATCTGTGTCTGACTTCGCCCCCGTATCTGAATGCAATCGACTACTTGCGCGGCCACAAGATGACGCTGGTCTGGATGGGCTGGACGGCGAGCGCGATCCGTGAGCTGCGTGGCGTCTCTGTGGGCGTCGAGCGGACGATCACGAAGGTCAAGCCCGAGGTCAAGGAACTCGCGGAGAATGCCGTCCCACGCATTGCAGACCTGCCCGCACGTCGGCAAGGGATGGTGTTGCGCTTCACGCACGACATGCACCGGCTCGCGCGGTCGCTCGCCCGCGTGACGAAGTCCGGCGGCCACTTGGTGATGGTCGTCGCCGACTCGCAGCTCAAGGGTGTCCCGATCTCCAATGCCGAAATCTGCGCGGGCGCGGCGACGAGCAACGGCTTCGAGTTGGTCACGCGCGACGAGCGCGTGCTGCCGGCGCAGCACCGCTACCTGCCGCCGCCGGCGACATCGACCGGGACGCTCGCGACCCGGATGAAGCACGAGATCATCTTCACGTTCCGCCGGCAGTAGCCCGCAAGTCGCTTTTCCCTGCTTCGCCTGTTACGTTGCAGACAGCCGCCGCCGATGGGGTGGCGGAGACGAAGCCGAGACGGAGAAAGCGAACCGAGTTCGCGTCCCTCCGTCAGAGCGGAGGAGGTAAGAGGAATGACTGCTTCCACGGCTGAGCCGGCTCGGCTCGGCACGACCTCTCCACGGGACTTCCGCCCAGACAAGGGCCGGCTCGAGATCATCCCGGCGAGGGAGCTGTTCGTCATCCGTGCGATCCAGCGCAAGCCCACGCCGTCGCGGGTGCGCAAGCTGGCCACCAACTGGAATGACGAGATGGTCGATCTGCTGCACGTCGCACGCATCACCGACGGCGAGTACAAGGGACGGCTCCACATCACCGACGGCGGCACGAGGCTGGACGCGAAGATGGAGGCCGGCGACGAGGACTATCCCTTCGTGTGCTGGGTGCGGGACATGACGTTCGTTGAAGCCGCCCAGCGCTTTCTATGGCTGAACGGCGAGAGCATGCGGCCGAACGCCTTTGCCCGGTTCGCGGTCGGAGTGCGGGCAGGCAGGCCCGAAGCGCTGGCGGTGAAGCAGGCGCTCGACGCACTGGGCCTCGTAGGGAGCCCGGGCAGCTCGACCTACGGCGATGACGGCGTGCCTGGCGAGTTCGCTGCCTTCGCGGCCGCCGAGCGCATCGTGAAGAAGGAGTACGAGGCAACGGATGACTGGGACGCGGCTTCTGAACTCTTGCGCTGGTCGATCGACCTCGGCCGCCGTGCCTACCCGCAGCACGGCGACCGTGCGACGGCTATCGGCCACGACGCCGACCTGGTGCAGTCGCTGGCGACGATTGCGACGCTGAATCCGAGTCTGCGCGGCGACAATCAGAAGGAGTCAAGCCTCGTCCACGGGCTCACCACCTGGCTCTACGAGAGCGAAGCGAAGACGAGGCTCTTCGAGCGGGGCCAGCCTATGAGGCCCGAGCAATGGCGGGTGGCAACCTTCGCCGCCACAAAGAACGCCGGCGGCTCCGGCTCGCGCGGGACTCAGATGGCCCGCCAGATCGTGCTGAATCACAACCAGAAGCTGACCCCGCACCTGAAGGCGCCGGCGGCTCCGAAGCGGTAGCACGTAGAAGCAGAGGGGTCGGCAGCGGCCCCTCTGCTTTTAGCTATCTCGCCTCGCTGCGCCAATCGCGCCGGCGTAAAAACGCGCCTTAAGGCGCGGGACCAGCCTCTCACCGCATAACCGCTCGCCGAAGCTCTAGGAGCGCGCGAGAAGCGCGCAGACCACGCGGAAAGCCGTCCAACGTCGCGTGATTCGTCGCGGTCGTCTGATCGCAGATCCGGTCATACGCCCTGCAGCTCGAAAGCAAGGGCGAACTCGACCTCAGTGGTAGCGCGTGTTCACGAAGGAGGAGCTGCTCCGGGAGGTGTGGGGGTTCCGCTCCCTCGGGCGCACACGCACGCTCGACTCGCACGCTTCGAGGCTGCGCCGCAAGCTCGGAGCGACGGGCCGCGGCCCCTTCGTCGTGAACAGCTGGGGTGTGGGCTATCGGCTCGTCGACGACGATGACGAATAGCTAGATCAGCGCGCCTTCGAGCCGCAGGAGCTGCTCCTTGCGCGGGAGCCCGCCGCCGTAGCCCGTGAGGCTTCCGTTGGCGCCCACGACCCGGTGGCACGGGAGCACGATCGGGAGTGGATTCCGATTCATCACGGTTCCGACGGCGCGGGCGGCGCGAGGCGCGTCGACCTGCGCGGCGAGTGTCCCATACGTCGTGAGCCGGCCGTAGGGGACGCGACGCAGCTCCGCCAGCACGCGCTCGTGGAAGGGGGCCACGCGGAGGTCGACGTCGAGGTCGAAGTCCTGGCGGCGCTGTTCGAAGTACTCGTCGAGCTGCCTGCGTGCATCGTCGACGGAGCCCGCGACCCTCAGAACCCGCGCGCCGTGCGTCCGGGCGACGTCCGCGGCGAAGCGCTCCGGCTCGGGGTCGAACCAGATCCGGCACAGTCCGCGGTCGGTCGCGCCGACCAGCAGCGGGCCGACCGGCGTATCGAGCAGGTCGTAATGGACGTCGAGGTCGCCGCTCGCGGCGGCAGCGGCCCGGAAACGGCGGTCGAGCTCGTTGGAGACGGTCATCGAAGCTCCTTTCGGCGCAGGCGCCGGACCCCCGACGACGCTGCCTGTCTGGCGGCATCCTCGGTCGAGCCGAGGGCGAGGGCTATGTCGGAATAGGCCAGGTCGTAGCCGTAGCGCAATACGACGGCGGCACGCTCGGTTGGCGGCAGGGCGGCCGAGAGGTGCTCGAGCTCCGCATACGCGGGCCGGCCGTCCTCGTGCGCCGGTTCAGGCGGATTGGACTGCGTCGGCCGGTGCCGCAGCTCGTCGAGCGCGACGCGTCCGGCGATCGTGTAGAGCCAGGCGCGGAGATGGAGGCCGTGCTCCAGCCGCCCGTACGCACGCAGGGCGCGCAGGAAGGTCTCCTGGAACGCGTCGTCCGCCCGGTCGCGGCCGAGCCGGCGGCGGAGGAAGGCGAGGATCTCGTCGCGGTGGGTCTGGTACATGGTCTCGAAGGGCGGGATCGCGGCCACGGCGTTCATCATGCTCTGGAACGCACCGGCTGCGCATTCTGTGAGATCGAAGCGCCATGTCCCTTCGGGCCATGGCGCGTGCCTGGCACCTGCCGTGTCGGACACGGCCGCAGTGCAAGGCGTCTCGCGGAGCCCCGTCTCGATGGGACAGACTGGCCGGATGCGCATCGCCGTCGTCGGACACGTCGAATGGGTGCAGTTTGCGCGCGTCGAGCGCATGCCCGAGGCGGGCGCGATAGTGCACGCACTCGACCGGTGGGAGGAGCCCGGTGGAGGGGGCGCGGTTGCGGCGGCCGAGCTTGCCCGGCTCGGAGCGAGCGTCGAGTTCTTCACGGCGCTCGGCGACGACGAGCTCGGCCGGCGCGCCCACGACCGGCTGAGCGCGCTCGGCGTGCGGATGCACGTCCAGCTCCGCCAGGAGCCCACGCGCCGGGCCTTCACGCTCGTCGACGCCGACGGCGAGCGCACGATCGTCGTGCTCGGCGACAAGCTGCTCCCCTCCGGCCCGCTCGCCGAGCTCGGCTCGTTCGCCGCGGTGGACTTCGTCAGCGGGAGCGTCGAAGCGCTCAGATCGGCACGCGCGGCGCCCGTTCTCGTTGCCGCAGCGCGCGAGCTGTCCACGCTGCGCGAGGCGCGCGTCAAGCTCGATGCGCTCGTCGGAAGCGCCGAGGATCCCGGCGAGCGGCACGAGCCCGGCGAGCTCGATCCGCCGCCCGACCTCGTGGTGACGACCGCCGGAGCACGCGGTGGGACGCTCGAACCGGGCGGCCTGACGTTCGAGCCGGTGCCCCTTCCCGGACCGCTCGTCGATGCCTACGGCTGCGGCGACTGCTTCGCCGCGGCGTTCACGCTCGCGCTCGCGCAACGCAGCGCCCTGCCGGAGGCCCTGGCGCTCGCGGCGCGCTCCGGTGCGGCCGCGCTGACTCGCCGTGGAGCTCACGGACTCTGACCCAGGAACCCTTTGTGGGAGCCAGGTGTTGCGTTGTGGGAGTAAGTGGGCTAAAGTGGGGGGAAGTGGAAGCCGATAGAGAGCCCCGACCATGCTTCTCGGCGAATACGAACACACCATCGACGACAAGAACCGCCTCACGCTCCCGGCCAAGTTCCGGGACGCGTTCGCGAGCGGTGTCGTCCTCACCCGCGGCTTCGACGGCTGCCTCAACGTCTTCGGGCCCGAGGAGTGGAACCATCTCGTCGAGACGCGGCTCGCGGGACTCGACCCGCTCAGCCGGGAAGGCCGCGTGATGCACCGCTACTACTTCGCGGGAGCCGCGCACGCCGAGCTCGACAAGCAGGGGCGCGTCCCGATCCCGGCGCCGCTGGCCACTAGTGCCGGCCTCGAGCGCGACGTCGTCGTCGCCGGCGTCTTCGACCACCTGGAGATCTGGGATCGCGCGAATTGGCGCGAGCACCTCAAGGAAGTGGAAGGGAGTGCGGAGCATGTTGCCGAACGCCTTGCAGCCAAGCGCGACTGATCACGTCCCCGTCCTCGCCGAGGAGGTGCGGGAGGCGCTCGCGGTGCAGCCCGGGGACACGGTCGTCGACGCGACGTTCGGCGCGGGCGGCCACGCGAGCCTGCTCGCGAGCGACATGCAGGGGCGTGGGCGCTTCATTGCGATCGATCGCGACCCGACCGTCATGCCCTACTTCGACCGCTTCACCAGGACGACGGGTCTGCAGGCGCGACTGCTTCGCGGCGACTTCGCTCTCGTGCTCGAGCAACTCGCCGACAACGGCGTCGAGGCGGACGCGATCCTCCTCGACCTCGGCGTCTCGAGCATGCAGCTCGACCGCCCCGAGCGCGGCTTCTCGTACGCGGCCGACGCGCCGCTCGACATGCGGATGGATCCCTCCGCGGAGATCTCCGCGCGCGAGCTCGTGAACGACTCGAGCGAGCGCGACCTGCAGACGATCTTCCGCCGCTACGGAGAGGAGCGCTACGCGCGGCAGATCGCGAAGGCGATCGTCCGTCGCCGGCGCCAGCAGCCCTTCGAGCGCACCGCCGACCTGGTCGAGACGATCAGAGCCGCCATCCCGGCACCTGCGCGCTTCGGGGAGGGACACCCGGCGAAGCGCGTCTTCCAGGCGCTGCGAATCGCGGTCAACGACGAGCTCGGGGCGCTGGAGGTCGCGCTCCCCGCCGCGTTCTCGATGCTGCGCCCGGGCGGGCGGCTGGCCGTGATCAGCTTCCATTCCCTGGAGGACCGGATCGTCAAGCAGTTCCTGCGGGAGGAGGAGCGGGGCTGTGTCTGCCCGCCGGACTTCCCGGTCTGCGTGTGCGGGCGGGAGCCGAAGCTGCGGGCCCTCAACCGCCGCCCGATCAAGGCAGGAGCCGCCGAGCTGGCCGCCAACCCCCGCGCCGCCTCCGGGCGACTTCGAGCGGCGGTGAAGTCATAGCCGCTCTCGCCGGATCGGCCGCTCCTGCGGTTCGTCCACGCCGTGCGCCCGCGCCGAGGCCGGTCGTCCCGCGCCGGCGCGCGCGCCGGCAACCGCGCGTCGCTGGAAGCGTCCTCTGGATCGTCGGCGTGGCCGTGCTCCTCACCGGAGTCGTCGCTCTCAACGTCGCGGTCCTGCGCCTGAACATGCAGCTCGACCGGCTCGGACGCGAGCGGACGCAGCTGAGGGCGGAGAACGCAGCGCTCTCGTCGCAGCTCTCGAGCGCCGCCGCGGCGCCGAAGATCCAGGCGCTCGCCCACCGGCGGCTCGGCGTCGTGCCGGCCGCGGTGGACAAGGTCACCTACCTCGACCTCAGCAGGTAGCGGCCCGGTTGGCGCCCAAGGCCGTCAACCGCCGGATTCGCCTTCTCCTCGCCGTCTTCGCGCTCGCGTTCGCGGGAACGCTGATGCGCGCCGTGTGGCTCCAGGGCGTGCGGGCAGCCTCGCTGTCCAAGCTGGCGACGAGCCAGCACGTCGCGACCACGGTCATACCGGCCGGCCGCGGGACGATCTTCGACCGCAACGGCGAGCCGCTCGCGATCGGCGAGCAGGCGACGACGGTCTACGCCGATCCGACCCAGATCCGGAACCCGCGCGCGGTCGCGATCGCGGCGGCACGCGTGCTCCACCTGAGCCCGGACAAGCTGTACGCGCAGCTCTCAGACCGTTCGAAGAGCTTCGTCTACGTGGAGCGCAAGGCGGATCCGATCCCAGCCGCCGCCCTCGAGCGCAAGGGCCTGATCGGCCTCCACTTCTATCCCGAGGAGCGACGCTCGTATCCGCAACAGACCGTGGCGGCGCAGGCGCTCGGCTTCGCCGGCGTCGACAACCGGGGGCTCGCGGGGCTCGAGTTCGCGCTTGACCGCGACCTCGCCGGGAAACCGGGCGCGGAGACGATGATCACCGACCCGGCCGGGCGGGCGATCGACGTCGTCCGCGAGCGACCTGCCGAACAGGGACGTGACGTGTTCCTGACCCTGGACGGGACGCTGCAGAGCAACGCCGAGCAGGTGCTGCGCGAGACGGTCCAAAAGTGGGGCGCGCGCTCGGGCACCGCTGTCGTCCTCGACCCGCGGAACGGAAACGTGCTCGCCATGGCGACGCAGCCGGGCTTCGACGGAAACCACTTCGGCGAGGCTTCCCGCGACCTGCAGCGGAACCGGGCCGTAACCGACACATATGAGCCCGGCTCCACGTTCAAGCTCGTCACGGTCGCAGGCGCGCTCTCGGAAGGGGTCGTCACGCCGGACACGTCCTTCACGCTGCCGTACTCGCTCCAGGTCGCCGACCGGGTCGTCCACGACGCCGAGCCGCGCGGCACCGAGCGGATGACCGTGGCTCAGATCCTGTCTCGCTCCTCGAACATCGGGGCGATCACGATCGCGCGCGAGAAGCTCGGCTCCGCGCGGCTCGCCGACTGGATCTCGCGCTTCGGCTTCGGGCACAAGACGGGGATCGGGTTCCCCGACGAGAGCGGTGGGATCGTCCTGCCGCTCGATCGCTGGTCGGGCTCGACGATCGGCAACGTCCCCATCGGGCAAGGCATTGCGGTCACGCCGATCCAGATGGCGGCCGCGTACGCGGCGATCGCGAACCGCGGGCTCTGGGTGCAGCCGCACATCGTCGACCACATCACGGGCCGGGGCCGCCCGACGCTGCGGCACAAGCGGATCGTCGCGCCGGACATCGCGCAGTCGCTCGTGACGATGCTCGAGGGGGTCGTCGCGGAGGGGGGCACGGGAACGCTGGCGGCGATCGACGGGTACCAGGTGGCCGGCAAGACCGGTACCGCACAGAAGCCGGGTCCGAACGGGTACACGACCGGGAAGTACGTCGCCTCGTTCGTCGGGTTCGTCCCCGCCTCGGCTCCGAAGCTCGTCGTGCTCGTGACGATCGACGAGCCGAAGGGCGCGATCTTCGGCGGCGTCGTCGCGGCGCCCGCATTCCAGGCGATCGCTCGCTTCGGGCTGCAGTATCTGGAGGTCCCCCCGGACGCACGCCGGTAGGCTCGGCGGGCGATGAGGCTCGACGAGGCCATCGCCGCCCTCCAACCCCGCGAGATCGTTGGGGGCGGTCCTGTCGAGCTAGCCGATCTCGCGTACGACGCGCGGCAGGTCTCGCCGGGTGCGCTCTTCTTCTGCGTGCCGGGGGCGAAGGCGGACGGGCACGAGTTTGCGCACGAGGCCGTCGAGCGCGGCGCCGTCGCTCTGGTCGTCGAGCGGGTGCTCGACGTCGGCGTTCCGCAGCTTCTCGTCCGCGACTCGCGAGCCGCGATGGCTCTCGTCGCCGACCCGTTCTTCGGCTTCCCGACGCGCGACCTGACCGTCACGGCCGTGACCGGGACGAACGGGAAGACGACCACGGCGCACCTGATGCTCTCGATCCTCGATGCGGCCGGGAAGCGCCCCGGGCTGCTCGGCAACATCGAGCGCCGCGTGGGGAACGAGCGCAGGCCGGCTGTCTTGAACACTCCCGAGGCGATCGATCTCCAGCGGCTCTTCCGCGAGATGCTCGACGCCGGTAACGAGAGCGTGGCGATGGAGGCTTCCTCGCACGCGTCAGCCCTCCACCGGCTCGACCGGACGCGCTTCGCAGTCCTCGTGTTCACGAACCTGACGCAGGATCACCTCGACTTCCACGGCTCCATGGACGAGTACTTCGAGGCGAAGCGCCGGCTCTTCGCGCAGGCCGACGCGGCTGCCGTGAACCTCGGCGACGACTACGGGCGGCGGCTCGCGGAGGAGCTTCCCGACGCGCTCACCTTCGGAGTCACGGGCAGCCCGGCGGTTGGGCCGGAGGCCCTGCAGGGGACCGACCTGAAGCTCCACGGCGGGTTCAACGTCGAGAACGCGCTCGGCGCGCTCGCCGCCGGACGGCTGCTCGGGCTCGACGATGGGACGATTCGCCGTGGGATCGAAGCGGTCGAGGTCGTGCCGGGTCGCTTCGAGCCGGTCGAGGCGGGGCAGCCGTTCCGCGTCATCGTCGACTTCGCGCACACGCCAGACTCGCTCGAGCGAGTCCTGCGCGCGGCGCGCGAGCTGACGGACGGCCGCGTGATCTGCGTGTTCGGCGCGGGCGGCGACCGCGACCGCACCAAACGCCCCAAGATGGGCCGGGCGGTGGCCGACGCAGCGGATGTCGTCGTAGTCACCTCCGACAATCCGCGCACGGAGGATCCGATCGCGATCATCGAGGACATCGTCGAGGGAACTGGGCCGGGCGCGGAGGTCGAGCCGGACCGGGCGCTCGCCATCGAGCGCGCGCTTCGGCTGGCGCACCAGGGCGACGTCGTCCTGATCGCCGGCCTCTCGCCGGAGCAGGGGCGCCACATCGGCGGCGAGAGCTTCCCGTGGGACGACCGCGAGGTCGCGCGCGACGCGCTGCGCCGCATCGGGGCTGCCGCGTGATCCCGCTCGAGCTGAATGCGATCGATGTGCTCGGCCTGGGCTCGTTGCAGCGAATGGGGCCGATTCACGTCAGCGGCGTCCAGGTCGACTCGCGCCGGATCGAGCCCGGCGATCTCTTCCTCGTCGTGGGCGACGGCGCGCAGTTCGTCGACGACGCGCGCGAGCGCCGGGCCGCCGCGGTGCTCGTTCCGGACGATGCGTTTACCGCGCTGGAGGCGATCGGGCCGCGCGCGTGCGACCGCAGTCGTGCGCGGTTCGTGGGAGTCACAGGCTCGATGGGCAAGACCTCGACGAAGGACATCCTCGCGGCGCTCGTCCGCCCGCACGCGCGCGTCGTCGCGGCCGAGCGGAGCTACAACAACGAGATCGGTGTTCCGCTCACGTTGTGCCGCCTCGAGCAGGGCACGGAGATCTGCATCCTCGAGCTCGCGATGCGCGGCCTCGGCCAGATCGCGGAGCTGGCGGCGCTCACGCGGCCGGACATCGGGGTCATCACGACTATCGCCCCCGTCCACTTGGAGAAGCTCGGCTCGCTCGCGCGGATCGCGGAGGCGAAGGCGGAGCTGGTTCACGCGCTGCCGCCCGGCGGAACGGCGGTCGTTCCGGCGGATGCCGCCGACCTCACGCCGCATCTCACCCGCGGGGACGTCCGTGTGGTGCGCGTCGGGGAGGGCGGGGACGTCGTCCTGCGCAGGTACGAGCCCATGGGCGAGCGCGCGCGTCTCGACGCGGACGTGGCAGGCGAGCACGTGGCCCTGCAGCTGCCGTTCAACATCCGCCACCAGACCGGGAACGTGCTGCTCGCGCTCGCCGCCTACTACGCGCTCGGCCTCCCGCTCGGCCGGGTCCAGGACGGCGCGGACGAGATCGCCTTCTCGCTCTGGCGCGGCGAAGAGCTGCCGCTGCCCGGCGGCGGATTCCTGATCAACGACGTGTGGAACGCGAACCCGCTCTCCATGCGGGCCGCGCTCGAGCACCTCGCGCGGCGCGCGGGCGACCGGCGGCGCGTCGCGGTGCTCGGCGAGATGGCCGAGCTCGGTCCGGGCGCGCCCGCCTACCACGCCGAGGTGGGAGAGGCGGCCGCCGCGGCCGGAATCGACGCGCTCCTGGCAATCGGCCCGCTGGCGCTCGGCTACCTCGAGGGGGCGGCGGGGCGGGTGCCAGGCACGAGACATGTCGAAACGCTCGATCAGGCGCTCAGCGCGCTACAGGAGTTCCTGGAGCCCGGCGACGCCGTGCTGGTCAAGGGTGCCAGAGCGCTGGGGCTCGAAGCGATCGCGGAAACCCTCGCGGGCGCCGCCGCCTGATGGTCCGAGTTCTCGTAGCCGGGATCATCGCCATGGTCGTCTCGATCGTCGTCGGCCCGAAGTTCATCGAGTTCCTGCGCCGCAACGAGTTCGGACAGCACATCCGCGAGGAGGGACCTCCCGGTCACGCTGCCAAGCAAGGGACGCCCACGATGGGCGGGCTTCTGATCCTCGCGACGGCGACCGTCTCGTTTCTCGCCGTCAGCAAGTACACGGTCCCGGGCCTGACCGTTCTCTTCGTGACGCTCGCCTGCGGCGCGATCGGGTTCGCCGACGACTTCATCAAGCTCACGCACCGCCGCTCGCTCGGCCTCTCGGGGCGCTGGAAGCTCCTCCTGCTCGGGCTCGTCACGGTGGGAGTCTCCCTGGCCGCGCAGCATCAGCAACTGCCGACCGCGATGAAGATCCCGATCGTCCACTACGACCTGCAGCTGTCGTACGCCTGGTACGGGCTGCTCTTCTTCGTCATCGCCGGGGCGGCGAATGGGGTCAACCTGGCGGACGGCGTCGACGGCCTCGCAGCGGGGACGGGGATCATCGCGCTGCTTGCGTTCACGCTGATCAACGTCGTCGCGTTCATCCGCCTGCGCTTCGACACCAAACTGGACATGGCGATCGCGGGCGCGGCGCTGATCGGGGCTCTGGTCGGATTCCTCTGGTACAACGCGTTCCCCGCCGAGGTGTTCATGGGGGACACGGGGGCGATGGCGATCGGCGGGGCGCTCGCGGCGCTGGCGATCTTCACGCAGACCACGTTCCTGCTGCTGTTGATCGGCGGGATCTTCCTGATCGAGGCGCTGTCGGTGATCGTCCAGGTGTTCACGTTCAAGTACCTCGGCCGGCGCGTGCTCCTGATGGCGCCGATCCACCACCACTTCGAGATGAAGGCGTGGTCGGCTACGAAGATCATGGTGCGCTTCTGGATCGTCACGGCGATCCTGTGCGCAACCGGCTTTGCGCTCTACTACCGCGACTTCCTGTTCTTCAAGCGGTGAGTGCGGCGGGCGCATTTCGGCACGGAGTCGGCACAGATGCGGGCGGTCTGCAGCGGTATCGTGTTCCCAGGGGTCGCGGGGGACCCCTTGGGGGGCGTTGGGGGAGCGCGTGAGCGGCGCCGCAGCGGGGTTGCCCCGGCGTGTGCTCGTGCTCGGGTTGGCGCGATCGGGCCAGGCGGCGGCGCGGGCCCTCGCGGGGCGAGGCGTGAGCGTGATTGCGGTCGACCGGAACGACCAGCTCGACGTTCGCGACCTCGGCGCGACCGGCGTCCAGATCCGGCTCGGGGATGTGGGCGAGGACGCGCTCGACGACGTTCAGCTCGTGGTCAAGAGCCCGGGCGTGCCCGGGGACGCGTCCCTCCTGCGCGCGGCGCGGACGCGCGGAATCCCGATCTGGAGCGAGGTCGAGCTCGGCTACCGGCTGTTGCGGCCGCGCAGGTTCATCGGCGTCACCGGCACCAAGGGCAAGACCACCACGACGGAGCTGATCGGCGCGATGCTGAGCGCGGACGGCCACAACGTCGAGGTGGCTGGCAACATTGCGTCACCTGCCTCCCCGCGGGCACCCATCACGGCGCTCGACCCGGACCCCGACGCCTGGATCGTCGCCGAGCTGTCGTCCTTCCAGCTCGAGGACGTCCACGAGCTCGAGCTCGAAGTCGCCGTCCTGCTGAACCTCGGGCCTGACCACCTGGATCGCCACGGGACGTTCGAGAGCTACCGCGACGCCAAGCTCCGAATCTTCGAGCGCGCTCGCCACAAGGTTGCGCCGCGGGGCTTCGGGATCGACGGCGCCATCGAATTCGCCGGCGACGACCCGCTGCCCGCGGAGCCACGCATTCCGGGCGCCCACAATCGCGCCAATGCGGCCGCAGCGACCGTCGCGGCGCGAGCGGTCGGCGTCCCCGACCAGGCGATCGCGCAGGCGCTCGAAGAGTTCGCCGGCGTGCCGCACCGCCTCGAGCCGATCCGCGAGCTCGGCGGCGTCCGCTGGGTCAACGACTCGATCGCCACGAACACACTCGCCGTGCGGCACGGGATCGCCGCCTACGACGCGCCGGTGCGGCTGATCCTGGGCGGACGGGCGAAGGGCGAGGACTACGCGGCCTTTGCGAGCGAGCTGCCTGCGCGCGTCGCGTCGATCTACCTCGTCGGCGAGGCCACCGAGGAGCTCGCGGCGGTGCTCGACGCAGCCGGGCGCAAGTTCACACGCGCCGGCACGATCGCCGGGGCGGTCGAGCAGGCGGCCCGTGACGCGAAACCCGGCGACGTCGTCCTGCTCTCACCGGCCTGCGCGAGCTACGACCAGTACGCGAACTTCGAGGAACGCGGCGAGGACTTCCGCACGCTCGTGCAGAACTTGCCTGAGTGAAGAAAGGGCAGCTCGAGTACCACATCCTGATTCTCGTCACGCTCGCGCTGGTCGCGTTCGGGCTCGTGATGGTCTACAGCGCGACCTCGGCCAAGGCCGCGATCGGAAACGGGAACCCGATGTCGTACCTCGAGCGGCAGGGCATCTACGCCCTACTTGGCCTCGTCCTGCTCGCCGCTGCGTCGCGCTTCGACTACCGCCGGCTGCGCTCTCTGGCCCCGGCGTTGGTGCTCGTCTCCCTTGGGCTCTGCCTCGCCGTGCTCGTCGTCGCGCAACCGATCAACGGCGCCCGCCGCTGGCTGACCCTGGGCCCGGCGACGTTCCAGCCTTCCGAGCTGGCGAAGGTCGCGCTTGCAATCTGGGCGGCGGGCTACCTCTCGCGAAGGAAGCCGCCGCGCACGCTGGCCGAGCTCGTTCGCCCGGTCGGCCTCCTCGTCGGGATCTTCTGCCTGCTGATCCTCGCCGAGCCCGATCTCGGCACCGTGATCGCGATCGTCGTGATGCTCGCGGGGATCCTGGTCGTGGCGGGAACGCCGCTACGTGTGCTCGGCGGGGGCTTCGGGATCGCGATCTCGCTCGGTCTCGCGGCGATCTGGTTCGCCCCGTACCGCCGTGCGCGTCTCTTCAGCTTCCTCCACCCCTGGCACGACGCACAGGGCGCCGGCTTCCAGACGGTGCAGGCGATGATCGGGCTCGGCTCGGGCGGGCTCTTCGGCGTCGGCCTAGGGCAGGGCGTCACGAAGATCAACTATTTGCCCGAAGCGCATACTGACATGATCATGGCGGTGATCGGCGAGGAGCTCGGTCTCGTCGGAGTCACCGCGGTGATCCTCGCGTATGCGGCCTTCGCCTACGCGGGCCTGAGGCTCGCGCTCGGGTGCAAGGATCCCTTCGGAAAGCGCCTTGCAGCAGGACTCGTCGCCCTGATCTGCGGCCAGGCCGTGATCAACCTCGCGGCGGTTCTCGGGCTGGCGCCGCTGACCGGAATCCCACTCCCGTTCGTGTCCTACGGCGGGTCGAGCCTGGTGATCGCGCTCGCGTCGGTGGGCATCCTCCTTAACATCGCCAGTGGTCATGCCGCGCCCGCGAGAGCTCAGGTGCCTGATCGCAGCCGGCGGGACGGCAGGACACGTGGCGCCCGCGCTCGCGGTGGCGGACGCCCTGCGCTCGCGGGGAGTGGCGGTGAGCTTCGCCGGGTCGCCGGATCGCGTCGAAGCTCGGCTCGTTCCTGAGGCGGGCTACGAGTTCGACTCGTTCCGGATCTCCGGGCTGCCACGGCGGCCGAGCGTCGACCTCGCGCGGGCGCTGCTGCTCGCGGCCGCGGCGCCGCGGGCGTGCGGGAGGATCCTCGCCGCGCGGCGCCCGCATGTCGTCCTCGGCGGCGGCGGTTACGTGGCGGGGCCGATGGTCCTCGCAGCGGCGCGGCGGCGGATCCCGACCGCGCTGACCGAGGCCGACGCGCACCTTGGTCTCGCGAACCGGCTGGCCGCGCCGTTCGCGCGCCGGGTCTTCCTGTCGTTCCCGATCCCCGGCCGCGTCGGTCCGAGGTACGTCGTCACAGGCAGGCCGATTCCGGCGAGCTCGCGCCCGGTCGAGCGCGCGGAGGCGCGTCGGCAGTTCGGTCTGCCCGCGGCTGGGCCGGTCGTGCTGGTCTTCGGGGGAAGCCAGGGCTCGCAGACGCTGAACGAGCTCGCGCTCGACGCCTGGGCCGAACAGGGCCCGGCCGTCCTGCACCTGTCCGGTGACAGGCACTGGGCGGAGCTGAGGTCGCGGGTCTCGCGGCCGGAGTACAAGCTGCTGCCGTTCACGAAGGAGTTCGGCGCAGCGCTCGGCGCCGCCGATCTCGTCGTAGCGCGCGCCGGCGGCTCGATCTGGGAGATCGCCGCCGCGGGGAAGCCCGCAATCGTCGTCCCGTTCCCGCACGCGACCGCCGACCACCAGACCGCGAATGCGCGCTACTTCGCCGGCGGGGTCGAGATCGTCGCGGATGCCGACGCGGCCCGGGTGGTTCCCGGGTTGGTGGACGATCTGCTCGCGGATCGCGGGCGGATGGACCGGATGGCGGCGCAGATGCGGACGCTGGCCCGGCCGGAAGCGGCCGAGGAGGTTGCGGAGGGGGTGCTGGCGCTTGTCGAAGCTCGCAGGTAGACGGCTCTGGTTCGTCGGGATCGGCGGCGCCGGGCTGTCGGGCTACGCGGCGGTGGCGCGCGCTTGGGGGGCGGAGGTCGGCGGCTGGGATCGCGTCGAGACGCCGTACCTCCGGCAGCTCGAAGGCGTCGAGATTCGGATCTCCCCCGAGCCCGAGGCGCCCGACGGCTGGGACGCCGTGGTCTCGACCGCCTACGCGGGTCAGGTCGACGGGCGGTCGCGTGCGGAGTTCCTCGGTGAGCTCGTCTCTTTGCAGCCGGCGATCGTCGTCGCGGGCGCCCACGGCAAGACGACCACGACCGGCATGATCGCCTTCGTCCTCGACCGGCTGGGCAGGGATCCGTCCTTCCTCGTCGGCGGCGACATCCCGCAACTCGGCGGCAACGCGCGGGCAGGGGAGGGCTGGCTCGTCGTCGAGGGCGACGAGTCCGACCGGACGGTCGAGGCGCTCGCCCCGCAGATCGCCGTGGTCACGAACGTCGACCTCGACCATCACACGACGTTCGGCTCGCGCGCGGAGGTCGATGAGCTGTTCGAGCGCTGGCTCGCGGGCGCGCCGCATGCGGTGCGCGGGTGGAAGCTCGAGCCGGTCGCGTTCCCGCTGGCGGTCCCCGGCGAGCACAACCGGAGAAATGCCGCGACTGCGTTGGCTGCGCTCGAGCTCGCCGGGGTCGCCCGCGCAGACGCCGAGTCTCTCCTCGCCGACTTCGCCGGCGCCGGCCGCCGCCTCGAACGGCGGGGCCAGGCGCGAGGCGTGACCGTGCTGGACACGTACGCGCACCACCCGGCCGAGATCACGGCCGATCTGCAGGCCATACGCGAGACCGGTGAGGGCCGCGTGCTCGTCCTCTTCCAGCCGCACCTGTACTCGCGGACACGCCATCTGGCGCGTGAGTTCGGCGCCGCGCTCACGACGGCCGACGCAGTCGCGGTTGCAGACGTGTATCCCGCCCGTGAGCGGCCGATCGAAGGCGTCACCGGCAAGCTAATCGTCGACGCGGCCGCGGAGGCTCGCCCCGGCTTCCCGCTCGCGTGGACGCCAGATCCCGCCGACGGTGCGCGCTGGCTCGCTGCCCACGCGCGTTCCGGCGACACCGTCCTGATGGTCGGGGCCGGGGACGTCGATCGTGCCGCCGACGTCGTGCTGGACGCGCTGGGATGACGGTCGAGGCGAACGTTGCGCTCTCGCGGTTCACCACGCTCGGAACCGGCGGTCCGGCGCGGGCATTTGCGCGGCCCGAGTCCGTGGACGAGCTCCGAGAGGCTCTCGGATGGGCTGCCGGGGAGGGGCTCGACGCGGTTGCGGTCGGCCTCGGATCGAATCTGCTCGTCGCCGACGGAGGCGTCGAGGCACTCGTCCTCAAGCTGGACGGAGAGCTCGCCGCAGTCGATGTGGGCGGGACGATCCTGCGCGCGGGAGGGGGGGCCGCGAACGCGGTCGCGCTCCACCGGGCGCGCGCCGCCGAGCTTGGAGGCTTCGAGTTCGCGTGTGCCATCCCTGGCACTGCGGGCGGTGGCGTGCGGATGAACGCCGGCGCGTACGGGGGCGATTTTGCGGGCGTTCTCGAGCGCGCGCTCGTGGTTGGCGCAGACGGCACCGAGTGGCGCACGCCCGCGGAGCTCGGGCTTCGGTACCGGCACTCCGATCTGGGACTTGGCGAGGTCGTTGCGCAGGTGGAGCTCCGCCTCGAACCGCGGCCCGGTGCGGAGATCAAGGCGACGATCTCCGAGCTGCAGGCCGAGCGGAAGGCGGCGCAACCGACGAACAAGCGCACCTTCGGGAGCGTGTTCAAGAATCCCGAGCACGAGCTGTCCGCGGGTCGGATGCTCGAAGCGTGTGGGCTCCGCGGACACCGGATCGGTGGCGCCCAGATCTCGCCGCGCCACGCGAACTTCATCGAGAACGCCGACGGCGCGCGCTCGGAGGATGCGATCGCCCTGATGGCGGAGGCTCGCAAGCGCGCGCGCGAGCAATTCGGCGTCGTGCTCGAGCACGAGGTGCAGTTCCTCGGCGGCCTCGAGCTGCCCGCGCTGTAGGAGCGTACGACACCACGGCGAAGTGACCCTGGATGCCCGCGAGGTCCAAGTCAGCACGCCCGCGCGCGCTCACCCTGCAGCGCCCGGCGGGGCACGGCCTCCTGGACTCGCTCACGAGGCTGGCACCCTCCGCACGATCGCTGATTGTCGGCTTCGGGCTCATCGCGATGGCCGCCGGGTTGTACGCCGGCGCGCGCACGACGAGCGTCTTCGCCGTCCGCGAAGTGAAGGTCCGGGGCGCAGGGCCGGCGGACTCGGCCCGCGTGCGGCGTGCTCTCGCCCCGCTCGTGGGGACGAGCCTGCTCGCGGTCGGTGGGGACGACGTCGAGGCGCGCGTGCTTCGACTGCCCGAGGTGGCGAGCGTTCGCTTCGACCGCGCCTACCCCCACACCCTCACTGTGGTGGTCGTCCCAGAGCGTCCGGTGGTCGTCGTGCGGCGCGGCGCCGATTCCTGGCTGGTCTCGGGGCGCGGGCGTGTGCTGCGCAAGGTCGCAAGAGGATCGGCCGGTCGGCTGCCCCGCGTCTGGGTGCCGCGCGACACTGAGCTCGCCAGGGGTGCGACCGTGGACGCCGCAGGCGGCGGGGCGGCTGCCCACGCGCTTGCCGTCCTCCGCTCGGCCCGCTTCGGGCGCTCGATTCGTACTGTGCAAACGGGCGACACCGGGCTGACCTTGTTGCTCCGCGACGGCGTGGAGCTTCGATTCGGGGAGCCGACCGACCTCCTTCTCAAGCTGGCGGTAGCCCGCAGGGCCTTGCCGTTCGTCGGCCCAGGATCGTACCTCGACGTCAGTGTGCCTCAGCGACCCGTGTCCAGGACAACCCTCAACTCGCAGGTTCAGCCTTAGGGTGTGGCGTGGACAACGTCGTTGACAAGCGCGCCAACGGTCCGTACGCTCCAGCGGAAGGAGTGGCTCGGCGACCCCACGCTCCACTACAGCTTCAGGTCGAGCCAGGTTGAGAGTGAGAGATCAAGCCGGTAATTACCTCGCGATAATCAAAGTCGTCGGCGTCGGCGGCGGCGGTACGAACGCGGTCAATCGCATGGTCGACGCGGGACTCTCGGGTGTCGAGTTCATCGCGGTCAACACCGATGCGCAGGCGCTCCTCATGTGCGACGCCGACGTGAAGATCCACATCGGTAGCAAGGCAACTCGCGGACTCGGCGCCGGGGCGGATCCAGCCGTGGGGCAGGCCGCCGCGCAGGAAAGCCGCGACGAGCTGAAGGAGTCGCTCAAGGGCGCTGACATGATCTTCGTCACCGCCGGGGAGGGCGGCGGGACCGGCACGGGCGGCGCGCCGATCGTCGCCGAGCTCGGCCACGAGCTGGACGCACTGACAGTCGGCGTCGTCACGCGGCCGTTCGCATTCGAAGGCCGGCGGCGCTCCGACCAGGCCGAGCGCGGAATCGACGCGCTCCGCGATCGCGTCGACACGCTGATCGTGATCGAGAACGACCGGCTGCTCCAGGTCGTCGAAAAGAAGACCTCGATCATGGAAGCCTTCGGGATCGCCGATGACATCCTCCGCCAGGGCGTGCAGGGGATCACCGACCTGATCACCGTCCCGGGGCTCGTCAACCTCGACTTCGCCGACGTCCGGACGATCATGCGCGACGCCGGCTCGGCGCTGATGGGGATCGGCACGGCATCGGGCGAGAACCGCGCCGCCGAAGCCGCGCGAGCCGCCGTCTCGTCGCCGCTGCTCGAAGCGTCGATCGAGGGCGCGACCGGAATCCTCCTCAACGTCACCGGCGGTACCGAGATCGGCCTCTTCGAGGTCAACGAGGCAGCCGAGGTCGTCACGAGCGCCGCCGACCAGAACGCGAACGTGATCTTCGGCGCCGTCATCGACGACTCGATCGGCGACGAGGTCCGCGTCACCGTGATCGCGACCGGCTTCGGCGGGCGGCGCCGTCGCCGGCGCGAGGCGGCAACCGACGCGCCAATCCCCGCCGCACCCGTCGGCGAGCCGGTCTCGACGCCGGGCTTCGAGGTCCCCGGCGACGTGCTCGACGTCCCGCCGTTCCTGCGCGACTCCTGAGCCACCAGCGCGCCGTTAGCATCCGGCGCGAATGCAGACGCTGCTTCGGACTCCCCTGCACGAGCGCCACGTGGCCGCGGGCGCGCGGATGGTGCCTTTCGCAGGCTGGGACATGCCGGTCCAGTACGAGGGCGTGATCCAGGAGCACCGGGCCGTCCGCACGGACGCCGGGGTCTTCGACGTGTCCCACATGGGCGAGATCGAGGTCGAGGGCCCACGCGCGCACGACCTCCTGCAGTCGCTGCTCTCGAACGATCTCGACCGCATCGCCGTCGGTGCAGCGCAGTACACGCTGCTGACCAACGAAGGCGGCGGGGTCATCGACGACCTGATCGTCTACCGCCTCGACGAGTTCCGCTATCTGCTGATCGTCAACGCGTCGAACCGCGAGGCGGACTACGAGTGGCTGAAGAATCGCGAGCACCGAGGCTCGGACGTGCGTGACGTCTCGGACGAGTACGCGCTCCTCGCCGTCCAGGGCCCGCGGGCGATCGAGCGCCTCGGGCTTTCAGCCGCCAAGTCGTTCACCTTCGACATGGCTGAGATCGACGGGATCGAGGTGATGGTGAACCGGACCGGATATACCGGCGAGGACGGCTGTGAGCTGATGGCGATGGCCGACGACGCCGTCCAGCTCTGGGACGCGGTGCTCGAGCGCGGCGTCGTCCCATGCGGGCTCGGCGCGCGCGACACGCTTCGGCTCGAGGTGTGCTTCCCGCTGCACGGCAACGACATCACGGAGGACACCGATCCGATCTCGGCCGGCCTCGGCTGGGCCTGCGCGCTCGAGGCGGAATTCACCGGCGTCGAAACGCTGCGGCAGATCAAGGAGGACGGCCCGGCGCGCAAGCTCGTGGCGTTCGTTATGTCCGAACGAGCCATCCCGCGTCAGGGCATGGCGATCGCAGGCGGCGGCGAGGTGACGTCCGGCACGCACTCGCCGATGCTCGACCAGGGCATCGGCCTCGGGTACGTGCCTGCGGGACAGGCGGCGCCGGGGACGGAGCTGACGATCGACGTTCGGGGCCGGCCCCGCGGCGCCGAGGTGGTCAAGAAGCCCATCTACAAGCGGAAGGAGCCGTAAGTGGCGGCGACCGAGAGCTACCCCGAGAACCTGCGCTACCACCGCGAGCACGACTGGGCGCTCATCGAGGGCGACGAAGCGGTGCTCGGAGTCACCTGGTTCGCACAGGACGCGCTCGGGGAGCTCGTGCACTTCGAGCCTCCGCAGGCCGGTCAGACGATCGCCAAGGACGCGTCGTACGGGGAGGTCGAATCGGTCAAGGCCGTCTCGGACGTGATCGCGCCGCTCTCCGGCGAAGTGCTCGACGTGAACGCGCGCGTCGTCGAGGCGCCGGAGACCGTCAACGAGGATCCCTACGGCGACGGGTGGCTGGTGCGGATCCGGATGTCCGAACCGTCCGAGGTCGACAGCCTGCTCGACGCCGAGGCATACAAGAGCTTCCTCGCCGAGCAGTGAGCTATCTCTCGCTCACCGACGCCGACCGCGAGGCGATGCTCACCGCGATCGGAGTCGGCTCGGTCGACGCGCTCTTCGAGCAGATCCCGGCTGGAGTTCGGTTCGACCGCGAGCTCGACCTCGAGCCGCCGCTCTCTGAGCAGGAGCTCGTGGCGCACCTGGAGGAGCTGGCTGCGCGCAACGTCGACGCCGGGCGGGAGGTCTCGTTCCTCGGCGCGGGGATCTACGACCATTACGTCCCTGCGCTCGTCGACACGGTGCTCTCGCGCGGCGAGTTCCTGACCGCGTACACGCCGTACCAGCCGGAGATGAGCCAGGGCATCCTGCAGGCGATCTTCGAGTACCAGACCGCGATCTGCGAGCTGACGGGAATGGACGTCTCCAACGCGTCGGGCTATGACGGGACGACCGTGGCCACGGACGCGTGCTACGTCGCGAAGCACGCCACAGGCCGCACGAAGGTCGTCGTCACAGAGGCGACGAATCCGCAGGTCCGTCAGGTCGTGAAGACCTACGCCGTCGGCTTCGGCCTCGAAGTGGTCGAGGTGCCGCACCGCGACGGGGTCACCGATCCGGAGGAGCTCCGTCGGGCCGCCGAGGACGCCGCCTGCGTGATCTTCCAGCAGCCGAACTTCTTCGGCTGCCTGGAGCCGGCGCCCGAGCTCGCGGCTGCCGCCAACGACGCCGAGGCCCTGGCCGTCGCCCACGTCGACCCGATCTCGCTCGGCGTGCTGGAAGCACCCGGAAACTACGGCTGCGCGCTCGCGATCGGCGAGGGGCAGAGCGCGGGCAACTACCAGTCGTACGGCGGCCCGCACTACGGCTTCCTCGCAGCGCGCTCCGAGTTCGTCCGGCGCATGCCGGGCCGGATCGTCGGGGAGACGCTAGACGCCGCGGGCGAGCGCGGCTATGTCCTCACCCTGCAGACCCGCGAGCAGCACATCCGTCGCGAGAAGGCCACGTCGAACATCACGACGAACCAGACCCTTCTGGCCCTGGCCGGGCTCGTCCATCTGTCGTGGCTGGGTCCGCAGGGACTGCGCGACACGGGGGAGACCTGCCTCGCGCTCGCCGCCTATGCGAAGGAGCGCCTGACCGCAGCCGGAGCGACCCTGGCGTTTCCCGATCAGGCAACATTCAAGGAGTTTGCCGTACGGGTCGGACGACCCGTACGCGAGGCGATCCGCGAGGCGCGGGCCGAGGGGATCCACCCTGGTTACGCGCTCTGCCGCGACTACCACGGGCTCGACGACGCGCTGCTCGTGGCCGTCACTGAGAAGCGAACCCGCGAGGAGATCGACCGCCTGGCGGAGGTGCTCGCCGCGTGACGAAGCTGATCTACGAGAAGTCGCAGGTGGGCCGCAGGGCGTCCGAGATCCCGCGGCCGGCAGGGTTGCCCGACGCCGAGGTGCCGGCCGAGCTCCGCCGCGCCGAGCCGCCGCGGCTTCCCGAGCTCGCCGAGCCCGAGGTCCTGCGCCACTTCACCGAGCTTTCCACCCGCAACTTCGGCATCGACACGGGCTTCTACCCGCTCGGCTCCTGCACGATGAAGTACAACCCGCGCGTCAACGAGCGCATCGTCGCGCTGCCCGGCTTCAAGGATCTCCACCCGCTGCAGGAGGAGGAGGGCGCGCAGGGCGCGCTCGAGCTGATGTGGCGCCTGCAGGAGATCCTCGCGGAGGTCACGGGCCTCGACGCAGTGTCCCTCCAGCCCGCCGCGGGGTCCCAGGGCGAGCTGACCGGGCTGATGCTCGTCCGCGCGTACTTCGACGAGCGCGGGGACGCGAAGCGCCGCAAGGTCGTCATCCCCGACACCGCGCACGGCACGAACCCGGCGAGCGTGACGATGGCCGGCTACGAGGTGACGCCGGTCGCTACCGATCCGCGCGGGAACATCGACGTCGACGACCTCCGCGAGAAGGTCACCGAGGAAACCGCCGCGCTGATGCTCACGAACCCGTCCACGCTCGGGCTCTTCGACGAGAACATCGAGGAGATCACGCGGATCTTCCATGGCGCGGGCGCGCTCATGTACTACGACGGCGCGAATCTGAACGCCGTCTGCGGGATCTCGAGGCCGGGCGACATGGGCTTCGACATCGTCCACATCAACCTGCACAAGACGTTCTCGCAGCCCCACGGCGGCGGCGGCCCCGGAGGCGGCCCGATCGCCGTGCGCAAGACGCTCGAGCCGTTCCTCCCGGTGCCCGCGGTGATCAGAAGGGACGACGGGAGCTTCGGCCTCGACTACGACCGCCCGCAGACGATCGGCAAAGTGCGCGCCTTCACCGGCCCGTTCGGCGTCTTCGTGCGCTCGTACGCGTTCATCCGGTCGTACGGGCCGCGCCTGCGCGAGATGTCCGAGGTGGCCGTGCTGAACGCCAACTACCTGCTCGCCAGGTTGAAGGACGCCTACGACCTCCCGTTCGACCGCCACTGCATGCACGAGTTCGTGCTCAGCGCCCGGACGCTCAAGCGCGAGCACGGCATCACGGCCCTCGACGTGGCGAAGCGGCTGATGGACTACGGCTTCCACGCGCCGACGATCTACTTTCCGCTGATCGTCCCGGAGGCGCTGATGATCGAGCCGACGGAGACGGAGCCGAAGGAGATCCTCGACGCGTTCTGCGAGGCGATGCTCGCGATCGCGCGAGAGGCCGCGGAGGAGCCCGAGCTGCTGAAGGACGCGCCGCACGACCGGCCCGTGCGCCGGCTGGACGAGGTGCGGGCCGCCAAACGCGCGATCGTCAAGTACGGGTTCGCAGAGCATCCGGATCCAGACGGCGAGCCGGTCGAGCCGCGGCAGCTCGAGGCTCAGAAGGGCGCGTAGTCACGGCGGAGCACCTCGTCGCGACCACGCCCGAGAGCGCCGCTGACTGGGAGGCCGTCGCGGACGTGTGGCAGCGCGCGCCTTCGCAGACCCTGTGGCGACGGCACAGCGATCGGGTGAACAGCGCGCTCGTCGCCCGCTGGCTCCCGCCGGGCACCGGGACGACGCTGAAGACCGACCTCTGGGACGAGGCGATGGGCGAAGGCCTCTACGCGGCGATCGCCGCCCGCAGCGAGCGCGTGGTCGGCGTGGACATCTCCCGGACGATCGTGACCGCCGCGGCCGGGCGCTATCCCGACCTCGACGCGCGGGTCGCTCAGGTCCACGCGCTTCCGTTCGAGAACGGCTCGTTCGACGCGATCGTGTCGAACTCGACCCTCGACCACTTCGACGACGCTGCCGAGATCGACCGGAGCGTGCGGGAGCTTGCACGGGTGCTGCGCCCGGGCGGGACGCTCATCCTCACGCTGGACAATCCCGCAAACCCGCTGATCGCGCTCGCGAAGGCGCTTCCGCGTGACGCGCTCAACCGGACGTGGCTGCGCTGGGCCGGCGCGAGCGCGCGCCTCGGGCTCCTCCCGTACCACGTCGGCGCGACGTACGGCCGCTCGCGACTGCGGACGGTCGTCGAGGAGGCCGGCTTCGCCGTCGAGGAGACGACCGCGATCGTCCATGCACCCCGCCCGCTCGCGGTGATCGTCGGCCAGCGAATCCAGGGCGGCGGACGGTTCCTGCGCGCGCTCGCGGCGCTCGAGCGGCTCGAACGCGCTCCCACCCGCTACGTGACCGGCCATTTCGTCGCCGTGCGCGCGACGCGGCTGGCGTAACGAATCGCGCTCCTGCGACACTGAAGAGCAGGAACTCGAAGAAAGGATTCTGTTGACATCGAAGGTGACGAAGACCGAGGAGCAATGGCGCGCCGAGTTGACGCCCGAGCAGTACAAGGTGCTCCGGCAGAGGGGCACGGAGGCGCCGTTCACCGGCGAGTACGACCACACGTTCGAGGACGGCGTCTACCGCTGCGCGGGCTGCGGCGCGGAGCTCTTCCGCTCCGACGCGAAATACGACTCGGGCTGTGGCTGGCCGGCATTCACGGCGCCGGCGGGCGCCGACGCGGTCGAGGAGGAGAGCGACTCGAGCTTCTTCATGCGCCGCACCGAGGTGCTCTGCTCGAGCTGCGAAGGCCATCTCGGCCATGTCTTTCCCGACGGACCCGGGCCGACCGGCCTGCGCTACTGCATCAACTCGGCGGCACTGAAGCTGGAGGAGGAATAGTGGAAAGGAAGGCAACGTTCGGAGCCGGCTGCTTCTGGGGCGTCGAGGCGGCGTTCCGGCAGATCCCCGGCGTGACGAAGACCGAGGCGGGCTACGAGGGCGGGACGCTCGAGAACCCCACCTACGAGGACGTCTGCTCGCACACGACCGGCCACGCGGAGGTCGTCCAGGTCACGTACGACCCCGAGCGCGTCTCGTACGACGAGCTGCTCGAGGTGTTCTGGCGCAAGCACGATCCGACGCAGCTGAACCGCCAGGGCTGGGACGTCGGCGACAACTACCGCTCGGTCGTCTTCGCGGAGGACGACCAGCAGCGAGAGGCCGCGGTGCGCTCGAAGGCGCAGGAGCAGGCGCGCTACCGCAAGCCGATCGTCACGCAGATCGAGCCGGCGGCGACGTTCTTTCCCGCCGAGGACTACCACCAGCAGTACCTCGAGAAGCGTGGCCGCACGACCTGCACCGTGGAGCTAAAGGAGACCGCTTAACCCAGCTGGGCCATCTCCGCCCGGGGGCCGGTAGACCTACCCCTTTTGGGGATGCCTGGAGGCGATATCCGAGCGATATCTAATGCATCGGGGACGACGGGAAGCGGACCGCAGCCGCTTCTCGCCCCTGTATGTGTCCCGGAAGGGCGGCCACTCCTCTTGGACGGTCGCCCTTCTCGCTACCGACGATATGTGCGCCGCTGACGCGACTGGGCGGGCGGCATCCCAGGGATCAGGTCAAGACAAGCTGTTCTGTCTTGAGGTCTGCCGGCGCACGCACTGGGATGTCGGCCCGACGCAACCACCCTTCCACGCGCTGATGTGACCGCTTCGCTTCGCCGTTGGCTGTTGGCCCTGGCGGTTCAATTACAGCCTGCGGGTTCACGGCCAGATCGGAAATTGCGAAGAGGAAGTGACCTGCATCTCTCTCAACAGGCGTCCAATCTTTGCGTGCAGCTCCAAATGACAGGACACTGACCACTGCTGTAGGCCCGGGTGCACCAGTAAGGACCGCATCAAAAATGAAGTCGCCGATGTAAGCGCCACGTTGTACCGTTTTGCCTTGAGCGCGAAGCGCTTGAATCACCTGATCCAGCAGGGCACCCTTGGTCAGACTCCGAGGTCCGCCGGGCGGGGGTGCGAGGTATGCGCGGTACAGCGCATCAATCGCCGTCTCCGAATTATCGAGCGCGACCGGCTTTGGTTCGGTGATCTGTAGCGACTGGTGAAGTTGCCCGTGCAGCGATAGCAGGCGGGAATGGGTCAATCGAGGTCGAGATTCCAGTTGTGTGCTCAGTCCAACCAAAAGGGCGTCGAGCAGGCCTTGCTCGTGAAGTTTCGGGCTCAGTCGACTGACAGGGGCGGAGCGGATTTCGCCGAAACGGCCGGCTTCGTCGAGCACGATGATCGCGACGTTGCGGGCTTCGTCCCGCGTTGGATCTGAAATCCACCGAACAATCGAGAAAAACCCTCGTGACGTCGTGCGGCGCCCTAACTCAGCCATTTTCCGACAGCAGCGCGAAGTTGCCCACGTCGAAAGGATAGCCACTCGGCGATCTGCAACCGCCGCGCCCGATCTGCTTGCCATGCTGGCTCGTCGGGAACTCGCGCCACCGCTTTCAGGAGGTCGTCATCGGTGATCGCTTCGATCGAGTCAAGCACGGTGTCGACGCAATCCGCTTGTCGCCCGACGTCATCAGATATGCCCGCGATCGGCGTGACGATGATGCTTGGCGGAACAGGTGTCGAAACGGCGCCGAAACAGCCGCCGTGGTCGATCGTCGTAATTTGGCCGGTCGTCAAATTGACCAACAGTTGTGAGTCCTCGGCGCCAACCCACGTCTGGAAAACAATGACGCCGCCACGTGTCTTGGCATCGATCCGGCTTTCGTCGAGCGCTCCGCCGTTCAGGATGGCGGCGATGTCCTTGTTGTTGACGGTTCCGGGCCTATCCTCGATGCCGACCAACACGCCTTGAAGATGGTTTGCCGAACCATCAGCAGGCAGTGCCGCGGCGTCGACCGAGACGATCCGTGCCAGCGGCCCTACTCGCGCGGTCGCGGCGAGTCGTCCTCCTACAAGCTCAGCGACCAGGCCGTACTGAGCAGCGCTTTTGACCCAGTAGGTTTTCCCGTCGTCGCAAACAAACGCATGTGGGTTCGCTAGCGAACCGCCGGGCGGGCCGCGGTCATGCGCAACCGCGGCCACCGCGGAATATCCGCGTACGTCGAGCGCCTCGAGGAGTGAAGGTTCCATGGGACCGAGCGTTTCCCCAGCATCTTTACGATCGGACCGGACGGCGGTGTGCCGGTGCGGCCGCGAGCTGGCCGCAGGCCGCCGCGATGTCCCGGCCGCGCGTCAGGCGGACCGTCGCGGGGATCCGCGCTCGGTCGAGCTCGCGCTTGAACGCTGCGATCGCCTCCCGGGTCGAGCCCTCGAACATCCCGGTCGGGTTGTACGGGATCAGGTTCACCTTGAAGATCTGCGGATCCAGGAGCGCGGCCAGGTCGCGCGCGTGCTCGGGCGAGTCGTTAACCCCACCGAGCATCACGTACTCGACGAAGACCTTGCGGTGGCGCAACGCGAAGTAGCGCCGGCACGTCGCGAGGACGTCCTCCAGCGGATAGCGCTCGTTCACGGGCATCAGCTGTGAGCGAAGCTCGCCGCCCGCCGCGTGCAGCGAGAGCGCGAGGCGGATCGGCTCCTCGACCTCCTCGACGAAGCGCCGCAGGCCCGGGAGCCAGCCGACCGTGGAGATCGTTGTTCGGCGATGCGTGATCCCGATGTCCGGCAGGAGCAGCGCGGCCGCGACGACGTTCTCGTAGTTCAGCATCGGCTCGCCCATGCCCATGAAGACGCAGTGGTCGACGGGCTCGAGCCGCCGGAAGTGCAGCGCCTGGTCGAGGATCTCCGACGGCGTCAGGTTCCGGCCGAAGCGCATCTGACCGGTCGCGCAGAACGTGCACGTCAAGGGGCAGCCGGACTGCGACGAGACGCAGAGCGAGCGGCGTCCGTCGCGGTAGCGCATCAACACCGCTTCGACCGCATGGCCGTCGGACGTGCGGAAGAGTGCCTTGACCGTCCCGTCGCGCGAGCGCGCCTCGTCCGCGAGCTCGAGCGTCGAGAACGGCACCTCGTCCGCGAGAACCGCGCGCAGCGGCCCGGGCACGTTCGTCATGGCCTCGTACCCAGCCACGCCGTGTGCCGTCCACTCCCAGACCTGCCCGGCGCGGTAGGCCGGCTCGCCGCGGTCGGCGAGCGTGCGTTCGAGGAGGACCAGATCCATGCGTCTACGGTAGCCTCGTCCGCGTGATCGAGCTCAGGTCGGACACGCTCACACAGCCGACTCCGGGCATGCGCCAGGCGATCGCGAACGCCGTCGTCGGCGACGAGCAGAAGCGGGAGGATCCGACCGTCATCGACCTGGAGGAGCGCTCTGCTGCGCTCTTGGGCCAGGAGGCCGCCGTCTTCCTTCCGACCGCGACGATGGCGAATCAGATCGCGATCCGGATCCTCACCGAGCCGGGCGACGAGCTCCTGGCGGAGGAGAACTCGCACATCCTGATCTCGGAGCAGGGCGGACCCGCGGCGCTCTCAGGCCTCGTCATGCGCGCTCTGTTTGGGAATGGCGGCCGGTTGACGCCGGAGCAGATCCGCGGCTCGATCCGCGACCACGCGAGCGGGCACTCGCCGCGCACGCGCCTCGTCACGCTCGAGGACACGCACAACAGCGCCGGAGGCCGTGTCTGGCCCCTCGAGGAGATCGCCGCCGTGACCGCGACCGCGCGCGAGCACGAACTCGCCGTGCACCTCGACGGCGCCCGGATCCTGAATGCTGCGATCGCGAGCGGGGTCCCTGCGGCGACGATCGGCGCGCACTTCGACACCGTCACGATCTGCTTCTCGAAGGGACTCGGCTGTCCGCTCGGGTCCGTCGTGGCCGGTTCCGAGCCGCTGATGCTGAAGGCCCGCCGTGCCAAGCATCTCTTCGGCGGCGCCATGCGGCAGGCCGGAATCGTCGCCGCGGCGGCGGTCTATGCGCTCGACCACCATGTGGAGCGGCTTGCCGAGGATCACGCGCGCGCGAGGCGGCTCGCCGAAGGCCTCGCGGACGCGGGATTGCCGGTCGACGTCGCGTCAGTCGAGACGAACTTCGTCCAGCTCGACGTCGGGCCGCTCGGGCTCAGCAAGGCCGACGCGCTGGCGCGGCTCGCCGAGCAGGGCGTCGGCCTGTCCGGGACGATCCATCCGACGAAGCTCCGCGCCGTGACCCACCTGGACGTGTCCGACGAGGACATCGAGCGCGCGATCGAGCTGATCCCGCGTGCTCTTGGAGCCCTTGTCCGCGCCTGAGGCACTGAACCAGGAGCTGTCGAGCCTCGTCCGGACGGCGCAAGCGGAATGGCCGGCGCCAAGCGTCAGCGCCGCGGTCGCCAGCAACGGCGAGATCGTCTGGGGCGAGACCGTCGGCGTGGCGAACGCCGCGACCGGGGAGGAGGCGACTCCCGATCACCAGTACCGGATCGGCTCGATCACGAAGACGTTCACCGCGGTGGCGATCATGCAGCTCCGCGACGCGGGCAAGCTCGACCTCGAGGATCCTCTTGACCGCCACCTCGAGGGCGTGGCCCACAAGCCAACGATCCGGAGGATGCTGTCGCACTCCTCGGGGCTCCAGCGTGAGCCGCCCGGCGACGTCTGGGAGACGATGCGGTTCACGGAGGGCGAGGAGTTCCTGCAATCTGCGGCCGAGGCCGAACAGGTCCTTCCGCCGGGCTCGCACTTCCACTACTCCAACCTCGCCTTCGCGCTCCTCGGCGAGGTCGTCGCGCGCGTCTCCGGGCAGCCGTGGGAGGAGTACCTCGGCGCGCACGTGCTCCAGCCGCTCGGGCTGACGCGCACGTCGGTGCGCAAGCAGGCGCCCGCGGCGCAGGGCTACCTCGTCGACCCGTACGCGGACAGCGTCCACGAGGAGCCGGCGGATCTCGACATCGGCGCGACCGCCGCCGCCGGCGCGCTGTGGAGCACACCGGCCGACCTGGCGCGGTGGGCTGCGTTCTTCTCCGACCCCAACCCAGACGTGCTCTCTCCGGACACGGTCGAGGAGATGCAGACGTTCCAGACGATGGTCGACCTCGACCAGTGGAAGCTCGGCTTCGGGCTCGGGCTGGAGCTCTTCCGCGAGGGCGACCGGGTCTTCGCAGGGCACGGCGGTGCGATGCCCGGCTTCCTCGCGATGGTTGTGGCCTCGCGCAAAGAGGGGACCGGCGCGGTGCTTCTGACCAACTCTGGCGCGGCCCAGGGCGTCTCGGAGCTGGCCGTAAAGCTCGCGGTCAAGGCGGCCGAGGCGTTTCCGGCCGTGCCCGATGCCTGGCACGTGGGGGAGAGCGCCCCGCAGGAGCTCGACGGCGTTCTCGGGCGCTGGTGGGCGGAGGGCGGAGAATGGACCTTCCGCTGGCGCGCCGGCGAGCTCGTCGCAGAGCCGCAGACGGTCATCCCGGAGTTGCCGACGCGCTTCCGGCGTGAAGAGGTCGATCTTTACCGGGCGATCAGCGGGCTCGAGCGCGGCGAGCAGCTCCGGATCGTGCGCGGCGACGACGGCGCGGTCACGCGGATGTACTTCGCCACCTATCCGTTCACGCGTACTCCCGAGACGTTCGGCTAGCTATTCGTACTGCAGCGCCTCGAGCACGTTGAGGCGAGCCGCGCGGCGAGCCGGCGCGATCGCCGCCACGATTCCGACCACGATCGCCGCAAGCGTGAAGATCACCAGCGAGACGATCGGAAGCGTGAACTCGATGAACTCGATCCGGGCGATCAGCAGGCCGGCGAGGACGACCCCGAGCAGGATCCCGAGGATGCCGCCGATCAGCGCGGTGATCACGCTTTCGTGGCGGATCATCCGCCGAACCTGCCGCCGGGTCATCCCGACGGCGCGCAGCATCCCGAGCTCGCGAGTGCGTTCGAACACGGTGAGGATGAGCGTGTTCACGATCCCGAACAGCGAGACGATCACCGAGAGCGCGAGCAGCACGTAGAGCATCAGGAGGACCTTGCCGAGGAACGCGGTCTGGTTCGTGATGAACTGCTCCCGCGTCTGTGCCTTCGCGTTCGGGAACTCCTTCAGGCGCTGCTCGAGCGCGGCGAGGTTCGCGTCGGTCTGCCCGCCCCGTATGCGGATGAACGAGTAGAGGTTCTGCGGCTTCGAGTTAAAGCGGTCGAAGGTCGCCGCCGAGACCGTGATCGGCCCGAACGGCGATCCTCCGGTCGGCGGCTTGAAGACGCCCTTGACCACGAACCGCTTCGTCTGCCCGTTCGCGAACGTCAGGTCCACGGGCGAGCCGACCTTCAGGTGGTGCGTCTTCCCGTAGTTCGAGTCGACGAACGCGCCGTTCTCTCCGAGCTCGGCGAGGACGGCGTTCGTCCCCTGCTTCCACTTCACGTCGAAGATCGTCCTCGTCGCGGGATTGACCGCGGTGGCGAAAATGCTCTTGCCGAAGGCTCGCGCGTCGCCCGCGCGGACGTTGCCGACGGCTTCGACGCCAGGCAGCTTCGCGGCGGCATCCGCGGCGGCGGTCGGGATCGGATTGAAGTTGTTCTGGGCCGTGATGGCGTAGTCCGCGCCACCCCAGAGGTCGTTCACGGCTTTCCGGAACGTCGTATTGATCCCGGCGGCGAGGAGCGCCACAAGCGTCACGAGCGCCAGCCCGATCATCAGCGCGGCAGCGGTGGATGCCGTGCGCTGAGGGTTGCGGCGCGCGTTGTCGCGGGCGAGCACGCCTGCCGCGCCGCCGATTCTGGTCGCGGGCCATCCGAGCGCGGCGGCGAGCGGCCGGATGAAGCGCACCGACAGGAGTGCAACCCCGAAGAAGACGAGCAGCGCGCCGAGGCCCATCGAGATGAGGACCTGCTTCGTGCCGAGCCCGGGAGCGAACAGGGCATACACGAGCGCGGCGAAGCCGAGCACGATCAGGACGGCCGAGCCGGGAGTGCGGAAGTGGGCCAGCCGCGACTCGGGCAGCGTCGCGCCTTCGCGCACGGCGGCGATCGGGGGCACGCGCGTTGCCCGGATTGCCGGCCGCATGCTCGCTACCACCGTGACCACGATGCCCACGAGCAGCGAGACCACGACCGTGCGTGCCGCGAAGATGAGCCCGCTGTTCGGCAATGTGAAGCCGACCGCGTTGAAAAGAGCCACGAGTCCCTTCGCCAGGGCGAGCCCGAGGAACAGCCCGGCCGCGGCCGCAAGCGTGCCGACGACAACCGACTCCAGGAGGATCGAAGCAAGCACCTGGCGGCGCGAGGCGCCGAGCGTCCGCATCGTCGCGAACTCGCGTGTTCGCTGGGCGATCGTGATCGAAAGCGAGTTCGCGATCACGAAGCTCCCGACGAACAGCGAGATCCCCGCGAAGACGAGCAGGAAGATGCGCAGGAACTTGATGAACGTGTTCGTGCCGGAGGCGTCCTCGTGGGCTTGCTGCGCCGCCGTTCGCGCCTGTGCATCCGGAGGCAGCACGGCGTGGATCTCCTTGAGGAGCGCAGTGTCCGAGACGCCCGGCTTCGCGGCGACTGCGATCTCGTCCAGCGCGCCGTGCTTGTCGAAGAGGCGCTGAGCGGTCGGAAGGTCGAAGCCGGCCAGCGTGGCGCCGCCGATCGTCGCGACCGACCCGAACTTGACGAGGCCGGAGATCCGCAGGCGGTGAACGGGTCCGGCCGCCTGGACGCCGATCGTCTCGCCCACTCTGAAGTGCTCCTTCTTCGCCGTCGACTCGTCGATGACGACCTCGTCCATCCCCGGCCAGCGGCCCCCGACGAGGGTGAGCGGATTAAAAGGCGAGTTCCCATTCGCGATGCTGAAGCCGAGGTTGGGCGCGCCGCCGTAGACGAGCACCTTGCCGTTCTTGCCGATCAGGTGCGCTTCGCCGTTCACGCCTCCCTCGGCGGCGGCCACACTTGGCAGGGCACGCACCTTGCCGAGCAACGCCTCGTCGAGCGTCGGCTTCTCGTTCGCGCTCTGGTCCGAGAGCTTGAAGGCGGGCTTTCCGCTGATCACGACGCTGGAGCCCTTGCGCACGGCGGTGAAGATGGAGTTGAACGCCCGGTCGATCGAATCGGTCAGGATGAAGGTGCCGCTCACCATCGCGACGCCGAGGACGATCGCAATCGCGGTCAGAGCCGTGCGCAGCTTCCGCCCGAGAAGTCCCTTGAGCGCGAACCGGATCACTGGCTCAGGTCGTTGATCACGCTGAGGATCTCGGCGCTCGACGCGTGCTGCAGCTCCTTGACGAGCTCCCCGTCGGCGAGGAACAGCACCCGGTCCGCGATCGCAGCCGCGCTGGGATCGTGGGTGACCATGACCGTCGTCTGCCCGTAGTCGGCGACCGACTGCCGAAGCAGCTCGAGGATCTCCGCGCCGGTCTTCGAGTCGAGGTTTCCGGTCGGCTCGTCGGCGAAGACGACCGTCGGCCGCGAGACGAGCGCGCGGGCGATAGCGACGCGCTGCTGCTGGCCGCCCGAGAGCTCTGCGGGACGGTGCGTGAGCCGGTCGGCGAGACCCGTCTTGTGCATCAGGTCGTCCACCCAGGCGCGGTCGGGCTTCTCCCCGGCGATCGAGAGCGGCAGGAGCACGTTCTCCTCCGCGGTCAGCATCGGCAGCAGGTTGAAGAACTGAAAGACGAAGCCGATGTGGGTGCGCCGCAGCTTCGTCAACTCCGTGTCGCCCATCGTCGTGATGTCCTGGCCGGCGACCGTGACCTCGCCGGTCGTGGGGCGATCGAGTCCCGCAAGGATGTGCATGAGCGTCGACTTCCCGGAGCCGGACGGCCCCATCACCGCGGTCAGGCGGCCGCGCGGGACGTCGAGCGAGACACCGCGCAATGCGTCGACGGCGGTGTCGCCGGCGCCGTAGCGTCTCGCTACGTCATGGGCCTGGACGACCGGGGCGTCGGGCGCTTTTCCGTCGGTGATTACCATGCGGCCACGCTAGCGGATCGGACGCGGAAGTCCGAGAGGGCGTTACCGAATCGTTACCGGTCGCCCACAGCGAGGAAGGTCGCCGCGACGGCGGCATACACGCCGACCAGCATCCAGCCTTCCCAGCGCTTCGAGATCCCGTCGCGGATCACGATTGCGACGAACACCGCCGCGCCTCCCATCGCCGCCAGCTCGACCGGCCGGAACGAGAGCGCGAGCGGATGCGCGAACAGGAACGAGAGCAGGACGACCGCCGGCGCCACGAACAGCGCGACCTGGGCGCTCGAGGAGATTGCGATCTCCGTCGCCAGCTTGATCTTGCCGCGGCGGGCGATCACGATCGCGCCGCCGTGCTCGGCCGCGTTACCGACGATGGCCACGATCACGGCGGCGATGAAGAACTCCGAGAGGTTCGCCGTATGCGCGAAGGACTCGAGCGAGTGCACGAGCAGCTCGCTGATCAGCGCGGTCAGCACGGTCGCGGCCGCGAGCGCGCCCAGCGACACGGGCAGCGTCCAGCCCGCCGCGGGCTCAGCGTCCGTCTCGGCGTGCGCCTGGTGATCCCGGCGGAGGTTCCTGCCCGTCATCACGACGTAGACGAGCAGCAGCCCGATCGCGACCGGGATCGACAGGACGGCGAGTGAGTGGCGGTTTGGATCACCGTGGAGCGCCGGGAGCGCCGGGAGGAGGAAGGCCACAACGCCCAGCACTACGAGGCCGAGCTGCAGGCCGAGCGACCGCAGGTTCAGCCTGCCCTCGTTCGGGCCGAAGATCAGCGCGACGCCGAGCACGAGCAGGATGTTCGAGACGATCGACCCGGCGAGCGAGCCGCGCACCACGTCCGGCAACCCCTGGCCTACGGCGAAGAGCGCGATGATCAGCTCGGGCGCGTTGCCGAAGCTCGCGTTGAGGAAGCCGCCCACACCGGGGCCCGTGTGCTCGGCAGCGTGCTCGGTTGCCTCGCCGATCAGCCAAGCGAGTGGCACCAACGCCACGGCGGCGAGGACGAAGAGGACAGTGTCGTCCGCGTGGAAGACGAAGCGCGCGGCGAGGGCGACCGGTGCGAGCACGAGCGAGGCCCAGAGAATCGTGCGCGCCACGGAGCTACCCTAGCCAGCCGGACCTGGGCGCGCGACTACCGTTCGGAAGCGGAAAAGTCAAGTCTTGCGCAGCCCTTTTCCACAGCCCACAATCGACGTATGCAGCCACCGACGAGCGAGGTCCTGAGCGAGCTTCCGCTTCATCCCCAGGACGAGCTGGAATGCCGGCGCTGCGACGTGCACTGTGGCAAGGTCGTCTACCCGTCGGCGTGTCTCGAGCGCGCCTGCCCCTTCTCCTACGCGTACACGGATCACGGCCACACGTACGTCGGCTGCATGCAGAAGGTCTACGGCGTCGAGATCGATCTCGAGCTGATGGAGGCCGCGGAGCGCCGCGGCGGCTTCGGCGCGGTGCGGGCCACGCGCGCGCCCCTCCCGATGTGCCAGGTCGAGGTCGAGAGCTGCTACGAGAGCCGCACCGGCGAGCTCGGCTGCGTCAATCCCGAGTTCGGCGAGCTGCCGGTCGGGACACCGAACTTCCGGATCTTCGCGCAGATCTCTAGCGCTTAGTAGGAGGGTTTGGCGGAACGCGGGAGGCGGGTGTCCTGCGGCCTCCGAGATTACGGGCCGAAGCGACGACCCAACTTCGGCGCGGTTTTACCCCACCGAGCCCCAAGGCCTCACCACTGATGTCTACGGGCTCGCCTGCACGCGCTCGTCGCGGACGCCGAGCAACGTCGCGCCCTCCATCACGTCGAGGGCCTCTGTCTGCCGTCCCCCTGCTCGCGTAGGAGCCGTCCCCACTCACGCGCGACCGAGGCGGTCCCGCCACTGACGCCGCTTCTCCAGCGGCGAGCGAGTGGCGGGGGTCACTCACGGTGGACGCGCTCCGCACCCTGCGTGCCAACGGCCGCCTCTAGCCTTGCAGACAATTGATCGTTTCGTAACAGAAGCGGCGTAGCCTCGAGGCATGTGGGCGGCCTTGGTTGCGGCTATTCTCCTGGCTCCGCCACCCGATCCCACTCCGCCGGCGAGCCGGATCGTGTTCGCGAGCGCACGGACCGGCGTCGCGCAACTCTACTCGGTGGAGCCGTCAGGAGACGGGCTCGCGCAGCTCACCCTCGGAGCGGGAAACTGGGGCTTCCCTGTCCCCTCACCGGACGGCCGGTTCGTCGCTGCGTTCCGCGGCCCGGACCTCTGGCTGCGTGACATCGGGGATCCCGTCCAGGCGCCGCGGCCGGAGCTGTGGCTGATGCGGGCAGGCGGCAGCGGCGCTCGGCTCGTCTCGCCGAATGCTTCCGCGGCCTACTGGTCCGGCGACTCGCGGCGGCTCGTCTTCGACGGAATCGTCGCCGGAGCCTGGTCCACCTATACGGTGGCGGCCGCCGGCGGGCGACCGAAGCTCACTTCGTCGACCCCGTCACCGGACGGGCGCTCGATCGCGTTCTTCCGCCTGGACTCCGTCGTCGTGCGCCGGAGCGGGCACGAACGGATTGTGGCGCGGGGCCTCGAGGGACGACTCGTCTGGTCGCCTGACAGCAGGTGGCTCGCGATCCGCGACCGCGACACACTCGCGGTCGTCGGGGCATCGGGCGGCGTCGTGAACGTCTTCCCAGCCGTTCCGAGCCCCTGCGACGTCGACTGCATCCCTCCCGGCGTGGCCTGGTCGCCGGACAGCCGCCGCCTCGCGTTCGAGACCGGCGACGGGATCGAGCTCGCAGCGCCCTCGCGAGCCGAGGCCACGCTTCTCGTCAAGGGACTTACACGGGGACTCGCGTGGTCGCCGCGCGGAGACGCGGTCGCCTTCGCCGTGCCGGGCGGAGTCCGCGTCGCGACGCTCGACGGACACATCGCCGATCTCGTCGCTTTCGGGCCGGGCGAGCTGCAGTCGGGGACGGGCTGGTCGCCCGGCCGGTTCGCGCTCCGCTACCGGAGACCCGAGGACGCGGCTCTCGTGCACGTCTCCGGCCGTGAGCTCGAGGCGCGGTTTCCGATCCGGCAGCTCTCGGCCGACGGCGACCGGGTCGCCTACTGGCTGTGCCCGCACAGCTTCGGGACCTGGCGGCCCGGGGACGCCGCCGTCGTGCTCGGCTCCGCGACGGTCGCGGCCTGTTTCATCCCGGCCCCCGATCTGTGGCACGAGTTCAACGTCTACGACCTCACCCTCGCGGGCAACCGGCTTGCCTATCTGACCGTCAACAGCGTGATGTACACGTCGTGGCGGCTCTGGCTGACAACGCTCGAGCGCGGAGACGAGGGCGTGGGGATCGCCGGCGGCAGCACCCTCTCCAGCGACGCGGCGGGCTGGCCACAGCTCGCCGACGTCGTCGGCGGCGGGTCGGCGCTCGTCTACGGTAAGCGGCGCTGGCCCCCCGATATCCCCGGGCATTCCGAGGCGGTCTGGCGGGTCGACGGCGCGACGCCCCTCGAGGTTGCGGGCCGCTCTGACGACCTCCAGCCGCTCGCCGTCGACGAGGGCCGCATCGTCGCGCGGGACACGGACGGCTCGCTCGAGCTGCTGAGCCTCGACGGCCGCGTCCTCGAGACATTCGAGGTGCCGTCGCTGGGGGCCGCGCTCGCCGGCGACGACCTCGTCGTGCTCGTCCAGCGCGAGCTCCGCGACTACAGCGCCTCGAGCGGTGAGCTCCGGTACGTGTGGCCGCTTCCGGACGTGCCCAGCTCCGGCCGCTGCCGCCTGACCGGGTGTCCGGGAATCCGCCTGACACTGGACGACGCGGCACGCGGCGTGGTCGTCTACACGCTGGACGGCGTCGTCCACCTGCTCCGGCTCCGCGACGGCGCCGACGTCACCGTGCCCGGAGCGACCACGGCCGAGCTCACGGACGCCGGCCTCTTCTACGCCTATGTGGGCGAGAAGCCGTGGGCGGGCCGGATCCGCTTCGTGCCCTTCGACGAGCTGCCGCTCTAGCATGTGGCCGGCTCTCATCGCCGCGCTCCTCGTCGGCTCCGGTTCCTCCACGGCTGCGTCGCCCCCGGGCCGGATCGTGTTCGCGAGCTCCCGCACCACCGTCGCGCAGCTGTACTCCGAGGAGCCGTCGGGACGAGGGCTCGCGCAGCTGACCTTCGGGCCCGGCGGCTGGAGCGCGCCCCTCCCCTCACTGGACGGCCGCTACGTTGCGGCGTTTCGGGCCGGGGCTCTCTGGCTGATGCGGGGCGACGGCCGCGACGCCCGGCTCGTCGCCGCGACCACGTGGACTGCGCGCTCCTGGTCCCGCGACTCACGCGTGCTTGCTTTTGCGAGCGCCGGAGGGATCTGGACGATCAAAGCCGCGGGCGGGCCGCCGCGTCAGGTCACGCACGGGTACGACGACCACTCGCCGAGCCTCTCGCCCGACGGCCGCTCGATCTCGTTCCTCCGCTGGGAGGGCGTGAACGTGACGCTCGTCGTCCGGCGGCACGGCTGGGAAAGGATCGTCCTGAGGAGGGTGTCAGGTGTGCCGTCGTGGTCGCCGGACGGGAGGTGGATCGCGGTCGCCGCCGGCGCGGATCAGGACCTGGAGCTCATCCGGCCGAGCGGGCGCGGGCGACGGGTCCTCGTCCAGGCCTGTGGTTACTACTGCGACCCCGCATGGTCGCCCGACGGCCGCCGCCTCGCCTACGCCGACGGCAAGGGGCTACACGTCGTGGAGCGGTCGGGCCGCGGCGAGCGGCTGCTCGCCACGGGTGAGCCACAGGGATTCGCCTGGTCACCCCGCGGGAGAGCGATTGCGTTCGCGACCGCCTCGGCGGTCGAGGTGGTCACCCTCGGCGGCGACGTGCGGACGCTCCTCCGCTTCGGCCCGTACGAGGCTCAGCCCGGCGTCGGCTGGACGGCGGCCGCGCCGGGCCTCTCCTACCAGACACCCGAGGAGAACCCCTTGCTCGTGCGCGTCTCGTCGCGCGAGCTCGAGGCCCGGGTCCCGATCGCGCAGTTCTCCGCCGACGGCGACCGCGTCGCCTACTGGCTCTGTCCGCACATCTTCGGCGTCTGGCGCCCCGGCGAGGAGCAGCCGCTCTCCCTGGGCCCGGCGACCCTCGTCGCCTGCCGTCCTCAGCAGAACATGCCCGGCAACTTCGTCCAGGACTTGGCGCTTGCCGGCGAGCGACTCGCCTATCTCACCGCCGTGGCCGCGAACAGGGTCCACAGGACGCTGATGCTCACGACGCTCGAGCGCGATGACGAGGGCGTCGAGATCGCCCAAGGCGCCTACGACTACGGCGACCCGCCGGCGCTCGACGACGTCGTCGGCGGCGGCTCCGCGCTCGTCTACGGAACGCGCGAGTCGCTCGTCACCGCGCCGCCCGGCCCCGAGACGATCTGGCGCGTCGACGGCGACAAGCCGGTGCAGATCACATTCGACCCGGACGATCTCCAGCCACTCGCCGTCGACCAAGGCCGCATCGTCGCCCGGCGCGCCGACGGCGCGCTGGAGCTCCTCGATCTAGACGGTGGCGTCCTGCGGACGCTCGATGTCTCGGCGCTCGGCGCCGCGCTCGCCGGCGACGACCTCGTCGTGCACGTCCGGGGCGAGCTCCGCGACTACAGCGCCTCCACGGGCGACCTCCGGTACGTCTGGCCGCTTCCGGACGTGTCGAGCGCAAAGCTCGACGATGCAGCGCGCGGTGTCGCGGTCTACAGCCTCGACGGCGTCGTGCACCTGCTCCGGCTACGCGACGGCGTCGACAAGACGGTGCCGGACGCCCTGGCGGCCGAGCTGACCGACGCGGGCCTCTTCTACAGCTTTGCCGGGAAGGAGCCCTGGCCGGGCGGGATCAGCTTCGTGCCGTTCGCCGAGCTGCCGCTCCGTTAGGCGGACGAGCGACCTGCTCGTCTCCGCCTGTCGCCAACTCAGCAACGAGGGCGCGAACGGCACGCTGTAAGCGGACGTCGCCTTTGGCGACGGCCGCGTCTCAGCCGACCGGTCGACCCGCTTTCCGAGACCATGACCGCCTCTCAGACGTAGCTGCATTCCGGAGCGTCCGGGCGTGGAGCTTGCGCAGCTTGGCGACCTGCTCCGCATCCGGCCCGTGGCCGTGTCCCGGCACCTCGAGCAGCGCGGGCAGCCCTTGGAACGCCGGGTGCGTCAGGAAGACGCCTAGCCCGTCCCCGAGCAGTCCCTCGCCGATGTTGTCGTGCCGGTCGCGGTTCGAGCCGAGCGGCGCCTTCGAGTCGTTCGCGTGCAGCGCACGCAGCCGGTCGAGGCCGATCCGCTGGTCGACCTCGGCGACGAGCGCGTCAAGCGCCTGTCGATCGGTCACGTCATAGCCGGACACGTACAGGTGGCACGAATCGAGGCAGATTCCGAGCCTGGGATGGCGGTCGAGCCCGTCGATCAGCACCGCGAGCTCGTCGACCGAGCGGCCGATCGTCCCGCCGGCGCCGGCCGAGTTCTCGATCAGGAGCCAGGTCCGGTCGGAGCAGAGCTCGAGCACCTGCCGCAGGGCAGGGACGACGCGCTCGAGTCCGGCGTCGAGCCCTGCGCCGAGGTGCGACCCCACGTGGAAGACGACGCCGTCCGCGTCGATCGCGCACGCGACCTCCATCGTGTTCCTGAGCGTGGCGACCGACTTCGAGTAGATCGCCTCGTCGGGGCTCGCGAGGTTGACGAGGTAGAGCGCATGGCACACCGTCGACTCGATCCCGGCCTCGACGGCGCGCTCCTTGAAGGCCGTGAAGCTGGCCGGGTCGTGGTTCGTCGTCCGCCAGGCTCGCGGGCTCTGGGTGAAGACCTGGACGGCGTCGCAGCCGAACGATTCCGCGCGGTCGATCGCGAGCTGGATCCCACCCGAGCAGGAGACGTGGGCGCCGAACAGCACGCCGCCGACGATACCGGCCGACTCCCGCAATACTCTCGCCCCGGTGCACCTCCAGGGCAGGCTGGGGCCGCTCGCCGAGCGCGCGTACAAGCGTTTTTTCCTCGCGAGCACGATCTCGTCTTTCGGCGACCGCGTCGGTCTGCTCGCGCTCACCTTCGCGGTCCTCGGGCTCACCGGCTCGGGCACCGACCTCGGGCTCGTCCTCGCGGCGCGCCAGATCATGGAGGCGGCGACGCTCCTCGCGGGCGGGGTCTGGTCGGATCGCCTGCCACGGCAGTGGATCCTCGTCGGCGCGGCGACGATCCAGGCGATCTCCCAGGCGTCCGTCGCGACACTGCTCCTCGGCGGCTGGGCCTCGATTCCGGCGCTCATCGGGCTGCAGGCCTTCTACGGGATCGGCGGCGGCCTGGTCGGTCCGGCAACCGTCGGCCTCGTGCCGCAGACGGTTCGCCCGGAGCGGCTGCAGCAGGCGAACGCGCTCCTGAGCCTCAGCCGGAACACGATGGGGATCGTCGGGCCTGCCGTGGGCGGGATCGTGATCGTCGCGGCGAGCCCGTCGCTCGCGCTGGCCGTCGACGCGGCGACCTTTGTCGCGGCCGGCCTGCTGCTGACGACGCTGCGGATCCCGCGGCGCGCGCGCGTCGACGCCCAGGCGCCCTTCCTGCACGAGCTGCGCCTCGGCTGGCGGGAGTTCGCCTCGCGGACCTGGCTGTGGTCGACGGTGACGCTCTTCGGCGTCTCGAACTTCGTCTTCGCAGCCTGGGTCGTGCTGGGACCGGTGATCGCGTTGAAGCACCTCGGAGGCGCGGCGCGTGGGCGATCGTGGGAGCCTCGAGTGGGGTCGGTGCCGTGCTCGGCGGCTTGCTCGCGTTGCGGCTGCGGCCTCGGCGGCCGCTGTTCGTCTCCGTCGTGCTGGCGGGAGCGACGGTTCTGGAGCTCGCCGCCCTCGCGATGCACGCCCACACGGCGGTGCTCTCCGCGGTGGCTCTCGTCGCCGGCGCCGCGATCGCGATCCATCTGACGCTCTGGCTGACCGTGTTCCAGCAAAACGTCCGGCCGGGGGCGCAGTCGCGCGTCAGCTCCTACGACGAGCTTGGCTCCTTCGTGCTCATCCCGCTCGGACTCGCGCTCGCCGGCCCCGCCTCCGACCTGCTCGGGATGAGCGTCACGCTCTGGGGAGCCGCCGGGATCTCCGCGGTCTGCATCGCCACGATGGCCGCGATCCCAAGCGTCCGCGCGCTCCGGAGCCGGGGCGGCGCGCCCGAGCCCGCCGTGACCTAGCGTCGAGCTCTAGTGCGCGCGCTTCCGAGGCAGCGGCCTCGGCTGCGCGAGCGGGTCGAGGGCCTTCTGGAACTCGCGCCAGGCCCGCAGCCGAAACTGCTCGGTCGGTGCGGGCAGCTCTGCTTGACCTCTCCTCATCTGAGACCCCTTGCCCTCGTTTCCCCGCTCACTTCTCATTTACAAGGGGTAAACGGCCCACTTGCGGCTGGAGTTACGGAGGTGTCCCTGAGCGCTACCGGCTGCCGGCGAGCGCGCCGAGCGCGAATGCGGCTAGCCCGACCGCAGCCAGGAGCCAGACTCCGGCGACCGCACCGGCCGCCAAGACCAAGGCGCCGACGGCGACGAGCGCCCAGGCAAGCAGGACGCGACGAGCCGAGGGGCCGTGCGGCGCGGACGGCGCGGACGCCTGCGCCACGGGGCTGGAGAGCCGCAGCTGAGCGAGCCGGACGCGGAAGAGCGCTCCGCGCCACTCGTAGACGTACGGTCCCGCCCCCTCGGCGTCGTCGACCTCGAGGACGTAGGCGATCTCCGCGGTTGCGTCTCTCGCGTCTGTCAGCGCGGAGGCGAGCTCCTCATGCGCCGTCTCCGCCTCGACCGGCGGTTCGAGCCCGGTGACGAGCTCGGCCGAGCGGTGGAGCGAATATTGCAGGCCCCCGAGCCGCTCGGCTGCGTCGTCGCGGGCCAGGCTCTCGTCCGGGTCCGCCGCCAGCACCTCGAGCCGGTGCAGCGTCGTGCGGAGGTCGGTCCAGACTCCCGCGATCGCCGCCTCGTAGCTCTCCCGTCCGCCGGTCCCGACGATCTGCTTCAAGGCCTGGATTGTAGCCACCGGTAGACTCGCGCCCGGCTTGACGAGCGATCCCATCACGGTTCTCGTCGTCGACGACGACCCTTCGATCAGGCTCCTCTGCAGGGTCAACCTCGAGCTCGACGGGTGCACCGTCCTCGAGGCCGGCGGTCTGAACGAGGCCCGCGAGCTGCTGAGCGCTTCGCCCGTCGACGTCGTCCTCCTCGACGTGCACGTCGGCCGCGACGACGGGCGCGAGCTGCTCCGCGAGCTTCGCCGGACCAGCCCCGGCACGCCGGTCGCGTTTCTCACCGGCAGCGTCGACCGCGGTGCCCTCGAGAGCGACACGGAACGCGCCGACGCGGTGATCCCCAAGCCCTTCCGGCTCGACGAGCTGACCTCGACGGTCAAGGATCTCGCCGCTCGGCGCCGCGAGATAGATTCCAGCGGATGAGCGTCGCGGCGGCGAGGACACCCGCGCAGTACGAAGAGCGCCTGCAGCGCTACGTCTTCGAGCGCTCGGAGGAGGCCCGCGCGGTTCGCGTGGGCGAGAAGGAAACCTCCGAGCAGGCGGCGATCGTCGAGCGCTACGCCGACCTCTTCACCCGCGAGCAGATCGCCGTCCTGCGCGAGGCGGAGGAAGCCGCGGAGGGCGACGAGCGCGAGCGCCTGTACCGGCTTCGCAAGGCCTGCGAGGGCGGAATCGTCACCGCCGAGCTCGCCGAGCGCGACGACGAGCTCGAGAACGCCATCCTGGCCGCGCGCGTCACCTATCGCGACGAGGAGATGCCGCTTCGGAATGCCCAGGCCAAGCTGGCGGTGCTCGCCTCCTACGCCGACCGCGAGGAGCTCGGCGAGATCCACGCAGAGGCTTCCGCCCGGTTCAACGACGACCGCCGGGAGCTGCTGCAGGCCGGGGAGGAGCTCGAGGCGGAGCTCTCGGGCGAGCCCGACCCGGTCGCGCGCTCGGCCGAGGAGAAGGGCATCTCCCTGCAGGAGCTCGAGCGCGCACTCGCCGATGCCAGCGGGCGCTCGACGGGCGCCTACGACCGGCTCAAGGAGCACTGGTTCGAGCGGCTCCTCGGCCCGGAGCGCGCCTCACTTCCCACCTCCTTCCACACCGCCTACATGCGACGGCTCTCGCCGCTCGACGCGACCTACACGAGGGAGCAGGCGATTCCCGTCTGCATGGCGACCCTCCGGCAGCTCGGGTTCGACCTCGAGAACGAGCAGAACATCCAACTCGACGTCGAGGACCGGCCGCAGAAGTCGCCGCGCGCCTGCGTGATCGCCTCCGACCCGCCGAGCGTCGTTCACCTGATCACCCGCGCCCAGGGCGGCATCCACGACTACCAGGCGTTCCTGCACGAGGCCGGCCACGCGCTCCACTACGCCGGGGTCGACCCGGGCCTTTCGTACACGTTCCGCAAGCTCTCGCGCGACCACGCGCTGACCGAGATCTACTCGTACATCCTCGAGGCGATCTCCCGCGAGCCCGCCTGGCACGTCGAGCACTTCGGCCTCGACGAGGAGACCGCGCGGGAGAACGCCGAGGCGACGGTCTTCCTCGAGGCGCTGCTCTACCGGCGCTACACCGCGAAGCTGCAGTTCGAGCTCGACTTCTGGGCTCGCTTCGCCGACGACGGCGGCACGCCCGACGGCTACTCGGACAAGCTCACCGCGGCGACGGGAATCGAGTACCGCGCGGACGCGTACCTCGCGGACATGGACTCCGGCTTCTACTCGGCCGACTACCTACGAGCCTGGATCCGCTCGGCGCAGCTCCGTCACTACCTCGCCGGCGAGTTCGGTGAGGAGTGGTGGCGCTCCACGGCGACGGGCGACCGGCTACGCGAGCTGTTCCGGGAAGGCACGCGGCCGACCAGCGAGGAGATCGCCACTCGGCTCGGCTTCGAGCCACTCGACACGACGCCGCTCCTGTCCGAGCTCGCTGGCGTTTAAGGCTAGAGCGCAGCCGGAGGAGCGACGTACACGTGCACTTCGAGCGGGCCGAGGCTGTCCGTGAAGGAACCGGCCGACGCGGCGACGCTGGCCGTTCCGTCGAGCGTCAGCAGCGTCCGGTCGCCGAGCGCCGGAACGACGACCGCGTCGCTCGCAGCGGTTCGTGACGCGTTGACGACGATCACGTAGACGGCGCCGTTCAGCTCCCGCGCGCCGACCCGCAGCGACGAGCCGCCGCCGTGGGCGTCGAGCGCCGGCTGGGTGAGCGCCGGGACGAGCGACTCGATCTCCCGCTTCTCACGTGCGATCTCGGCGGTGACCTCGGGGCTCCAGTCGTTCGGGAAGTAGCCAATCGCATGCGCGCCGCCTGCGATCGCGAGCCACGTCTCGGCCCGCACCGTCTCGGGCGTGGGGTCGAGGCGCGGATCGCGGCAGTCCATCCTGCGTGCCTCGATCCACTGGAAGGTGGGCTTGCCGCTTGCGAGGCGCGTGAGCTCCTGCTGCGACGCGAACACGTCCCCGAAGCTGTCGTAGCGGCACCAGCTCTGCAGCGGGTAGAGATCGAAGCCGAGCACCTCCGCGTTGGCGACGAGCGCCGGGTACAGCGCACGGCCCTGCGGCAATGGGCTTGCCTGGCTGTAGAAGTGGTTGGTCAGGGTCAGGAAGCGTGGGCCCGGGGAGGACGCCGACGCCATGCGCGCGGCCTCCGCCGAGGACAGCGATCCGGGCAGATTCAGGTCCCACTCGTCCGGCAGGAACGTGCCGGCAAGACCGGGGCCGGAGGCGGCAGGCCCACGCGCGGAGGTAACCGAGAACGCCCGTCCCTGAAGCTGGGCGAGCTGGTCGCGTGCGCTCCCGCATCCGTTCCCCATGAACAGGTCGATCCCGGCCGCGAGATTTGTGGGATAGCGCTCGGTGCACGCGTCCCAGACGATCGTCGGGAAGAAGGGCTGGCCGTCGACGCGAATCACGTCGCCGTCGGCGGTCGTCCGCTCTGCGCCCGTGAGTCCCGGCGTGTTGAGCAGGAAGGGGGCCGAAGCGCGGCGGCCGTCGTCGGCGCGCGCGTCGACCGAGACGCGGTAGGCGGTGTCGAAGGTCAGTCCGGTGAGGGTCGCAACGTGGTCGACCGACGCGGGCGCGGATGGTGTCCAGAGGGTCGGGACGTCCACGCCGTAGGAGATACGGGAGGGAACGGGCTCGCTGGTGTGCCAGGAGACCGTTGCGGAGAAGGCAGAGACCGAGACCGCCTGGACGTCGGAGATCGTGAGGGGCGGCGCCGGAGCGGCGTCCGTCGTGCCGGGCGGCGGCGTCGACGTGGGCTCGCCGAGCGGCGTCCACACGCCGGGAAGCCCCGAGTCGGGCGCGCCCGGATCCGAGAGGCTGAACGGGACGAGCGCGCTGGCGAAGCTATTCGCCGGTGTGCGAACGGACTCGAACGAAGCCTGCGACGAGGACGTCTGGAGCGGGTAGATCCCGGGCGCCGCTGCGTCGGGGCCGTACCTCGCAGCCGCGTCGCGGACGCCGGGCGCCGACGCCGCCGCCGTCGCGGCCGCGGAGAGAGCGATAGGGGCCGGCGGCCGCTGTCGCGTCCAGGCGGAGACGCCGACGACAAGGCCGCCGATGATCCCCAGGATCGCCGCGAGCGCGAGCGTGATCGAGGTAGCGGGCCGCATAGGGGAGAGATCGGCGTTTCCCGCTTTCTCGTCTCCCTCGATCGAGGGATCCCCGAGCCCCGAAACGCGACGGGATCAGGTGATGTCGAACGGCTGCGGGCCGGCTGTGCCGCCCCCGGGGGCGGGGTTGGTCACGGCGATCCAGAGCTGGCCTGGCTGACCGACGTCGTCGATCAACAGCGTCACCTCCAGCTCGGTGTCGCTGCCGAAGCTGGTGTCGCGCTTGACGAGCGTCGGCTGCTCGCCCTCGACGCTCCGGCCGACGGAGACCATCGAGGACTCGATGAACCCGCTTCCCTGGACCGTGAAGGTCAGGGTCTCTGCGGTGGTCGTCAGCTGCGGCTCGATGCCCGAGATCGTCGGAGCAGGGTTCGAAACGCCGTCCCCACGCGCCGCGTCCCCGTGGCCCGGATCCAC